>JACCDS010139749.1_pt1 | contig 10490 bp, 8 predicted proteins | sample 7446441 | NCBI WGS metagenome assembly JACCDS01 (sample SAMN15323445, study PRJNA562643) | freshwater metagenome | isolation source: river surface water | place: USA:Blue River Watershed | collected 2017-08-17 | reverse complement strand
TTTAAACCAAAACAAGTGGTTAGCGCTGATAAAGTGTGGTTGAATGCTACTACTGCTGCTGGAGATTTCTCTCAAATGGCAGTAACCTATTCTGAGGGTGCTACTGCTGGAGTAGATAGTTATGATAGTGAGTCCATCAATGACAGTCAGTTTGCTTTGAGTTCCGCAATCGAGAATGGAGAATATACCATTCAAGGTCGTCCTGCATTTGATCCTTCAGATGTAGTACCATTGAACTTCAAAACTCCTGTGGCAGGGCAATACACTATTGCAATGGATCATGCAGAAGGTGTTTTTGCTGCGGGGCAAAGTGTGGTATTAGTAGATGCGGTTACAGGAACAGCTACTGACCTGACTGCTTCGGCTTATACTTTTACAGCGCCAGCGGGTACGGCTAATGGAAGATTCTCGTTACAATACCAAAAAGCGGGTATAAGCCCATCGGTTTTGAACAATGCTGTAACGGTGTACAAAAACAAAGGAGTTGTAGGTGTAAATGCTGGAAATGCTACTATTGCTAGTGTTAAAGTATATGACATTCAAGGCAAATTGGTACAAGAGCTTAAAAATGTAAAATCGTCTGTGGCAACTCTAGACAATTTGAAAGTATCGAACCAAGTGCTATTGGTGCAAATCACCTTACAAGACAACCAAGTAATCACTAAGAAAATAGTGAACTAAGAGTCCAAAGGAATTTATGTTACAAATTTTAAATTTTAAAACAGAAAAAATGAAAAATAATCTAGTAAAATACTATATAGTTGCCTCTTACTTGTGTACTACTTTTGTGATGTCAGCACAATCAGATCCAGGTACAGATGCAATAGGCGGAGGAAGTGTTGAAACAGATGGTATGACAGATGTACCAGGGGCTCCTGTTGGCGATTATGTTTGGCTTTTAGCACTAGTTGGTTTAGTCTTTGTTTACATGAAGTTCAAAGCCATGCAAAAAAGTGAAGCAAAAGGTTAAATAAACAACCAAAATATACTTTTCAGTTGGATAACCCTGCCCATTTTGGGCAGGGTTATTTATTGGTACTAAGTCGTTGGTTAGTCTGCAGCCCAATCGGCTACAATCTAAGACCAGGAACAATTTGCCTCACTTTAGTAATGGGGTAGGATGAAGTGTGGTGCTGCAATGGGTATTGTAATTTTGTAAACGATTGCATAAAAAATTGCCCGTGATACAGGAGTAAATAGGGTAATTTTAGTATAATAATTGCTAAAATCTCTTGCATTGTGTATTTTTACCTTTAGATTTGAGCTATACTTAGTATTAAAAAATAGGTGTATTTGTTCGTTGTTCAGGATACCTTATTTTTTAGAGTAGTAGCTTTAGGCGTCTACAAGGGTTGTAGTGCGTAGGGAATCGTTAATAGTTAATCATAAATAGTATGAGATTCAATAAATTAATTCTAATTCTTTTTATAGTCCTTGGAATTCAAACCTATGGTCAGGATTTTAACATCGCTAAATGGATTCAACCGGTTCCTGAAACCGCTAAGTTTTCATTAAAAGATTATATGGTATGGTGCGGCAGTATGGTAAAAGGAGAGGATGGTAAGTACTACCTTTTTTACAGTCGTTGGCCACGCACAAGCGGGCATTATGCATGGGCTACCGAGAGCGAAGTGGCCTTAGCGGTTTCAGATACACCTACGGGTCCGTACACCCATCTTAAAGTGATCTTAGAAAAACGAGATAAAAAATATTGGGATGCCGATGTGACACATAATCCTACTGTACATAAATTTGGGAATAAATACTACTTGTACTATATGGGAACCAAAGGCACTGAAAAATTCAGTCAAAAGGTAACTATGAAAGACAACGGATGGTGGGAATACCGCAATAATCAGCGCATTGGTGTTGCTGTAGCTTCCTCTCCTTTAGGGCCATGGCAGCGTCCAGACGTGCCAACCATTGATACTACTTATAATAGTTTTGATCATCAGATGGTTTCGAATCCTGCTGTTACCAAGCGTCCTGATGGAAAGTATCAAATGATTTATAAAGGAGTGGGTAAAGGTAAAATGCCATTTGGAGGAAAAGTAGTGCATGGTATTGCTATTGCAGATCACCCTGAGGGCCCATTTCAAAAATTACCCAACCGTATTTTTGTAAAAGATGGGGTGCAATTTGCGGCTGAAGACCCATTTATTTGGTATCAGAAAGGTAAATATTGGGCTATAGTAAAAGATATGAGTGGGGCATTTACCAATGCCGGAACTAGTTTGGCGTTATTTGAATCCCAAGATGGAATTAACGACTGGAAGCCTTCGAAAAATGTATTGGTAACCACCACCAAAATTCCATGGGTAACCGGCGAAAAGCAGGTGACTAAACTGGAGCGTCCACAACTTTGGTTAGACAAAGGGATTCCAAAGGTGTTGTTCTGTGCCGTGTATGATGAGTACGACAATTACAATGTAGCGATTCCGTTACAATTTAAAAAAAAATAACACACTAGATTCAAATGATCAAACAATTAGGGGCAATTGGGTGCCTATTTTTAGCAAGTATTTCGTTTGCTCAAAATAATAATTTAGCTCTAAATAGGGCAATTAAAGTCAGTTCTGAAAATACCAATGCGGTGGGATCTGCAAAAAAAATGGTCGATGGGCAAGTGACTGAAACCTCACAATGGGTAAGCAATGGTAATCAACCGGCATGGATTGCTATTGGACTTGATAAAGTCTATAAGTTGGGAGGAATACATTTGTATTTCAATATGCCTACTAATAAACCGGTTGAAGAATTTAGAGCCGAATTTAAGAAAAATGGACAGTGGCAATCGATTCCTTCGGCTAACGTAACTGGGAATAAATTTAAAGAAGTAGCATTGGCTTTTGATGCTACCGTGGGTGTGGTTACCGATAGCATTCGCATTGTTTTAACGAAAACGAAGCACGATAATTTTGCGATTAAAGAAATTTGTGTTTGGCCTGAAAATAGATTAGGATTACCTCCATTTGGTACAGCAGTAACGGGTTATATTGGACATCCTGAGCCCTATGTGCCTAAAATTTATAGTAACCAAAGTGGTTACAATCTGGGTAAACCAAAACGATTTACCGCACCCTTAACAGATAACGGAACACCCTTTTCAATTGTTGAAAAAGGAAGTGATAAAGCCTTGTATAGTGGCAAAATCATAAACAATATTGGAGATTTTTCGGATTTTAATCCAGTAAGTGAAAAGGAATTTGAAATTGTAGCCGATACGTTCAAATCCTTCCCTTTTCGCATTGGGATGTGGTGGATCGAGCGAGTAACCTATCAAAATGCTATGAATTTTATGATTGATAGTCGCCATTATGTGGGGAATTATACCAAAAAATGTTCGGGTACCTATGGCTGGCGCGATGATTCTCATTTTGGTTGGGAGTTGCATACGCTGGTGCCACAATACCTTTCGAATCCTGAAGCTTACCTCCGAATGCCGCATCAGGTAAAGTACCAAGTTCCAACTGATACTACGCTTTGGGGGGCATTGAAACCGTATAACGAAAGTGCACCCGATATTGTAAAACTGATTCATTGGGGCGCCGATGTTATTGTTTCGCAACGACTCACTCACGAACACTTTAAAGGACAGCTAGCTTATTTCTTGTATGCGTGGCCTTATATCAAACAGTGGTTGCCACAACAAAATTATGAGGTGGTAAAGCAATTTGCATTAGAAGTTTGGCAATTGAAAACGGTAGATTTGAAATACGCATACAATGAAAGTGATGGGCATGATATGTTAGCACTGAAAACCAAAATTGGGACAACCAAAGGTGCTTTGCCTCCAGGGGCGTCCATTATACCCAATTTGATGATGTACGAAGTCGCCAAGCGCGACAAAATGAAGGATGCGGAAATCTATTTCAATTCGGCCTACAATCAAGTGAAATGGATGATTGACAATTTGGACTGGAACGACCCTATTACTACGAAAGGGCAGCGAATGAGTGAATTTATCACCATGACGAGTTTGGCCTATATGCTCAATCAATATCCAGAGAGTGCACCAGTGGGCTTGAAGCAAAAAATTGCCGATTGGGCAGAAGTGGTCTTGCGTCGTTCAGACAATATGTGGGATTTTCGCAAGCTAGATGATAAAGAGGGATGGTGTCCTACAGGTACATTGCCACAGCATTGGAACGAAGTGGGTAATATCGTTGGCTTTCCAGCAGCTATTATTGCTATGATTGAGCAAATGGATTCCAAAGACAAAGCGAACCGCCTCCTTGAAATTGCCTATGCGCATCTCGACAACTCCTTCGGTCGTAATCCGTGTGGCCGACACTGCTCGTTTGATGCTAAAGCTGAAATAGAGGGAGTGGACTTGGGTTGGTATCATCAGCATCCTGGCGGGATTGGTCAATTGGAAGATGCCCGTTTTGTGTTGGAAGGTTCCCCTAAAAATGAACACTATCCGTACCACCCTGAGCGTGGTGATATTGGTTGGACAGAAGGTTGGGTTTCGTTCAATGTAGCCTATAATCTTAGTCTGGCGTATATGGCTTGGATTGATACTAATTTTGAGGTATCAAAAGATAAAAAAAGGACAAGCATTCGATTAAAAGTACCCCTGAACTTTGATTACAACAAAGCCGAAACAGTAACCGTGTTTTTGACTAATAAAAAAGGGAAAGTAACCGAATTAATTTTGACAGAAGAGTCCCCAAATTCGGAGTATTTTTCTGCTACAATTAAAAACCCAGCAGCCAATACTTCAGTATCGTATGGGTTGGGGTATTTTAAGAAAACGATATTTGTGAATTGATTAAGAAAACCATTATTATTTAACTATTTAAAAAAAAGTAACATATGAAAATTAGAGGTATGCGTTGGTGGATTATTGTACTATTATTTCTTGCCGCCGTTTTGAATTATATCGATAGACAAACTTTGTCGGCTTTAGCACCAACAATTCAGATAGATTTGGATATGGACGATCAGGCTTATGCCAATGTTATCAATATATTTTTAATTGCTTATACTATAGCCTACCTGATTTCAGGGCGAATTGCCGATAAAATAGGGACACGTGCGAGTTTATTTTTCTTCGTGGCATGGTGGTCCTTTTTCAATATGCTGACTGCTTTATCACGCGGTGTAACCTCATTAAGTTTTTACCGATTTGGATTAGGCTTGGGAGAGGCAGGTATTTGGCCAGCAGCTTCGAAGGCCGTATCAGAGTGGTTTCCGGCAAAAGAGAGAGCTTTAGCGATTGGTTTATACACTATGGGCGCTACTATTGGTGCCACGATGGCTCCCTATATTGTTATTCCGTTAGCTACTTATGATTATGCTGAAATTGTTCCTGGAATAGTTAGTTGGTTTGGTAACGGTACCGGCTGGCGTGTGGCATTCATTTTGACTGGATTTGCTGGTTTAGTATGGCTTTTACCTTGGTTAATGATTTACAGAAGTCCCGAAAAAAGCAAGCTAATTACTGCTGATGAATTGACCATGTTACAAACAGCTTCAAAAACTGAAGATGGAGAAAGTTCAGAAAATGTACAATCGTGGTCTTGGAAACAAGTGCTTACTTTTAGAGGAACCTGGTTGTTGTTATTGGCTCGTTTGATTACCGATCCAGTTTGGTATTTCTACCAATTTTGGTTTCCTAAATATTTAAGCTCTGATAGAAATCTTTCTCAAGAGCAATTAAAAATTACTTGGGTAATTTATGCTGCAGCAGGTATTGGGAGTTTATTGGGAGGAATTATATCGGGTAAAATTGTTAAAAAAGGAGTTTTGCCTGTGGCCAGTAGAATGTGGGTGATGTTATTTTGTGCTTTACTGATGCCATTATCTCCTTTTATAGCAACGGCAACAGGTTTAAACACCTCACTAACCTTAACGTTTTTTACGGTAATTGCTGCATTAGCTTGGTTAATTAATATTAGCTCTTTGGTGGTAGATATTGTTCCTAAGCATTCATTAGGAACTGTTTTTAGTGTTATAGCTGCCGGAAGTACATTAGGAGGTATTGTAATGAACATGATTGTTGCTTCGATGGTTACTGGTCCATCAGATAAACCCGCTGGCTTTTTAGATATGGCTTTTCATGCAGTATTAAGTCCAATATTAGATGCAGTTCAAGGACAAGGGTATGCAATGTGGTTTTTAATTATGGCTTTTATGCATCCAATAGCATGGCTATTCTTGAAATTTGGAGGGATAGATAGAGTTTCAGCAAATAAATAATAGGATTTAATTTCTGTAGAAGTAATTCTTTACATTAATTAATACAATCCCATTGGGTGAAATTCAAATTAAATACACAGAGATACATAGATTGCAATTGATAGTTAAAGAATAGGTAGTACTACTACTATATTTGAGATAGATTGGCTAGCAGAACAGTTAAATGCCTATCTGGAGTCTTTAAATGCAAAATAATTCTACGTTGCTATGTGGTTAAAACTAATTTCACCCAACGGGCTACTATAGTTTTTTATTACAATCACTTTTGGTTTCAAGGGTGTACATTTCACCCGTGTTTCGGATACAATTGAGAGTTTGGATTTAATCCAATCAAATTAGTTAGTACTACAATGGTTTAATCTCATATCCAGCTAATACTATTCTTATTTTACTAAAAATTAAAAACAGTTCTTTCTAAGGAAGGAATGATTAACTATTTTTTAAATTCACAGATGATTTTCTAATGTTGAATTTAGCACTAAGGCAAACGGTTTCAACCTCAGGGGTAGGAGAAATCAAGATTTGATCGAGTAGTAATTTTGCAGCAGTTTCTCCAATTTCATAGGTAGGTTGTTCAATACTAGTTAAAGGAGGGTCAATTAATTGTGCCACCTCTGTTTCTGAGAAACCTACCAATGCAATATCATTAGGGCAGCTCAATCCAGCTTCTTTTATTGCTTTTAGTGCACCAAATGCAATAGGATCGTTAAAGCAGAAAATTGCATCAGGAATTTCGTTTTTATTGATAAGAGATTTCATTGCAGTATATCCTTTTTTGCTTAAAACTCCTGTTGTAATTACAGAATTATCAGTAATTTGCTTTTGGTGTTTTTTCATGGCATCCAGAAATCCTTGTTTTCGTTTTTTGGTGACACTTAAATTATTGGGACCGGAAAAATGAATGATCTTTTCAAACTTATTGTATATCAGGTGCTCGGTTGCAAAAAAAGCCATTTTATAATCGTCGATTATTACTTTGCTAGCCACAACATTAGAACAAAAACGATTGAAAAAAACAATTGGGACTCCGCTATCAATAATACGTTGGTAATAATTTGAATTTTCACCTTCTCGAGTAACAGACATAATTATTCCCTCTACCATATTACTTTCAAGCAATTTCAAGTTTTTTTCTTCTAATTCAGCAGACTCATCTGATGCGGTAATAATGAGTTGATAATCGTGTTCCATTAATACTTTTTGTATTCCAGAAATCACGTTAGGAAAAAAACCCGTTCTAAGTTCAGGAATAACTAATCCGATAGTTTTAGAACGTTTATTTTGCAGTCGTAATGCTATAGGGTTGGGTTTGTAGTTTTGACGTTTCGCTTCCTCTTGGACAAGTTGTTTTGTTTTTGGATTTACATCCAAACGGTCCGTCAAAGCACGAGAAACAGTGGCAGTTGAAATATTCAAAGCCTTAGCAATGTCTTTGAGAGTAGCGTGTTTTTTCATAAAAAAATAATTTGGTCATAAAGTTATAAAAAAACGAAATCAATTCCTTACAAGGATATACGATTAATTTTTTGTAATCCATTAGAGTGAAAAACGCTTGCTTTTTATTTTTAACGACTCAATTTGTACATGAAATTATGGCAATGAGAATTGATTTCTCATTTTGATGAAGTAAAATTAAATAATTTATTTTACTTATATTGTTTTTTACTTATTTTTAGTTTAGTTCAAGTAGTATGCTTGCTCTGTTTGTTACTTTGAATAGATGATGAATATAAAATTCCTTACTCCAATTCCTTACTCTAGTAAGTTTTGTTTTTCATAATTTTTCATTAAAAAACCCCTAACACATTCGTATTAGGGGTTTTAGATTTTGTAGCGAAGACGGGAGTTGAACCCGTGACCTCAGGGTTATGAATCCTGCGCTCTAACCAACTGAGCTACCTCGCCATTTTTGTTGGTCATGCATCTCTCAATGCGGGTGCAAATATAGAAATAATAATAATGTTTGCAAGTATAATTATAGAAAAAAAATATTTTTGAAAACACTTTTTTTTTGAGTTTATATTCTTATATTTCACAAAAAAATAAATACTATTCATGGAATCAAAAGTACGTTACGAGATAGAGTTTCCTATTAATTCGTCCCCTCAATTATTGTATCAATACATTTCTACTCCATCAGGTTTGTCAGAGTGGTTTGCAGATAACGTAAACTCTCGTGGTGAATTTTTTACTTTTATTTGGAATGACTCACAAGAAAAAGCCAGATTAGCTTCTAAAAAATCAGGCGAGAAAGTAAAGTTTAAATGGGTAGATGATAATGGAAAAGATACAGAGTACTTTTTTGAATTGCATATTTTGGAGGATGAGATTACAAAAGATGTTTCTTTATTGGTAATTGATTTTGCACCAGAGGATGAGTTGGAGGAAGCTAAACAGTTATGGGAAAATCAAATTTCAGATTTGAAACATCTTATCGGTTCTGTATAAAATATCTTTTTTATCAACTATATTTGCCCTGAACAAAATTCAGGGTTTTTTTATGATTAATTTTAACGGAACTATTGTTGCACAAGAGCATGTCTTAACTCATAATCGTGCCTTTTTATATGGTGATGCGGTTTTTGAAACGCTTAAAATTGTACAAGGTAAAGTACTATTTTTAGAAGATCATTACTTTAGATTGATGGCTGCTATGCGTATTCTTCGAATGGAAATTCCTATGAATTTTACCATGGAATATTTTGAGGAGCAATTACTATCTGTAGTCAAGTCAAATGGCTTTTCTGATTCTGCTCGTGCGCGAATGACAGTCTATCGCAATGATGGGGGATATTATTTACCAACGACTACTACAATATCTTTTTTGGTTCATGCAAGTTCGTTAGAAAATCAATCTTACGTATGGGATGGAAAGACTTGTGAAGTAGATTTATACAAGGATTTTTATGTTAGTAAGCAATTAATTTCAAGTTTAAAAACCACGAATAAGATACTGCATGTTACAGCTAGTATTTATGCAAATGAAAATGGATTGGATAATTGTATTTTACTGAATGATAGTAAAAATGTGGTTGAGGTATTACAAGGAAATTTGTTTATGCTTCAAGGGAATAAATTGATTACACCACCAGTTTCTGAAGGCTGTATCAATGGAATTATGAGAAAGCAAGTATTGGCATTGGCAAAAAAAATAGAGGGGCTTGAGGTGGTTGAGGAAGTGATTTCGCCATTTGATCTTCAAAAGGCCGACGAGTTGTTTTTTACTAATGTGATTAGAGGAATTCAGTCAATTACTAAATATAGGAAGAAAGAGTTTACTACTTTATTAGCGAATCAGTTACTAGAGTCACTCAATGAATGGATAAAGACTAATTAAGAAAAGGATTATCAGGAGCGTTAGACCAGATGAGGTATTCCCCACCTAATTCAATTATTTTTTCTTTCCAAAAGTGAGTAGTCGATTTTCCAATAATCTTGTTTTTATAAGTGTTAGTAGTGGCTATCCAGGAATTATTTTCCATTTCTGATTCCAATTGATCTTCTTCCCATCCAGTATAGCCAAGAAAAAAGCGAATATTGGTTTTGGTAATCTTTCCTTGATTAATTAATTCTTTTACAGATTGAAAGTCGCCACCCCAAAAAATTCCGTTAGATATTTCTACACTATTAGGGATTAATTCAGGGATATTGTGAATGAAATAGAGGTTGTCTTGCTCTACGGGGCCTCCATTGTATACTTTAAAGGAGGCTTTGATATCCGGAAGTAAATCGTTAATGGAGTATTTGAGAGGTTTATTAATTATAAACCCAACAGAGCCTTCTTGATTGTGATCTGTTAAAAGAATCACGGACCTATTAAATGAAACATCGCCAATTATATAAGGATCGGCTATAAGAAGTTGTCCTTTTTCTAATTTTGCTGCAATCATGGCTTCAATTTTTATTAAAATTAACAATAAAAATCGTATCTCGCTACAATAAATCGATAAAAGGTATAAAAAAACCTTCCAATAGGAAGGTTTTTATTTTGTATCAGGAAAACTTAATTAGTTTACAGCTCCTTCTAATTCAGCACCAGCTTTGAATTTTACTACATTTTTAGCAGCAATTTTGATAGTTTTTCCTGTTTGTGGATTTCTACCATCTCTAGCCGCTCTTTTAGAAACTGACCAAGATCCGAAACCTACTAACGATACTCTTCCACCTTTTTTCAAAGTACCACCTACATTACCTAAAAATGATTCTAAAGCTAATTTTGCAGCTGCTTTAGTAATTCCTGCGTCAGCAGCGATAGCGTCGATTAATTCTGATTTGTTCATAATAAT
>JACCDS012490118.1_pt1 | contig 10492 bp, 7 predicted proteins | sample 7446441 | NCBI WGS metagenome assembly JACCDS01 (sample SAMN15323445, study PRJNA562643) | freshwater metagenome | isolation source: river surface water | place: USA:Blue River Watershed | collected 2017-08-17 | reverse complement strand
CGCAGATAACCAGTTGTCGTTATCGATCAATCCCTATCATCTCGGTTTTTCGATATGGGAAGACATCATCGATAAATTCGGCCTGGACAAGGCACGGCAGATACGCGACGTTGAGGATGACTTTGGATTCATTCGCAACTATTTGACGCCCGAGCTGGCCGAGAAACTCGATCTGTTCGTTTATGAAGCCGATCACGAGGGCGGCATACGGATCGCCGAGAAAGACATTCATCTGATACGCGAAGCGATTCTGGCGCCCAAGTTCAACTACGGTGCGCCGCGCGTCGCGGCACGTGCGCTGCATGTTGATGGCAGCCTGGAGTTGGTTCACGCTTATCGTGAGGACGGACGCGGCCTCGACATTCCGAGAGCTGAGCGCGTGCTCGACTATCTTTCCCGCATATGGCGCCGCCCGGTCAGCCTGCAAACCATCGGGAGCAGTGGCAATCCGCGGGTCGTGGCGAGCAAGCCGGCGGTGACGCTGTCATTGGCGTCTTGTCCCGCGCATGCCCTGCCCTAGAATTCCAATTGCATCATTATTCCGGATCGATAGCGGCCAACGACCACATTCTGTCTGGGGGCCATACGGCCATAGATGACGATCGGGATCCGGGTCGTCGTCACCAGCGGGGTGCGTAGCGTGAATAACAAGTCGTCTGTGATGGGCAACGTACGGCCAAGGTCTTTATACAACTGGAAGTGCAGCGCCTCGCCGGTTGCCGAATGCCGCATGATCCTGCTGTCTGCGTGCTCGCCAAGCAAGCGAACCCTGAGGTTCAGGATCTCCCCGGGCGAGGCTGGCGTACACTCGATTTGCAAGGTTCCTTGTATGTCATGCGGCGACATAGAAACCGGCGAATAATCGCCGAACGCCAGTTGCGGCGCACTCCACATTCCACAGGTCATTGCGTTCGTCACTGACGCCGCAAGCAACGTCACTGCGGCGGCCGCCGCATGAGGCCATTGCTTGAGCATGTTAATTGCCCCCCTTGTGTTTGCAGAGTTGCTGGCCCAGATGTGGAACCGTACCTTTCTCAGGCACGTAGCGAACCTGAGCCTCGCATTCCCCCGTGGCCCAGCGCGCGTACAGCAGATTGTCTTTCCGAAGCCCCGCCACATACAGCATCCCGTCATTGCCGACGGCAAAGCTCTCATCGCTCTGCGAGTCACTTGCCTGAAGCGTTACCGTTGCGCCGGCAGGAACCGGCTTGCCCTGCTCCGTGATCAAGTCCATCGTCGCTGCAGCAGCGAGCTTGACCGGGAAGTCGATCGTCATGCCGGACCGCCATGCCGGAATCGGATACATACGCAATTTATCCAGTCTCGCATCGAGCGGCAAATCAAGGTGCTCCAGAGAGACGTTATTTTTCTGATAAGGATACAGCCTTGGCAGCAATGCATAGCCCTCTGCGTTGGTACGGCCGGCCAGCTGGTTGTCGACATAAATGCGCACATTGTCGAATCCCGGAAGTCTGACCAGGCCATAGCTGTTGTCGATCCGGCGCGATGCAAACACCTGTCCGTCCAGCATGGCAATGCCGCCGCTGATACCGGCGCGCACGCTGGTCTGATCGTTCAGGTTCGCTGCTTCAAGACGAACGGCAGCCAGTGAATTCTGGCCGAATACGGCAGCCTGATCAGGTGCATGATTGCCAGCCTGTACCCGGTAGCCCCAGCCCTCGCCTGATGGCTGATTCCGTTGAATCTGCAAAATGCTTTGGGCCGGCCGGTCGGTCGGACGCGCGTGGTAGGCGCTGAGACTGCTGTGCCGATCAAGATTCATCGACCAGAACAGGTTGATCGACGTATCGCTTCGCTCGGCGTGCGATTGCACTAGCGACAAGGTAAAGTTGCCCAAAGGCGTCTGCCTTGGTGTGAAGCTGGCCGTGGCAACAGTCACAGGCTCTCTGTCGGCCCGCTGCTGACGCGTATACGACAAGCCCACCGAGCCGAGCCCGTCGATTCGGTAGCCGTAAAACAGACTAACGAGGCGACGCAGCGTCTGACTCGTATCGATTCCCGCCTGCCGAAAATTCGTACTGGCAAACTGCGTTCTGACCGAAAAGCTGTGTGTGCGCGTCCGGCGCTCAAGGCCGGCCGCGATTTGTACGCCGGTCCCGGCGTCCGCCTGGCTCATGCCCAGCGCCAGCAACCCGCTGCCCAGACCTGCGAAGGTGGCGGTCGCGCCTCCTTCCACGCCGACAGTGCCATTCTGTTGTGCGCTGGCGGCCGCTTCTGCGGTGAATGTTGAACTGACGCCATGTCGCCAACTACCTGCTACTAGCAGATCGCCATAATCGTTGCTGCGCAGTCCATAGTGGCGACGTAGCGCTCCGAGCTCAATCGAATAATCCGTCAGGCCCGGTGCCAGTAACGTCGAACTGGCGTAAAAGCGTTGGCTGACGAGCTGCTGCTGCCCCGTAATGTCGGTAACTTTCAGCACGACTTCGCCATCACCTGAAATCAAAGGCGTACTAATGATCGAGAATGGGCCGGGCGGTACCGAGCTGCGCGACTGAAACACGTCATTGATGTACAGATCGATGGTCGATGGCAATGCCGCTTGGCCCGAGAGTGTCGCTACCGGCATGGTGACCACATCGGGACGAGTGCTGAAATTCGTACCCCATTGCAGACCGCCAAACCGTAGGGGACGTCCCAGGATGGTCGACGCCCGTGTAATGCTGTCGCCCAGCCGCAAGGTCGTGATTTGTTCGGGAAAGTCCTGCGTGAAGCTTGAATCCAGCCGCAAGCGATCGCGATAGCCGGTGCGTTCAATCGCAAGCAGGCTGGCTAAGGCTACGCCGCCCCTCACCGCACCGCCAAGTTCGGTGAATAAGGAGCCACCGAGATTTCCGCCACGATGATCGAGCAACAAGTCATAGTTCAGAAAAGCGCCGCGGCTCTGGCTCTGCCCCTTTGCATCGCCGGTAGCACGAGCATCCCGAACCTGATGCAGAAAGCGATCGGGATGCAGGCGAATCGTTAATACCATGCGCTGTGGATTAAAAGACAATTCATCCGTCCCCAGCGACGGCAGCGAAAAATAAGTGATGTCATTAACGCGGATCGGAGCCACATCGGACGTTCGCACATTTTCCGAGGCGAGCGTGTCGTGCGGCAGAAACCATACACCCTGACGATCACGCAATACCCATATGTCTTTCCCAAGCGTCCGGCCATTCAGATGGAGTTCGACGAGCAGTTCCTCGAAGCCGGCATCTGACGCGGTAGTTTGCGCAAGCGTGCCAACAGCCCATAGGAGTAGCAGGCATGCAAATATCCATGGAGATACCGACAGTCCGTGCCATGGTCTCTGCGCAGGCGTGTCATTGAGGAACGGTAATTGCATGAAGTTGGGTCGGACCGGATGGCGTGCCGGCTTTGATCAAATATTTTTTGCCAGGATCGAATGTCGCTGGCTTCAGCACGACCGTACGCTGCTGACCTGCAAGCACATAAATGCTGCTTGCATAGGTTGCCAGTACTGTCTCGGTGGCATCGGCAGACAGCAACGACACATCGCGTAAATGTGCGGATGCGTTCCCGCTGTTGGCTATGCGAAGCATGACTTGCTTCGATTCATTGACCGACAGCGATGTTTCCAGCTTCGCGCGTGCCGGTGCGACTGGCTGCAGAAACACAGGAAGGCTGACTTTCAAGACGACTTGCAAGCCTTTGAAATCCGGTGGGGCCGGTGCAGGAATCTCATCAAGCTGCAGGCGATAGGCAAGCTCAGATCGCACATCGGATTTTCGAAGGGCACCAATTCGAACAATTTGCGAAGCACCTGGCGGAATCGTCACGATTTGTGGCGTAGCGAGAATATCGCGGCTCGGGCGCAACTGATCCTTTCCATCCGACTGCGTCCACGCCATCATTTTGAGCTGAACCGTAATCGGGTCAGTCGTCGGATTGTCGATCTGAATCATGGCCCGAGATTGGGCGTCAGATAATTCAATGCGCGTCGGACTGACAGCGAAGCTTCCTGCATGGCAGTCAGCGATGCCGATCAAGGCGCCGAACAATCCTGCGATGAACGGGAGGCATGAGGAAAGAACGCGATGCGCCCGGCGCACAGGCCAGCAGACTGGTAAATGCATAACCGGGCGCATCAGGCTTAGAAGTCGACTTGTGCCGTTACCTGATCGGCGTAAGCACATGCTTTTACATCCTGACCGGCAGCGATCTTGCCGCAAACGCTGAAGGTGCTCGGATTAGCGATCGTGGCGACACCCGTCACCGCCAGTGCGGTTTCGTCAGTGAAGCCCCAGACATCGGTATTCAGTGACGAGCAGGTGCCGCTTGAGACCGGCTTGTACAGTTCGTAAGTCAGCGTATCGCTGCCGGTGTCTGCAGTCACCATCGTGCGCACACCGCTGCCGCCCGAGTGAATGCCAACATCCAGCCGGATGACTGACGGTGTCGTGCCTTTCGTGCAAGTCAGCGTCAGCGTGCCGGTTCCGTATTTCGCCTCAGTGACAGTCGGTTCGTATTTGCCGAAGTTCATCGGCGCGGCTGAGATCGCGCAGTAGGAGTCGACCGTTGCAGTGATCTCCATCGCAGCGGTGCTGCTGCCGGCAATCGATTGCGACACAAGGCCGGTCATGCCCATTGCAGCGACAACTGCACTCAAAACAATTTTCTTCATCATCGGGTTCCTTTTGAGGATGATTGTTGGGACCCCGATCGTAGTCGCGGACATCACAACGCTATCGTTTCAACCATCTTCGTTTGCGCGCCTTATTGCGCAACGCGAGCCCTTGATGAGAATGCGTAGTGAGCAAACAACACGGCAGGTCGGTCTAACGCCATTGATGTCGCGCGACCCGGCCGGCATCGCATTCACCGACTCTCGTTGCCCATCATGGCGTCCTCTTCACTGGCTGCAAAAGCGTTCTCTGCCGAACGCTTCGTCGATATACGCTACTGGACGCCGTCATTGTTGAGTTTCACGACGACACGCCCACTGGCGCTACATTACCTCCCGGGGCAGTACGCAAGAATTGCGCTGCCGGGCGACGGCCGGCTCATCTGGCGGGCTTTCTCAATGGTTTCGGCTCCTGGTGACGCGCTGCTCGAATTCTTGGCGGTGCTGGTGCCGGGAGGGCTGTTTACCTCCCAGCTCGCTGAGGCGCAGCCCGGGGATACCGTCGCTATCGAACATGAGAACTACGGATTTCTCACGACGGATCGATTTATCGACGGCGACGAACTATGGATGCTGGCAACCGGAACCGGCGTCGGCCCGTTTTTGTCCATCCTACGGGATGGCGCGGTGTGGAAGCGCTTCCGTAGCATCGTGCTGGTGCGTGGCGTACGCGAACAGCGCGACCTGGCCTATCAAGACGAGCTGGAACAGCATCAAGAAAGAGCTAGAGCGCAGTCGGCATCGCTGATGATGGTCAACTGCGTCAGCCGCGGGCAAGATGATCCCGCCCAACTTCACCAGATCAACGGACGCATTACGCAAGCCTGGGACGCAGGAACGCTGGAAATCAAGTCAAACCGGCGAATTACGGCAGCGCACTCACGCGTCATGTTGTGCGGGAATCCGCAGATGATTGAAGATATTCGCGCACGATTGCACGCACGCGACATGAAACCCTGCCGCCGAATGGTGGCCGGACAGTTTTTGACAGAGAACTACTGGTAAGCCGAGAAGCGGCGTGACAATCGTCGCGCCGCTACCGTCCGCTCACTGCGGATCGCTATCGCCGCTGCGGCGGCTATTTAATTAAACGACTTGCCCTCTGCGGCAAGCTTTTCCAATAGTGGCGCCGCCTGCCAGGCTTCCGGATGCTGACCTTTCGCATACTTGTGAATGGCGCGAAGCACATTGGGCAGGCCGACGGTATCCGCATAGAACATTGGGCCGCCACGGTGTAACGGAAAGCCATAGCCAGTCAGGTAGACCATGTCGATGTCCGAAGCGCGCATGGCGATGCCCTCTTCCAAAATCAGCGCACCTTCATTGACCAGCGCATACACTAGGCGCTCGACGATCTCTTCATCGCTGATCTTGCGACGCTCGATGCCGATTTCGGCTGAATGTGCGATCACCATCTGATTAACCTCATCCGATGGATAGGCCTTACGATCGCCCGGCTTGTAGTCATACCAGCCTGCCGAGGTTTTCTGACCAAACCGGCCCTTTTCGCACAACTTGTCGCCGATCTTCGAATACGTGACCTCCGGCTTTTCGACATAGCGCCGCTTACGGATGTACCAGCCAATATCATTGCCCGCCAGGTCGCTCATCCTGAACGGTCCCATGGCGAAACCGATTTTCTCGATGGCTTTGTCGACCTGCTCCGGCAAGCAGCCCTCTTCGAGCAGAAAGAAAGCTTGGCGAATGTACTGCTCGACCATCCGGTTGCCAATGAAACCATCGCACACGCCCGACACAACGCCGGTCTTCTTGATTTTTTTGGCCAGCGCCATCACGGTGGCCAAGACGTCTTTGGCCGTCTTCGCGCCGCGCACGATCTCCAGCAACTTCATCACGTTCGCCGGGCTGAAAAAGTGCGTGCCGATCACGTCTTGTGGACGCTTGGTGAACGCGGCAATCTGGTCAACGTCTAGTGTCGACGTGTTCGAAGCGAGGATCGCCCCAGGCTTCATCACCTCGTCCAGCTTTTTGAACACCGCTTCCTTGACCGTAATGTCTTCGAACACGGCCTCGACCACGATATCAGCGGAACCGATATCGTCATAAGACATCGTGCCGCTGATCAGGCTCATGCGTTTATCGAGCTGCGCTTGCGTGAGCTTGCCCTTCTTCATCGAGCCTTCGTAATTTTTGCGTATCGTTGCCAGGCCCTTGTCGAGGGCGTCCTGCTTCATTTCGAGCAGCTTCACCGGGATGCCTGCATTCGCAAAGTTCATCGCGATACCGCCGCCCATCGTGCCGGCACCGATGACGGCAGCGGATTTGATCTCGCGCAGCGGCGTATCCGCGGGAACATCAGGAATCTTCGATGCGGCACGTTCGCCGAAGAACGCATGGCGCAAGGCTTTCGATTCCGGCGTCTGCACCAGCTCGAGAAACAGGTTGCGCTCGAAATGAAGGCCATCGTCGAATTTCTTCGTGACCGTCGCAGCGACCGCATCGACGCATTTCAGCGGCGCCGGGAACGGACCAGCGACCGTGCGCACCGTATTTCGCGCAAACTGCAGATAGCCCTCAGCGTTCGGCATCTCGACGCGCAGCTCGCGCACTTTTGGCAGCGGCCGACGAGTAGCAACGCTGCGCGCGAAAGCCAGCGCGCCCTCCAGCAGCTCGCCGTCGATCATCTGATCAAACAGCCTTGTGCCGGCCAGCTTCTCCGACATGACCGACGTGCCCGACACAATCATGTTCAGCGCCTGCTCAAGACCGAGCACACGCGGCAGTCGCTGCGTGCCGCCCGCGCCGGGCAGAATGCCTAGCTTGACCTCCGGCAGCGCGATCTGCGCGCCTGCGGTCGCTACCCGGTAATGGCAGCCCAGCGCCAGCTCCAGTCCTCCGCCCATCGCCATGCCATGGATCGCAGCGATCACCGGTTTGGACGATGCCTCGACGACGCGAATCACGGTATTCAGCGACGGCTCTTGCAGGACCTTTGGCGAATTGAATTCGCGGATGTCAGCGCCGCCCGAGAAACCCTTGCCTGCGCCGATCATCACAATCGCCTGCACCGCCGGATTGTCCAGTGCGCGGTTGACGCCATCCACAATCCCGGTGCGCGTCGCATGGCCAAGGCCATTGACCGGCGGGTTGTCTAGCGTAATGACGGCAATGTCGCCGTGTTCCTGATAAGTCGCAGTCATGAAAGGTGTCTCCTCTGGTGGTCGTGGATGCCGATATCAGATTGGCAGATTATCGAACAACTATACCGCAGAAAAGCACGACCGTATTATTTGGTTTTCACTCTCAGTAGTGCGCTACGCCGCTGATCCTCGCGATACGCATAATCCACACGTCCGTCGGTGACCTTGCCGATCACCATCATATTTGCGGTAATCGCATCATGGTCAGGTGCAGAGAACGGCCGCTCATAACTGGTGACGACGCCCTGATAGCGGCTTTGCAGCTGTTCCAGTGCCTGTCGTATGGCGTCGCCATCGGTCGAGCGCGCCTGCCGCAGCGCCAGTGCCAGCAGATGCATGCCGTCATAGCCCTGCGCCGCGCTCATGGGTGAAGGGATGAGATCCGTTTTGAATTGCCGCTGGTAGGCCAGCAGAAAACTGTTTTTTACAGTCGATCCCGCGTCCTGGATAAACGTCTGCGGCATCAGCGCGCCTTCGGAAGCCGTACCCGCCGCGTCGATGAAATTGCGCATCGACAGTGTCCAGCTGCCCAGCAGCGGCACTCGCCATTGCGTTGCCTTGAGTGCGACCGCGATCTGCGCCAGCTCAGGCCCGATGCCCCAGCCAACGACCGCCTCGGCGCCGGCCTCTCGGGCGCGCCTGAGTGCTTCGTCCATCCGGGTGGCGCCGATCTTGAAACGTTCCGTCGCAACGAGCGTCAGCGCCGCTGCTCGGGCTGCCGCGCTGAATGCGGCCACGCCGCTATCCCCGTAGGGCGTATCGTCGGCCAGCAAAGCGATACGATGCTTGCCGCGTTTTTTCAGTTCGGTGGCCAGCATCGCTGCCTCGAGATCCAGGGTCGGCGACACACGGAAAATGAAATTCGCCGGAGTGGCCGGCGGTGCGTATTTCCGGGTCAGCAGCGGACCGGTCGAGACGGCAATCATCAACGGTATGCGCGCTTTCTGATAGTGCTCGATCGAGGCAAGACCAACGCCGGTATTGACGATGCCGATCGTGGCCGCGACTCTCGATGCGGTCAGTTCAGCGGCGATCTCGGCGCCCCGCTCATTGCGGGCCTCGTCGTCACGTTCGACAAGCTCGATCGGCCGGCCCTGAATGCCGCCGATCGCATTGATCTCCTCCACTGCCAGCCGCACGCCATTGCGCATGCTCTCGCCCATCGGACTTGAGCCGCCGCTGAACGGGCCGCTCAAGCCAATCCGAATCGCCTGCGCATACCCTGGAGCCGCCATCAGCATCAGCACCGAGAGCAATACCAGACGAATCAAACCAAACAGCGAGTGGCGGACGCTCCGCATGGCAATCTCCGTACGAGTTCAGGAACGACGCAGATTGTAGGAAGCAACCGGGCTTTGTCCATCAATGCCCGTCAACTGTGGCGCAGAGAACACCGCGCACGAAGGGAAACTTGTCGGATGCCACGAACGCGCAGCATCCGACAGACAAACCAGCGCGTTACTGCGGACGCTTCATCGCGCACGACGTCGGCTGCGAGGCGACATACGCATCGATCTTTTGCTCGGTCTTCCAACCGTAGCCGGTGTTTTCCTGATCGAACTTCACGTCCTTGCCGTTTGTCTTCACCCAGCTCGTAATGTAGATCGGCTGTTGAAGCTGATGATCGGCTTTCCGCATCTCGACGTCGCCATTCAGCGTTTTAAAGCGCAGACCCTCCATCGCAAAGGCCACCTTGACCGGATCGGTGGTCTTGGCCTGGTTGATGCCCAGGCCGAGCAACTGAATCGCCGAGTACGTGGTCATGCCGTAGTAATCGTCGTTGAATTTTTTCTTGAAGCCTTCGACCAGCTCTTTGCCGGCATAGGTTTCATTGTTGACGTTCCAGGTGCCCACGTACCGGACAAAATTCGCCGCCGATGCGCCCATCACGGTCGGCACGCCGGTAGTGTAGCCATAGTAGGTGTAGAACTTCGACTTCAGGCTGGCGTCGCGCGCTGCCTTCACCAGCAGCGCCAGATCAGAGCCCCAGTTACCGGTAATGACGACATCCGCACCGCTGGCAGCGATCTTCGCCACATACGGCGAGAAATCTTTCACGCTACCGATCGGATGCAGATCGTCGCCGACGATCTCGATGTCCGGGCGCTTGCGCTTCAGGTAATCTTTTGCCGCACGCGTCACCTGATGGCCGTGTGCATAATTCTGACCGATGATGTAGACCTTCTTCACTGACTTGTCCTTGGCCAGGTACGTCGTCAGCGCCTCCATCTTCATGTCCGAGTTCGCATCGAGACGGAAATGCCAGAAGCTGCACTTGCCATTGGTCAGATCCGGATCCACCGCCGCATAGTTCAGGAACACCACTTCCTTGCCAGGATTCCGTTCATTGTGCTTGTTGATCGCATCGATCAGCGCGCCTGCCGCACCCGAGCCATTGCCCTGCACAACATAGCGATAGCCCTGATCGATCGCGGCCTTCAGCACGGTCAGCGATTCCTGCGGGCTGGCCTTGTTATCAAAGCCGGTCACTTCGAAGGTATGGCCAGGCGACCACTTGTCGCGATTGGCGACGTCGGCAACCGATTGAAAGCTTTTGAGCAGATTTTGTCCGACCGGCGCAAACGGCCCGGACAGCGGGTCAATGAAAGCGACTTTCACCACGTCGGCCTGCTCGAACGGGGCGAACAGTGCGGTCGCGACGGCCGTTGCGAGTACAGAT
>JACCDS011391941.1_pt1 | contig 10492 bp, 9 predicted proteins | sample 7446441 | NCBI WGS metagenome assembly JACCDS01 (sample SAMN15323445, study PRJNA562643) | freshwater metagenome | isolation source: river surface water | place: USA:Blue River Watershed | collected 2017-08-17 | reverse complement strand
GAGTTCAGCTTCGGGCGCACGGTGCACTGACCGGCCTGGAGGCACGGTTACGGGACGGATTCACGGCGCCGTGAACCTTGAACGGCCAAGGCGGGCTTCGGTCCGCCTTTGTTTTGTCCGGTCGTTTCCGCACCTGAGAGAATCGCGGCGTGACTGTCTTTGCGTCTCCTTTGAACCTGCCGTCGCCGGCACAAGCCGGTGCAATGGCCTTTTGTGAGCTGCAAGCGCATCCACAACGGCCGGCTCCGGACAATGTGCGTGTGTTGGCACGAGTCTGCCGTGCAGACTGCGGTGCCGTTCGTTTTGAGTATCGAGTGACGGGGCGCATCGAGCCCCTCCGGATTCCCGCGCCCGCATCGTCCGAACCCACGGATGGGCTCTGGCAACATACCTGTCTCGAAGCCTTTGTGGCCCGAGAGGGCGAGGCCGGCTACGTGGAGCTCAACTTCTCTGCGTCGAGCCAATGGGCCCGATACGCTTTTTCAGGTGAGCGGGTGCGTGATCCCTCCGCTGAAGCTGACAGGGGCGTGGAGCCGGGGCCTGCCATCGAGTGCACGGTTCGGCCTGACGAGCTGTTTCTGTCGGCTACGGTGCCGGCCTCCTGGCTGCCCACACCTCCCTGGAGCGTGGGTCTGACCGCCGTGCTTGAAGCCTCGGACGGATCCCTGAGCTACTGGGCCCTGCACCATCCGCGCCCCCAACCCGATTTCCACCATGCCGACGGACGCTGTCTGCGCGTGGCCTCCCTCTGATTCCGATTCTCAAGACCGTCCCCATGAAATTCGGCCTCGAACGATTCCTTGAAGACCCGGCTCTGCGCGCCCCGCTGGCGGGCCGCCGCGTCGGCTTGCTGGCCCATCCCGCCTCGGTGACACGCTCGCTCGTGCACTCGATGGACGCGCTGGCCTCGCTGCCCGACGTGCGCCTGACGGCCGCTTTCGGTCCCCAGCACGGCCTGCGCGGCGACAAGCAGGACAACATGGTCGAGTCCCCGGACTTCACCGATCCGGTGCTGGGCATCCCGGTGTTCAGCCTGTACGGAGAGGTGCGTCGCCCCACCGACGCGATGATGGACACCTTCGACGTCCTGCTGGTGGACCTGCAGGACCTGGGCTGTCGCATCTACACCTTCATCACCACGCTGCGCTATGTACTGGAAGCCGCTGCGCGCCTGGGCAAGGCGGTGTGGGTGCTGGACCGACCCAATCCGGCCGGCCGGCCCGTGGAAGGCCTGACGCTGCGCGAAGGCTGGGAGAGCTTCGTCGGCGCCGGCCCGATGCCGATGCGCCACGGCATGACGATGGGCGAGCTGGGCCACTGGTTCATCGACCACCTGGGGCTGACGCTGGAATACCGCGTCATCGCCATGGAAGGCTGGCGACCGGACGAAGGCCCAGGCTTCGGCTGGCCGATCGGTGAGCGCACGTGGGTCAATCCGAGTCCGAACGCGCCCAATCTGTCGATGGCCCGCGCCTACGCCGGCACCGTGATGCTCGAAGGCGCCACCTGGTCCGAAGGCCGCGGCACGACACGCCCGCTGGAGCTGTTCGGTGCGCCTGACCTCGACACGAAGGCCTTGCTCGCCGACATGCGGCGCATCGCCCCGCAGTGGATGCAAGGCTGCTTGCTGCGCGAATGCTGGTTCGAGCCGACCTTCCACAAACACACGAAGCAGTTGTGTGCCGGGGTGCAGATCCACGTCGAGGATCCCGCCCACTACGACCACGAGGCGTTCAAGCCCTGGCGCCTTCAGGCCCTGGCTTTCAAGGCGCTGCGGGTACAGGCGCCCGACTACCCGCTGTGGCGCGACTTCCCGTACGAGTACGAGCACGACCGGCTGGCGATCGATCTGATCAACGGCGGGCCGCAACTGCGCGAGTGGGTCGACGATCCGGGGACGGGGGCTCAGGACCTCGAAATGCTGGCTCACACCGATGAACAGGCGTGGCTGGAGCGGCGGGCCCCGTTCCTGCTCTACTGAACCGCCGACCGGGGTTGGCGGGGGCCACAGGCCCTGCGACTCTCTGTCCGGTGGTCGCGCCGAGATCGGGCTTCGAGCCTATGATCACGGCTTGTTTCAACCAAGCGCCTCGCCACACGGCGGGGCGGCTGTTCTCAACTGTCCATGTCCGCCTCCACGACTTCTCCTGTCTCCGAAGCGCTTCCCGTTGTCGTCGTGGGAGCCGGCTTGGCCGGCCTGACGGTGGCCCTGCACCTGGCCCAGTCGCGCAAGGTGATCGTTCTGGCCAAGCGAACGTTGTCCGAGGCCGCCACCAACTGGGCCCAGGGTGGCATCGTCGGGGTGCTGGGCGACGACGACAGCGTGGAAAGTCATGTGCGCGACACGCAGGAGGCCGGGGCCGGTCTGGTCGATGAACAGACCGCACGGTTCATTGCCGAGAACAGCGCCCGCGCCGTGGAGTGGTTGGTGGCCCAGGGCGTGCCCTTCACGCCGGATGCCTCGGGTCCGCTCGGGCTGCACCTCACCCGCGAAGGGGGCCATGCCGTGCGTCGCATCGCCCACGCCGCCGATGCCACCGGCCGGGCCATCCACGAGGCACTGCTGGCCGAGGTCGGACGGCACCCGAACATCGAGATCCGCCACCCGTGGATGGCGATCGACCTGATCACCTCGCGCCAGCTCAAACTCGACGAAGCCCCGCGCTGCTACGGTGTCTACGCACTGGACATCTCCACCGGCCGGGTCGAGACCCTGGCGGCCAGCGCCGTGGTGCTGGCCAGCGGGGGCGCGGGCAAGGTGTATCGCTACACCACCAACCCGGAAACCTCCACCGGCGACGGGATCGCCATGGCTTGGCGTGCGGGCTGCCGCATCGGCAACATGGAGTTCATCCAGTTCCACCCGACCTGCCTGTATCACCCCCAGGACCGCACGTTCCTGATCACGGAGGCGCTGCGGGGCGAAGGGGGTCAGCTCAAGCTGCCCGACGGCACCCGCTTCATGCAAGACCATGACGCGCGCGGTGAACTCGCGCCGCGAGACATCGTCGCCCGGGCCATCGACTTCGAGATGAAGAAGCACGGCGTGGACTACGTCCTGCTGGACGCCACCCACCTGGGCGAAGATTTCCTCAAGTCCCATTTCCCGACGATCCATGCCCGCTGCATGGCCCTGGGCATTGACATCGCGCGGGAAGGCATTCCGGTCGTGCCCGCCGCACACTACACCTGTGGGGGTGTGGTCACAGACCTCGACGGCCGAACCGACCTGCCGGGCCTGTACGCCGTCGGCGAGACCACCTACACCGGTCTGCACGGCGCCAACCGCCTGGCCAGCAACTCGCTGCTGGAATGTGTTGTCCTGGGCCGCACTTGTGCCGACACCATCCTGAGCGCGTCCCCGCTGCCCAAATCGGACCTGCCGGCCTGGGACGAAAGCCAGGTCAGCGATGCCGACGAGGAAGTGGTCATCTCCCACAACTGGGACGAGTTGCGCCTGGTGATGTGGAACTATGTGGGCATCGTGCGCACGACGCGCCGGCTGGAGCGGGCACTGGGCCGCATCCGACTGCTGCGCGCCGAGATCGACGAGTACTACGCCAATTTCCGCGTCAACCGGGATCTGCTGGAACTGCGCAATCTGGTGGATTGCGCCGAGCTGATCGTGCGCTCGGCGCTGATGCGACGCGAAAGCCGAGGCCTGCACTACAGCCGCGACTATCCGGATGCACTGCCCGTCACGTTCCCCACGGTGCTGGTGCGCGACGTGCGTTGGCGCATGGAGGCTTCCTCGCCCCGCCAGGAAGAACGCACCGCCGGGTGGTTCACCCGCATGCTCTGCAGCTGAACGCCAAAAGGGCACCCGAAGGTGCCCCGCCAGCATGGCGCACCGGCCGTCGGGCCGATGCCTCAGCCGTTCAGCGCCGAGCCTTCATGGCAATGCGGGCCTGCACAAACTCAAAGGCAAACGTCACGGCGTCGCCGACCGTCTGGTCGATCGACACCCGCTCTTTTTCGGTCAGGTAGAACGCCAAGTCCACCGTGTGGCGGATGTAGCGGGCGCCCAGGCGGTTCAGCGCCACGCAGGCCACGTCCGGGAGGATGTCCGGCGTGATGAACGGGTAGTTCGACGCCTCGCGCTGGACGGTCTCGAAGACCGGGCCTTCATAGTGGTTGTGGACGGAACTGAAGTCGGTGGTCATGGCGCCTCGGAAGCGGTGTGGATGCTCCCGGGCTTATCGGTGCCAGGCCTGCGAACTTGATGGCCGGGTCTGGCCGCGGTTGTCAGGCGGCCCCGATGTTCGGCACAAAGCCCTGGGCGGGCTGGGCAATGGCCCCCGGGTGCGCCGCAACAAAACTCAGCATGCGATCGATGCAACCGTGCGCTTGGGATCGGATGGGCTCGTTCACATGGATCTCGCCCTGGCCTGTGGTCAGGCAGTCGATCACCCCTTGCAAACCGTTCATGGCCATCCAGGGGCAATGCGCACAGCTCTTGCAGGTGGCACTGTTGCCGGCGGTCGGGGCCTCGATGAGGCGCTTGTGCGGCGCGGCCTGCTTCATGCGGTGGAACATGCCGTTGTCCGTGGCCACGATGAACTCCGGCGCATCCATCTCGATCACGGCCTTGAGCAATTGAGCGGTGGAGCCCACCACGTCGGCCTGATCCACCACGGCTTGGGGCGACTCCGGGTGCACCAGGATCTTGGCCTGCGGGTGCTGCTGGCGAAGCAGGTCCAGCTCCAGGCCCTTGAACTCGTTGTGCACGATGCAGTCGCCTTGCCACAGCAGCATGTCGGCGCCGGTCTGGCGCTGCACATAGCTGCCGAGGTGGCGATCCGGGGCCCAGAGGATCTTCTTTCCTTGGGCATGGAGGTGGCTGACAATCGACAAGGCACAGGAGCTGGTCACCATCCAGTCGGCCCGCGCTTTGACGGCGGCACTGGTGTTGGCATACACCACGACCGTGCGGTCGGGGTGGGCATCGCAGAAAGCCGAGAAGGCCTCCGAGGGACATCCCAGGTCGAGCGAACACGTGGCATCCAGGTCCGGCATCAGCACGGTCTTGCCCGGTGACAAGATCTTGGCGCTTTCGCCCATGAAGCGCACGCCGGCGACCACCAGCGTCTGCGCCGCATGGTCACGGCCAAAGCGGGCCATCTCCAGTGAGTCCGAGACGCAACCGCCGGTTTCCTGCGCCAGATCCTGCAGGTCTCCGTCCACGTAGTAGTGGGCGACGAGCACGGCCCCCCGCTCCTGGAGCAGGGCGCGCGCACGCTCTTTCAGGTCGGCGCGTTGTGCGGGCGTCAGTGGGGCGGGCACCTTGGCCCAGGCGTGGGCGGTGCAGGTCTGGCCATCGCCATCCTGCTGCTGGTAGTCGAACTGGACATTGCTCATCATGGGACGAATGCTAGCCCAAGGCGACGTCTGCGGCACCGCCCCGTGCGTCAACCGATCTGGTTGAGGGCCACACCCAGTTGCCAGCGCGCCCGTTCCAGATCACCAAACTCCCGGCTGACCACGGCGGTGAGCAGCAGGCCCGGACAGCGCTCGATGGGCAGGGCGATGTGGTGCTGCGTGGGCCGCGACAGCAGCAGTTCGTTCACGGGCTCGCTCAGGGCCAGCCGTTCCTGGCTGCGCCACAGTTGCACCAAGTCGTGTGCGGCCGAATCCACCAGCGAAGCATCCCCCGCCACCGCCACTTGGAGGTCCCGGGTGAAATCGGTCACCGAACAGGCCAAGACCCCGGGCGTGGAGGCCGCCACGTCCAGCGCGGCCCGGGCCGAGGTGGCGTCCACCAGCTCCGTGGCGATGGTGGCCGGCATGGCCGAGGCTTCCGCCACTGCGTCCGGCTCCGAAGGGGCTTCGTCGATCAGGGGTTGTCGGCTGGGGGCGGATCCCGCCCGCTCCCGCGCCAGGGCCGCCAGTTCCGCGTTCTGGCTCAGCCGCGCCACCAGTTGCAGCGACCAGTCCGGCTCCTCGCTCGCGTACGCCTCCAGGATGTGAACCCGCACGCTCTTGGGCCAAGACAGCCGACGCAGACGCTCGGCCCGACTGGGCTTGTTCAAGGGGGCGACCATCAGGACTTCCTGCCCGGCCCATTTGCGCACGCGCAGAAAATCGGCCAGCCGGCGCTCGACCTGGCGATCGTTGGTGCCTCCGGCCAGAACTGCCGGACGCTCGGCCTGCTCCAGGAGGGTGATGGCCACGTGGGCCGCCAGGGGATCCGAGGCGGCGGCGCGGACCCAGACCACCCCCAGGTCCTGCCCGTCGGGCGTGGCCAGCACCGTGTGCTGCACCACCGCCAGGGGCTGCTCGGCATGTTCGCGGCGCAGGCGCAACTCCGAGATCACCGGCGTTTCACCGGTCACCAGATGGGCGATCGAAAAATACGGCCAGTTGTGCGCTGGCTCCCACAGCACGATGCACTGGGCCGGACGCACACCCCCTTCACGCTCGAAGAGGTGGGCCAGCGGGGGGGCGCTGGGAGCCGTGAGGGGACTGCAGATCTCCCGGACCTGGATCTTCACGCCGGACGGGGTCGATGGCGTGCTCATGACCGACCTCCCGGTGCGGAAAGGCCCGCGAGGTGGATTTGCAAGCCAAGGGCTCGCCAAAAGGCAAAGGGGCGAACTCGATGAAACATGGGAATCCGTGAAGATTTCATGCTTCAAGCATAAGCGTGAAGCTGAATTTCACCGATGCCGCTTTTTCAGTTTGACCCCGGGGTTCAGCCCATCACCTGCAGGGCTTGCATCACCCGAAACCGCGTCATGGCGAGGTTGCTGCGCTGTTTGTCGAGCACGGCCAGCAGGAAGTGATTGCGGCGCCCAGGCAGGGTGCGCAGGATGTGGTAGCGCAGGCCTGCCGTGGTGAGCACCTCGTCGACCGTGTCCTGACTGTGGGGTGAACCCATCATGCGATGGGCCGTGGCGTGGGCGTGCATGACATGGCAGGCCGCCAGCGCTGCGCGATCCACATCCGGCCCGTGACCGTTGGCCGCCACCACCCGTCCATCGTCCGCACAGACGATCGCGGCCACGATGACCCCGTCCAGCGGGGCGATCTGTTGCACGATGGACTGGGCAGAGATCAGATCCATGCCCAGGGAAGGGTCCGGCACGCCGGACGAAGGGTGTGGCGCGGGAGACGGCGCCAGCTCGTGAGGCAAGGATCCGAACTGCGTGAAACCGGTGGACCCGGCGCCTGCCGCCATGGCCAGTCCGCTGGGGCCGTCGTCATCCCCCCCAACGCGTGCGCCGGTGGCACCGGCAACGGCTTCCACGCCAGAGGCGATGCGGAAAAATCCTTCATCGCTGCGTGTTCCGCTGCTGAGCTCCCGGGCGCGGGCGGACTTGCGCTGCGACATGATCCGGCGCCAGTACGCCAACGTGCGGTTCCAGACCATGCTGGCCGACAGCAGCGGCTCGCACTGGCTGCGCACCCGCACGGACGCGGGGCGGGGCATGGCCTCCACCTTGGCCGCCATCCAGACGGCACCTTGCGGCAGCATGAACAACAGTTCCGGGCACAGCCAGCCCGGTGCACGCACGGCCGCCGCCAGTTCCTGGAGCAGGCGATCGAGCTGTGGAGGGGACAGGGTCCCCACGATCACGACCGACAGGTCGGACCGTTCCATCAGCGCCCACGGGATGTCGGCGGTGGCCGGGCCGGCCTGCCGGACATTGGCGTGGTAAATCTTGAGCGGCTCGTCTTGCCGCCGACCCAGCCGGGTGCGCTCGATGACGGCCAGCGACTGGAGCGTCGACTGGTCCCGCAGATGCAGCCGCTCAATCGGCTGGGCACTCGCATCGGCGAGGGCCTGGATGACGGCACTGGCCCACAACCGGTCGGGGTCGAAAAACGTGATCAGGCGCTGACGGCGCTGCTGGGGATCCGATGCCGTGGCGAACTGGGCCCGCATGGCCTGAGCGGCCGAACCCGTCACGAACAGTTCCCGCTCGTGCGAATCCACGATCAATCCACTGGCATTGACCTCACCCGAGTTGGACTCCAGCATGGCCGTGGCCGCAAAGGCGGTGTCGTCCGGCTTGCGGTCTGACACCGGGCGCAACGGGTGGAGATCACCAAAGAGACTCTTGAGCATGGCACGGGTGGGAAGCAGGGAGCCCCCACGGCAGGCGCTGAGCCCGACTGGCCATGGAGTGGCGGCGAGCGTACTGCAAAAAATGCACGCTTTCCAAGCCCTCGTCTGCGTGTTGGCGCTTGAAAGGCTGGATGCGGGCGAGTTGAGTATGCTTGCAAGCGGAACTCGATCCACAAAACGGAGACTTGCCTTGACGACACCCGCCACCCCTCAGTTGCCCTTTGCAACCTGCGACCTGTGTGACGACCACAAGAACGACACCGATGGCGCTTTTCGTGTGCTGCCGCCCGTGTTTCGGGACTTTGGGGGCGTGACCCAGTTCTGCGGTCCGGTCGTGACCGTCAAGTGCTTTGAAGACAACTCGCTGGTCAAGGCGGCGGTCGACAGCCAGGGCTGGATCGAAACCCCGTCCGGCCGGGTGGGTCAGGTGCTGGTGGTCGACGGAGGCGCCTCGCTGCGGCGTGCGCTGGTCGGCGGCAACCTGGGGGCCGCCGCCGCTCGCAACGGCTGGGCCGGCGTGGTGGTGGACGGTTGCGTGCGCGACGTGGCCGAACTGGCCGAGTGCCGGACCGGCATCCGCGCGCTGGCCTCGATGCCGTTGCCCACCGAAAAGCGCCAGGAAGGCCAAGCCAACGTGCCCGTGCAGATCCAGGGCGTGTGGGTTCGTCCGGGCGACTGGCTGTACGCCGACGCAGACGGCATCGTGGTGATGCCCCCGACCTGAAAAGAACTTCCCAGAGAAGGCGCCCCTTCCGGGGCGCGCTTCAGCGCAGGATGTCGAGCAGGCGGTCCAGCCCGCCTTCGTTGATGGCCACCATCGCCTGCTCGCGCACCTTGGGCTTGGCGTGATAGGCCACCGACAGGCCGGCCTCGCCCATCATCGGCAGGTCGTTGGCCCCGTCGCCCACGGCGATGGCCTGCTTCGGGCTGCAGCCGATGGCCTCACAGGTGGCCCGCAGCATGCGGCGCTTTTCGGCGCCATCACAGATGTCGCCCCAGGCCTGCTCGACGAGGCCGCCGGTCAGCACGCCCTCGTGCTCCTCGAGCACGTTGCTGCGGGTGTAGTCCAAGTTCAGCAGGCCCTGCACCCGATCGGCGAAGTAGGTGAAGCCTCCCGACACCAACAGCGTCTTCAGGCCGGCTTCGCGGCAGGCCTTCACCAGCGTGTCGGCGCCGGGGTTCAGGCGCAAGCGCTCACGGTACACCGCCTCCAGCGCGGAGGTGGGCACACCCCGGAGCAGTGCGACGCGCCGGCGCAAACTGTCCTTGAAATCGGTGATCTCGCCGCGCATGGCCGCTTCGGTGATGGCTGCCACCTCGGCCTTGCGGCCAGCGGCATCGGCGATTTCGTCGATGCACTCGATGTTGATCAGCGTCGAATCCATGTCGAACGCGATCAGCTTGAAGTCGGACAGAGCCAGCGGGGCTGGCAGGCCCTGGATCACCAGGCCGGGGGCGAATTCTTGAACCATGGGCGGAGCGAGACGGTTACACGGGCGGCCCTCGAAGACGGACCGCAGAAAAGCCGCGATCCTAACCGCACTGCCGCGGCGTGCCTCAGCCGAACAGCCTCAGCGCCAAGCGTTCATGCCAGGCCCGGGCCATCCACGCCGCCAGGGCGCGGTCGGCAAACTCGACACCGGCTTCGCTCAGGCGGAAGTAACGCAAAGGGGGAAAACCGTCGGCGTTGTCGACCTCCTCGATGAGGCCGTGGTCCCGAAGCACCGGGAAGGAGCACCACAGCAGCGTGCCGTCGAGCACACACACTTTCTCTTCCGGATCCATCACCACCAACATGCATTCCCGCCTCAGGCAGGCCAGCGCATCGATGAATTCACCCAGGTGCAGGATGGAAGGCCGGTTGGGAACCATGTCGAGCACTCCTTGTCGTCCAGAACCGGATGTCGGGGACCCCAAGAGGACGATCCTGCAGACCCCGTTCAATCTGACACGAGTCTGACAGGTTGGCGGGCCCGATGATGCGTGGGATTAACCCCTGTCCCAGCCCCCAATTCCCGGACGTCCGTGCAATCCGGACGCTCAGTCCTGTGCCACCGGGGTACCCAGCGCCCGCAGGATGTCCCGCACATACTGCGCCCGGTCCTTGGCCTCGGGATAGGCCCGCTCGATGCGCAGCTTGTCGTTGCCCGCCAGCCGGACGTTCTTGTTCTTCTGCACCAGGTCGATGATGCGCATGGCGTCGATCGGCGGGTTGGGGCGGAAGTGGATGTTCATCACCGCGGGGCCGGCGTCGATCTTGGTCACGCCGTAGGGGCGCGCCTGCACGCGCAGGCGGTGCAGGTCGAACAGGGCCTGGCCTTGGGGCGGCAGCTTGCCGAAGCGGTCGGTGATCTCCTCCAGCAGGGTGTCGATGTGCTCGGCCTTCTCGGCCGAGGCCAGCCGCTTGTAGAGCGACAACCGGGT
>JACCDS012403797.1_pt1 | contig 10493 bp, 10 predicted proteins | sample 7446441 | NCBI WGS metagenome assembly JACCDS01 (sample SAMN15323445, study PRJNA562643) | freshwater metagenome | isolation source: river surface water | place: USA:Blue River Watershed | collected 2017-08-17 | reverse complement strand
TTGGTGCCCAAGTTTCACAGCATGCACCCTGATGTGACCGTGTCACTCAATCTGAGCGACCGCGTGGTCGATTTGGCTGCCGAAGGTTTTGACTGCGCCGTGCGTGTGGGCGATTTGCCAGACTCATCCTTGGTGAGCGTGCGCATGGCTGACAACCGCCGTTTGTGCGTGGCAACCCCCGAATTTTTAAAACGCTATGGCACACCAAAAGTGCCAAGCGATTTGATGCGCTTTAAGTGTTTGACGCTTTCGAGCGATGCATCACAAACCCGTGGCTGGGCTTTTCGTGTGCCCGTGACCAGCAAAGAGGGGCAAACGCACGAGGTCATTCATTTGCGCCCCAGTGGCCCGATGGATTGCTCAGACGGACAAGTGCTGCACGACTGGTGTTTGGCGGGGCATGGCATTGCATGGCGCAGCACATGGGAAGTGGAGTCTGAAATCAACAGCGGCAAACTCGTGCCCGTGTTGGAGGCATTTGCTGCGCCGCCCAATGGCATTTATGCGGTGTTTTCGCAGCGCAAGCACTTGCCCTTACGTTTGCGTTTGTGGATTGATTTCTTGAAAGATCACTACGGCCACGCCAACTATTGGAGCTCGGCTGTATGACGCAACATCAAATCAAAGAAGTGGTGGTGTGTGCGGACGACTATGCGCTCAATGCGCCTGTGTCACAGGGTATCGTGGCTTTGGCTGTGTTGGGCAGGCTTAGTGCCACCAGTGTGATGACCCTGTCGCCTCGCTGGTCGGAAGATGTGGTGGCTTTGCGTGATGTCCGTGAACGTTTGGATGTGGGCGTGCATCTCGATTGGACCAGCGGCTTTGCTAAGTCCGCTGGACATGGCTGCAGCCTGACAGAAGTGCGTTTACGGTCGGCCTTGCGTTTGTACACACAAAAGACCATCGAAGATCAGATTGAACGTCAGTTGGATGCCTTTGAAGCGCAGTGGCAGGCCGCGCCTGATCACATCGACAGTCATCAGCATGTGCATCAGTTGCCGGTATATCGCCATGCTTTGATTCATGTGCTGATGCGCCGCTACGGTGCGCATACGCGTCGCCCTTGGGTGCGGGTGTCGGGTGGGACGCCGCTTGAAAAATTAGCGCATAGCTGCGCTTGGCCAACAGTGGGTCCCGTCTTGGGGGCTTACGGTTTTAACGCCAACATGGCCGACTATGCCCGCCAAATGCAAGGTTGGCTGGCCAGTTCGCCCGTAGACAAAACCGCACTCATCATGTGCAACCCTGCCGTGTCGGCCCAAGCCGATGACCCGCTGGGTAACACCCGCAAGCATGAATTTGCGTATCTGGCTGGCCACGACTTTGTGCAGCATTTGATGGATGCCAGCGTGCGCGTGGTGCGGGGCAGTGGAAAACCGATGCTTCCAGTTTGATCACGGCTTGAGGGTGCTGTGCCCCGTAAAATCTAGCCATGCTCCAAGTTAAACAAGAATTGCTGGCCGCACTGAGCCAAGCCCTCGACAGTTTGTTGCCCGGTTCTGGCAACAAGGCCGCATTTGAATCCCCCAAGGTGGCCGCCCATGGCGACTTCGCCGTAACGGCCGCGATGCAGCTGGCCAAGCCCCTCAAGCTCAACCCCCGTCAGTTGGGCGAGCAGCTGCGTGACGCCTTGCTTGCCGAGCCCGCTTACCAACAATGGGTGCAAGACATCGAAATTGCAGGCCCTGGCTTCATCAATATCCGTTTGAAGCCCGCAGCCAAACAGCAAATCGTGCGCGAGGTGCTCAGCGCCAAGGAGCGTTTTGGTTACCAAGCCGACAACGGCCAACGCGTGTTGGTCGAGTTTGTGTCAGCAAACCCCACCGGCCCCTTGCATGTGGGCCATGGTCGCCAAGCGGCGCTGGGCGACGCGATTTGCAACCTGTTTGAAACCCAAGGCTGGAACGTCTATCGCGAGTTTTATTACAACGACGCGGGCGTGCAAATCAACACCTTGGCCAAGAGCACACATTTCCGTGCCCAAGGCTTCAAGCCCGGTGACGACTGCTGGCCAGTGGACCCCGAGAACCCAGAGAGCAAAGCGTTTTACAACGGCGACTACATCCAAGACATTGCCACCGATTTCTTGGCTGGCAAAACCGTGAAGTCCGATGACCGCGAATTCACCGCCAGCGGCGATGTGAACGATGTGGACGGCATGCGCGAATTTGCCGTGGCTTACCTGCGCCACGAGCAAGACCTCGACTTGAAAGCTTTTGACGTCAAGTTCGACAACTACTACTTGGAAAGCAGCCTCTACACCAGTGGCAAAGTGGCCGATGCTGTGAGCCGCTTGCAAGCCGCTGGCAAAACCTTCGAGCAAGACGGCGCGCTGTGGCTCAAGTCCACCGATTACGGCGACGACAAAGACCGTGTGATGAAAAAAACAGATGGCACGTACACCTACTTTGTGCCAGACGTGGCGTACCACATCACCAAGTGGGAGCGCGGCTTTACTAAGGTCGTCAATATCCAAGGTACGGACCACCACGGCACGATTGCCCGTGTGCGCGCAGGCTTGCAAGCTGCCAATGTGGGTATTCCCGAGGGCTACCCCGACTACGTGTTGCACACCATGGTGCGCGTGATGCGTGGCGGTGAAGAAGTGAAGATTTCCAAACGCGCCGGCAGCTACGTGACCTTGCGTGACTTGATTGAATGGACCAGCAAAGACGCGGTGCGTTTCTTCTTGCTGAGCCGCAAACCCGACACCGAGTACACCTTTGATGTGGACTTGGCCGTGCAAAAGAACAACGACAACCCTGTGTACTACGTGCAATACGCACACGCCCGCATTTGCTCGGTGCTGCGCGCCTGGGCTGAGAAAGATGGCGGCGATGTGGCAGCGCTCAAAGACGTGGACTTGTCTGCACTCGAAAGCCCACAAGCGCAAGCGCTGATGCTGCAACTGGCCAAGTACCCCGCCATGCTCACTGCCGCATCGGCAGACTTTGCGCCGCACGATGTGACCTTCTACTTGCGCGACCTCGCGGCCAGCTACCACAGCTACTACGATGCTGAGCGCATCTTGGTGGACGACGAGGCTGTGAAAAAAGCGCGTCTGGCCTTGGTGGCTGCTACTGCGCAGGTGCTGCACAATGGCTTGGCGGTGTTGGGTGTGTCAGCCCCAGCTAGCATGTAAAGACGACGGAGATTTTGAGCATGAATCAGCAACGCGGCAGCACATTGGTGGGTTTCATCATTGGTTTGGTGGTGGGCCTGGCTGTGGCGCTTGGGGTGGCGATTTACGTCACCAAAGTGCCCATCCCATTCATGAGCAAAGGCCCCGCGCGCTCTGCGGAGTCTGATGCTGCCGAAGCTGAAAAGAACAAAGATTGGGACCCCAATGCGCCCCTGTATGGCAAAAAAGGCGCCAAAGGGGCGGACAAGGCAGATGAGTCAAAAGCAGATACAAAGGCCGAGAGCAAGCCAGATGCTGTAGCCAAGGTCGATCCAAAAAGCGCAGACCCCTTGGGTGATCTAGCCAAGGTGAAATCAGCCGAACCTAAGTCAGAAGCGAAAGCCAAGCCTGAGCCTAAAGCGCCAGAGGTTAAGCCTGCAGAAGCCAAGGCTCCAGAAGCTAAGCCGGCAGAAGTGAAAGCCGCAGAGCCTGTCAGCACAGACCCGTTCATCTACTTTGTGCAAGCGGGTGCTTACCGCAGCAACGAAGAGGCCCAAGCACAGCGCGCCAAAACCGCCATGCTGGGCTTGGACACCAAGGTTAGCGAGCGTGACCAAGGTGGACGCACTGTTTACAGAGTCCGTGTGGGCCCGATGGACAAAGCCGAAGCTGAACGCGTGCGTGCCAAACTAGAAGCTGCTCACATCGATTCCGCCATGGTGCGGGTGCAACGTTAAACACCAAGAGGTAATCCATGAAACGTCGTGATTTTTCTTTGGCCGCCATCTCTGCTGCCACCGTAGCTGGCTTGCCATTGGTTGCACAGGCCCAAGGCCCTGCCGCAGCCAAGCCTGTGGAAGGCAAAGACTATTTGTCTCTCGACAAGCGTGTGCCAACCGATGTGGGTGCCGGCAAGATTGAAGTGATAGAGTTCTTCTGGTACAGCTGCCCTCACTGTCACGCTTTTGAGCCACAGTTTGCTGCGTGGGTGAAAGCCGCACCCAAAGACGTGGTGGTACAACGTGTGCCTGTGCGTTTTCGTGATGACTTTGAAGCGCAACAACGCGCGTACTATGTGTTTGAGTCACTCAATATGGTGGACGCCATGCACGGCAAGTTGTTTCACGCCATTCACACCGAGCGTCAGCAACTCAACAATGCACAAGCTTTAGCGGCATGGGCCAACAAAAACGGCTTGCCCGAGAAGAAGTTCATGGACACGTTCAACAGCTTCGGTGTGGCCACCAAGGCGCGTCGTGCAACGCAATTGCAAGATGCGTTCAAGGTGCAGGGCGTGCCCGCGCTAGGTATTGCAGGGCGTTTCTATACCGATGGTGGTTTGGCTCAGTATATGGACCGCGCTTTGCAAGTGGCCGACTATTTGATTGGTGAAGTGCGACGCGGTCGTTAAACCTGTTCGTGGCGTTCGTCCAACGGGCCTTGAGTCAGCACGAAAATTGCTTCTGTGAGATGGTTAGAATGCCATAACTCAACGAGCAATATTCGTGCCTTGACTCCATTCGCTTCTTTCCCACTTGCGCTTCTGATGGCCATCGTGCCGGTAGCGGCGTCGGCGGAAAAAGCAGATCGAGACAAGCCGATGAATATTGAGGCTGACAACTTAGTTCACGACGAACTCAACCAGGTCAGCATTTTCACAGGGCGCGCTGTGTTGACCAAGGGCAGCTTGGTCATGCGTGGCTCTCGCATAGAAATTCGTGAAGACCCAGATGGATACCAATCTGGCGTCATCCTTCCCGAACCCAATAAGCGTGCATTCTTCCGGCAAAAACGCGAAGGTGCAGACGAGTTCATGGAAGGCGAAGGCCAGCGTATTGAGTTTGATGGTCGTGCAGACAAGATCAAACTCATCAAAGACGCAGAAGCCCGTCGCTACCGTGGCGCAGTGCTGACAGACCAAATGACGGGCAACTTGATCATTTACGACAACTTAGCCGATGTGCTGAGTATTGATGGACAAGTTACCAAAGAGGGTGGCAAGACCAGCTCGGGGCGAGTCAAAGCGGTGCTGGCGCCGCGCAGCAAAACATTGGACAAACCGTGACCGAGATTCTTTCGACTACCCCTATTGCCGACACGACCGAAAGTCGTCTAGAGGCCCGCCACCTGCAAAAAGCCTATGGCAGCCGCAAGGTGGTGCACGATGTGTCGATTGCAGTGAAAAAGGGTGAGGTCGTGGGCTTGCTAGGGCCCAACGGCGCAGGTAAGACCACTTCGTTTTACATGATCGTGGGGCTGGTGCGCGCCGATGGCGGCAGCATCACCATCGACGGTGAACCCGTGGCGCATTTGCCCATTCACCGCCGTTCACGTTTGGGTTTGAGCTACTTGCCGCAAGAGGCATCGATTTTTCGCAAGCTCAATGTGGAAGACAACGTGCGTGCCGTGCTTGAGTTGCAGCGCGACGACAACGGCAAGCCCCTGCAGAACGATGAGATCGAAAAACGTTTGACGTCGTTGTTGCAAGAGTTGCGCGTCGAACACTTGCGCATGTCGCCCTCAGTGGCCTTGTCAGGCGGTGAGCGTCGCCGTGTCGAGATTGCACGTGCCTTGGCCACGAACCCCCGCTTTATTTTGTTGGACGAGCCGTTTGCAGGCATCGACCCGATTGCGGTGATTGAGATTCAACGCATCATTGGTTTCTTGAAAGCGCGTGGCATGGGCGTGCTCATCACCGACCACAACGTGCGCGAGACGCTGGGCATTTGCGACCACGCGTGCATCATCAGCGATGGCCGCGTCCTTGCCCAAGGCACGCCACATGAAATCATCGAGAACGCGGACGTGCGACGCGTTTATTTGGGCGAACACTTCCGAATGTGACCATGAAACAAGGCTTATCACTTCGCGTTTCCCAACATCTGGCGCTTACGCCCCAGTTGCAGCAGTCCATTCGACTGCTGCAGTTGTCGACCCTCGAATTGAGCCAAGAGATTGAGCAAATGCTCGACGAGAACCCGTTTCTCGACAAAGATTTTGAAGAAGCCCCCCGCGAAGAGTTTGGGTTGGACAAGGCTGATGCGCCAGCGCGTGACGATGACGTGGAGCCCACGCGCGAAGTGCCATCGCTTGACGGCGGCATGTCTGAAATCAGTGTAGACAACACAGCCAGCGACACTGAGCCAAGTGTGGATGGTGTGGCCGAAAGCTGGGATGGCGACGGCAGCGTGGAGTTTTCGGCGGATGACTCCGAATGGGGTGGCGATGCCCCCGCCAGCAACAGCAACAACACCGCAGACAGCGATACGGCTGATGCCACTGAGCTGGCGCGTATGCAAGAGTCACTGGCCTCGCATTTGCACCGCCAAGCACTGGCTTTGCGCTTGAGCCCTACTGATCAAGCGGCCTTGCGTTATTTGATTGAAAACCTCAACGACGACGGCTACCTCGAAGACACATTACGCAGCTTGGCTGAAGGTTTGGGCGGTGACGACGAAGAGCAAATTGAAGAGCTCGAACACCGCTTCCAAGTGGCCTTGTCGCTGCTTCAAAGCTTAGAACCGGTGGGTGTGGGCGCCCGTGATTTGTCTGAGTGCTTGATCTTGCAGCTCAAAGCTTTGGAGCCTAAAGGCGAAGAGGCGCTGCAAGTGCGCGACACCGCCATTCGCATGTGCAAGCAACCGATGGACATGTTGGCCAAGCGCGATTTCAAACGCTTGGCCGTGTTGGTGGGTGACAGCGAAGCCACTGTGAAAGTGGCTATTGCACTGATTGGTCGCTTAGAACCCAAGCCTGGTCGCCGCTTTGCCGATGTCGAGCGTCATGTGGTGGTGCCTGATGTGTTGGTCACCCGAGTAGGCAAATCAACCACTGCTCCGAAATTCAAGGTTGCCTTGAACCCCGATGTCATGCCTCGTTTGCGCGTGCACGACATTTACGCCAACGCACTCAAAGGCGGCAAAGGCGAAGCGCACGCAGGTTTGCAGCAGCGTTTGCAGGAGGCGCGTTGGTTCATCAAAAACATCCAGCAGCGCTTTGACACCATCTTGCGTGTGAGTAACGCGATTGCCGAGCGTCAAAAGAATTTCTTCATCCACGGCGAGCTCGCTATGCGCCCCATGGTGCTGCGCGAGATCGCCGAAGAGTTGGGGCTGCACGAGTCCACCATCAGTCGCGTGACGACCAACAAATACATGAGCACGCCCTATGGCACGTTTGAGCTCAAGTATTTCTTTGGCTCTGGCTTGGAGACTGAGAGTGGCAACAACGCCTCCAGCACGGCGGTTCGGGCGCTCATCAAGCAATTTGTGGCGAGCGAGAACCCCAAGAAACCGCTGTCGGATAATCAGCTCTCCGAAATGCTCAAAGAGCAAGGCATTGAGTGCGCCCGCCGCACCGTGGCCAAATACCGTGAGGCGCTGCGCATTGCGCCCACGACATTGCGCAAGGCCCTCTGATAACTTGCGGGACAGACCAAGTTGCGCAGCAATTTGCTCTGTCCTCAACTGATAACACTATGAATCAATTGCATCTTTTCTTGCCCTGTGCGGCAGGCGTTGAAACCTATCTGGCCGAAGAGGTTCGACACATCACAGGTGTGGGTGACGAAGACTTGCGCGTCTTTCGCGCCGGCGTGATGGTACGCACCTCGTGGCGCGATGTGTTGAAACTCAACTTACACAGCCGCTTGGCGCAACGTGTGTTGGTGGAGTTGTCTCACACCATGTATCGCCAAGAGCAAGACCTTTACCGTGCAGCATGCGAGGTGGCGTGGGAGTTGTGGTTCTCCCCCAAAGAAACATTCAAGATCGAAATCACCGCGCAGCACAGCCCCCTGAAGAGTTTGAACTTTGCAGCACTGAAAGTGAAAGATGCTGTGGCGGATCGCTTCCGTCACAAGTTTGGTGTGCGCCCTGATGTCAACACACAGTGGCCCGATGCACGCATCTATGTGCACCTGACCACCGATGAGTGCACGCTCTACATCGACACCTCGGGTGAGCCACTGTTCAAACGTGGGTGGCGCACTGACAAAGGCGATGCCCCGCTGAAAGAAACCCTTGCCGCAGCCATGCTGGCCGCAAGCGGTTGGAGCATGGGCGACGGCACACCCGCCAACCCCGAAGGGCTTGTGGCTCAAGGCGTGCCGCTGTACGACCCCTGCTGCGGCAGCGGCACGATCGCGGTGGAGGCGGCGCAAATTGCTTGCAACATCGCGCCAGGGTCGATGCGCAAATTTGGTTTCCAAAAACTCATTCCCTACCAAGAGCATGTGTGGCACGGCTTGCTTGACAACGCCCGCGCCAAAGAGTGCGAGCCGCGTGCCGAAGTGTTTGGCAGTGATGTGGCTTTCCGTATGGTTGACTTCGCTCAACGCAATGCTGAGCGCGGTGGCGTGGCCCATGCCGTGCAGTTGCGCGGCGGTGATGCCCTGCAGCGTATGCCGCCTAGCGATGTGCCGGGCGTGATGCTGGTCAATCCACCCTATGGCGAACGTATCGAAGCCGCTGGTATTGCGGGTGCAGCACGCCGTGCGCGTTATTCGCCGCCCACGGAATATGTGTCGCCCTACGAAGATGTGAATCAAAACGGCGATGCCGGTTTTGATGATGACGCCCATGACAACGGCATGGTGCGCGACGACGTTCCACGCTTTGGCGCACGCGACATTGCACAAACCGAAGACGGCGGCGATTTCTTTGCGCAGCTCGCCAGCCATTGGAAGAAAAACTATGCTGGTTGGTCTGCATGGATGTTGACGCCAGACCTCAAGTTGCCAAGCCGCATGCGCTTCAAAGAATCGCGTCGCGTACCCATGTGGAACGGCCCGATTGAATGCCGCATGTTTCGCTTTGATTTGCGTGCGGGTTCGATGCGTAGCAAACCCAACGATGCCCAGCCTGCAGAGGGCAACGGATCAGCACAGCCGTGAGTGCCGAGCTGAGTGCGGGTGTCACCGCAGCACCTGTGCGTGTGGTGCTCGACACCAACATCGTGCTCGACCTGTGGCTCTATAAAGATGCTGCCACACCTGCGTTGCTGGCCGCGCTAGAAACAAAGTCGGTGCAATGGCTAGCCACGCAAGTCATGCGTGACGAGCTAGAGCGCGTGTTGGCCTACACTCACATCGTCAAGCGCTTGACTTTCAGCAAGCTCACCGCTGAAGATATCTTGGCGCAGTTCGATGCACATGCGCAGCTCATGCCTGTCGCAGCCAAAGCGCTTTATGTGTGCAAAGACGGTGATGACCAAAAGTTCATCGACTTAGCGGCACAACACAAAACCCAACTCATCAGCAAAGACAAAGCGGTGTTGACCATGCGTAACCGCATGGCGCGCTTGGGTGTAGCGGTCGGGAAAGTGTTTCCAGCTACTTGTGCCAGTATTCACAGATGAAGCACAGTCCAATTTAATAATTCTTAATGGTTAATTAAAGTCCATAAAACTACAAATTTAGGTATACTTTTTGGTGCAAAAGTATTCATCAACCTAAAAATGGAGTTCCATATGAAAAAGATTATCTTGGCAGCTTTGGCTGTGGCGGCATTTGGTGCACAAGCAGCTGACGAAGGTGTATATGTTGGTTTAAATCACAACCACACTAAATTTAAATATGACAATGACAATGAAAATGAGACGCGTAATGCAGTTGGCGTTTATGGCGGCTACCGCGTTGGCAACATTGCTGGTGAAGTTTCACGTTTCCAAAAAACTAAAGACGACGTGAAAACAGTTATCACAGACTTTGCAGCTATTCCACGTTTGAATGTCGCAAAAGATGTAGATGTGCTCGGTAAAGTCGGTATTCGTTATTCTGAAGTGTCAGGTCAAGAGGGCGGTGATTCGTTCAAAGAAAAAGGAACCTCGCTAGTCGTTGGTGCAGGTGTTGAATATACATTCATGCCACAACTGACAGCACGTGCAATGGTTGATTACTCATCCAAAACATTTGGCGAGTCAGTCAAGACAACAACAACAACAGTTGGCGTCGCTTACAAGTTCTAATTCAGAACTCAAGTGGTCCACTTTCAAGCCTCCCTTTTGGGAGGCTTTTTTATTGCTCAGTGCTGTTGCAACAAATCGAGCAAAGTTTTCAGCGCATGTTGCGCAGCAGCTTCACGCACCGCAGCACGATCACCGCTGAAGTGCATCAACTCAGTTTTGACCCACGCTGTTTCTGCGCCTAGCGTGGGGCCTGTATCACTGGGCGTGGCCCATGCGAACCAAACAGTCCCCACGGGCTTGTCAGCAGAGCCGCCAGTGGGGCCAGCTACACCGGTGACGGCCAATGTCACTTGCGCATGTGAGCGGCGCATCGCGCCCAATGCCATGGCTTGCGCCACGGCTTCGCTCACCGCGCCATGTTCCGCAATCAAAGCTGAGTCCACGCCGAGCATGTCGTGTTTGGCTT
>JACCDS012405418.1_pt1 | contig 10494 bp, 10 predicted proteins | sample 7446441 | NCBI WGS metagenome assembly JACCDS01 (sample SAMN15323445, study PRJNA562643) | freshwater metagenome | isolation source: river surface water | place: USA:Blue River Watershed | collected 2017-08-17 | reverse complement strand
TAAACGAATTCAGAGTAAAGGAAGAGAATCATGGCGACCAGCAAAGGCCGGGAAAAGATCAAACTGGAGTCGACCGCAGGTACCGGTCACTTCTACACCACGACCAAGAACAAGCGCACGATGCCCGAGAAAATGACGATCATGAAATTTGATCCGAAAGCTCGCAAGCACGTGGAGTACAAGGAAACCAAGATCAAGTAATTGATCGGTTCCCCAATAAAAAACCCGCTCAGTTGAGCGGGTTTTTTATTGCCCTGAATTTCCGGTCCTGATGACCGGCCAGCTGACCGGTGAGGCGCGCAGGCGCCCCGACCGGCCCTGCGATCAGGCGTAGCTGCGCAGGCGCTGCGAGAATTCCTGAAGCGAAAGGATGCCAGAGGCCTCCGCGCGTGCGCACCAGTCGCGCAGCTGCTGGACCAGCTGGTCGGAGCTCGAGTGCGAACGCTCCCACAGCGCCGCGAGTTCGACGCGCATCTCGTGCATCGTCTTCAGCGCGTTACTGTGCTTGAACACCTCGGACAGCTGCTGCTTCTGGGTCGCCTCAAGCGAAGCCGGCTCACGTTGCAGCAGCTTCTTCGTCGATTTCAGGAAATCGGACTCGAGCTTGGACTTTGCGCGGATCTGGTCAACTTCCTCGCTCCAGGTGCGGCGCAGCGAGCGCGCATACTTGGCCATCACGTCGTAGCGGTTGGCAACGATCGACTGCAGCGTTGCCGTGTCAGCGACATGCTTGGTGCGGTCAAACTTCGGCTCCGGCGCGACCTTCTTGACCTTCGCCAGGCCAAAGAAAGCGAGGATGGAGATGTACATCCAGCCAATATCGAACTCGTACCACTTGGCCGACAGCTTGGCCGACGTGCCGGAGGTATGGAGGTTGTTGTGCAGTTCCTCACCGCCGATGATGATGCCGATCGGAGGAATGTTCGTCGAGGCGTCCTTGCAATCGTAGTTGCGGTAGCCCCAGTAGTGACCGATGCCGTTGATGATGCCGGCTGCCGTCACCGGGATCCAAGCCATTTGCACGGCCCAGACCGTCAGGCCGAGCACGCCGAACAGCGCAACGTCGATGATCAGCATCAGCGATACGCCCAGCGCCGAGTGCTTCGTGTACACGTTGCGTTCGAGCCAGTCATCCGGCGTGCCGTGACCGTATTTCTCGATGGTCTCGCGGTTCTTCGCTTCGGTGCGATACAGCTCGGCGCCTTCAAACACCACTTTCTCGATGCCACGGGTGATCGGACTGTGCGGATCGTCGACGGTTTCGCATTTCGCGTGATGCTTACGGTGAATCGCCGCCCATTCTTTGGTGACCATGCCGGTCGTCATCCACAGCCAGAAACGGAAGAAGTGGCTGGGGATCGCATGCAGGTCGAGCGCGCGATGCGCCTGGCAGCGATGCAGGAAAACGGTGACGGATGCGATAGTGATGTGGGTGACAGCGAGGGCGAACAGCAGGATTTCCCAACCGCTCGCATGGGTCACGCCGTTCAGCAGGAAATCAAGTAAGAGATCCAGGCCGGAATTCTGAGTCATTTTTTCTCCATACAATCAGTGGACACGGATAAACGATAAGCACCTACCCTGCCCAACCTGCGATTGTACGTCTTTTTGCCGCTCCACGCCCTGTTTTCAGCGGACCCTTGAAAATTTATGCTTGAAAAATCAATGACTTGGTCGTCTACCTGATGACCAACAGTTCGCGCGTAAGTCAGTTTGCCGACAACTCACCCGCCACTTAGAGCGCCTGACAATACTCAATTGAATCAAACCCCTGTCCTTGCTAGTTTCTGAACGCGTGTTCTGCACGCGGAGTGTTGCCATGGCCGAGCCGATTCTGACCGACGACCGGTGGGCCGTCATTGCCCCGCTGTTGCCGGTCCATCGGCCCTCGGCGCGCGGCGCCTGTCCCCACATTCCCGACCGCGCCGCGCTGACCGGCATCCTGTTCGTCTTGGAGACCGGAATCCAGTGGGCAGACCTGCCGCCGGAAATGGGCTGCGGTTGCGGCATGCGCTGCTGGCGGCGCTTGCGCGACTGGCGGCACGCCAGTGACTGGGAGCGGTTGCACCGGCTCCTGTTGCAACGAATGCGCGAGCACGACCAGATTGCCTGGGAACGCGCCAGCCTCGGTTCTGCCAGCGTGCCGCCCCCTCCCGGCGGTAGCAACACCGGGCCGAATCCGACCGATCGCGGCAAAAGCGGCTGCAAGCATCAGCTGCTGGTTGACCAGCGCGGCTTGCCGCTGGTGGCGCAACTGTCGCCGGCCAATCGGCATGACTGCAAGATGCTTGCGCCGCTGGCGGCGGCGTTGCCGGCCGTGGCCGGACTGGCCGGACGACCGCGCTGCCGACCCGACAAGCTACATGCCGACAAGGGATACGACTATCCGTTCTGCCGCGACCTGCTGCGCCAGCGTGGCATCGCACCGCACATCGCGCGGCGCGGGCAGGAATCGCCTGAACGCCTCGGGCGCTGGCGCTGGGTCGTCGAGCGCACCTTCGCGTGGCTGCACCGCTATCGGCGCCTGCGCATCCGCTATGAACGTCGCGCCGAGTTGCACCAAGCCTTCCTGTCACGGGCCTGCAGTCTGATCCGCTGAAAATTCATTGATAGGTTTTGTTAGAGGCACCTAATGTCCGGTCAGCGGTATCGCACCGGCTCGATGCCGCTTCCAATTGCCCGCAAAACGCTCTGCCAGCGTCGGTTGCCCGCGAATGATCAGCAGGTTTTCCGCATTCAGGTGCTGCGCACCCCAAGTGAAGTTATAACTGCCGGTCACGACCACAGGAGCGGACGTGTGAGCGTCGATCACGATCACCTTGTTGTGAGCATTCCGAAAACGATTGTCCAGCCAAACAGGTATGCCGGCCTCCCGCAATTCTGCCAGCAGCGACGCCGGTTGCTCCGCATGCTGCCTCGCATCAGCGAGCACCTGCACGTCAACACCGCGCCGATGTGCTGCCATCAGGCCGGCAGCAATATCACGACTGCTCAGTATGAAGGCCTGCACCAGCACCTGCGCGCAGGCCTCTTCGAGCACCTTCAGCAACTGCTGCTGTGCATCGTCCCAAGGGGGAAAATAAACGTCGGTCGCAGGCGTTGCGGACGGCGGGCGCGTGCAGTCACGCGCAGCAGCCGTCAGCGCAGTCATCGTACCGGCCAGTAGCAGTACCGCTGGCAAACAGCACGACAACGCGCGCCGGATCATGGCCGGCGTTCGAGCACGGCGGCGAAGAAGCCGTCCGTCTGATGCATATCCGGACGCAATTTCAGGTAAACACCGGTATCCAGCTCAATCTTCTGCGACGCGAGCAATTCGTTCACCGGAACGATGACAAAGTCGGGGTGCGCTGCGATGAACGCTTCAACAACCGTCTCATTTTCCTCGGCGAGCAGGCTGCAGGTGGCATACACGAGTCGGCCGCCGGATTTCACCAGACGCGCGGCACCGGCGAGAATCGCCTGCTGCTTCGCATTCAGCTCGGTAATGTCCGCTACCTGCTGCCGCCATTTCATGTCCGGGTTACGCCGCAGGGTACCCAAGCCGCTACATGGCGCATCGACCAGCACGCGATCAATCTTGCCGGCAAGACGCTTCACTTTCGCGTCATTTTCATGGGCGATCACAACAGGATGCACATTCGACAGCCCGCTGCGCGCGAGCCGCGGCTTCAGCTTGGCCAGCCGCTTATCGGAGACATCAAACGCATACAGCCGGCCGGTATTGCGCATGGCTGCGCCGATGGCCAGCGTCTTGCCGCCGGCACCGGCACAAAAATCGACCACCATTTCGCCGCGTCTGGCGCCCAGCAGGTGCGCGAGCAGCTGGCTGCCTTCGTCCTGCACCTCGACCCCACCGTCCTTGAACAGCGTCAAGTTCTGTAGCGCGGGCTTCTTCGCCAGCCGCAGTCCGAGCGGCGAATAAGGCGTGCTCGCGAAAGCAATTCCGGCTTCAGACAGGGCGGCCTCGGCCTGTTCGCGCGAGCACTTCAGCGCATTCACGCGCAAATCCAGTGGGGCGGCTCGATTCAGCGCATCCATCAACTGCGACGCACCCTCGTCCCCGTATTGCGCCTGCAAACGCTCCCGTATCCAATCGGGAAAATTCGAGCGAATCGCCGGCGGCAGGCTGGTACGATCGATCGACACCACACGTTGCAGCCATTCGGACTCCTGCTCGGACAGGCCCGCAATCGACTCGACGCCAACCGCCTCGGCCAGCGCCAGCAACGCGATCCGGCGCATTTGCGGCCCGATGCCCGAGTCGACGAACTGCATCAGCACCAGACGGTGGCGCAGCAGCGCGTAAATCGCTTCAGCAATCGCACCGCGCTCTCGGCCACCCAGACGCGGATGTTCACGGAAATAACGGGACAGGGTCACGTCGGCGGGACCGGCGAAGCGCAAGATCTCGCGCAAAGCCTCTTCCGTGTTGCCGACGACGTACGGGGGCAATCTCATGGGAAATCCTGACAAAAAACTGCGGGCCGCCGAAGCGGCAAGATGATTCAGCCAATGGCGACGCGGCGTACCCGCTCGCCATCCAGCCAGACGCGGCCTTCGATGATGTCGCGCACGGCGCGCGGATAGATTACATGCTCCTGTTCCAGCACCCGTGTGGCGAGCGTGTCCTCGGTATCGCCGTCCAGTACCGGCACCACCGCTTGCTCGACGATCGGGCCATGGTCTAGCTCGGGTGTCACGAAGTGCACGGTCGCGCCATGGAATTTCACGCCGGCGTCCAGCGCCTGCTGGTGGGTAGCCAACCCGGGAAAGCTTGGCAACAGCGACGGATGGATATTCAGCAGGCGACCATGGTAATGCTGGACGAAAGCGGCGGTCAGGATGCGCATGAAGCCGGCCAGCACGACGAGATCCGGTTCGAAGCGATCGACGGTCTCGGCCAGCGCGCGGTCAAAGCTGTCGCGATCCGGGTAATTCCGGTGCTCAATGGCAGCGGTGGGAATACCGGCGGCTTCGGCGGTCTTCAGTCCGCCCGCACCAGCCTTGTTGCTGATGACGGCGGCAATCTTTGCCGGCCATGGCTCCGCAGCAGCAGCGCGGAGGATGGCCTCCATATTGCTGCCGCGCCCGGAAATCAGGATGACAATTCGTTTCATGACGCGCATTTTAACAGTGGCCGCCCGCTGCTCTGCGGTGGGTTATGCTTCCCGGGTGAACACTGGGCCGAACAGGTGAACACACGCCGAGCTCGCCGGGCACGAGAATTACTGGAACGAGAAAAAGACGCGGAAGGGAATTTTCTTTTCTGCCCAAAAGTCGGCGGCGTCGCGGAACACGTCGAGCAGATTCTCGCGTGCCTCACGATCGAATTTCTGCGTTGTTGGCAATTGCTCAAGCACGATCAGGAACCCCGTCTGGCGACCGGCCTTGTGCATCTGCTCGGTCAGACAATTGCGCAGCGCGTCAAAATTCTTCCCGAATGGCTTCGGGACATGGAAAGCCTCGGCAATCGACGCGAGCACCTGCTGGCGCGTCAGCGCCTGCGAGCAGTTCGCATAAAGGAAGTGGTGGGCAAGCCGGATGGCCTCGGACTGCAGCTCGGTGACCCGGAATGCGCGAATGGATTGCACTACATTCCCCGGAACCGTATGCAGCAAATCGCCGCCTGCCACTGTTTCCTGGATCTCTTCGTCGCGCAGTGGAGGCGCGCTGAGCATGTAAATATTCACGATCCTGTTGGAACAACCCAAAGCTGGCACGATCCGGTGTGGGTTGCTTTTATTGCAAATTTGCGCGTGAAAGCATCAAAACGATGCCCGAATAGAAACCTTGCGGCTGAGTCGCTTGATACACAGCAATTCGAGATGATACCTGTGCTTTGGTTCCGGTAAAACCCCTGACGATCGACAACCGCACGCAAAACATACAAAAATAATAATATTATGACAAGTCTAGCCGGTATTCGACAGGTTTTCTGAGGCGAACCGTACGACCGGGACATCCGTGACCGGAATTAAATTAATGCACCGCAGCAACTTTGAGATCGTGAACAACAGGCGGCTTCTGCGCGGAATCCACATCAAAAAAGGCGAGCACTTCATCTCGCCGATTCAGGGTATCGATCTGCCCGAGTTCGATCAATGATCTTGTATAGCTTGCCTCGAACAGTAGATAGGATGCCAGCGCAGCCCCCCGCCGCTCTGTCGCACCGATTGCCGACAATAGTGTACGAATTGGCAATGGCAAGCTACCGACATGCCGACTGGCGATGGAATCCAGCGGTTGCGAAGGTGTCATCGCCAGCATCCGGACCGGTCGCAGCGGGGTTTGCGCCAGCTGCTCGGCCGTCAGCAGCGACAGCGTGCTATTGATGCGGGCCATGCGCTCGAGATCGACAGACAGGCCATCGAGGAAAATACTGGACAGGGCATGGCCGGCGACCTGCGCGAGACTGGGATAACCGGCGAATTCGGAAAAGCGCCTCTCCGGCCCGCCGATATTGCCGGCACCGATCACGAGCACCTTGCTCGCCCCCAGATGGATCGCCGGCGAAATCGGCGCGACTTCGCGCAACGAGCCATCGCCAAAATATTCGCAGCGATCGCCGCAATACAGCGGCACTGCGGGAAAGATCAGTGGTATGGCGGACGAAGCAAGCAGATGATCGACGCCGATCTGCTGCGGCACCGACATGCGCTGTGCGCGCCGCCATGGCGCCACTTCCGGTCCGGACTGATAGAAGATGACGTGCCGGCCGGCAGTGTATGAGGATGCCGACACGGCCAGTGCGCTCAGATGGCCGGCGTCGAGTGCTGCATCCAGTCGCGGCAGGTCGAGCATCTTGTGCAGCAAGCCGACCAGCGGATTGTTGTCGAGCAGCGAGGCCGGCGGCTGCGCCTGCCATTTCCGCAGCAGCCAGCCGAACGACAGCAGTGACAGCCAACGCGCGCCCGAACGGATCACGCCCATCGAATCCGCGCGGTACACCTGCCCCACTTCCAGCTGCCGCCACGTCTGCAGCAGATGCGTGACGCTGTCCTCGAAATTATCGGCCCGACAGGCAAAGGCTGCCGCATTGATCGCCCCGGCAGACGTGCCGCAAACAATATCGAAAGGATTCTTCCGAGGCGCCCACCCGGTTTCACTGAGCAGAGAAAAAATGGCCTGCAACACGCCGATCTGGTAGGCAGCGCGCGCGCCGCCGCCCGTCAGGAACAACGCTGTTTTCTGTGGCGAGGACATGCTGGCAGGTTACCAGTACGCAAGCAGACCGGAAATGCTCTCTCGCTACTATACCTTTGTTGCAATAATCCAAAATGGCCTCGCGACGAAGCACAATCAACGAAGTGATGAGCGGCAAAGGCAAAAAAAAGCCGCACCCGAAAGTGCGGCCGGTAGCTGATAAAGCAGCTTACTTCGGCTGCATGCGGATCGCGCCGTCGAGGCGGATCGTCTCGCCATTCAGCATCGTGTTCTCGATGATGGTCTTCGCGAGATGTGCATATTCATTTGGCTTGCCGAGGCGCGGCGGGAACGGCACCATCTTGCCGAGCGCGTCCTGCACTTCCTGCGGCATGCCGAGCAGCATCGGCGTTTCAAAGATGCCCGGGGCGATCGTCATCACGCGAATGCCGTTGCGCGACAAGTCGCGCGCCATCGGTAGCGTCAGGCCGACCACGCCAGCCTTCGATGCGCCGTAGGCCGCCTGACCGATCTGGCCGTCATAGGCGGCGACCGATGCAGTGTTGATGATCACGCCGCGCTCGCCGCCGGCGTTGGCTTCATTGTTCGACATTGCCGCGGCAGCGAGGCGCGACATATTGAACGTGCCGATCAGGTTAATGTTGACCACGCGCTGGAATACGTCCAGCGGATGCGGGCCGTCCTTGCCCACCGTCTTGACGGCCGGCGCGACACCGGCGCAGTTGACCAGGCCGACCAGCTTGCCCAGCGACTGTGCGGCAGCGACCGCGGCCAGGCCGTCGGCCTCGGAAGTCACATCGCATTTAACGAACTTGCCACCCAGTTCGGCGGCGAGCTTCTCGCCGGCTTCGATTTGCACGTCGGCCAGGACGACCTTGCCGCCGCCTTCGACGATCATGCGCGCGGTCGCGGCGCCGAGGCCCGACGAACCGCCGGTGATGATGAAGACGTTATTCTTGATTTCCATTGTTTCTCCAGGTTGGCTGAGGTTGCAGAAGCTGAAAACGGAAGGCAAGGCTCGTGACCTGCCAACAGCCCGCTATGATAACCGCAGCAACGACAAAGGCAGCCGAAGCTGCCTTTGGATAGCGTGAAGCAGGTATTGATACCGTCCCTGCGCGCAGCCTTCTGCGCGCAGGGACAGCAACGAGGTCAGCCGATCAGGCCGGTCGAACCCAGCAGCGGCACAATCAGCAAGGCCACCAGGTTGATGATCTTGATCAGCGGGTTGACCGCAGGACCAGCGGTGTCCTTGTACGGGTCACCCACGGTGTCGCCGGTCACGGCCGCCTTGTGGGCATCACTGCCCTTGCCGCCGTGGTGACCATCCTCGATATACTTCTTCGCATTGTCCCACGCGCCGCCGCCGGTGCACATCGAAATGGCGACAAACAGTCCGGTGACGATGGTGCCCATCAGCAGGCCGCCAAGCGCCTTCGGGCCAAGCACGAGGCCAACGACGATCGGCACGACGACCGGCAACAGGGAGGGGATCATCATTTCCTTGATTGCCGCAGCCGTCAGCATGTCCACCGCCCTGCCGTACTCCGGCTTGTCGGTGCCTTGCATAATGCCCGGGATCTCGCGGAACTGGCGGCGCACTTCCTCGACCACCGATCCGGCCGCACGACCGACGGCTTCCATCGCCATCGCACCGAACAGGTAGGGAATCAGGCCGCCGATAAACAGGCCGATAATGACCATCGGATCCGACAGATCGAAGTTGACCGAGATGCCGCGCGCAGCGAGTGCATGCGTGTAGTCGGCGAACAGCACCAGCGCCGCAAGTCCGGCCGAACCGATCGCATAGCCCTTGGTCACCGCCTTGGTGGTATTGCCGACTGCGTCGAGCGGATCAGTGATGTCGCGCACGCTGTCGGGCAGATCGGACATCTCGGCGATGCCACCCGCGTTGTCCGTGATCGGGCCATACGCATCGAGCGCCACGATGATGCCGGCCATCGACAGCATTGCCGTCGCAGCGACCGCGATACCATACAGGCCGGCCAGCGCGTAGGACACCAGGATGCCCGCGCAAACGAACAGCACCGGCCACGCAGTCGATTTCATCGAGACACCGATGCCGGCGATGATGTTGGTGGCATGACCGGTGGTCGATGCCTGCGCGATGTGCTTCACCGGATGAAAATCCGTGCCGGTGTAATACTCGGTGATCCAGACCATCGCCGCCGTGAGCACGAGGCCGACGATGCAGGAACCGAACAGCGCCAGCGCCGATACAGTGCGTTCTCCTGCCATCGTGACTGGCTCGGGGAACATCGTGGTGGTCACGAAGTAAAAGGCGACCAGCGACAACAAGCCGGACACAATCAGGCCGCGATACAGCGCCGGCATCACGTTCTTCATGCCGGGCTTGGCCTTTACAAACATCACGCCGACGATGGACGCGATAATCGACACGCCACCCAGCACCAGCGGATACATCACGGCGGCGCCCGGCGCCGACACCACCATCAGCGCGCCGAGTGCCATCGTCGCGATCAGCGTCACCGCATAAGTTTCGAACAGGTCGGCTGCCATGCCTGCGCAGTCGCCGACGTTGTCGCCGACGTTGTCGGCAATCACCGCCGGGTTGCGCGGATCGTCTTCCGGAATGCCGGCCTCGACCTTGCCGACCAAGTCAGCGCCGACGTCCGCCCCCTTGGTAAAGATGCCGCCGCCGAGACGCGCGAAGATCGAGATCAGGGACGAGCCGAATGCGAAGCCGAGCAATGGCTTGAGCGTCGCCGAATCCGGCGTCTGCAGGCCGCCGATGTACCAGAAGAACATTGATACGCCGAGCAGACCGAGTCCGACCACCAACATGCCGGTGATCGCGCCGCCACGGAAGGCGACATCGAGCGCCGGGCCGATGCCCTGCGTCGCCGCCTGTGCAGTGCGCACGTTCGCACGCACGGACACGTTCATGCCGATGAAGCCGCAGGCGCCCGAGAGAACCGCACCGAGGACGAAACCGAGCGCGGTCGTCAGGTCGAGGAAGATGCCGATCAGGATCGCCAGCACCACGCCGACCACCGCAATGGTTCGGTACTGGCGGGCCAGACAGGCAGCCGCGCCCGCCTGGATCGCTGCTGCGATTTCCTGCATGCGCGGGTTGCCGGGATCCTTGCTCAAGATCCAGCTGCGCGAGACGAGTCCGTAAAGCACGGCGATGACGCCGCAAGCCACGGCGAACCACAAGCCTGTTGATGCCATATGTCTCCTCCAAAAGTTCACGACAGTTTTAATGAAACGCGATCGCCCCGCCTTGTCCCGGCAGGTACATCCGTTTGCAACAAACTTTTCGCTTTGCCCGCTTTGGTTCTC
>JACCDS011483113.1_pt1 | contig 10495 bp, 7 predicted proteins | sample 7446441 | NCBI WGS metagenome assembly JACCDS01 (sample SAMN15323445, study PRJNA562643) | freshwater metagenome | isolation source: river surface water | place: USA:Blue River Watershed | collected 2017-08-17 | reverse complement strand
CTGGCAATGATGCCGAAGCGGTCCTGCGGCGTCGCGATGACGTTGTAGTTCAGCTTGTTGGCCCGCACATAGGCCAGCGCCGCGTACCACTTGTAGTCCATCAGACGCGCCTCCTGGTCGAGCGGCGCATCGGGCCAGCGGATGTGCAGGCCGCCGGGGGGCATCACAAAGTCGGTCGGGATTTTGACCTGCACCCGGTCCGGGTCGATCATCGCGGTGGCACTCGACTCGACGATCTCCTGGATCGTCTTCATGCCGGCCCACACGCCGGAAAAACGGCTCATGGCAAAGGCGTGCAGACCGAGATCCAGAATTTCCTGCACATTGGCCGGGAAGAACACCGGGAACCCGCAAGCCTTGAAGATATGGTCGCTCGGGTGGGCGGCGGTAGAGCTTTTGGAGATGTGGTCATCCCCCGCCACGGCGATCACACCGCCCCAGGGCGTGGTGCCGGCCATGTTGGCATGCTTGAAGACGTCGCTGCAGCGGTCGACACCCGGGCCCTTGCCGTACCAGATGCCGAACACGCCGTCGTACTTGTTGCTGCCCGGGGGTGCAAAGCCCAGTTGCTGAGTGCCCCACAGGGCGGTGGCCGCCAACTCCTCATTCACCCCCGGCTGGAACTTGATGTGGTGGGCTTCGAGGTATTTTTTTGCCTTGACCAGCGACTGGTCATAAGTGCCCAAGGGCGAGCCACGGTAACCGCTGATAAAGCCGGCCGTGTTCTTGCCGGCGCGCTGATCGCGCACGCGCTGCAGCATGGGCAGCTTGACCAGCGCCTGCACGCCGCTCATGAAAGCGCGGCCGTGGTCGAGGGCATATTTGTCGTCGAGGGTGACGGAATCCAACGCCGTGCGGATGTGCGCGGGCAGGTCCCGGTTGAGGGGTGCATTCATGGTGCTTGTCTCCGTGTTTTTGTTCGGCAAAGTGTATGCCCGCAACTCAGATAGGTGTTTGCTTTCTTTGCCTGAAAACCACCTCTCAAAGAACGATTCTTTCTCCATAATGCGTTTTATGGAAACACTTGACCGTTATGACCTGGCCATCCTGAGCGAGCTGCAAAACGATGGGCGCCTCAGCAACGCCGAACTCGCCACCCGCGTGGGCCTGAGTGCGGCGCCGTGCTGGCGGCGGGTGAAGGCGCTGGAGGACAGCGGCTTCATCACCGGCTACCGGGCAGAGATCAACCGCCACAAAATCGGGCTGGGGGTGCTGGCCTTTGTGCGCCTGGACGCCAACCGCAACAGCGGCGAAGTGCTGCACGAGCTCGAAGAGGCGATACGGCGGATCCCGGAGGTCATCAGCTGTCACTACATCAGCGGCACCGGTACTTTTGAGCTGCAGGTGGTCAGCCGCGACCTGAACAGTTTCAGCCAGTTTGCGCGCGAGGTGCTGATCAACCTGCCCAACGTCAAAGACCTGCACACCAGCTTCTCGCTGGGCGAGGTAAAGGCCAGCAGTGCGCTGCCCTTGAGTCAGTTACAAGCGCCGCCCACAGGCGCCACCATGAAAGGACGCCCATGAACCGCAGAGATTGGCTGGCTTTGGCACTGTTTTGGCACCTGGCGCCCGCTGTATATGCGCAAGCAGCTATGAATTCAGGAGCAAATGCGACTCCCTTGCCCTTGCGTAATCTGCTCCTCGAAGTGAGGCAGGTGCAAACCGAAGATGGCCAGCAGGCGGGCGTAGACCTTCAAGGCGGCAGGGTCACAGGCGGCCTGTCGCAAGGCCGTAGCAGCGGCACGGCGGTGCAACAAATCCTCATTTTGAATGGCCGGCCTGCACGCATCGCGGTGCAAACGCAAACGCCATTGCGCTTGCTGCAAAGCTTTGTGCGCAACGGGCAAATCGTGATCACCCAAGGGACCGTGCTGATCGAGGCGGGAACGGGCTTTAGCGCGCTACCGCGCTGGGAGGGCGGCGGGGTGGTCGAGGTGGAACTCAATACCCAGCTAGCACTGCGGCCCCTGTTCCCCCAAGCCGGGGCAGTGAATGCGCCACCGGCACAGTCCAGCACCGGCAGCAGCATGCTGCTGCCCTTGGGCGAGTGGATGACAGTGGCAGAGACCGAGCAAAACCTGCAGAACAACCAGCAGAGCCTGCGTGGCGCGCAGATCCAGAGTGGCGTGACCCGAACGGAGGTTCAGCTCAGGGTGAGCTTGCGTTAGAGAACGCGCATCGGCTGACTTCAGTGAGCCAGCCGGGCTTAGGTTAGCGGTGCAGCACTTCGCGGATGGTGGCGGCCAGTTCTTCTTCCACGAACTTGGCGATGTAAGCATCTGCCCCCACGCTCTTGACGTGGCCCTCGTTGGTCGCACCCGTCAATGAAGAGTGAATGATCACAGGGATAGTGCTGAAGCGCCCGTCCTGCTTGATGTTGCGGGTTAGAGTGAACCCATCCATCTCCGGCATTTCCAGGTCCGTCAGCACCAAAGCCACCTTGTCTTTGATGGACTTGCCTTCGCCAGTCGCTTGCGCATTCAGGGATTGCAACTTCTCCCAGGCTTCCTTGCCGGTCTTGGTCATGACGTAGGGCACATCCATGCCCTTTAGACCCTTTTCAATCATCATGCGGGCCACCGCCGAATCGTCGGCCGCCAGAATGATCTGGCCGGGCTCCAAACGCAACTTGGGCGCGGTGCTCGGGGCCTCTTCCTTGACTTCCTGCGGCATCACATCACGCAGGATCTGCTCCACGTCCAGCACTTGGGCCAATCGGGTGTTTTCTGCGTTGCCGTCCAGTCGCGCGATGCTGGTGACCAGTCCGCCACCGGTGTTTTCGGCGGAAAGTACCTGCTTCCATTCCAAACGGACGATTTCGTTGACTTCTTCAACCGCGAAAGCCTGCGTCGTCCGCGCAAACTCGGTCACCAACAGAATGCCCAAGCCCTTGGTAGGCTTGCAACCGACCACTTGAGGCAGGTTGATGACGGTAATCATCTGACCCCGGATGTTGGCCACGCCCATGACGGACGGTGGCGAATTGACCATGGCAGTGATCTCGGGCATCACCAGAATTTCGCGCACCTTGAACACATTGATGCCGAACAGCTCACGGCGCTGCGTACCGGGGGCCTCACCCAAACGGAACAACAGCAACTCAAACATGCTGTTGGCGGCCAGATTGGTACGCTCATCAATGTCACGCATCTCTTTGCTCATGGGGCCCGTCCTTGATTTCCGAATCTCACAGATTCAATGTATCCATACTAACGGTTTCTGGCTTATTTGGGCCACAAAATCCACATTTGCAAGGGTTGACGCATGCGCCCCGCAAGCTCTGCAGCCTCAGCCCCCCAGCCTGCAAAGTAATCTGCCCGCACGGCCCCTGTAATGGCACTGCCGGTATCTTGCGCCAAAACCAGTTTTTGCAAATTTGTTTGATTCCCGTTGGACGCCAGCCACACAGGTGCCCCGTAAGGAATGCTGCCCGGGTCCACCGCAATCGAGCGACCGGGCGTCAGCGCCACGCCCTGTGCACCACGGGGTCCGAAGGCTGCATCCAGATCACCCAGCACTTCTTCCTTGAAAAACACCACCCGCGGATTTGCCCAGAGCAGCTCTTGCTGGCGCTGCGGGTTCTGGGCCAACCAGGCCTTGATGCCTGGCCAGGAGGCGTCCTTGATCAGGCCCTGGTCCAACAACCAGCGACCCACACTCCGGTAGGGCTGGTCGTTGGTGCCGGCGTACGCCAGCCGGACCCAGCGTTGACTCCCGTCGGGCTGCGTGATGCGCACCCGGCCGGAGCCTTGAATCTGCAGCACCAGCGCATCCACCGGGTCTGCCATGTAAGCAATGGCTTTGCCGCGCAAGGCTGCCTGTGCCTCGGGCAAGGTATCCATTTCCTGACGTGTAAACCACGGCTTGCGGTTGGCCAACCCTGCAGGCAACTGGTAGAGGGGCACGGTGAATCCGGGCGCCGGATTGCGGCTGGCTTCAATGATGGGTTCGTAATAGCTGGTCAGCAAACCGGTAGCCTCTCCTTGGGGTGTTTCCACCCGGTGCGGCTGCAGGCGTGACTGCATCCATTCCATTTGCTCCTGCGCGCTGCCAATGCTCAAGCGACGCACGTCGCCGCACAGGGCAGCCAACGGAGGCTGTGGCTTCTCGCAGCTTTTCAACCAGGCGTTCCAGGCCTCGAACAAGCTGTCACTGCCCCATCCGGGCAATGCCTCCCAGGGCACAGGCACCCAGCGGCTGCGCGCTTGCACCACGGCAGGGGCATTCACCACAGCCGTTGCACTGACCGCTGGCGAGCGAGGCGACTCCACAGGAGCCCTGGTGGCCATGGGGACACTGCCGCAGGCGGCCAGCGTCCCTACAATCGCCAGCCAACACCCCCACATCAGGACACGACTCATGACCTTGCTATTGCTGGAAGCCTTGGGCGCGGGCCTGATATTTGTAGGCATCATTTGGTGGACCATGTTTTCAGGCCGGGAGAACGGCGAACTGCCGCAAGACGAAGATAAGGACAAAAACAGCCACTAACGCTCATGGGATATGCGCAGGCAGCTCTTGAATTCATAGCACTCACGACAGAACCCGGTGCTGCAGAGCGGGCAGCTGTGCCCTGCAGTGTTGGAGTTGGCGGTAGTCCAGATCCGCCAGCACCACCCCCGGGCCTTGCGCCTGTTGGGCCAGCACCTTGCCCCAAGGGTCGATCAGCAGGCTCTGGCCCCAGGTACGCCGCCCGCTGGGGTGCACACCGCCTTGGGCGGCAGCAGCCACAAAAGACAGGTTTTCAATCGCGCGGGCCCGCAAGAGCACTTCCCAATGGGCTTCGCCTGTAGTGTGGGTAAAGGCGCTGGGCGCCAGCAACAGGTCCACACCCCGCTTGGCGTACTCGCGGTACAACTCGGCAAAGCGCATGTCGTAGCAGACACTCATGCCCACCGACCAGCTGTGTCCGTCTTTGGAAGGCAAGGTGAATACGGTGGGTGTGCTCCCGCGCTCGAGCACACGGGATTCGTCATAACTCTCCGTGCCATTGCTGAAGCGGAACAGGTGGATCTTGTCGTAACGGGCCACGCACTCGCCTTGCGGGTTGTAGGCCAGTGAACTGTTGAACACATGGTCGGGCTGGCTCGCCGTCAGGGGCAGGGTACCGGCCACAATCCACAGCCCCAGATCCCGCGCGGCGTTGGCAACAAACTCTTGAATGGGGCCTGAGCCATAGGGCTCCTGGATGCCCAGTTTGTCGGAATCCTTCAGGCCGATCAGGCAGAAGTACTCGGGCAACACTGCCAACTCCGCCCCCGCCTCTGCCGCCTGCGCAAGCAGGGAGCGCGCGACCTGGAGGTTGTCTTGCAGATCACCGGTGGACACCATCTGAATGGCAGCAACTTTCATACATTTCTCCGATTAACAAAGCAGCTTTGCGCTCTTAAGGCTTGCGAGGCACCTGGGTCACCTTGGGGTCCAGCCAAGTGCCGTCAACAATGAACTCCTGGGTGGCGGCATTGACCAACGGCCCCCGCAACAGCAGCTGGGCCAAAAAACTGCTCAAACCAACGACCGGGTTGATGATCGAGGCAATCAAGGAAGCGCTGCCGGCATTGATTTCAGGCACCACCACCACCCGCAGATTCTGGGTTTCCTTGGCAATGTCGGCCTGGCCGTCCATCAACACCGCAGCGTTCACGCCCTTCATCTGCAAGTTGCTGGTTTTGGCAATGCCTTGCTCAATCGCAATATCGCCCCGGAAGTAATCAAACGCAAAGCCCTCACTGAATACATCCCGGAAATCCAGGGTCAAACGGCGCGGCAGGCTTTGCAGGCTCAACACGCCCAGCAATTTGGCGATCCCGGGCTCGGCTTTCAAAAACTGGCCTGTTTCCACATTCACATTGAACTTGCCACTCATGCTCGGGTAGTCGACCGTAATCGGGGAGCCTGCCCATGCCACCTGTCCTTCCACCTTGCCATTGCCTTTGCGAACCACGCCCGGCATCCCCAGCCGGCTGAGCAACTCGCCCGAGTCGTTGATGTCAAGCTTGAAGTTCAGCACAGTGCGGCGGCGCTCGCGTACGCTCTTGCCCACCGGAGCGGCAGACGCATTGATGCTGGCCCAATTGCCGCTAGCCGTAAGCTGAGCCTCCGGCGTCTGGATATTGAATCGGTTCAGGCGCCACTCCCGGGTGTTGGCGCTCCCCAAATTGACCGCTTCAATATCGATGCGACCCAGCTTTTTGCCCCGGAGCACAAAGTCATCCACCTCAATGTCGAGTGCAGGAATCGCAGACGGCTGTTCATCCAGCAGGGATTCCACATCCTGCGCACTGCTCTGGCCAATGGAGAGGCGGGCCAAGCGCGCATACAAGCGGCCCGCATTGGCGCCGGAAGGTTGCCGGTATTCCATGTAGCCGCTGAGCTCCGTGGCATCCAGGTTGGCACGCCATAGAGGACCTTCGCGACCACCTCCCACCACCACGTTATTGATCTGCCGCCCGGAAACTAACAATTCCTTCGCACGCAGCACCAGCACGGTGGGCATGTAGCCGCTTGAGGCCAGCCCGCCATTACCGGCAGGCTTGGCGCCCGGGTTGGCGGGCACATCCATGCTCAATTTATCGAGCACGGTAGACCACGCATCCGCATCGAGGCGCGGAATATTCATGTTGGCCACCACGCCTTCATCCGGCAAGGGAGCGGATTCGTCGGCCGCCAACCCCACCCCGATCGCACCGCTCTGCACCTTGGGCTCGACGCCCGATAGGTCGCGCACAAACGTAAACGAGGCCAACTTGCCCACATCAAGCTGCAAACGGTCACGCAGACGGGCATTCGGCTGCACACCGGCCAGAGGGCGAATCAGCGCGGACTCGAAACGCACCGGCAGGGGCGTGTCCGCTGTTTTCCCCAAAGGCGCGGGCAAACTCAAGCCCATGCCTGCCAGGGTGGAATTGATTTGCAACTCCGCGACGCCCGAGCGGAACCCCAAACTGGCGGTGTAAGGAGCGCTGCCCGTGGCAAATTGCGCCAAACGACCTGCGGCACCCAGCTCCCGGGATTGCCGCAAGCCTTCAGCCGTCGCCGTCCCGGAAAACCTCAATTGGTTGGGCGCTGTACGTGCAGCAGGCGCAGTGGCAGGGGCTGCCACAAAGGACAAGCCGCCCTCCACTTTGATGTCACCCCCCAAGGCTCTGGCCTGGGCACCGGCCAGACTGAAGCCGGACTCGGTGAAGTTAATCGTCCCGCGTGCGCGGCTGAACTTGGGGGTATCCGGAATGATTTGCAGGTCATTGCCACTCAGCATGATGCTGCCTTGTACGGTCGCCTTGTTGACGTCCGACACCGGAAAACCGAGCTTCAACTTGTAGTCCGCCACGCCTGTAGCGGTAGTCTGCACCAAGGCTTTATCCATCAGGGGGCCCAGGGGTGAGGTGTTGACCACCGTCAGCAGGTCCGGCAAAGGGCCCTTGGCCTCGGCCGTCACATTCACTTGAGATGCGTCATACAAGTGAGTGACCTGGGCCTCCGCCTTGCCGATCTGCAAGCCTGTACCCCCGACCAAACCGCGGTTGATTTTGACTTGCAGCACGTCCCGGTCCAGCACCATCTCGCCTTGTAATTGGTTCAGTACCGGCCACGGGAGGCTGTCCTTGGGCAGTACATAGGCAGGGGCAAAGGCAAAACTGCCGTTCTGCACGGATGCGGCAATACGGAACTCACCGGATTGCCCCGTGCGATACGGGAACTTCGCGAGGTCCCCTTTGACCTTGAACTGCACGTTGCTCGCCACACCGCCCAGCAAGGCGGCACGCAAGTATTCGTGAGAGTCTTTTTCCATGGCCAGCGGCAGGTAACGGTGCACACGGGCGCCATCCGCCCTGGCCAAGGTGCCTTGCAAATCCAAGGTACCGGGGCCCGCCATGGCATTGCCGGACACCGCGCTTTGCCAGCTGAACTTCAGCTCTCCCTGCCCATCTGCATTTGAAAACCGTAGATTGCTGCCATTCACGGCAAGACGCGGCCCGTCCACCTTCCACTGGAGATCGCCTGTGAACTGGTCAAAAAATACGACGGGGTCTTCAAACACTCCATACGCATCCACCATGCCACGGCGCAAGGCGAGCGTTGCCCTGCCGCCCGTTTGGTCCATGTCAAATTCGGCATCCAGGCCTTGCACCCCGGGGCGACTGTCTGCCTCACAGTGGCAGGAGGGCAAACTCAACTGACTGACCTTGCCTTTGGCCTTGTAGGTTTGAGGCGTTGCGATGGGTCCTTGCCAGCTGGCCTCCAAGCCATCTACGACGCCTTTGGGATCCAGCCTTTGCAGCAGTGCATGGGCCTGGGGTTCCAGCGGTAACCTGCCTGCAATCTGGGCCAAAGCCGCCAGGTCCAACCGGTCTGCCGTCAATGTGCCGTGTTCAGGCGCTTTATTGCTTGGGGCGAACAGTTGCAGGCGCACATTGCCCCCCGGCCAATGCAGCCCGTCTTGCGTGACAAACTGCAATGACTCCGTGCTGAATTCACTACCGCCATCCAAGGCCTTGGCGCCTAATCTGCCGGACACCGAAGCCAGTGCCAGCGGCTCCAGCGAGGGACCCGTAGTCAAATTCACTTGGCTCAAGCTCACATCGGCTACGGCACCAGTGGGCGTGCCGCGCACAACATCGACCCAAGCACGGAACACGCCACTGCCCCGTGCCAGTTGGACACCCAGGTCCACATAGCGCCCCAGTTCGGCCAAGTCCACACGCGAGAAGTCCGCATACGCCTGCCCGTCCCAGTCCGTCCACTGGTCGGCATGCCGGGACAAAAGCGGCTGGCGGAAAACGCCCTGCACACTCAGCCGTGCACCCCAGTGTTCCGGAGGGTCTGCATCCAATCGCATGGAGTGGGTACGCAAGCGGTTACGCACGACCAGATTGACGCGCTGAAAGGTGACCGGCTCTACCGAGCGCGTTTCATCCGTCCAGGTCACGCTGCCATTCACCAAGGCGACTTCAGCTTGAGAGAACAACCAGTCGGCTCCCGCACCGTCCTGGGTCGGGGCAGTCGCCATCTCCAATCCCGCAATCCACCATTTGCCGTCCAAGGTCCGACGGATATCGAGTTGCGGACTATCGACATGCAACTGTTCGAAGCCCAACCCCAAGATGGAGCGCGGCGACAAAGCGGCAGACACGCTGGGCAACAGCAAAGCTTCACGCCCCTCGCGATCGAAGACCGTGACGCGCAGCAATTCGATGGAAGGGATGACACCATTGGACCGGGCTTGCAATTCCCCGATGCGGACCTGCAACCCCAAAGCTTGCGTGGCCTGCGTTTCCACCCATGGGCGGAAATCTGCGATTCGCGGCACAATGACAAAATGAAGTCCGCACCACAGCAAGCCAACGGCCAGCCACGCCATAGCCAGCACACGCAACGCCCATTTTGCAAGGACTGCAAACACCCGGAGACGGAGTGAGGGGGCGGAAATCAAATCGTTCATCGTGCTATGGGGACTTAGTCAGGAATTATGACCCGCCTTGAGAATTCCGCTGTGTCGGACGGTTCCCGTTTTGCCCAGCGCATACGGCGGCGTTACGCCACCGAGCTGGCCATGCTGCCTGCAGGCCTGCCCACCAAGGCCGACCTTTCCCGCCTCACAGAAACCCTGCAAAGTTCAGGGCATGACTTGGGCACATCGCTGCGCATTACCCGGCAGCTCACATTGGAACGCTTGGTCTGTCTGGATTGCGGCGGTGCCGCGGATGTTTCCCAAGTCACCGGCGTCATGACGAGCCTGGCCGAATGGGCACTGGATCAAGCGTATGCGGCAAGCTTCGCGCAGCTGGCCAGCCAGTACGGCTCACCCCAAGCCGCAAACGGTAGCCCCGCGCAATTGTTGGTCATTGGCATGGGCAAGCTAGGCGCTCGCGAACTCAATGTCTCCAGTGATATCGACCTGATCTACGTCTATGACCATGACGGGGAAACCAGCGGTGACCCGCAAGGGAGAGGGCGCATCTCAAACCAAGAATTCTTCGGGAAGATGGTGCGGGCTATGTATGCCCTGGTGGGAGACAGCACCGACCATGGTTTCGTCTTCCGTGTTGACCTTGCGTTGCGTCCCAATGGCAACTCCGGCCCCTCGGCGGTATCGCTCGGCGCACTGGAAGAGTATTTCCACGTGCAAGGCCGGGAATGGGAACGTTTCGCCTGGTTAAAAAGCCGGGTCGTTGCGCCGGCAGCGGCCGTAGGCTCAGCTACTGCGTTGCAGTTGCGAGGAGTGGTAGTGCCCTTTGTGTTCCGGCGCTACCTCGACTACAACGTTTTTGATTCATTGCGGATCTTGCACCGCCAGATCCGGGAGCATGCTGCAAAGCGCAGTGCCGGCCGGCCGGAGCGCAGCAATGACGTAAAGCTGTCCCGCGGGGGTATCCGGGAAATCGAATTTACCGTCCAGTTGCTTCAGGTAGTTCGCGGCGGTCAGTATCCGGACCTGCGTACCCGCCCCACCGTCAGCGCTCTGCGGCGCCTGGTCCAAGCCGGCCTGATGCCG
>JACCDS011892058.1_pt1 | contig 10497 bp, 5 predicted proteins | sample 7446441 | NCBI WGS metagenome assembly JACCDS01 (sample SAMN15323445, study PRJNA562643) | freshwater metagenome | isolation source: river surface water | place: USA:Blue River Watershed | collected 2017-08-17 | reverse complement strand
GGCAGCTGGTCTCAGTTCAGTTGCAATAGCGCAAGACAATGCACTGGAAGAGGTAATTGTTACTGGTATTAAAGCGTCGCTACAGGCCTCTATGGATGTGAAACGCGAAGCAGTGGGTGTAGTCGATGCCATCTCTGCAGAAGACATTGGCAAAATGCCTGACACCAACCTTGCAGAATCCCTGCAACGTATTCCCGGGGTGTCAATTGATCGTGTAAATGGTGAAGGTAGTAAGGTAACCGTACGTGGTTTGTCAGGCGATTACAATTTGGTGACCTTAAACAGCCGCCAAATGCCTGCATCATCATTCGGTACGAGCCGTTCTTTCGACTTCGCTAACCTGGCCTCTGAAGGTATTTCAGGCGTACAGGTGTATAAAAGTGGCCGTGCGGATGTACAGTCTGGTGGTATGGGCGCGCTGATCAATATTGTTACCCCTCGTCCGCTTAGCAGCCCCGGCTTAAAAGCAGTGTTAGGCGCTAAAGCTGTATTTGATGATTCTTCAGTAATGAAAGATGACTTGACTCCGGAAGTATCAGGCTTGTTCAGCAATACCTTTGCGGATGACACAATCGGTGTCGCACTGACAGGTAGTTATCAAGAGCGTAACAGCGGCGACCGCAATGCCAGCGTCAGTGACTGGTTTGTACATGCCACAGATGGTGGTGACTGGGCAGGAATTCCTGCAGAAAATCAACCAGGTGATGGCAGAACCTACGCCATTCCTTCCGAGGTGATGTATTCAGTCAATGAAGTAAACCGGAAGCGCTTGAATAGTCAGCTGACCCTTCAATACCAACCGGTAGAGCAGTTAACTGTGACGGCTGACTACTTGTATGTAACCCAGCAAAACGAAGTTAACAATTTTGGTACGGGTTTTTGGTTTACCCGCGATAACGATTTAGATATTGAATGGAGTGATACCAACCCGGCATATCCGTTGTCTTACACGGAAAACTCGGGTCGTCATGAGATCAATAGCATTGTTAAGTTCAATAAGACCAAATCCAATCTCAAATCAACTGGTTTGAATGTTAAGTGGGATGCGAGTGACAACCTTGAGTTGGAGTTTGACGCGCACAACTCAACTTCTTTGTCGGGTCCCAATGGCAAGTGGGGTGGTAACAACCAATTTAACTTTGGTTCTATCGATAACTACCGAGTGTCCATGGATTTCTCTGGCAAGTTCCCTGTCATGAATAGAATTGGTCATGAGGATGGCCGTACTAACGTGGCGCCAGACATTTCTATGATGCAGTTGACCAATAACATCTTCCGCATTCAAGAGCAGGACTCCTCAGTTGATGAATATCAATTAAAAGGAACCTATAACTTTGATGATAGCTTTATCGACAACATCAAAGCCGGTGTTGGTACTAACGAAATCAGCAACAAGTATTTCTTCCTTGGCTACCAAGCGCAAAATCAGGGTAGCTGGAGTGGTGTGCAGGGTGAAAATGGTGTTGGCGACATTCCTCGTTCTTATTGGATTGTAGATAAATTATCCAACTATTTTGATCACGATGCAGTTAATGGCTCAAACTTCCAAAATAGTTTTGTTCGCGGTAAATGGAGTGAGCTGTTGGCCGTTGGAGCAGACCTTTATGGTTCAGATACTGGCCACTGTATAAGAGCGTATTGCACTACCCGCGACCCTGCCTTGGCAAATGACGGATTAGATGATCAAACTACGGTAGAAACTTCAGATTTTGCGTATTTACAGTTTGGGTTCAAACCTGAGATTGCTGGTATGCCTGCTAATTTGGCGGTGGGCGTTCGCTATGAGACGACGGATGTTGAGTCAACAGCTTATGTGTCTGCCTATACACCATATATCCGTTGGAACAGTGGTAATGAGTACTCCTTGTTAGCCAACGGTAGTGAATATGGCGTGACCACTGGTAGCTACTCAAAAACCCTGCCGAATTTGGATTTTGATATAGCGCTGACCGACGACATCAAAGCTCGTGCATCATTTAGCAAAACAATTTCTCGACCAAACTACAATGATCTTAAAGGCGGTTTTGTGTGGGGCACCGCACCACGCGTCAGTATGGGTTCTGCGTCTGCAGGCGATCCTGACTTGAATCCAATGGAATCAACCAACTTTGATGTGTCTGCTGAGTGGTACTACGCTGATTCCAGCTATGTATCTCTTGGGTTCTTCAAGAAAGACGTTGTGGATTTCATTGGCAGCAGTGCTCCTGTCACCATTGCAGACAGCGGTTTCCATACTCCAGTCGGTGGACCACGTTGGAATGCTGCTGTTGCGGCAGTTGGCAATAATCTGACGGCAATAAACCAATACATTGTTGCTAACTATCCTGCTAGCGTAGATGCAACTAATAATCATGTATTTGCATTGCCAGAAGATCCAATTCTGCCTTTTGAAGTGACTCGCCCTATTAACAATGAAGATGTAGCAATTGATGGTATTGAACTCGCTGTGCAACATAGTTTTGGTGAGTCCGGCTACGGCTTCCAGGCTAACGTTACCAAAGTAGACTCTGATACCAAATACAACAACGTATCCAAGGCTAGCCAGTTTGCTATCTACGGTTTAAGCGACTCCGCCAACTTTATCGGCTTCTATGATAAAGATGGTTTGCAAGTGCGTATTGCGTACAACTGGCGTGATGACTTCCTTGCTGGTGGTGGCGGAAACCCACGTTACACCGAAGCCTATGGTCAGGTGGATGCGAGTGTGAGTTACGAGCTCACTGACAATCTGACTGTGTCACTTGAAGGTCTAAACATTACCAACGAAACCACGCGTCAATATGGGCGTCATGAAAATATGACATTTAACTATATTGAAACCGGTGCTCGTTACAATCTGGGTGCTCGTTATAGCTTCTAATTACTGAAGCATGTTGTTATAAAAAAGCCGCTGGCAACAGCGGCTTTTTCAGTTTTTACGTTTGTTTGGCTAGTGTTGTTCATAAAAATTACTATAAAAAGCTGGGGTGTATAAATGACAGATCAAGTTAACCGCGTCGTTATTGTAGGGGGCGGCACTGCTGGTTGGTTAACGGCAGGTATTATCGCCGCAAGCAGCTCTGCATTAACCCGTATAACATTGATTGAATCCCCGGATATAAATCCCATTGGTGTTGGTGAGGGAACATGGCCCACCATGCGTTCTACGCTTGAAACGATTGGCGTTTCAGAAACAGATTTTTTTCGCGAATGCGATGCCAGCTTTAAACAAGGATCTAAATTTTCCCGTTGGACAAGTTTGGCCTCTACAGATGATTACTATCATCCATTTACAGCTCCTGCAAAATACCATGACATCAATTTGGCACCGTTCTGGCTGCCGTTTAAAGATAAAATTAATTTTGCCCAAGCAGTCAGCCCACAAGCAACCTTGTGTGAGTTGGGTTATGCACCTAAACAAATCACTACCCCTGAATATGGCGCTGTGCTGAATTATGGCTATCATCTGGATGCAGGGAAGTTTTCCCCATTTCTACGCAAGCACTGTGTAGAAAAACTAGGTGTGCAATATGTTCGCGCTAACGTGAGTGCTATTCATTTGCAGGAGAATGGCGATATCAAATCGGTGACAACCGATGCGCAAGGTGATATTGCTGGTGAGCTTTTTATTGATTGTACGGGGTTGAAATCGCTGCTGCTGGGTGAAAAATACAAGATCCCGTTTATTTCACATAAAAGCAGTTTGTTTAATGATTCTGCATTGGCTGTACAAGTGCCCTATGCAGATCCTACGGCGAGCATCCTTCCATATACATTATCTACTGCTCAATCAGCAGGATGGATATGGGATATAGGCTTGCAATCACGCCGCGGTGTGGGGCATGTATATTCCAGTGCATATACCAGTGATGAGCAAGCAGAGCGTGCATTGCGCGATTACATTACACCGGCGGTAGGTAAGAGTACCGCTGAGTTATTATCAGTGAGAAAGATTTCATTTAATTCTGGGCATCGGCAAGTGTTCTGGTATAAAAATTGTGTTGCCATTGGGTTATCTGCTGGTTTTATTGAGCCACTTGAGGCAACAGCATTGGTATTGGTCGAGCTTTCCGCCAAGCTGATAGCCGAGCAATTACCAACTAATCGCTCATTAATGGATATAGTTGCCAAGCGCTTCAATACTACCTTGTCTCACCATTGGCAGCGGATTATTGATTTCCTGAAGTTGCACTATGTGTTGACCCGACGTACAGATACTGAATATTGGCGGGATAATTGCCAAGTTAAGTCCATTCCTGAGAGTCTGCAGGAGCAATTGGCACTTTGGCATGTTCGTGCGCCAGGGGTATGTGACGATATTTTTCGCGAAGAAATGTTTTCCTCGGCTAGTTATCAGTACATTTATTACGGTATGCAGGGTGAAACCCTGATATCTAAACAGCCTGATGATAAACAACAGGCAAAAGCCCAGGCTTTATTTATGGAAAATGCCCGATATATCCAACAACTAAAAAATGTCTTACCACCTAATCGTGAATTGATCGAAAAAATAAAGCACCATGGGTTGAGTGCTATTTAAATCCGTAATCAATATCTGGAGAAGCTATGCCTAATTTTGTATTGCTGAACAATGTTACCCATAAAAATCTGCGGATTGTTCGTGACCATCTTCCCCAGTATGGTGATAACGAGATGTCAACGGTGACCTTTCCCCAAGAGTTTCGTGCGGTTCAGAATGAATATCCTATTTTCTTTCAAAAAAATCCAGAGAATGGAAAGTTTGTTGCGATTGCATTATTGGGATTGCGCAAGCAGGAGAATTTGTTTTTGTCTGCGCAGGGGTGGGATGCACATTATATTCCGGTATCTATTAAGCGTAGGCCATTTTTGATTGGTATCCAACCACCAAAGCCGGGTGATATAACGAGTAGGCATAGTTTAATGGTATATGTGGACATGGACAGTCCGCGTTTGAGTGAGACGCAAGGTGATGCTGTATTTATGCCGCATGGGGGGTATTCACCTTATCTGGATAGCATTGTTGATACGCTCGATTACATCCAATATGGTACAGAAATAAATGATCTGTTTGTGCAAGCGTTGCTGCAATACCAATTACTGGAAGTGGTAAATATCGATATCACGCTAAACAATGGCGAACAAAATAACCTGTCTGGTTTATATACCATTCACGAAGAAAAACTTGCTGCATTGGATGCTGAAGCGGCAAGTAACCTGCACAGTAGCGGTTATATGGAGTTTATTTATATGGTTCTTGCATCGCAGGCTAATGTACGCAAACTGATTTCCCGCCTTGAGGATCGTCTTCAAGTATCAGCTACCTAGAAAGGTTTTATAGTTATTATCAATATAAACTATGCACTCTATTACATAGTTATCTGTTCTTTGCTTGCCTGAAGCTTAGGTCAATGCGCGGAAAATATATAAATGAATTATTTAACATCTGTTAAAAAGGTTGTGATTGTCGGTGGCGGTACTGCGGGCTGGATGGCGGCAGCCTCTCTTTCTCGGCTGTTGGGAAAAACTATCAAAGTTACACTTGTTGAATCAGAAGAGATTGCCACTGTCGGTGTAGGTGAGGCAACTGTACCGCCTTTGGCATTGCTCAATCGCTATTTAAATATCAATGAGCAGGAGTTCTTAACATTTGTTAAGGGAACAATCAAGCTAGGTATTTCTTTTGAAAACTGGGGGACATTAGGCTCGCGTTATATTCATTCCTTTGGGCATACAGGCAAGGATACCTGGGCTGCCAGCTTTCAGCATTTCTGGCGCAGAGGTATGGATATTGGTGTGAATTATCCCTTGGGTGATTATTCCTTGGAGCATGAAGCTGCGTTGCACAATAAGTTTGCGCACATGTCTGGTTTAACGCTGACTTATGCTTACCATATTGACGCGGGCTTCTATGCGCAATTTTTACGAAATGTCGCTGAAAAGGCAGGAGCGATACGTATTGAAGGAAAAGTAGAAGAGGTTATTCTTGATGAGACCCAGTATATAAACTCAATCAGGCTGTCATCGGGCGCGATAATTGATGGAGATCTTTTTATCGATTGTTCTGGATTTCGTGCTTTATTAATTGAGCAGGCATTGCATACAGGATTTGAAGACTGGTCGCATTGGTTACCTTGCGATAGCGCACTTGCCGTGCAAACAGAATCTGTTCGTGAGCCGGTACCTTACACTCGTTCTATTGCACACAAAGCTGGTTGGCGCTGGCAGATTCCATTACAGCATCGTATTGGTAACGGCTTGGTTTATTGCAGTGCTCATATGTCTGATGATGAGGCTAAAAAAACTTTGTTGGACCAAGTGGAAGGTCGTTTACTGTCTGAACCTAAGCTCATCCGTTTTAAAGCAGGGCAGCGACTTAAATATTGGAATAAAAATTGTGTCGCATTGGGATTGGCGAGTGGGTTTGTTGAACCACTGGAATCTACTAGCATTCATATGATCCAGCGTGGCATAACACGGCTGATACAAATGTTTCCTAATCATGGTGTTCGTGACTGCGATGTTGATGAATATAACGAACAGATGAAAGCGGAAGTATTAACTGTCAGAGATTTTGTGATACTGCATTACCACTTAACCGGACGAGAAGACAGCGAGTTCTGGCGCTACTGTAAAAACATGACTATTCCAGCAACACTTGAACACCGCATTCGATTATTTAAGGAAACCGGAAAGCTGTTTGTTGAATCGCCTTATAAACTTTTTGCTGAACCATCCTGGTTGCAGGTAATGGTAGGGCAGGGGGTTGTTCCTGAACGCTATCACGCCGTTGCAAATGAGATGAATGAATCTGAATTGAAAATATTGTTGAGTGATATCCGAAACCAGGTTGCACGGACAGTGCAAAAAATGCCATCACACCATGATTACTTGCAGTATTACTGCAAGGCTGAATCCTGGGAATAATGAGTCAGAACGTCGCGTATGATAAATGATAGTTTTATTCCGCCTTTACATGCGAATTTTCGTTATCGGATTGATTGTGTAGGTAATGAAAAAACGCCGGTATTAGTGATTGATAATTTCTTACATGAAGCAGAAGCCTTGGTTGGTTTTGCCGTAAAGTATGGTCAGTTTCACACGGGGGTTGATTTTTACCCGGGTATACAATCAAACGTTCCTGAATTTTATTCCCAAGCATTGTCCGGGTATTTGTGCGATATAATTTGCGAGTGTTTTAACCTTCCGGTAGAACAAATTGCCTATTCACAATCCATTTACTCCATGGTGTTAACGCCACCAGAGCGATTGCTTGCACCGCAAGCACGTCCTCATGTAGACAGTATCAAAACGACTAAATTTGCCTCTGTACATTACCTATGTACACCAGATAAAGGTGGTACATCCTTGTACCGGCACAAGGCGACGGGTTTTGAACGCCTTGATGACGAGCGTATGGAGACGTACAGCCGTTTTTTGGCAAAGGAAGAGCAGGATCTGGAGTGGCAGAAGCGCTACATTTGCGGAAGCAATAATTACTATGAGGAAATCGCTTATTACGAGGCACACTTCAATCGCTTGATTATTTACCCTGGTAATGTGCTGCATTCAGCGTCCATTCCACAGGGTTTTCATTTTACGCCCAACCCCCTTGCCGGGCGATTAACCCTTACCAGTTTCATCTACTGCAAATAACCCGGGTCCGCTGTTCCTTGGGGTGGATGATCCATATCAATTGTATTTGACGGATATTAGTGGTCAAATTCATCGTGCTATTACAATAATCGCGGTTGATAAAACGGCTTATCAACCCCTAACAGCCTGTTGTGACTCACAAGAAGAATTGATCATGCTAGACATTCCAACACGAGTGAAAGAAGTGCAGGGCATAGACCCTCAGAATATTCCGGCAGAACTACTCAGCACTAACGAGCCTCTGGTGCTCAAGGGCGTGGCGCGTGACTGGCCTTTGACGCAGGCCGGGTTGCGCTCTCATGAAGAGGCCGATGCTTATTTGCGTGCGTTTTATGATGGTAAAACCGTGGGAACCTTTTTAGGTGCTCCCGAAAATAATGGGCACTATTTTTATAATCAGGAGATGACCGCACTGAATTACGCATCAGAGCGTGTGCGTCTGGATCAGGTGCTGGACAAGTTGCTTGAGCATAAAGATGATGAGCAACCCCCCACGTTTTATGTGGGATCTACCACCGTAGATGTCTGTTTGCCTGGCTTTCGCGCGCAGAATGATGTAACCATCCCCATGGACAAGGACCCGCTGGTCAGTATTTGGATTGGCAACAAATCACGTATTTCCTGCCATTTTGATGCACCAGATAACCTTGCATGCAGCGTGGTTGGTAAACGCCGCTTCACTATTTTCCCGCCCGAGCAGGTGGATAACCTCTATCCAGGCCCATTGGACTTTAACCCTGCCGGGCAGCAAATCAGTCTGGTCGATTTTGCCAACCCTGACATTGAGATGTTCCCGCGTTTTCGTGACGCCATTGCCGCCGCGCAGGTGGCCGAGCTGGAGCCGGGGGATGCGCTGTATCTGCCCAGCATGTGGTGGCACCACATTGAAGGGCTGAGTTCATTTAACATCCTGGTGAACTATTGGTGGCGTACCTCGCCCGATTTTGTTGGCCCGGCGGTGAATGTTCTGAGGCATGCGATATTGGGCATCCGCGATTTACCCGAGCGTGAAAAAGCGGCGTGGAAGGCATTGTTCGACTTTTATATTTTTGGCGATAGCGACCGCCCGCGCGAAAATATTCCTCCTGCTGCACAGGGCCTTTTAGCACCGCTGGATGATATGAAGTCCCGGCAATTGCGCGCTTGGTTGATCAATCGTTTGAATCGTTAATAGCCCCCGCTGTATTATCCTCCGCTATTTACCGGCGCGATGAATCCACATTGCGCCGGGCATTACGCTGAGTCGATATGTCAAATATTTGGTCAAGTTATAAACAATCTATCGTGAATGTCATGGGGCAGGATCAGTACAAACTGGTTCGCCGCCTCAATGAACTTGAAAAACTCGCCCGCGCTGAAAAGCCTTATGCAGAATCCCTGGAAAAATGGCACGCGCAGCTAGCGCGTTCACAAGCCAATGTGCAGCGTCGTCTGGCATTGGTTCCTGCAGAGATTGAGTTCCCTAATTTACCTGTCTGTGAAAAGCGTGAAGAAATTGCACAGATAATCGCCAACAATCAGGTCGTGGTACTTGCTGGCGAAACCGGTTCGGGTAAAACCACGCAAATTCCTAAAATTTGTTTGACTATAGGTCGTGGTGTGAAAGGGCTAATTGGCCACACTCAGCCACGCCGTATTGCTGCCAATACGGTGGCGAATCGTATAGCGGAGGAATTAAAAACCACGCTAGGCGAAAAAGTCGGATACCAGGTTCGTTTCAGTGACCAGTCCAACGAAAATACTCTAATCAAAGTCATGACAGACGGGATTTTGTTGGCAGAAATCCAGCATGATCCCTTCCTGAATAAATACGATACGCTCATCATCGATGAAGCCCATGAGCGCAGTTTGAATATCGATTTTTTGCTGGGTTATTTAAAACAACTTTTGCCCAAGCGCCCTGATTTGAAGCTCATTATTACCTCGGCGACTATCGACCTTGAACGCTTTTCGCAACATTTCAATAATGCGCCGATTATTGAGGTGTCTGGCCGTACCTATCCGGTTGAGGTCTGGTATCGCCCGCTTTACGAGTTCGAAGGCAGCGATGAAAGTGAAAACGAACCTGATCAATACGCGGCGATTGTCGATGCTGTACACGAAATCGAGTTGCACGAAAAAACCGGATCGGGCCCGCGTGGTGGCGACATCCTAGTGTTTTTGAGCGGTGAGCGCGAAATTCGCGAAGCAGCAGAGGCGCTGCGTAAAGCGCAGTTTGCCCATATGGAAGTGATTCCATTTTACGCGCGTTTGAGTTTGGCTGAGCAGCAAAAAGTATTTGCTGCGCATACCGGTCGCCGTATTGTACTGGCCACAAACGTGGCAGAAACTTCCATTACTGTGCCTGGTATCCGCTATGTGATCGATCCGGGTTTTGCGCGTATTAGCCGTTATTCCTACCGCACAAAAGTACAGCGCTTACCGATTGAACCCGTATCACAAGCAAGCGCCAACCAGCGTAAAGGTCGCTGTGGGCGTGTTGCTGAAGGTATGTGTATTCGTTTGTACAGTGAAGACGATTTTAATTCTCGCCCCGCATTTACCGATGCAGAAATTCTGCGCACCAATCTCGCCGCGGTCATTTTACAAATGCTGCAACTGCGCATGGGCGATATTCATAAATTTCCCTTTATCGATGCGCCTGATCATCGCCTGATAAGTGATGGTTTTAAATTATTAGAAGAATTGCACGCGGTTAACGCAAAAAACCAATTAACCCCCGTAGGGCAACAGCTGAGTAAGCTACCGCTTGATCCTCGCCTTGCGCGAATGCTGTTGTCGGCGCAAGAGCAGTCGTGTGTGCGTGAGTTACTGATCATTTCCAGTGCACTGTCAGTGCAAGACCCGCGTGAACGCCCGGCAGAAAAGCAGCAAGCGGCAGAT
>JACCDS011708390.1_pt1 | contig 10500 bp, 10 predicted proteins | sample 7446441 | NCBI WGS metagenome assembly JACCDS01 (sample SAMN15323445, study PRJNA562643) | freshwater metagenome | isolation source: river surface water | place: USA:Blue River Watershed | collected 2017-08-17 | reverse complement strand
GTCGTCGGTGTGGGTGATGACCAGCTGTACATCGACGCCGCCATCCAGCAGCGCCTGCAGACAGCGGGCGCCGACCTCGTGGTACGCAAAAACAACCGCTTTCATCGGCTTAGCGATCCTGTTCCAGGATGGCCTGGATTACAAAGCGTGGGCGGCCGCGTACCTGTTCATAGATACGACCGATGTATTCGCCGAGCAAGCCCACGCCGAAGAGCAGTACGCCAATCAGCGCAAAGACCAGGGCAAACAGCGTAAACACCCCTTCGACTTCGGCACCGAAGACAAAGCGACGCAGCAGCAGCAGAAAGAACAGGGCCGTTGAGCCTAGCGCCAGCACAACACCCAGCAGCGAGAACGCTTGCAGCGGCATGGTGGAGAAGCCGGTCACCAGGTCGAAGTTCAGGCGGATCAGGCTGTACAGGGAGTACTTGGATTCACCGGCAAAGCGTTCTTCGTGGGCGACTTCGATTTCAATGGGGCGATTGGCAAAGGTGTAGGCCAGTGCCGGAATAAAGGTGCGGCCTTCTTCACACTGGTTCAGCATCTGCACCACCTGACGGCTGTAGCCGCGCAGCATGCAGCCCTGGTCGGTCATGGTGATGTGCGTGATTTTTTCCCGCAGGTTGTTCATGGCACGCGAGGCGTGGCGACGGAACCAGCTGTCCTGACGGTCGCGGCGGATGGTGCCGACGTAGTCATATCCTTCCCGCAGTTTGGTCAGCAGGTTGCCGATTTCTTCCGGCGGGTTCTGCAGATCGGCGTCCAGCGTAATGACCGATTGACCGCGTGCCTGCGAGAAGCCGGCCATAATGGCCATGTGCTGGCCGTAGTTGCCGTTGAATAGCACCACGCGGGTGACGTCGGGGCGCTTACGGTATTGGTCCGACAGAATCAGCGGGGAGCGGTCACGGCTGCCGTCGTTGATGAAAATCACTTCATAGCGGGCGTGTAAGGCATCCAGTGCCGGATAGAGGCGGTCAAACAGTTTCTGCAGGCCGGCTTCTTCGTTGTAGACCGGGATAACAATGCTGAGTTCCGGCGGCTCCACACTCGGCGCACCCGTCGGGATATTCAGTTCCAGGCCGCTTTGCAGCTGTTGATCATTACTCGGGTGGGTCTGTTCGGTCATTTCAGATGGGTCTCCAGCACATGGGCCACGGCGGCAACGATGCGATCAACATCAGATTCGGTCAGGGTCGGGAAGAGCGGTAGCGTGATGATGCTACGGCCGATGCGTTCGGCAACCGGGAACATGCCGTCGGTAAAGCCGCGTTCACGGTAGAGCGTGAACAGGTGAATCGGCGGGTAGTGCAGGCCGGTACCAATGCCGAGCGCCTTGAGGTCGGCCATGATGCCGGCGCGGTCGGTGTCCAGGCGATCCAGCGGCAGCACGATCTGGAACATATGCCAGTTGCTGTGCGCAAAATCGGCGATGGGCAGTTCAAGGCCTTGTTCAACCACCCGGGTTTTGGCAAAGCCGTCAAAGTAGCGCTGTGCCAGTTTGGCACGCTGGTCCTGGAAGTCGCCCAGTCGGGCCAGCTGGTGCAGACCGATCGCGGCATTGACATCCGTTAAATTGAATTTGCCGCCGAGGACATCGACATCCATACCGTCGATGCCGGTTCGGGTCACGCCCTGCAGGCGGTATTTTTCAGCGAGGCGGGCTTCCTGATCGTTGTTACAGACCAGGCACCCGCCTTCGATGGTGGTCAGGTTCTTGTTGGCCTGAAAGCTGAAGCTGATCAGATCGCCCATGGCGCCAATGCGGGTGCCGTGCCACGACGAACCCAGGGCCTGGGCGGCGTCTTCAATGACGCGCAGCTTGTGACGGCTGGCGATGTCGTATAACCGCACCATGTCGACCGGCAAACCGGACAGATACACGGGCATGATGGCTTTGGTGTTGGGGCCGATGGCGGCTTCAACCTGCTCCAGGTCGATATTGCGGGTGACCGGGTCGATATCGACAAACACCGGGGTGGCGCCTAACGTCAGAATGACATTGCTGGTGGCAACCCAGGAAATGGGGGTCGTGATGACTTCATCGCCGGGGCCGATGCCCGCGATGCGTAACGCCACTTCCATGGTCGCAGTGCCGTTGGAAAACGTGCGTACCGGGCGCCCACCGAAAAAGCCGGAGAGCTCCGATTCGAATTCCTGCACCTTGGGCCCCGAGGTGATCCAGCCGGAGCGGAGCACGTCGCCAACGCTGGCAATCGTTGCTTCGTCGAGCGTCGGACGGGTGAACGGGATGGGGGGATTGAAAGGCGTCAGTTTCTGCATGGCTGGCATTTTACCAGCCAGACGCTCATGAGCGGGCGAGGATCCAGACACCAATGAGAATGACCGTAATGCCGATAATCCGTTGCATGCTCAGCACTTCGCCAAACAGATACCAGGCCAGCACGGCATTGATTACATAGCCTAGCGAGAGCATGGGATAGGCAATGGTGACATCAACGCGCGACAGCCCGATGATCCAGACAAAGACGCTGATGCCATAGCAGAACAGGCCGCCGATGATGGGAATCTGGGTCCCCACGGAAACGGCAGTGCTGAACAGGGTGTCCATCGACAGTGACAGCTCGCCCAGATTGCGCACGCCCGCTTTGAGCAGCAGCTGGGCGGCGGCATTGAGCAGAATGCCGGTAAATAGAAAACCGAAGGTGCCAAGTGTCATTTAGTTCACCGGAGGGGTGTAGGGTTGCACGGGCGGTGCCGGCTGGTGTGTTGGTTTTACAAACACCGCACGGCGGGTGTCGCGGCCCACTTCGGCCATGGGCAGATGGAGCGCGGCAATCTCATCCAGATATTGCAGCGGCACAACGACCACCGGTGCAGCATCTTTCTGCCAACGGATGGCAAAATCACTGACCTTGGGCGCCCAGGTGTCTGGTTCCTGATGAATGCCGAACTCCAGTTCGTCCTGCATGTCGACCATGATAGTCGGGTGCTGGATATAGAACGGGAAGGTGTGGTCCAGCATGCGGATCGAATACACCGGCGTGTCGTCTTTGATGTACGGGCGTACAGCAACCGCCAGGTCGGCGCCTGAGATCGAGCGACCATGGGTGTCGTGACCCAGGCCGACAATCTGAACCAGGATATAAAAGGCAATGGCGGCGCGCAGCAGACCATCCATCAGCTGGCGCAGACGGTGTGCCGGATCTTTGTGCTCGAAACCGCGAATGGCGGTCCAGGCGTACACCATGGTGGTGAGGGCGGCGACCAGCGCGACGGCGATCCAGAGGGTGTATTCCTGATACTCCAGCTGCTCATAGGGGGCTTTGCCCAGCTGGTAGGTGTAAGGCAATGCAATAAAGCCGGCCAGTATCAGCAGCGTCATGTAAATCATCTGGCGCTTCCAGCTGCGGTCTTCGCCGGCCGAGCTCATGCGCTCGAAGGCGTTGGTCATCGCCAGGCCGGCCAACAGGGAGATGGCCGGAAAGATCGGCATGATGTAGCCGGGCAGCTTTGATTGTGATTTGCTGAAGAACAGGAAGATCATCACCGCCCAGACCGCTGCCAGCCAGAGCGGGCGGAAGCCGGGGACGGCCGAAACCTGCGATTCACCCCGGCGCTCTTTCCAGGCCGTCATGAAGCCCTGGGCCAGTTGCAGCAACCAGGGAATAAAGCCGACGAGGATGAGGGGGATAAAGTAAAGCGGGTGGCCTTTGCGGTTATGCCCGTCCTTGGTGAAGCGGTCCCAGTGTTCGTGGATAAAGAAGAAGTGGGCAAATTCCGGATTCTTGATCGACACCAGAATGAACCAGGGGCTGACGATCAGGAAAAAGACCACCAGGCCGGAGAACAGATGCAGTCGCTTCCAGAGTCCCCAGTTCCAGGTGGTGAGGGTGTACACCACCAGCACCATGCCCGGAATAACCAGGCCTATGAGGCCTTTGGAAAGCACGGCCAGCGCCATGAAGGCCCAGCAGAGCCACATCCAGTTGCGTCGGGCCTTGATAGAAATGTGGTCGCGCTGGGCCAGGATCAGGCTGAACAGCGCGCAGCTGAGAATGCTGGAAAGGCCCATGTCCAGGGTGTTGAAGTGGCCGCCGACGCTCCACATCGGGCTGCTGGCCAGCAGAATGGCCGAGATCCAGCCGGCAACCACGCCTCGTTCACCGCCCACCAGCTTCCAGGCGGTAAAGCCGGTGGCCAGAATGGCAAAGTAGCCGGTAAAGCCTGTCCACAGACGGGATTGCCATTCGCCCACGCCAAACAGGTGGTAGGCAATCGCGGTCATCCAGCCCTGCAGCGGGGGTTTCTCGAAGTATTTGTAGCCGTTGTAACGTGGGGTGACCCAGTCACCGGTGGCGTACATTTCGCGGGCGATTTCGCCATAGCGACCTTCGTCCGAGGCCACCAGATGGCGGTAATCCAGTACGCCAAACCAGGCCAGCGTGAAGAGGGCTGCGAGCAGCCACAGAAAACGGCGCGTGTAGAAAGCGGAGAGTAGAGAGGTGAATGAGGTGTTCATGCGGCAGTATCGTGAGGTTCGGCGGATGCAGGCGCAGGCGCGATGAGGATGCCGCAGGCGACGCGGCGCCCTTCGGCAACGAGAATGTTGTAGGTGCGGCAAGCGGCCTTGGTGTCCATGACCTCCAGGCCGATGCCTTTCTCGATCAAAGGCTTGAGCAGCGCCGGGTGGGGAAAGCGCTGACGCTCGCCACTACCGAACAGTACAATTTCTGCATCCATGTTGGCCAGTTGTTCGAACTGGCTGGCATCAAGCCCGTCAAAACCGTGAGGCGCCCAGTTGCTGACGACGTCACGGCCGCAGACGATGACCGATCCTTCGTAATGGGTGCCGTTGACGGCGACATAGCCTGGGCCATGGCTGCTGAATGTCAGAAGGCCGGCATTAGGGGACAGATGCAGTTTCATGGGGCGCCCAAGAAGGCCGAAAAAGGAGTAGGATAACCGGTTTTCATCCAGATTTGCCGACTCGCCTCGACCACTGAACGACCATGAAGCCCATCACCAAATCTTCCAAGCTTGCCAACGTGTGCTACGACATTCGTGGACCGGTGCTGGCGGCCGCCAAGAAAATGGAGGAAGAGGGGCATCGGGTCATCAAACTGAATATTGGCAATCCGCTACCGTTCGGTTTTGAGGCGCCGGAAGAAATCGTGGTCGATGTTATCCGCAATATGCGGGATGCCTCGGGTTATACCGACTCGCTGGGTCTGTTTGCGCCGCGCAAGTCGATCATGCACTACTGCCAGGAAAAGGGTATCAAGGGCGTCACCGTCGAAGACATTTTCCTGGGTAATGGTGTTTCCGAATTGATCGTCATGGCCATGCAGGGTCTGCTCAATAATGGTGACCAGGTTCTGGTGCCATCGCCGGATTACCCGTTGTGGACGGCGGCGGTCAGCCTGTCGGGTGGTATTCCGGTGCATTATCACTGTGATGAAGCCAACGAGTGGTATCCGGATCTGGAAGACATTCGCAGTAAGGTGACGAGCAATACCAAAGCGATTGTCGTCATCAACCCGAACAACCCGACGGGGGCGCTGTACCCGAAAGAAATTCTCGAAGGCATTCTGCAGATCGCCCGTGAGCACGGGCTGATCGTGTTTGCCGACGAGATTTACGACAAGGTGCTCTACGACGGTAATACGCACATCTCGCTGGCCAGCCTGGCCGATGATGTGCTCTGTATCACCATGAACGGATTGTCCAAGAACTACCGTGCCTGCGGTTACCGTGCGGGCTGGATGATTGTGTCCGGTGACAAACGCCATGCCAAGGACTACATCGAGGGCCTGAATATGCTGGCCTCGATGCGCCTGTGCGCCAACGTGCCGGGCCAGATGGCGATTCAAACCGCACTGGGCGGTTATCAGAGTATCAATGATCTGGTTGGACCGAATGGTCGCCTGACGCGTCAGCGGGATCTGGCCTGGAAGATGCTGACGGATATTCCCGGGGTGACCTGTGTGAAGCCCAAGGGTGCGCTCTATCTGTTCCCGAAGCTGGATCCGGTCATGTATCCGATCAAGGATGACGAGCAGTTCATGCTCGAGCTCCTGAAAGAAGAGAAGATTCTGCTGGTGCAGGGGAGTGGCTTTAACTGGCCGCATCCGGATCATTTCCGGGTGGTCTTCCTGCCGCATGAAGACGACCTGACCGAGGCCATTGGTCGTCTGGCCCGCTTTCTGGGACATTATCGTCGCCGTGCGGCGAAAGCCTGATTTTTCTTATTGCCACTGAATTAAAGAGACAGAGGAATAGCAATGAAACCGATGCAAGCCATGCGTGTAGGTCTTTTGGGAATCGGTACCGTCGGCGGCGGTACCTACAATGTGCTGACCCGTAACGCGGAAGAAATTACCCGCCGTGCCGGTCGCCCCATCGAGATTACCGTGGTGGCCGACAAGGATGTTGCCCGCGCCAAGGAGCTGACCGGTGGCAAGGTCAAAGTGACCGACGATGCCTTTGCCGTTGTGACCGACCCGAACGTCGATATCGTGATCGAGCTGATCGGCGGCTACGGTGTGGCCAAGGAGCTCGTGCTCAAGGCCATCGAAAACGGTAAGCATGTCATCACCGCCAACAAGGCCCTGCTGGCTGTGCATGGCACCGAGATTTTTGCCAAAGCCCAGGAAAAGGGCGTCATGGTGGCCTTCGAAGCCGCAGTGGCCGGTGGCATCCCCATCATCAAGGCCGTGCGCGAAGGCCTCTCGGCCAACCGCATCCAGTGGGTTGCCGGCATCATCAACGGCACCACCAACTTCATCCTCTCGGAAATGCGCGACAAGGGCCTGGCTTTCGCCGATGTGCTGAAAGAGGCCCAGCGCCTGGGTTATGCTGAAGCTGACCCGACCTTCGACGTTGAAGGGGTCGATGCTGCGCACAAGATCACGCTGCTGTCGGCACTGGCTTTCGGTATCCCCGTCCAGTTCGACAAGGCACACATCGAAGGCATCTCCAAGCTGGACGCCACCGATATCAAATATGCCGAGCAACTCGGTTACCGCATCAAGCTGCTGGGTATCACCCGTCGCCGCGAGAATGGTGTTGAACTGCGCGTGCATCCGACGCTGGTGCCGGCCAAGCGCCTGATCGCCAATGTCGAAGGCGCCATGAACGCAGTGCTGGTACAGGCCGATGCCGTGGGTTCGACCCTGTACTACGGTAAGGGCGCTGGCGCCGAGCCGACCGCTTCGGCTGTGATCGCCGATGTGGTGGACGTGACCCGTCTGTCGACCGCTGATCCGGAAAACCGCGTGCCGCACCTGGCCTTCCAGCCGGACGCGCTGGCCAATCTGCCCATCCTGCCGATCGGTGACGTGGAGTGTGGTAACTATCTGCGCCTGCGCGTCGCCGACCAACCGGGCGTGCTGGCCGAGATCACCCGCATCCTGGCCGACCGCAATATCTCGATCGACGCGCTGCTGCAACGCGAACCGGAAGAGGGCGAAGACCAGACCGATCTGATCATCCTGACGCACGTTTGTCGTGAGCAGGATGTGCTCAACGCCATGGACGTTATCGGCAAGCTGCCGGTGGTGAAGGGTGCCGTGACGCGTCTGCGTCTGGAAAACCTGCAGTAATCGGAGCAAGCATGCGTTACATCTCCACGCGCGGCCAGTCGCCGGCACAGGGTTTCTGCGACATTCTTCTGGGCGGTCTGGCGCCGGACGGTGGTTTATATCTACCGGAAAGCTATCCGCAAATTACGCGCGCCGAGCTGGATGCCTGGCGCGGTCTGTCGTACGCGGATCTGGCGTTTGAAATTCTCAGCAAGTTCATCACCGATATTCCGGCGGCTGATCTGAAGGCCATTTGCCAGAAGACGTATACGCCGCAGGTGTACTGCTACACGCGTGCCGGTAGCAACGCCAATGACATTACGCCGGTGACCTGGCTGAACCAGAACCGCCTGGGTCTGCAGGAGCTGTCGAACGGCCCGACGCTAGCCTTCAAAGATATGGCCATGCAGCTACTCGGCAATCTGTTCGAGTATGTGCTGACCCAGCGCGGTGAGCGCATCAACATTCTGGGCGCCACCTCCGGTGATACCGGTTCGGCGGCCGAATATGCCATGCGCGGTAAGGCCGGTGTGACGGTGTTCATGCTGTCGCCGGATGGCAAGATGTCCGCCTTCCAGCGTGCGCAGATGTACTCGCTGCAAGATCCGAACATCTACAACCTCGCTGTGCGCGGCATGTTCGATGACGCGCAGGACATTGTGAAGGCCGTATCGAATGATGCCGAGTTCAAAGCCAAGTATCGTATCGGTGCCGTGAACTCGATCAACTGGGCACGTGTTGCAGCCCAGATCGTGTATTACTTCCAGGGTTATTTTCTGGCCACGCAGCACAACGACCAGCAGGTCGCCTTCTGCGTGCCGTCGGGTAACTTCGGCAACATCTGTGCCGGTCACATCGCGCGTCAGATGGGGCTGCCGATTGCCAAGTTGATTCTGGCGACGAATGAAAACAATGTGCTCGATGAGTTCTTCCGAACGGGCGTGTATCGTCCGCGTGCGACGACCGAAACGTATGTAACGTCGAGCCCGTCGATGGATATCTCGAAAGCCTCGAACTTCGAACGTTTCATCTTTGATCTGGTCGGTCGTGATCCGGCCAAGGTGCGCGAACTGTGGGCCAAGGTGGATGCCGGCGGTGCTTTCGATCTGACCGGTACGCCGTATTGGGCCGAGATTGCCCAGTATGGTTTTGCTTCAGGGTCGAGCTCGCATGCCGATCGTCTGACGACGATCCGTCAGGTTTGGGAACAGTATCAGGTGCTGATTGATACCCACACTGCCGATGGCGTGAAAGTGGCGCAGGAACAGATCAAGCTGCTGCCGGAACAGGTGGCACTGCTCGTACTGGAGACGGCGCAACCGGCCAAGTTTGCCGAGACCATTCAGGAAGCGATTGGTCAGTTGCCACAGCCGCCGAAGGGGCTGGAGCATCTGGAAACGCTGCCGCAGCGGGTTGAAGTGATTGATCCGGATGTGAACGTGGTGAAAGCCTTCATCCAGCAGCATGTGACTGTTTGAGCGCTGGCAGCTCGTAAAAAAACCGGCAGTGGGTAAGCACCCGACTGCCGGTTTTGTTTTTGGCGGAATGATCAGTTTGCCGCGAGATACGCGTCCGCACGCATCAATGCATCGTATTCAGCCGGGTTGCTCGGCTGGATCTTGAACAGCCAGGCGGCGTAAGCGTCTTCGTTGATGGTTTCCGGTGCATCGGTGGCCGCGTCGTTGACGGCGATGATCTTGCCGCTCATGGGGGCAAAGACATCCGATGCCGTTTTAACCGACTCGACGACGGCGACTTGCTGGTTGGCTGCAACGTCACTACCGACTTCGGGCAATTGCACGAAGACCAGATCGCCCAGCGTTTCCTGCGCGTAATCGGTGATGCCAACGGTGATGGTGCCATCCGCTTCGGGCAGCGCCCACTGGTGTTCGGCAGAGTACTTGCGGTCGTTGGGGGCTCGGGACATGGTTTTATTTCCTTCGTGTTTCCGTTTTTGTTGTTCGTTGGCTCAGGCGGGGAGATCTTTGAAGCGCATCGAGAGATCGATGGCGCGCACGTCCTTGGTGAGGCCGCCGATGGAGATGCGATCGACGCCCGTTTCGGCGATGGCGCGTACTGTATCCAGGCTGACGCCCCCCGAGGCTTCCAGCTTGGCATGGGTACCGGTTTTGGCGGCCCAGGCATCGCGATGGGCGACGCCCTCGCGCATCATGGCCAGGTCGAAATTATCGAGCAGCAAAAAGTCGGCGCCCGCAGCCAATGCCTCATCGAGCTCGGCGATCGATTCCACTTCCACCTGAATAAAGCGGCAGCGGTCAGCATATTGCTGTGCCACGGCCTGGGCGGCTTGCACAGCGGGGGTGATGCCGCCGGCGGCTAGGATGTGGTTTTCCTTGATCAGAATCGCATCCCACAGGGCGAGGCGATGATTGCCGCCGCCACCGACTCGGACTGCGTATTTCTGGGCGAAGCGCAGACCGGGAATGGTTTTACGGGTATCGACGATCTGTGCCTTGGTGCCGGCGATGGTGTCGACAAAGGTCGCGGCACGGGTGGCGACGCCCGACAGTAGTTGCAGAAAGTTCAGTGCGGCGCGTTCGCCGGAGAGCAGGGCACGTGATGCCCCCTGAAGTTCGCAGAGCAGGGTGTCCGGGCCGACATGTTCGCCTTCATTGACGTGCCAGGTCACTGTGATGGTCGGGTCGATTTCGGCAAAGCAGCGGTTAAACCAGTCGATGCCGCATACGACGGCTGGTTCGCGCACGATCACGGTGGCGATGCTGTGGTTGGCGGCCGGCACCAGTTCGGCGGTCAGGTCGCCAGCGCCAATATCCTCGGAGAGTGCGGCCGCGACGTTGCGGGCGATTTCGGCATCAAGATCGAGAGGGAATTCGAGACGTGTTGGTCGGGTAGTCATGATGTCAGGCGTTCAGATCAACGAGTTGAGCAGAGAGCGGATGGCGAGGATGACCTCGCTGGCAGTCAGGCCGAGGGG
>JACCDS010714367.1_pt1 | contig 10502 bp, 11 predicted proteins | sample 7446441 | NCBI WGS metagenome assembly JACCDS01 (sample SAMN15323445, study PRJNA562643) | freshwater metagenome | isolation source: river surface water | place: USA:Blue River Watershed | collected 2017-08-17 | reverse complement strand
GAGCGGCGGTGCGCCCTGCTGCTGACCGCGGCGCTGCTGGCCGGCTGTGGCGCGCTGCCGGTGCCGGCACCGGTGGCGGTCACGCCCGCCGCGCCGCGCCCCCCCCAGCCAGCGCGCAACGATGTGGCGCTCTACGCCATGGGCCTGCTCGACACCCCTTACCGCTGGGGTGGCCGCGGCCCGGCCACCGGCTTTGACTGCTCGGGCCTGGTCAGCCACGTCTTTCAGGAGGCCATCGGCCTGCGTGTGCAGGGCAGCTCGGCCGAACTGGGCAGAAAAGCGCGGCCGGTGGCCCCTGACCAGCTGCTGCCGGGCGACCTGGTGTTCTTCAACACCCTGGGTGCGCGGCATTCGCATGTGGGGGTGTATGTGGGCGATGGGCGCTTTGTGCACGCCAGCAACCCGCGCACGGGGGTACGCATCGACCAGCTCAGCAACCGTTACTACGCGCAGCGCTTCGAGGGGGCCGCAACCCTGCTCGATTAAGGCTTGTCGCTGTCCTTCGGGTCCGGCGCGGACGGCGATGGCGGCCCATCGGACGGCGGCAGTTCCCCCTTGTGCCGTCCGGAAAACATGGTCCACCAGACAATCCCGATCAGGACGACCAGCGCCAGCAGGGCCTCCAGCAAGAACAACGCCATGCAACTTCTCCCGAACCACACAAGGATAGCGACTGCGCTGTTTGCGCTGTCCCTGGGCATTGTAGGCACGCTCTCGGGCTGTTCGAGCCCGCCGCCGGCGGCGGTACTGCAGCTGCCGGCCCCGCCTGCGGCGGCCCCGCCGGCCCCGCAGGCCCTGCCGGCGCCCTTGCTGCAAGCCAAAAGCCGCTGGGTGGCCGTGCCCTGGCAGGCTTTGCCGGGCCTGGAGCAGGACGCCCTGCAGGAGGCCTGGCCTGCCTGGCTGCGCAGCTGTGACAGGCCCAGCCCCGGCTGGCGCGCGCTGTGCCCGCAGCTGCGGCAGCTGGCCGATGCGCCCCTGGCCAGCCGGCAGGCCTGGATGCGCGAGAAGCTGCAGCCCTACCGGGTAGAAAGCCTGCAGGGCGAAAGCGAAGGCCTGCTGACCGGCTACTACGAGCCGGTGCTCGAGGGCAGCCGCCGGCCGGGCGGGCGCTTTCATGTGCCAGTGCATGCGGCACCGGCCGAGCTGGCCAGCCGCAAACCCTGGTACACACGCCAGGACATCGACACCCTGCCGCAGGCCCGCGCCGCGCTGCGCGAGAAGGCGCTGGTCTACCTCGCCGACCCGGTGGACGCGATGGTGCTGCACATCCAGGGCTCCGGCCTGGTGCGGGTGAACGAGCCCGATGGCCGGGTGCGCACCGTGCGCATGGCCTTTGCGGGCACCAATGAGCAGCCCTACCGGAGCATTGGCCGCTGGCTGCTCGACCAGGGCCTGGTGCGCGATGCCTCCTGGCCTGGCATCAAGGCCTGGATCGCGCGCAACCCCGCGCGGGTGCAGGAGCTGCTGTGGCAGAACCCCCGCTATGTGTTCTTCCGCGAGGAAAGCCTGCCCAGCGGCGAGTTGCCCGGCCCCAAGGGCGCACAGGGCGTGCCCCTGACGGCCGGCCGCTCGATCGCGGTGGATCCGCTGAGCATCCCCTATGGCACCCCGGTGTGGCTGGCCTCCAGCGGCGCACAGACCACCCTGCAACGGCTGGTGCTGGCCCAGGACACCGGCACCGCCATCGTCGGCGCGGTGCGCGCCGACTTCTACGCCGGCTCCGGCCCCGAAGCCGGCGAGCTGGCCGGCCGGCTCAAACAGCCGCTGCGCCTGTGGGTGCTCTGGCCCAGGCCGTGACGCCGGCCTGCCGCCCGGGCTGTGGCGCCTGCTGCACCGCGCCCTCCATCAGTTCGCCCATCCCGGGCATGCCGCAAGGCAAACCGGCCGGCGTGCCCTGCGTGCAGCTCGATGAAGCGCAACGCTGCCGCCTTTTCGGCCAGCCCGGGCGGCCAGCCGTGTGCAGCCAGCTCATGCCCTCGCTGGAAATGTGCGGCCCGCGCGACGACCAGGGCGCACACGCCCGGGTGTTCCTGGCGCGACTGGAGGAGCTGACCCGTCCGGGCTAAGCTCCCTGCATCTGCTGCAGGCGCGGCGACCCGCGGCGATGGACGCGGGGTGGCCTGCCGGGCGGCATCGCGGTCGCAGACCGCTCCTACAGTCACCAATGCAAGGAGAGCGCATGAACCACAAACCCGAGACCATGCATGCCGATGAGTGGCAGCTGCGCGTGGACCTGGCTGCCTGCTACCGGCTGGTGGCGCTGTATGGCTGGAGCGATCTGGTCTTCACCCACATCAGTGCCAAGCTGCCCGCCTCGGTCACCGGCGGCGAGGCGCAGTTCCTGATCAACCCCTACGGTCTGATGTTCGATGAGATCACCGCCTCGAGCCTGGTCAAGGTGGACATGCAGTGCAACAAGCTCGATGACAGCCCCCATCCCGTCAACCCCGCAGGCTTCGTGATCCACAGCGCGGTGCATGCGGCACGCCACGATGCGCTGTGCGTGCTGCACACCCACACCCGCGCGGGCGTGGCCGTCAGCGCGCAAAAACATGGCGTGCTGCCCATCAGCCAGCAAAGCACCTTTGTGCTGGCCTCGCTGGCCTACCACGACTACGAAGGCGTGGCCATCCACGACGAGGAAAAAGTGCGGCTGCAGGCCGACCTGGGCAGCGCCAACTTCCTGATGCTGCGCAACCACGGCCTGCTCACGGTGGGCAAGACGATCGCCGACGCCTTCCTGTCGATGTACACCTTCGAGAACACCTGCCGCATCCAGGTCGACGCACTGGCGGGCCAGGCGGGCGCACAGGACCTCACGGCGGTGAACCCGCAGATCCTGGACGGCATCTCGCATGCCATGCGGGTACAAACCGGCGGCCTCGGCGGTCAGTTCGTCTGGCCGTCGCTGCTGCGCAAGCTGCAGCGCGAGAGCCCCGGCTACGACGTTTGACCTTCCACCGCCACAGACCATGAGCACCTTGTTTGACCCCACCACCGCGGGCGCGCTGCGCCTGTCCAGCCGCATCGTGATGGCCCCGCTCACCCGCAACCGCGCGCCCGGCGCGCTGGCCAATGCCCGCATGGCCAGCTACTACCGCCATCGTGCCAACCCCGCCAACGGGGCAGGCCTGATCGTCACCGAGGCCACCGCCATCAGCCACCAGGGCCAGGGCTACGCCGATGTGCCGGGCATCTGGAGCGCCGAACAGGTGGCGGCCTGGCGGCAGGTGAGCGATGCGGTGCACGCCGAAGGCGGCCGGATCGTCATGCAGCTGTGGCATGTGGGGCGCATCTCGCACACCAGCCTGCAGCCCGGCGGCGCAGCACCGGTGGCGCCCTCGGCCATCACCGCCAAAAGCAAAACCGTGTTGCTGGTGGACGGGCAGGCAAAGTTTGTGGAGACCTCGGCACCGCGCGCACTGGAGGCATCCGAGCTGCCCGGCATCGTGCAGGACTACCGCCGCGCCGCCGCCAACGCCATCGCCGCCGGGCTGGATGGTGTGGAAGTGCATGCGGCCAACGGTTACCTGATCGACCAGTTTTTGCGCAGCGGCAGCAACCAGCGCACCGACGGGTACGGTGGCCCGATCGGGAACCGCGCCCGGTTTTTGCAGGAGGTCATGCAGGCGGTGGTCGAGGAGATCGGCGGTGATCGCACCGGCATCCGCCTCTCACCCGTGACCCCCGCCAACGACGCCAGCGACGAGCAACCCCAGCCGCTGTTCGAGCATGTGGTGCGCCAGCTGGCCCCGCTGGGCCTGGCCTATGTGCACCTGATCGAAGGTTCGACGGGTGGCCCGCGCGACCACCAGCAAGGCCCGGCGCCCTTTGACTACGCCGCGCTGCGCCAGGCCTACCGCGCAGCAGGCGGACAGGGCGCCTGGATGGTCAACAACGGCTACGACCTGCCCCTGGCCCAGCAGGCGCTGACCGAAGGCGCGGATTTGGTGGCCTTTGGCCGCCCCTTCATCGCCAACCCCGATCTGGGTGCGCGGCTGCGGCAAGGTGGCCCCTTCAACACGCTGGACCGCGCCACGCTCTATGGCGGTGGCGATGCGGGCTACCTGGACTACCCTTCGCTGGGCTGAACATCATCAGCCCAGCCCGATGGGTGCGGGGGCGTGCTGGACGATCAGTCCGAAGAGGTGCTCGTATTCACCGCTGGGCGGGTAGTGGCCGGTGAGCGGGTCGGCGTTTTTCGCAAAGGCCGCGTCAATGTCGGCCCAGTCGGCTGCGCTCAGCACCTTCTCGGCCTCGGGCAGGATGACCGCTTCTTCCAGGTGCATGTGGTCCAGGTAGAAATCCACATACCGGCCGATGGCATCGGTGAAGGCCTGTCGTCGCGAAGAGCCCAGAAGCTCCCAGGCCAGCAGCAGGTGCTGCAGCTCCCGGGCGGCTTTTTCGCTGTGCATGTGGTCGCGCTCGAGCCGGTCGACCGCGCCCAACACCGCTGGCGAGGCCTTGACCACCCTCGGAAAGAGCAGGTTCGATTCCTTGGGGTGGTGCAGCCGCTCGGGGAATTCGTCAATGTAGAAAAGCATCGCCCGCAGCACATCGAAAAAGTTCCGGCGGCTGGCGTCGGGACCGCGCTCGACCAGCATGCGCATGGACTGCAGCATGGCGGCAAGTGAAGCGTGCTCGTCGCGGATGATTTGCAAACTGCGGGTGGTGGCCATGGTGTGTCTCCTGTGCGGCGACCAGTGTGCAAAAACCGCCTGCCGACGGTCCTGACGCACATCAAGGAACGGTGTCTTTGGCCGTTGATGGGGCGGGGCCTCGCCAGCGCTTGAGCAGCAGGGCATTGGCCATGACGCTGACGGAACTGAGCGCCATGGCGGCGCCCGCCATGACCGGGCTGAGGTAGCCCAGCGCCGCCAGGGGGATGCCTGCGGTGTTGTAGGCAAAGGCCCAGAACAGGTTCTGGCGGATCTTGGCCACGGTGCGCGCCGAGATGTCCAGCGCGGCGCCCACCAGCGCGACATCGCCCCGCATGAGGGTGATGCCGGCCGCGTGCATGGCCACGTCGGTGCCGTTGCCCATGGCCAGGCCCACATCGGCGGCGGCCAGCGCGGGTGCGTCGTTGACGCCATCACCCACCATCGCCACCACCCGGCCACCTTCGCGCAGACGGGCCACCGCCTGTGCCTTGTCGCCAGGCAGGACCTCGGCCAGCACTTCACCTTCTTCGGGTCGCAGGCCCAGGCGACGCGCCATGGCCTCGGCGGCAGGGCGGTTGTCACCGGAAATCATCACCAGTTTGAGGCCCCGCGCGCGCAGCGCGTCCAGGGCTTCGCGCGCACCGGGCTTGGGCGCATCGCCAAAGGCCAGCAACAGCAGGCCCTGCAGGCCCGCAGGCGTGCGTTCGGCCAGGGCCGAGAGACTGGCCCCCTGTTGCTGGAACTGCACGATGGCTGAGCTCCAGGGCTGCAGGTCCAGTCCCTCGTCTTGCAACCAGCGCAGGCTGCCCAGCAAGCATGTGCGACCCTGAACGTCGGCCTGCACACCCCGCCCAGGCACGGCCCGCAGGTTGCTGGCCAGGGGCAGCGTCAAGCCCTGCGCGGCGTCCACCACCGCGCGAGCCAGCGGGTGTTCGCTGCCTTGCTGCACCGCTGCAGCCAGGGCCAGTGCGGCGGACGCGTCCTGCCCTGGCGCAGCCACCTGTCCAACCAGGCGCGGACGACCGATGGTGAGCGTGCCCGTCTTGTCGAAGGCCACCGTCTGCACCCGGTGCGCCACCTCCAGAGCCTGGGCGTCCTTGATCAGAATGCCTTGTCTGGCGGCCACGCCAGTACCCGCCATGATGGCGGCGGGCGTCGCCAGGCCGAGGGCGCAAGGGCAGGCGATGACCAGCACCGCCACGGCGTGCACCAAGGCATGTTCGTAGCCTGCACCCAGCCAGAGCCAGGCGCCGCCCGTGATCAGTGCGAGGGCGATCACCACCGGCACAAACACCTCTGCCACCCGGTCGACCAGCCGCTGGATGGGCGCCTTCCCGGTCTGGGCGTCTTCGACCAGGCGGATGATGCGCGCGAGCACCGTTTCGTGGCCGACCGCCGTCACCCACATCTGCACCCGCCCTTCGCCGTTGATGGCTCCCCCGGCAACGCGTGCACCAACCGCTTTGGGCACGGGCAGGGGCTCTCCGGTGAGCATGGATTCGTCCACCTGCGTCTGGCCTTCACGCAGCTCGCCATCCACCGGGAAGCGCTCTCCGGGCTTGACCACCAGCAAGTCACCCACGCGGATTTCCGCGACTGGCACGTCCTGTTCACCGTCATCGGTGAGCAAACGCGCGGTTTGGGGCCGCAGGGCATGCAGGGCGCGGATGGCTTCGGTGGTCTGTCGCTTGGCGCGCGATTCGAGCCATTTGCCCAGCAGCACCAGGGTGATGACCACGGCCGAACCTTCAAAATACAGATGCGGCGGATGGCCTTCGTGGGCACTGAGCCACAACCAGACCGAAAGGAGCCATCCAGCGCTGGTGCCGATGGCCACCAGCAGGTCCATGTTGCCGGTCAGCGCCTTGAGCGCATGCCAGCCCGCCTTGTAAAACCGCGCACCCAGAATGAACTGCACCGGCGTGGCCAGCGTGAATTGCAGCCAGGCCGGGAGCATCGCGTGACGACCCCAGAGCTCGCCCAGCATGGGCAGCACCAGCGGGGCCGACAGCACAAGGCCCCAGGCCACGGGCGCAAAGCCCGTCCAGGTGCTGGCGGCCTGGGGTGGTCCGTTGTCGGTGCTGGAGCGGGGTTCGTAACCGGCGTCACGGATGGCGCGGCGCAAAGCCCCTTCGCCAGTGCTGCCTCCAATCACGGTCACGTGCGCCGATTCGGTGGCCAGGTTCACCGATACCGTGTCCACGCCCGGTACTTTTTTCAGGGCTTTTTCCACCCGCATGACACAGGACGCACAGGTCATGCCACCGATGCCGATGTCATGGGTTTGCAGGACTGGGGTGTCGTTTGCCATGGTCGAAGTCCGCCCTGGGGGTATGCTTGCGTCATACCGTCGAGGGTATGAAGAGAGGATACACCCATGAAACAGGTTTTTGTTGTCGAAGGCATGAGCTGCCAGCACTGCGTCAAGGCCGTGACCCGGGCGGTGCAGCAGGTGGACCCGCAAGCCGTGGTCCTGGTGGATCTGACAGCCAAAAGAGTCGAGGTCGAGTCGGCTGCAGCGCGCGAGGCGATTGCCCGGGTGATCGCAGACGAAGGCTATGTGGTGACACCATGAACGGCGTCGAACCGGATTTCGTGGCACAGGCACCGCGTCGCGTCGAGGCCCTGGTCACCGGCCGCCCCACGCGCGACGGCGCGGGTGTGCGACTCACCCGTGTGCTGACCGGCGAGCTCCAGGAACGGCTGGACCCTTTCCTGATGCTCGACAACTTCGCGAGCGATGATCCCAAGGACTATGGTGCAGGCTTTCCGGATCACCCGCACCGCGGCTTCGAGACAGTGACCTACATGATCGCCGGGCGCATGCGTCACCAGGACAGCAGTGGCGGCCAGGGGCTCTTGCAGAACGGCGGCGTGCAATGGATGACAGCAGGCCGTGGCGTCATCCACAGCGAAATGCCCGAGCAGGAAGAAGGGCGCATGGAGGGATTTCAGCTCTGGCTGAACCTGCCCTCGCATCAGAAGATGTGCGCGCCCTGGTACCGCGACATCCAGATTGGGGAGATTCCACAACTCCAGACGCATGAGGGCGTGCACGTGCGTGTCATTGCGGGCCAGAGCCACGGCGTGGCAGGCGCGATGCACCGACCTGCCAGCGACTACCCGACCGACCCGCTTTATCTGGATCTGCATTTCTCGGGCACACAGACTTTCAGCCAGCCTTTGCCTGCCACCCACAATGCCTTTGTCTATGTCTACCGCGGTGAACTGGAAGTGCTTGGACAGAGCGTCAGCACTTCTGTGCCGGTGCAGCAGATGGCCATACTGGCCAACGAAGGCGATGGCGTGACGCTGCGGGCCAGTGCAGGCACACGGGCATTGCTGATCGCCGGGCAGCCGCTGGGTGAACCGATTGCACAGTACGGACCGTTCGTGATGAACACCCATGAAGAACTCGTGCAAGCGGTGCAGGATTTCCAGTCGGGTCGCCTGGGCCGCTGAACGAAGATCAGAAAATGCGCTGATCCGGGGAGTGGATTGACCAGCATTGATTTCTGAACCCGCACACATTGACATGGGTCAAGGCTGTCGGGCGCAAGCCCGATAAGCTTTGTCCCATGCTCCCCCCTGTCCATGGCGGCGCACCCGAGCGCTCTTTGCTTCCCCCCATTTTGCCGATCGAACCCGACCAGCCCCTGCGCTGGCTGGTGCTGGGATTTCGCGATCTTTGCCGCAATCCCTGGCTGAGCATGGCACATGGGCTGTTGATGACGGTGGCCGCCTGGTCGATCACCTGGCTGGCCCACGACCGTTTCTGGGTTCTGGCGGGTTTGCTTTCGGGCTTCATGGTCGGAGCACCTGTCCTGGCCACCGGGCTGTACGCAATGAGCCGGGCCATCGAGCGTGGTGAAGCCGTGGATATGGCCCTGCTGGTTGGCACCTGGACACGCTGGAACATGCGGCTGCGGGCACAGCCGGGCAGCTACTGGGCACTGGTCCGCTTTGGTCTGCTGCTGGGCCTGGCCGCACTGGGTTGGGTCCTGACTTCGTCGGCCTTCATATGGACCCTGAGTCCGGTTCCCATACACACACCTCTGGATTTCCTGCGGCATGTGGTGGCCAGCCAGGAACATCGGCTGTTCGAGATCTGGCTGGCACTGGGGGGCTTGATGGCAGCCCCGTTGTTCGCGTCGAGCGTGGTCTCCATGCCCATGCTGCTTGATCGCCGTGTCACCGTGCTCCAGGCAGTGCTCACCAGCTGGAAGGCCGTCATCACCCATCCTGTCACCATGGCTTTCTGGGCTTTTCTGCTGATGCTGTTCAGCCTGCTGGGCATTTTCTCCCTCTACCTGGGTCTGGTGCTGGTGGTGCCGCTGCTGGGCCATGCCAGCTGGCATGCCTACCGCGAGCTGGTGGATGTGCGTGGGTTGCCATCGCGTCTCGACGCAGAGGACCATGTGTGATGGTTTTCAGCGAGGAACAGTTCGCCTGGTTCGGGCTGACCATCGGCGTGGGAGCCTTCATGCTCTATATGCTCTTCATCATCGGGCAACTGGCCTGGGAGTCCAAGGCGGGGAAGTTCGGTACTTTTGTGATCTTTCTGGGCTTGGCTTTCGGCATGGTGGGATTCGTGGCCAAGGGGGTGATCCAGTGGCTCATCGGTGCCCACTGAAGCACCGAAAATAAATTTCTGGACAAGTCTGTGGATAAAAAAAGGGCAAGCACTGGCTTATCCACAGACACAACCGTCGCTGCAAACTTGTTCATCCCGGAGCAACAACAGGAAAGCACACCCGCCCACACCTTCACAGCGATGACAAGTGCTTGATACATCAAAGGAAAAAGACCTTGTCCACACCCAAGTACTGACCTTAACTACTACGACTAATTGGATATAAAGAAATCAAGGAACAGAAAAGACAAGCGCAAAAAAACGTGTCTGGCAGGCTGTTAAGATTTGGCCTTTCCTGCTTTCGCCCATGCCCAGTTCCTCCGACAACGTTGCCGTGTACGACATCAAGAGCGCAGACCTGCCTCTGGTGGCCTTCCAGCTCAAATCGGTCGATCTGCTGGCGGTGGGCCAGGCCTTGCAGGCACAGCTGGCCGAAAGCCCGGGTTTCTTCGATCAGGATCCGGTCCTGATCGATCTGGACACATTGCCGCCTGAATCCGGGGCCATCGATTTTTCTGCTTTGACTGGCCTGCTGCGCCAGCATGGGCTGCGCCCGGTGGCCATCAAGTCCACGCAGTCCGATTGGCTGCAAGCCGCACGCGATGCAGGTCTGGTGCAAGCCGATGACGCACGCATCCGTCGCCAAGCGCCAGCATCACCAGCCCCTGCGGCCGCTCCTGCGGTTATGCCGGCAACCTCGTCACCAGCACCAATGGAAGCCATGGTGCTGGACAAGCCTTTGCGATCGGGCCAGCAGTTCTACGCCAAAGGGCGTGACCTGATCGTGCTGTCGATGGTCAATCCGGGGGCCGAGGTGATTGCGGATGGCCACATCCACATCTACGCCCCCTTGCGCGGCAAGGCGATCGCTGGCGCGAGGGGTTTTGCAGGTGCCCGCATCTTTGCGCAGAGCATGGATCCGGAACTCATTTCGATTGCCGGTGTCTACCGCACCAGCGAAAACCCCTTGCCTGCCCGGGTACGTGGCCGCGCTGCCCATGTCAGTCTGCAAAGCGGTGCCGATGGCGACAAACTGATGATCGTTCCTCTCGAGACCTGAGTCCAGGCTTGTTTCAATTTCCAAGACAGAAAGAAAACCCATGGCAAAAATCGTTGTAGTGACCTCCGGCAAGGGTGGTGTGGGCAAGACCACCACCAGCGCCAGTTTCGCCACCGGTCTGGCCCTCAAGGGCTTCAAGACGGCCGTG
>JACCDS012198901.1_pt1 | contig 10506 bp, 10 predicted proteins | sample 7446441 | NCBI WGS metagenome assembly JACCDS01 (sample SAMN15323445, study PRJNA562643) | freshwater metagenome | isolation source: river surface water | place: USA:Blue River Watershed | collected 2017-08-17 | reverse complement strand
GTCAAAATCATTTGTGGACGACAGCTGGTCCAGAGTGCCCCCGGAGTCGGTGACTGACAGCACCGGCTGGATAAGAGATCGCCAGAGTGGTCGTGCTGACTGCCCCAGTGCTTGACCGCTTCTTGGTGCCCAGTGCAATCAGGGATTTGTTGAAAATCTCTGTCTCAAAACAAAAAGCCCGACCTTGTGAGTCGGGCTAAGTGTTTGATTTGTTTGGTGGCTCTTCCCTGATTCGAACAGGGGACCTGCGGATTATGATTCCGTCGCTCTAACCGGCTGAGCTAAAGAGCCTAAGCCTCAAATTATAGCGCCAAAAACCAAAAAGTTTCAAGCGTGCTGGAACTGGGCGGGTCGCTTTTCGACGAACGCTGCCATGCCTTCTTTCTGGTCGGCAGTGGCGAACAGCGCATGGAACAGACGGCGTTCGAACATCACGCCATCGGCCAGTGCGCCTTCAAATGCGCGGTTGACCGACTCCTTGGCCGCCATCACCGCCAGTTGCGAGAAGCCGGCAATCGTCAGGGCAGCACCCAGGGTCTCGTCCATCAGCTTGTCCAGCGGCACCACGCGGCTGACCAGTCCGGACCGCTCGGCCTCGGCCGCGTCCATCATGCGACCAGTCAGCGCCATGTCCATGGCTTTGGCCTTGCCCACGGCGCGCGGCAGGCGCTGGGTGCCACCCGCTCCAGGGATGACGCCGAGCTTGATTTCCGGCTGACCAAATTTGGCGTTATCGGCCGCGATGATGAAGTCGCACATCATCGCGAGCTCGCACCCACCGCCCAGTGCGAAGCCACTGACCGCTGCGATGACCGGCTTGCGGATGCTGCGCAAAGCTTCCCAGTTGCGGGTGATGTAGTCGCCTTTGTACACATCGGCGAAGCTGTAGGTGGCCATTGCGCCAATGTCTGCCCCGGCGGCAAAGGCCTTTTCGCTGCCGGTGATGATCATGCAGCCAATGTCGTCATCGGCGTCAAACGCTTTGAGGGCCGCGCCCAATTCGTCCATCAACTGGTCGTTCAGGGCGTTGAGCTGTTTGGGGCGGTTCAGCGTCACGATGCCGACGCGGCCTTCGGTGCGCACCAGAATCAGTTCAGGGGTTTGCTTCGTGTCTGTCATGCTTGTCTCTTAGGTGTCAGGGATCAACCAACACTATAGCGGCGCTCAGGTGGCTTTGGGTGCAAGACGCGTCAAGCGCACGGTGGTGGTGGCCTCGGGCCACTGCAGGGGGCAACGCAGCACCCGACCGTCTCGTGCCAGCCAGGCGGTCAGGGTTTGTGCACCGGTGGCGTAGAGGGCCACTTCATCCAGCTTGCGCACCCGCCAGGTCTGTAGCCCCTGTGGGCCGGCGGCTTCCAGAGCCAGCCATTCGTCGCCAGCGGCCATGCCGGCAGCCTCTGCCACCGAGCCTCGAAGCACGTTTTTCAGCACCAGTCCGCCGTTTTCTGTGACGCGCAGGCCAAGCCGTTGCGCCAGCGGGGCGCTCTCTTCTTGCCATTGGATGCCGTGCTTTTCCAGCAGTGGGCGCAGTGGCAGGTCGGCAGTGCCATGTACCCACGCTTCCAGCTCGTCGTCAAAAGCGCGGTGGCCCAGGCGCTTGAGCACCCGCCGCAGGTCGCCCATTTTCATTGGGCCGCCCTGGCAGTGCTGGTACAGGGCAGCCATTACCGCATCCAGGGTGGTGTGGCCTTCGGCGCGCAAGGTCAGGTCCAGGCACAGGGCCACCAGCGCGCCCTTGGTGTAGTAACTGACGGTGGCGTTGGGCGTGTTTTCCTGCACGCGGTAGTACTTGATCCAGGCGTCGCGGCTCGCTTCGGCCACACTCTGCACCAGCCGCCCTGGGGTTTGCAGCACCTGGTTGATGGTTTTGGCCAACAGTTGCAGGTGGGTTGCTTCGTCGATGAGATCGGCTCGGCGCACCAGCAAATCGTCGTAGTAGCTGGTGAAGCCTTCGAAGAACCACAGCAGGTCGGTGTAGTTTTCGCGGTCGTAGTCGTACTGGGCAAATTCGTGTGGGCGCAGCCGCTTCACGTTCCAGGTGTGGAAGTATTCGTGGCTGATGAGGCCCAGCAGGGTGGTGTAGCCGTCGGTGGCCTTGAGTTTGGTGGCGCTGCCTGCCTGGGGCAGATCACTGCGCTGGCAAATCAATGCGGTGCTGTGCCGGTGCTCCAGGCCGCCGTAGCCGTCGGCGCTGGCGTGTAGCATGAACAGGTAGCGGTCAAACGGGGGTTTGCCTTGCGCACCGTCTGGCCCATGCCACAAAGCCATGGCCGCTTCGCAGATCTGGGCGGTGTCGCGCACCAGGCGTTCGCCGTCAAAGCTGGCAGGCGCACCACTGACCACGAACCGATGAGGCACCCCTCGCACCTGGAAAGTACTGCTCCAGAAGCACCCCATTTCGACCGGGCTGTCGGCCAGTTCGTCGTAGTCCTGGGTCAGGTATCGGCCAAATCCGCTGGCGGCGGTGGCATCCGCCCCCAATGCAGTGGCCAGTGCCCAATCTGGGTGGGCCGCGGGGTGCTCGATGTGCAGCGCGTGCGGTTCCTGCGTCCGGCCTTCGGCCCGAAGGCACAGGCTGGTGGGGTTGAAAAAGCCGCGGGTCTGGTCCAGAAATGCGGTGCGCACCGACGCATCAAATGCGTACACCTGGTACTGAACCGACAGCCGCTTCGTCCCCTTGGGCAGCCGCACTTCCCACTGGTTTTTGGCCCATTGCCGCACCGCTACCGGTTCGCCGTCTGCCTGGGCTTTCAGGCACTGCAGGTGTTGCGAGAACTCGCGCACCAGATAGCTGCCAGGAATCCAGACCGGCAAGCTCAGGCGCTGCCGCTGGGCAGGCCGGTCCAGTTCCAAAGTGACCAGAAACAGGTGGTTGCGCACATCGGGCACCTCGACCCGGTAGCGCACGCATGGCTCGGGGGCTTGGGTGGCGCGGCGTCCAGCGTTCATTTGGCGCTGGCGAGGGCTTGTTCGACCTTGTCTACCCCCACGGCTCCAGGCAAGCGTGTGCCATCAACGAAGAAGGTGGTGGGCGTGCCGGTGATGCGTGTTTTCTGGCCAAAGGCCACATTGCGGTCCAGTGCACTGGTGTCGCAGCTGGCGCTGGGCGGTGTCACATTGCGCAGCATCCAGTCTTCCCAGGCTTTGCCCCGGTTTTTGGCGCACCAGATGTTCTGCGATTTCACCACCGAGTCTTGCCCGAGGATGGGGTAGAGGAACACGTAGATGGTGACGTCGTCGATCTTGGCAATGTCTTTTTCGAAACGCTTGCAGAAGCCGCAATTCGGGTCTTCGAAGATCGCCATCTTGCGCTTGCCGTTGCCACGCACCAGGGTGAATGCGTCCTTCAGCGGCAGGTCCTTGAAGTCAATGGCGGTGAGCTTTTCAATCCGCTGTTCGGTCAGGTTGGCGCGTGCCTTGGTGTCAATCAGGGCGCCTTGCAGCAAGAAGTTACCTTCAGCGTCGGTGTAGAGGATGTCGCTCTGGTTGACGCGTACCTCAAACAGCCCTTTCATTGGGGTAGGGCTGACTTCGTCGATTTTGGGCAGGTTGGGCAGACGTTCGGCGAGATTTTTGCGAATGGTGGCTTCGTTGGCCGAGACGTTCAGGGCGGTGGCCAGCAGGCCTGCCAGCAGTAAAGCCCAGCGGCTGCGGCTCAGGATATGGGTCATGTTGAAGTCCTGTGTAGGGGATAGACCATGTGGTCGGTTCGCTCGGTGGTCAGTACTGCTGAGCGGTAGGGCGTCCCATGGCTTGGCGCATTGTCCATTGCTTGAGGGGTGTCAGGCGGTCGAAGTTCCGCAGGCCCCAGCGACGCAGAGCCTGAATGCGGCCGTCGTCGTGGCCGAAGAGGCCGTAGAGTCCGTCGGTGACCCACGCCATGGCGCTCACGTCACCCTGGCGCGCCCTTTCGTAGCGGCGCAGCAGGCGCAGGTCGCCCAGTTCACGCCAGTACTCTCGTTCGTGCAGCACCCGGGCCAGTTCGGCCACGTCGGCCAGACCCACATTCAGCCCTTGCCCAGCCAAAGGGTGCAGCGCATGGGCCGCATCGCCCGCCAAAGCCAGCCCGGGCTGCACCCAGCGCCGTGCGCGCGACAGTTCCAGCGGCCAGCCGGCCGGTTCGCCCATGGGCGCCATCGCCCCCAGGGCGTGGTCGCAGGCCTGTTCCACTTGCTGCGCCAGCGCGTCGGCGGGTTCTGCCAGCAGGTCGGCCGCGTGCTCGGGCTTGGCGGACCACACCATGGCCACGGCGTGGCCATGTTCACCTTCCAGTGGCAGCAGCGCCAGGATTTCCCCGCCGGCCAAAAACCATTGGCGCGCCACGCCGCCGTGCGGGCGCTCGGTGCGCCAGCGTGCCGCGATGGCGGTTTGGGGGTAGGGCTTGACGTCAAACTCGAAACCCGACGCGTCGCGGGTGCGGCTGCGTTTGCCTTCGCAAATCACCGCCAGCTGGGCAGGCGGTCGTTCGGTGAGCCGGTCGATACCCGGCTGAAATGCGACCGCCTGGGCCAGCGTGGCTTCCAGGGCAGGCACATCCACAATCCACGACAGCGGTTCTGCGGCATCGCTGTCAAACCGGACCGACGCACCTTGATCGCTCGATTCGCTCACCCACATGTGACGTACCGGAGTGACTGTGGGGGGTTGATCTGTGGTTTGAGGCCAGACGCGCAGGCTGTCGAGCAACGCCCGAGAAGCCGTGTTCAGCGCGTAAGCGCGGATGTCTGGCGCCGGTTGGCTCGATGCTGGGGGCTGCACCAGGGCCACGCGCAGGCGGTCGCGGGCCAGCAACAGGGCCAGTGTGTGACCCACCACGCCGCCACCCAGCACCGCCACGTCGTACTTCTTGCTCATGGTGGCATTGTAGGAGCAGCATGCACAATGGCAGATCTATTCAAGGAGTGACACCATGGCCGCTGCGCCGTCCGATGCAGACACCCTGCCGTTGACCATTGACCAGTTGTGGATTTACCCGATCAAGAGCTGCGCCGGCCTGCGCCTGAGCACGGTGGAATTGCTGGAAACCGGGCTGCAGTGGGACCGCACCTGGATGGTCGTGGATGCGCGCGGAGAGTTCGTCTCGCAGCGCGAGCTGCCGCGCATGGCCCTCATTCAACCGCGTTTTCGCATGGGGCAGCTCGAGTTGAGGGCGCCAGGCATGTTGACGCTCCATCTGGCGCTGGACGAAGCGGTCTCGCTGCGCCGCGTGCAGGTGTGGGATGACGAGGTGGATGCGTACGACATGGGCGACGTGGCGGCCCAGTGGTTCACCGACTTCCTGGGTGCACGGGCGGTGCCGGGGTTGCAGGGCGGTTTGCGTCTGGTGCGGTTTGACCCGGACGAGCGGCGCCTGTCAGCCATGCGCTGGACCGGCGGCGTGGAAGCGCCCAACCAGTTCAGCGATGGCTACCCTTTGCTGGTGCTGTCCAGCGCCGCGCTGGCAGGCCTGAACGAGCGGCTCGCGGTGCTCGGCCACGCGCAGGTGGACGCATCGCGGTTTCGGCCCAACATCCTGCTGGGTGGGCTGGAGGCGCACGATGAGGACCGTCTGGCCGACATCGTGTTTCACGCCCAGGCGGGCGATGCCGCTGCGCCCGTGGTGCGCTTGCAGCCGGTCAAGCCGTGTGCGCGCTGCAGCATCCCCGATGTGGACCCTGCCACCGCTGTGGTTGGCCAGGTGGTGAGTCCCCTGCTGCAAACCTACCGACAGGACCGCAGACTCATGGGTGCTGTCACTTTCGGCATGAACGCCATCGTGCGCCAAGGGGAAGGGCAGATGCTGTACGAGGGCATGACCGGGCACGGCACCTGGGGCGCCTGGTGAACGGTCTTACACCCGTTTCAGCAGCCGCGCTTTATCGAGCCGGATTTTGACGTCCTCGGGCGAAACTGGGGTCACGATGCTGTACTGAGGTTCCTGCGTGTCGCGGCGCCTTGGGGTGCTCACCGACAGACCGTCCGGGTCGGTGATGGCCAAGGTGAGCGGCGTGTTGACCCGTTCGCCACGACGCACCACCACCGCAGTTTCGGCGGATTTGAGACGCACATAGGTGCCCGGCGGATACAGCCCGAGCTGTTTCGCAAAAATGGCGCCCAGCGGGCTGGCCTGGGCCTGGGCTTCCTTGAACAGGTTGCTCACCGCCAGGTTGGGCCACAGGCCACGCCGGTTGACCCGTGGGCTGATGCGGGCGATGAAAATGTCGGCCATGCGCAGCAATTGCTGCACCTGATTGAGTTCAGCTTTGCCGCTGGGATAGCCCTTGCCCTCTGGCGTTTCGTGGTGATCGCTGACCAAATCCAGCCAAAACGCATCTTCCACCCCCAGTTTGCGCAGCAGGGCCGCACTGGCCTGGGGGTGCTGTTCGATCTGCGCGCGTTGGTCATCGGTCACCGGCTGTACCTGCACGGCGAGCTGGTCTTGCAACGCGCACATGGACATGTTCATGGTCAGGGCTGCGCGTGTCAGGGAGGTGAGTTGGGGTTCACCGATCTGCGCCAACGGTCCGATCATGCGGCACAGCACCGCTGCGGTGAGGGCGTGCGTGGCTCCATAACCGTATTCGCGGTCCGACAGCATTTGCACCAGCACGAAGAGGGAGTCGTCCTCCTGACCGGCCAGAGTCAGCTGAACGCCGGTTTCAACGAATGCCAGGCGTTTGTGAAAGTCCTTGGCCGCTTCGCCTTCTTGCAGCAGGCTCGCCAACCGACGCCGCAACGCCGGCCACGCTTCGGCAGGCCGAGTATCCAGCTGCTCCTGGACTTCTCTGAGCGCGGTGTCCGAGGCGACAGCGTTGGGACTGTCGGGGGCATTCATGGCGAGCAGTGTAAAGCAGTTTGGGCGATTTTCACCTCAGCTTGCATAGGGGTTGGGCACACCCAGTTTTGCCAGAATCTCAACCTCCCGGGCTTCCATGGCCTGTGCATCGGCTTCGCCGGTTTCATGGTCCCAGCCTTGGGCGTGCAGCGCACCGTGCACCAGCAAGTGGGCGTAGTGCTGCTGCAACGTCTTGCCTTGCTCGGAAGCTTCGCGCGCCACCACCGGAGCGCACAGCACCAGGTCGGCCATCACCACCGGCTCTGCTTCGTAGTCGAAGGTCAGCACGTTGGTGGCGTAGTCTTTCTGGCGGTAGTCGCGGTTCAGGGCGCGGCCTTCATCGGCGTCCACGATGCGTACCGTGATTTCACCGTCGGCGTCCAGTGCGTGGCGCAGCCAGCGTGTCACCAGGTGGCGGGGCAGGGCGGCGCGGTGTTCGGCCGCTCCATCGAAACGGCCGAACTGCAGCGACAGGGAGAGTTGGGGCAGGGAATGAAATGAGCCTGGAGGCTGGTGCATCGCTAGTCTTTCGGGCCGTGTTTGTCGTAAGCGTCCACGATGCGGGCGACCAGCGGGTGGCGCACCACGTCGGCGCTGGTGAGTCGGTTGAAGGCAATGCCCTTGACGCGCTTCAAGATGCGTTCGGCGTCGATCAAGCCGCTGAGCTGCGTGCGCGGCAGATCGATCTGGCTCACATCGCCCGTGATGACCGCCTTACTGCCAAAGCCGATGCGGGTCAGGAACATTTTCATCTGTTCCGGGGTGGTGTTTTGTGCTTCGTCGAGGATGACGAAGGCGTGGTTGAGCGTGCGCCCGCGCATGAAGGCCAGAGGCGCGATCTCGATTTGCTGGCGCTCGAATGCTTTTTGCACCTTGTCGAAGCCCATCAGGTCGTTGAGTGCGTCGTACAGTGGACGCAGGTAGGGGTCTACCTTCTGCGCCAGGTCGCCAGGCAGAAAGCCCAGCCGTTCGCCGGCTTCCACCGCCGGGCGGGTCAGCACGATGCGTTGCACCGCGCTGCGCTCCAGCGCATCCACCGCGCAGGCCACCGCCAGATAGGTTTTACCGGTGCCTGCGGGCCCGATGCCGAAGGTGATGTCGTGCGTGGCCATGTTGGCCAGGTAGCGCTGCTGATTGGCGGTGCGCCCCTGCACCTCGCCGCGACGGGTTTGCACCACCACGGCGTCCACGCCAGCGTCGGGCAGGCTGGTGTCGCCGCTCAGCATGAGCTGCACCTGCTCGGCCGGAATGGGGGTGCGCGCCATTTCATACAGCGCCTGCAGCACCTCCATCGCCTGTTCCGCCTTGGCCTTGGGGCCTTCGATGCGGAATTGCTCGAAACGGTGTGCGACTTTGACTTGCAGCGCGGCTTCCAGGGTGCGTATGTGAGCGTCCATGGGGCCGCACAGGTGCGCCATGCGCACGTTGTCGGGCGGAGAGAAGGTGTGGCGAAGAATCAAACCGATAATCCGAAAAAAGGAATCTTCCAATGATAGGCAAGTTGACCGGTACCCTGCTGGAAAAGAACCCCCCGCAAATCCTGATCGATTGCCACGGCGTGGGCTACGAGGTGGATGTGCCGATGAGCACGTTTTACCACTTGCCCGCCAGCGGGGAGCGGGTGTCGTTGCTGACGCACTTTGTGGTGCGCGAAGATGCGCAGATCCTGTATGGGTTTGCCACACCGTCTGAACGTGAGGCTTTTCGGCAACTCATCAAGATCACCGGCGTGGGCCCGCGCACGGCCTTGGGGATTTTGTCGGGCATGAGTGTGACGGACCTGGCGCAGGCGGTGACCGCGCAGGAGGCGGGACGGCTGGTCAAGGTGCCGGGCATTGGCAAGAAGACGGCCGAGCGGCTGCTGCTGGAACTCAAAGGCAAGATCGGTGCCGATCTGGGGCCGGTGGGCAGTGTGGCGCACAGCGATGCGCACAACGATATTCAGCAGGCGCTGCTGGCGCTGGGCTACAACGACAAGGAAGCGGCGGCCGCGTTGAAGGCCTTGCCGGCTGACGTGGGTGTGAGCGATGGCATCAAACTGGCGCTGAAGGCGCTGGCCAGGTAAGTGACAGCTGTAAAGGGAATCCATGGCGATTGAAACCGACGACTTTGCTCCGGCCCCCAAGCGCATGGTGTCGGCCGTGCCCGAAAGCAGCCGAGAGGAAGCGCTGGAGCGTGCCCTGCGGCCCAAGGGGTTGACCGAGTACGTCGGGCAGGCCAAGGTGCGTGAGCAGCTGGAGATTTTCATTGGCGCGGCCAAAAAGCGCCAGGAGGCGCTGGACCATGTGCTGTTGTTCGGCCCGCCGGGCCTGGGCAAGACCACGCTGAGTCACATCATCGCCCACGAACTGGGCGTGAATTTGCGGCAAACCAGTGGGCCGGTGCTGGAAAAGCCGAAAGACCTGGCGGCGCTGCTGACCAATCTGGAGCCGAACGACGTCCTGTTCATCGACGAAATCCACCGCCTGTCGCCCGTGGTGGAAGAAATCCTCTACCCCGCGCTGGAGGATTACCAGATTGACATCATGATTGGTGAGGGGCCAGCGGCGCGCAGCATCAAGCTGGACCTGCAGCCCTTCACGCTGGTGGGCGCCACCACCCGCGCGGGCATGTTGACCAACCCATTGCGCGATCGATTCGGTATTGTGGGCCGGCTGGAGTTCTACACGCCCGAGGAATTGGCCCGCATCGTCAAGCGCAGCGCCGGATTGCTGGGCGCGCCGATCGAGCCCGATGCCTCGTTCGAGGTGGCGCGTCGTTCGCGCGGCACGCCGCGCATCGCCAACCGTTTGCTGCGCCGGGTGCGTGACTACGCAGAGGTCAAGGGCGACGGCACCATCACCATGGACATGGCCCACCGCGCCCTGGCGATGCTGGACGTGGACCCGATGGGCTTTGACCTGATGGACCGCAAGCTGCTGGAGGCGGTGATCCACAAGTTCGACGGTGGCCCGGTGGGGTTGGACAACATCGCGGCCAGCATCGGCGAGGAGCGTGACACGATTGAAGACGTGATTGAGCCCTACCTGATCCAGCAGGGCTATTTGCAGCGCACTCCGCGCGGGCGCATGGCCACGCTGGCGGCGTTTCGGCATTTGGGGCTGCAGCCCCCCCAGGATGCACCGGGACTGTTTGGCCTGGCGGACGCCTGAAGACGTGTGTCAGGCCGCTGCGGATTCGTCGCGCGAGTCGGCCTGCTCCAGGTGAGACACGTCGGCCCAGCCCACCAGGGTCATGCCTTCGGGCGTCCACAGCAAGCGGTTGATGGCGGCGTTAGCCAGCACCCAGGTGCGGGGCGATTGCAGTTCCAGCCGCGTCGCTGCACGGTACACGATATCCAGCACACCGCCGTGGGCCACCACCACAATCTGTTCGCCGAGGTGGCGGGCCGCCAGTTCATCGAGCGTGGCCACCACCCGTGCCTGCAGCGTCAGCAGCGATTCACCGCCGGGCGGCGCGAAGTCCGGCACCCGCCGGCGCCATAGGTCGGTGATCTCGGGTTGCTGCTCGGCCAGTTCGGTCCAGGTCGAACCCTGGCACTCGCCGAAATGACGTTCCCGCAGACCGTCACGATGCGCCACACTCAGACCCAGCGGGGCGGCAATCGCCGCAGCGGTTTGTGCAGCGCGGCTCAGGTCGCTGGAGTAGACGGCGGCCACGGCTTCATGCTGCAAGGCTGCGGCTGCGCGTTC
>JACCDS012030665.1_pt1 | contig 10507 bp, 8 predicted proteins | sample 7446441 | NCBI WGS metagenome assembly JACCDS01 (sample SAMN15323445, study PRJNA562643) | freshwater metagenome | isolation source: river surface water | place: USA:Blue River Watershed | collected 2017-08-17 | reverse complement strand
GCCGTCAAGCCGGGCAGTCGGGTTTTGCAGTTCGCCGCCTTCAGTTTTGATGCCAGCATCTCGGAAATCGCAATGGCGCTCGGGGTCGGCGCCACGCTGGTTCAATTACCGCGTGACCAAATCATGCCGGGGCAAGCACTGCAACAGAGCCTGTTACAGCAGCGCATCAGCCACGTCACGCTACCGGCGTCGGCACTGGCATTGCTGCACGATGATATCCGTCTGTTGCCGCTACACCTGATCGTCGCCGGGGAAGCCTGCCCGATACCGCTGGCGCAACGCTGGTCGGCACGCCACCAACTGTACAATGCGTATGGCCCAAGCGAAGCGGCAGTGTGCGCCAGCGTGTACCGCGCCAATCGGCCGCATTTGGGCGTGTTGCCAATCGGCCAGCCTTTGCCGCATTGCCGCCTGTATCTGCTTGATGAACGGATGCAATTGGTGCCACCTGGCATGCCGGGCGAAATTTATATTGGCGGCTCCGGTGTGTCACACGGCTATTGGCAACGTCCGCAACTGAATGCTGAACGGTTCCGGCTCGACCCGTGGCACACCGGGGAACGCTTGTATCAAACCGGCGATATCGGGCGCTGGCAAGCCAACGGCCAACTGGAATTCATCGGACGGCGCGACCACCAGTGCAAACTGCGCGGTTTCCGCATCGAAACCGGCGAAATTGAACTGGCGCTGGCCAGCCTGCCCGGCATTCGCGAGGCGCTGGTATTGTTGCGGCAAGATCAAGAATCGGCTGGCGAGCAGCATTTGTCCGCAAATTCGGCGCAAAATTCGGCGCAAAATCCATCGCAAAATCGGCCTACCCCACGGCTGGTGGCCTACTATCTGGCCGAAACTGCGCAAGACGGTGCCAAGCTGCGCGCCCATCTGGCACACAGCCTGCCCGATTACATGCTGCCCGCCGCCTTCGTCCACTTATCTGCCTGGCCACTGGCCCCGACCGGTAAAATTGACCGGGTTGCCTTGCCCGCACCGGAAGCGCTGTATGGCGCGGCGGGCCAGCGGGCGGCAGACCACGCACCGCCGCAAGGGCCGCTGGAGCAGGCACTGGCCGAGATCTGGCAAGCCTTGCTCGGCATCGAAGCTCCCGGGCGCGATGCGCACTTCTTTGAACTCGGTGGCCATTCGCTGCTGGTCATCGCCATGCAAGAACGGCTGCAACAAAAAGGCTTGCAACTGGCGCTGCAACAGGTGTTTCAATACCCACGGCTGGCCGATCTGGCCGCCAGCCTGCAAGCGGCAGACCAATGGCTGGCCCCGGACAACCAAATTGTGCCGGGCTTGGCCACACTGACCCCGGCCATGTTGCCGCTGGCCGATATTAGCCAAACCGAACTCGATCAGTTGCTCACCCGGCTGCCACTGGCGCAGATTCAAGACATGTATCGCCTCTCGCCACTCCAGCAAGGTTTGCTGTTTCACCACCTGTTGCAGCCGGAAACCGATATCTATCTGTCGCGCGTGGTACTGGAGTTTGCCAACCCAGCGCGGCTGCACGCGTTCATTGACGCCCTACAGCAAGTGATCGAGCGGCACGACGTACTGCGCACCAGTTTCCATTGGCAGGATTTGGCCCAGCCGGTGCAGGTGGTGGCGCGTAGCGCCAAACTCGGCTTAAACGTCATGCCCGGCGCAGCCAGTGCGGCAGCCGGTTTGCACGATTTATTGCAGGCCAGCGACCCAGCCACGTACCGCCTCAATTTGCAGCAAGCGCCACTGTTGGCCGCTATCGCGACCCCGCTGCACGAGAATGGACGTGAAAACGGCCCGTGTCATTTGGCGCTGTTGATGCATCATTTGGTGGTCGATCACGTCACACTCGATACGGTGCTGGCCGAAATTGGCGCACACTGGCAGGGCGCGCATCTGCCCCCGGCGCTGCCATACCGCAATTTCATTGCCCAACTACACAATGATGATCCGGCGCGCCATGAAACCTATTTCCGCAGCCAACTGGCCGATGTCAGCCACCCGAGTGCGCCGTTTGGCATGCTGGACATGGCAGCGGGCAAGCCCGACAAATCCGGCCAAGCCGAGACGGGCGGCATGCAGGAAGCGCGTGCGCTGTTGTTGGGGCCAAGCGCCGAGCGCATCCGCGAACAGGCGCGTGCCATGGGCGTCTCGCCTGCGGTATTGTTCCATGTGGTTTAGGCGCAAGTGCTGGCGCTGTGCTGTGGTCAGGACGATGTGGTACTGGGCACGGTCTTGCTTGGTCGTCCACCCGGCACTGGCCACATGCTCGGCATGTTCATCAATACCTTGCCGCTGCGGGTAAAACTGAACGCCCCGGCCAATGCCGTGGTGCAGGCCACCAAGCAACAACTGGCAGCGTTGCTCGGGCATGAACAGGCCCCGCTGGCATTGGCGCAGCGTTGTAGCAGCGTGGCCGCGCCGCTGCCGCTGTTTACCAGTTTGCTCAATTACCGCCACAGTGCGCCACTGGTGGCAGCCAATGCCGACGGTGGCAGTCTGTGGCAGGGCGTGAAACTGGTGCGGGCCGAAGAGCGCACCAATTATCCGCTAACGCTGTCGGTCGATGACTTGCCAGACGGCTTTGCACTGCACCTGATGGCCAGCCGCACCCCGGACGACGTACCCGATCCCAACCGGGTGATGGCTTATGTGCAGGGGGCCATCGACGCCTTGCTGGCCGCCTGCGAACAGGAAAACCCGCATCCGCTGGCACAGCTAACCCGCCTGCCGGAGCAGGAATATGCCTTGCTGACCCAGGATTTTAATCAGCACGGCCAAACCGCACCGGCGCAACTGGTGCATCGCTTGTTTGAACAATGGGCGGAACGGACACCACAGGCCACGGCGCTGGAATTTCAGCAAATGCAGCATTTAAGCTATGCCGAACTGAACCGGCAAGCCAATTCTCTGGCCGCGCATTTGATGGCGCAAGGCATTGGCCCGGGCCAGCGTGTGGCGCTGTTGTGTCAGCGTGGTTTGCCGATGATTATTGCGCTCTTGGCGGTACTCAAAGCCGGGGCTGTGTATTTGCCGTGCGATCCGGCTTACCCGGTAGCGCGGCTGCGCTTCATGCTCGAAGACAGCCAGTCTTCCATGCTGTTGCACGATGTGGCACTGCCCGCACCACTGCGCCCGCTGGTGCCGCACGCATTGCGGCTCGACCAGTGGCTAGCGCAATGGCAGCCGCAGGAACCAGCACAAGACCCAGCGCAGGAACCATGGCCGTCGCAGGCCCAACCAGCCGCCTCAGCGGCACCCGACCCCGGCAATCCACAGTTGGCCGACCTGAAACCGGATGACGCGGCCTACCTGATCTACACATCCGGCTCCACCGGCACCCCGAAGGGCGTCATCAACAGCCATCGCGGGCTGGCCAATATTGCCCATGCCCAAACCGGCCTGTTTGGTGTGCTGCCGCATGCGCGCGTGCTGCAATTTGCCAGTTTCAGCTTCGATGCCGCTACTTGGGAATGGGTCATGGCCCTGTGCCACGGTGCCACGCTGGTACTGGCGACCCAGGAAGCCCTGTTGCCGGGGCCGGACTTGATCCACGTCTTGCAAAACCGCCAAATCAGTCACGCCACCTTGCCTTCGTCCGCCGCGCAAACCCTGGCCGATAGCATTGGCGATGTGGCGCATCTGCCATCGATGACGCTGATTGTGGCCGGTGAAGCCTTGCCGCTGCCATTGGCCAAACAGTGGGCGACCCACCACCTGTTCTTCAATGCCTATGGCCCGACCGAAACCGCGATCTGTGCCAGCGTATGGCGCGTGCCAATCAACCCGGAGCGGGTCTTGATTGGTCGACCGATTGAGAATTGCCAAATCTATATTCTCGACCCACAACTGCGTCCGGTGCCGCTGGGCGTGGTCGGCGAAATCTTTATTGGCGGGGCCGGGGTGGCGCATGGCTATTGGCAGCGTCCGGAATTGACCGAACAGCGTTTCATCGATGATCCATTTACCCTCGGTGCCCGCCTGTACCGCTCGGGTGACCTGGGGCGCTGGCTGCCCGATGGCAATATCGATTACATCGGGCGCAATGACTTTCAAGTCAAGCTGCGCGGCTACCGGATCGAACTGGGCGAAATCGAAGCCGCGCTCATCGCGTGCGACGGAGTACGCGAAGCGCTGGTGATGCAGCGCGAAGATGTGCCGGGGCAAAAACGGCTGGTGGCGTATTGTCTGGCCGAAGCTGGGCGCAGTTGGCAAGCGCTGCGCCTGCGCGAACAACTGGCGCGGCAACTGGCCGAATTTATGTTGCCAGCAGCGTTTGTGCGGCTTGAACAATGGCCGTTGACCCCGGCTGGCAAAATCAACCGGCACGCGCTGCCGTTGCCCGATGAGGCGGCCATGGCCAGTAGCGTTTTTCTGCCACCCGAACCCGGCTTGGAAACCGAACTGGCGCAACTGTGGCAGGCATTGTTGGGGCTTGCGCGGGTAGGGCGGCATGACCAGTTTTTTGCACTCGGCGGGCATTCACTGTTGGCGTTGCAACTGGTCACCCGTATCAAACAGGCATTGCAGGTCGAATTGCCGCTCAGGAGCCTGTTTGTGCATGGCACCCTGATGGCACAGGCGGCGCATATTGCCAATGTGCAGGCAAGTGAGGGAAGCAAGATGGAAGCGACAGGTTCGACCGACCAAGCAGATCAGAGTGGTACTCAAACAAGTGCTGTAGATAATCCAGCCAGCCTCGCCAACGTGGTAGTACCGTTGCGCGCCCGTGGCAGCCTGTTGCCGGTGTTTGTGGTGCACGCCGGGGATGGTGAAATCGGCTATGTGCGGCAATTGGCCCAGCACTGGACCAAAGAGTTGCCGGTGTATGGCATCGTCGCCAGTGGCTTGCTGGCCGGTGAAACCGTATTCGATACGGTCGAACAAATGGCCAGCCATTACGTGGCAGCGTTGCGTCAGGTGCAGCCGCACGGGCCATACCGCTTGGCTGGCTGGTCAGCCGGGGGCACGATCGTGCTGGAAATGGCGCGCCAGTTGCAGGCGGCCTTGCAGCGGGTCGAGTTTGTTGGCTTGCTCGACACCGCCGCCAATCAGGACGAAGTGCGGCAACTGGATCAGGCCGCCGGGCTGCTTGATCGTACCGGTAGGCTCGATCCGGCAGCGGTGCTCTACCAAAACATGGCGCGCTCTTGCCAATTAAACGGCTTTCCAGAAGCGGCTTGGCTATCCGGTCTGGCGCAACTGGCAAAGTTGGGTGACTTGCGCGGCATGCTGGCCGCCTGCGTGGCAGCAGGCCTGATGCCGCCCGAACTGGAAACCGCACAACTGCGGCGCTACCTAACGGTACAAGATGCGATTGAGTACGCGATCTGGCAATATCGCCCGCGCCATCTGCCATTGCCGATCTGGCTGTATTTGGCAAAAGATCAGGGCCACGCCGACCCGAAACTGGGCTGGGCCAAGCTGGCGGCACAGGTGCAGGTAGTGGCGGTGCCGGGCACCCATCAAACCATGATCATGCCGGGGCAGGTCGAGCAACTGGCGGCGCTGATGTTTGATGCGATTGAGGGCGATCCGGGCGATATGTGCGGCGAATGTTGATTCATTTTTCTAATCTTGACTTTTATACGCAATCTACGTACAATTATGCATGCTATGTTTATTGAATTACCGCCCTTTGAGCGGCACCGCCAGAATTATCTGGACGATGAGGCCTACCGCGCCTTGCAGCAGGAATTATTGGCCAATCCAGAGGCGGGCGATGTGATTGCCGCCACCGGTGGCTTGCGCAAGATGCGTTTTGTTGATGCCCGGCGCGGCAAGGGCAAGCGCGGTGGCTTGCGGGTAATTTACTACTGGCGACTGGCCAACGGTCAATTCTGGCTGTTTACGGTGTATGACAAGGATGAAGCCGCCGATTTAACCATGGCCGAGCGCAAGGCCTTGGCGGCATTGTTAAAACAGGAACTGGAAGCGAGGAACGAAACATGACCAAACGTAATCTTTTCGCCGAATTAAAAGAAGGCTTCGCTGCCCTCGAAGCCGACCGGCAGGGCAAGCTGACTTTGCGCCAGCACCGGGCCGAATACAAGGTTGTGCCCGTGGTTGGTGCAGTCGATGTGCTGGCCCTGCGCAACCAGCTCAACGTCTCGCGTGCAGTGTTTGCCGATTACCTGCGCACCAATCCGCGCACCGTGGAAAACTGGGAGCAGGGGCGGGCCAAACCGAATGCGCAGGCGGCGTTGTTAATCCAACTGGTGGTCAAATTTCCCGAGACGCTGGAGCATATTGCGGCCTTGTGACGGTATTTCGGGTACGGTCGCGGGTAAGGTATCACGAGCAAAAGCTGCGTCAATCGTGTTAAACCACCACCTTGCAACCACATTCGAGGTCGATGGTGACGGGCGAAACCTGACGTGAGATCACTGTCCCTCGCCAGCCAGCGCATGGCGCAATGTCGGCAGATAGTCGGGGTGGTCGAGAATGTCGTTGTGGCCAGTGCCCGGCAACATTTTCGAGCGCGCAACGCCGTGCGGGAAGCGGTTGAGCAGCGCTTCGCTGTGTCGGCGTGGAATCACGTCATCATGTTCGGCCAGCAACATCATAGTTGATACCTTCAAATCGGGCGCAAGCCGATCCGATTCAAAACGCTCGGTCAACAGCCAATTTATCGGAAAAAAGCCATATTGTGCCTTGGCCAAACTCAACACGCTGTCATATGGGGTAACCAGCACCAGCCGCACCAGCGGGCGGTTCGCTGCCAGCCGCACCGCCACCCCACTGCCCAGGCTGCGCCCGATGACGCTGATGTTCGGGTGGCGCGCCAGTACCTTGTCATACAGCGCCAGCGCATCGGCGTGCAGGGCCGCCTCGGTCGGCTGGCCACTGCTGCCGCCATAGCCGCGATAGTGCATCGCATACAGCGCGTGGTTTGGCAGTGCTTGCGCCATCTCCGGCAGCATGTCCGATACATCTTCGGCATTACCACCGAAATACAAAACCGCATCCGGCCCGCCTGCCTCACGTACCGACAGGTGCAACGTCGCATCCGGCACGGTTAACACCTGGATGCCGGATGGATTGGCCAGCGCGGTTTTGACCGGGAAATAAATCATCTTGCGCTGGTAAAAATACAGCGCCAGGCAAATTGCCAGGTACAGGGCCAGTAAAATTAGGGTAAAGGTAAGCACGGGCTTTAATAAGGCTTTCATTGGAATGATAAGAACTGGGTAGTTGGTACCCCGTCCCATAGTGAATGCTTAATTCGCTAACACCTTTTCTAGGGATGGCGCGAAAATAGCTTGTTGAACACGGTTTTCAGGTTTGGTAACCAGTTAACCCAATTGACAAATATCACCAGTGTCGGGTGCAACAGCATATTTTCGTTGTCGTTCGTCAATAACCAATATCCTTTTTTGTTCTTGATCCCAAGAAATTGATCGAATAAAAACCTCTTGTACATCCCGTTCGAATGTTGGGTCGTAGCTTTGTTCAAACACCCTAACTGCCCAATATTCCTTGCCCGTGCCAATATCGGTTGCACTTAATACGCCCCCGCTTTGTCCAAAACGCTCTTCCTCATCATCTTGAACCTCATAACGAATATTATCCCGGATAATCGGTTCCACAACTTTGGGTGGTGCGCGCATGTTTTCTCCTCGGTGCAGGTCAATTTTTCATGGTTTCGCGATACACGCGATCAAAATCTGCCTGGGAAAGTAGGCCAGCCAAATCCGCTGCAAAACGTTATTCAGCTTCCCCAATCAACCTTGGTGTACAGGTTGTGCTTTTGCTCTGGCAACGGTATTGAGCGCATGGGCAATATAGCCTGCGTCATTGGTTTTAAACGCGTCCGCCATGAAGGTGGCAATGGCTTCGTCGCTCGCCAAATCTTCAGCAGGGTCGTAAATCGTGAGTTTTTCGGTCATGGTTGTCTCCAATTGCCTGCAAGCCGTTGTGGTTAATTGATGTTGTTCGACATCGCCGCGCCATGTTAGCGCGGTTGCGCGACGGCACTGCCCTTGGTGCCAACAATTTGCACAAACACTTCATCTTGCTTGATCATGCCCAGTTCATAGCGCGAACGCTCTTCAAGCGCGCCGGTGCCTTCCTTTAAATCGCGCACTTCCGATTCAAGCTTGGCATTTTTGGCCTTCTGTTCGTCGTTTTTCTTCTTGGCCGCGATTACCTGCTGATCCAAATCCCAGGCACGCAGCCAGCCACCCTTGCCCAGCCACAGCGGGAACTGGATCAACAGCAACAGACCAGCCAGTGAAATGGTGATAAGGCGCATGGTATTAAGCGTAAAAACGCGGATAAAAACACAGGTAAAAACCCGGATAAAAATGGGCCAGCCAAAGCCAGCCCAGCGCTTGCATTACTTCAAATTATAAAACGCATCCCGCCCCGGATAGCTGGCGACTTCGCCCAAATCTTCTTCAATGCGCAGCAATTGATTGTATTTGGCCATCCGATCCGAACGCGACATCGAACCGGTCTTGATCTGCAATGCATTCAAACCCACCGCAATATCGGCAATCGTCGAATCTTCGGTTTCGCCCGAGCGGTGCGAAATTACGGCGGTGTAACCGGCACGCTTGGCCATTTCGATTGCGGCGAAGGTTTCGGTCAGGGTGCCGATCTGGTTGATTTTGATCAGGATCGAATTGGCAATGCCCTTTTGAATCCCTTCTTTCAAAATCTTGGTATTGGTAACGAACAAATCATCGCCGACGATTTGCACTTTTTTACCCAAAGCCTTGGTCAAAATCGCCCAGCCGTCCCAATCGCCTTCGGCCATGCCGTCTTCAATCGAAATGATCGGGTATTTGTCGCACCAGGTTTCCAGCAGGTTGGTAAAGTCCTGGCTGGACAAGGTCAACCCTTCGCCTTCAAGGTGATATTTGCCATCCTTGTAAAATTCGCTGGCGGCGCAATCCAAGCCGAGCGCGATTTGCGTGCCCGGAGTGTAACCGGCTTGCTCAATGGCCGAGATGATCAGTTTAATCGCCTCTTCATGGTTCGCCACCGATGGTGCAAAACCGCCTTCGTCGCCAACGGCGGTGGTCAAGCCTTTTTCGTGCAGGATTTTTTTCAGGGTATGGAATACTTCAGCGCCGTAGCGAATCGCTTCCTTAAAGCTCGGTGCCCCAACCGGGATGATCATGAATTCTTGCAAATCGAGGTTGTTGTCGGCATGCGCGCCGCCATTGATCACGTTCATCATCGGCACCGGCATTTGCATCGCACCCGAACCACCGAAATAGCGGTACAGCGGCAAACCGGCTTCTTCGGCAGCCGCTTTGGCTACCGCCATCGACACCGCCAGCATCGCATTGGCACCAAGCCGGGCCTTGTTTTCCGTGCCATCCAGATCGATCAGGGTACGATCCAAAAACGCTTGTTCATTGGCATCCAGGCCCATGATCGCTTCAGAAATTTCGGTATTGATGTTTTCACAGGCTCTTAACACACCTTTGCCAAAATAGCGGTTTTTGTCACCATCGCGCAGTTCAATCGCTTCGCGCGAACCGGTTGAGGCACCGGACGGCACGGCAGCGCGACCCATCACGCCAGATTCCAGCAAGACATCACATTCGACCGTCGGATTGCCGCGTGAATCGATAATTTCACGGCCGATAATGTCAACAATTGCACTCATGTACATCTCCAAAAAAGGGAAGGGAAATTTTAAATTTTGCTGCGGCGGCTTGTGCTGGCCGCTCGTTTCTAATAATTAAAAGTCCGACTCCAAAAAGCCCGCTTTTTTAATGACCCGATCCAAATCAACCAATGTTGTCAACAATTCTTTCATGCGCGCCAGTGGCACCGCGTTTGGCCCGTCCGACATCGCACGGGCCGGATCAGGGTGGGTTTCCATGAACAAACCAGCCACACCAACCGCCACCGCTGCCCGTGCCAACACCGGCACGAATTCACGCTGACCACCGGACGAGGTGCCCTGACCACCGGGCAATTGCACCGAGTGGGTGGCATCAAACACCACCGGGCAACCGGTTTCGCGCATGATGGCCAGACTGCGCATGTCAGACACCAAATTGTTATAGCCAAACGAAACCCCGCGCTCGCAAGCCATGAAATTATCTTCCGGCAGGCCCGCCGCCCGTGCCGCAGCACGTGCCTTGTCGATCACGTGTTTCATGTCGTGCGGTGCCAAAAACTGGCCTTTTTTAATGTTGACCGGCTTGCCCGACGCGCCGCAAGCGGCAATAAAATCGGTTTGGCGGCACAAAAAGGCCGGGGTTTGCAACACATCCACCACTTTGGCCGCAGCTTCGATGTCTTCAATGCTGTGCACATCGGTCAACACCGGCACCCCAAGCTTGGCTTTTACGTTGGCCAGAATTTCCAGCCCGGCTTCGCGCCCAAGGCCACGAAAACTGCTGCCCGACGAGCGGTTGGCCTTGTCAAAGCTGGATTTATAAATAAACGGCATACCCAGTGCAGCGGTGATTTCTTGCAACGCACCGGCAGTATCGAATGCCATTTGCTCGGACTCAATCACACACGGCCCGGCGATCAAAAACAGCGGCTGGTTAAG
>JACCDS011421515.1_pt1 | contig 10507 bp, 11 predicted proteins | sample 7446441 | NCBI WGS metagenome assembly JACCDS01 (sample SAMN15323445, study PRJNA562643) | freshwater metagenome | isolation source: river surface water | place: USA:Blue River Watershed | collected 2017-08-17 | reverse complement strand
CTATCACCAGCGTCGCGAGGCCATGGCACAGGCTGCGACCCAGCAGGTGCAGTAAGACCATGCGTGCGCGGCGCCGTCTTGTCCTGGTCGCGCTGCTGGCGCTGGCCGGCGCTGCGCAGGCCGCTGATTTCCGCTCCGTGGGCCCCGGCCCGGCCGTGATGTACGACGCGCCCGCCGCCAAGGCGCGCAAGCTCTATGTCGCGCCGGTCGGCATGCCGGTCGAGATCGTGATCGTCAATGGCGACTGGAGCCGTGTGCGCGATGCCGGCGGCGAGCTCGCCTGGATCGAAAACAAGGCGCTGTCGGACAAGCGCATGCTGGTCGTTGAGGCTGCGCAGGCCCAGGCGCGCCGCAGTCCTGCCGATTCGTCGCCGGTGGCCTTCAGCGTCACCCGCGGCGTGTTGCTTGAGCTGGCCGGGCCGATTGCGTCTGGCTGGATCAAGGTGCGTCATCGTGACGGTGACATCGGTTTTCTGAAGGCCGAAGAAGTCTGGGGCGAATGAACGTTTCCATCCTTGGCGCCGGTGCCTGGGGCACCGCGCTTGCGATTGCGCTGGCGCCGCGGCAGTCGGTGCTGCTGTGGGGGCGCGATGCGGACGCCGTGGCGGCGCTGGCCAGCGACCGCGAGAACCGACGCTATCTGCCGGGCCTGCCCTTGCCTGACGCGTTACAACTGTCGTCAAACCTCTCGGCGGCGGCTGAGCATGCGCGTGAGGGTCTGCTGATCCTTGCCACCTCCGTTGCTGGCCTGCGTCCGATGCTGCACGCGCTGCGCGACCTTGACGTGCCCAACGTCGTCTGGCTGTGCAAGGGTTTCGAGCAGGGCAGCGCGCTCTTGCCTCATCAGGTTGCGCAGCAGGAGCTGGGCGATGCCGTTCCCGTTGGCGCCTTGTCCGGGCCGTCGTTTGCGCAGGAAACCGCGCGCGGTCTGCCGTGCGCGCTGACCATCGGCTCGCGCAGCGCTGCGCTGCGTAGCACCGTCGTCGCGGCGGTGCATGGCGCAAATATTCGGGTCTATTCGACCGACGATCTGGTCGGCGTCGAAGTTGGCGGCGCGGTGAAGAACGTGCTCGCGATTGCCACCGGCATTGCCGACGGCCTCGGTCTCGGCATGAATGCGCGTGCTGCGCTGATCACCCGCGGACTGGCCGAAATCACCCGGCTGGGCGTGGCGCTCGGCGGTCGCAGCGAGACCTTCATGGGCCTGACCGGCATGGGCGACCTGCTGCTCACCTGCACGGGTGACCTGTCGCGCAACCGCCAGGTCGGCCTGGGTCTGGCCGCTGGCAAATCGCTCGACGTCATCGTCGGCGAACTCGGTCACGTAGCGGAAGGCGTGCGCTGCGTGCAGGCCGTGCAGCAGCTGGCACAGCGACATGCCATTGCCATGCCGATCGTTGATGCCGTTGCCCGAGTATTGTTCGACGGTGAACTGCCGCAGCGCGCGCTACAGCAGTTGCTGGCACGCGAGGCGCGTGACGAGTCGGCCTGATTCCTCGGCCCGATCAGAGGGCTGGCGCACACAATCGCCCGCCCGCATTGTCACCACCCAGCTCAGACCGACTCTGTCGACTTCCGGTCCTCACGCGGCCGGCATCCTGAGCAACGTCAACAGCGCCGAGCTGTCTTCGTCGGCCGTCATCGAATGCGGTACGCCACCCGCGAGAAACAGTAAGTCACCCGCTGCCAGCGACATCGTGCGGCCATGCGCCTGTACGCGCAATCGGCCCTCGATGCACTGAATCGTCAGTTCGCCATCGACTTTGTGCTCCGGCACCGAGCGTCCCTGGTGAAGTACGCTGCGGATCAATTCCAGATGGGCAGTCCGCACAATCGCCGTCGACATGGCCTGCGGCAGCGTCGTGCCAAGCGGCTTGAGATGGATGACATCACCTGAATGTGCATGCGGCAGTGACATTGGCTTCCCCTTTCCGTATCAACACTTGACCCAGGTCGATGGCAGAAATTCCCGCTGTCGAATAATCGCTGCACCCGGCGCAAGGCCTGTCACCGTTGGTGGCGTCTTGGCACTTTTGCCGATGGCATCAGTCAGAAAACCGTTGTCCGACGTTTTCATTCCCAGGGTTCAGGAAAGGATCTATGCGGCACGTATTCAGACGGCACCGCCATCCCCATGCAGCCTTCCTCGCGCGCGGCTTCACGCTGATCGAGATCATGGTCGTGGTCGTGATCATGGGTGTGCTGGCCGCACTGGTCGTGCCGCGTCTGATGGGGCGCACCGATGACGCACGCATTCTCGCTGCCAAGCAAGACATTGCCACCCTGATGCAGGCACTGAAACTGTACCGGCTCGACAATCAGCGTTTCCCGACCACCGAGCAGGGTCTGCAGGCACTCGTTGCGCGGCCGACGATGGCGCCGATGGCAAGCCCGGCGGCACAGGCAATGATGCCGATATCGGTTCGTGGGCAGACTGAGCGACAGTGCGGCTTCACGCTGCTCGAGCTTCTGGTCGTGCTGGTGATCGTCGGCATTCTGCTCGGCGCAGTGGCCTTGAATGCCCATCCGGGCGAGCAGCAACAGCTGCAGAATGAGGCGCAGCGGATCGCGCTGCTGCTGCAGCTGGCCCGCGACGAAGCCATCGTGCGCAACCAGCCAGTGGCCTTCGAGGCCGATGAATATCGTTATCGTTTTTTCATCCGGCGTGACACCCAGTGGACGCCGCTGACCGGCGACGAACAGCTGCGCGAGCGCGCCTATCGCCGCGCACCGCTGACGCTGCTGTTACAGCCGCCGGCCGGCAACGTGATGCCGCTGCGCATCGTGTTCGGTCGCGAGCCGGTCGACAAGGCCTTCGTGCTCACGCTGGCCGCCGATGGTTACCGCGCAGCGATACGTGCCGATGGCATCGGCAATTTTCAGGTCGAATGACATGAGCGACCTCAGTGATATCAGCAACCTCGGTGACATCACAGCTACCACCGCGCCGTCTGCCCCCTCTTCGTGCGCCGTCACGCAGTACGGCTTCACGCTGCTCGAGGTGCTGGTCGCGCTGGTGATCATTGGCACGGCGCTCGCAGCCAGCCTGCGCGCCATTGGCAGCCTGACGCAGAACAGTACCGACCTGCGTACCGCGATGATGGCGACCTGGTCAGCGGAAAATCGACTCACGCAAATCCGTCTCGCGCATGAGTGGCCGCCGCTCGGCGACCGCAGCTTCGCCTGCGCGCAGGGTGAGCTGGCCCTGCGGTGTGACGAGCACATTGTGGCCACGCCGAATCCGGCGTTCCGGCGCGTCGAGGTCTCCGTGCTCGATGCGAGTGGCCGCCGCGTGCTGATGTTGTCGCAAGTGGTGCCGAATGCCTTGTGAGCACGTCAGCCACCGCTCATGGCGGCAGCATGGGCTGACGCTGATTGAATTACTGATTGCCATCAGCGTGCTGGCCTTCGTGGCCGTGCTCGGCTGGCGCGGGCTGGATGCGATCACGCGCGCGCGCGTCGCGCTCAATGCCGACCTCGCGCAGACGCGCAGCCTGCAGCTGGCCTTTGCGCAATGGCAGACCGACTGCGCCAATGCCGTCGATGCCGGCACACTCGACGGCCGTGCGCCGCTACTGGTCGATGCCACACGCGTGACGATAGCGCGGCGGGTACAGCCAGAAGCGCAGGCCGGCGCCTTGCAGCTCGTCACCTGGCGGCTGCGTGACGGCGTACTCACGCGTGAAGAGTCGCCGCCGACGCGCGACCTGAGCCAGCTCGATCAGGCATGGCAGTTCGCGCAGATGGGCGGCGCGCAGGCACTGCGGCTGCAGGACGGCGTGCAGTCAATGCAGCTGCGCGTCTGGACCGATGACGGCCGCGGCTGGGAGCAAATGAATGCGGCCATCGTCTCGCGCGGCGCGCTGATGAACCCGCGTGCCGGCACGACGGCCATGCAGACTGACTGGCGCGGACTGGAAGTGTCGCTGCAATTGGCCGGCCGCACGGTGCCGCTGACGAAAGTCTTCATGCTGGGAGCCTTATGAGCCCGTTGCCAATCAATCGCCACCGTCCGCCCGTCCCGGCGCATCTTCTGCGCCGCGCTCGCCTGCCTGCTCACCCGCGCAGCCGTGGCGTCGCGGTCGTGACGGCACTGCTGCTGACCACGCTCGCCATCACCATCGTGGCCAGCCTGTTCTGGCAGCAGCAGGTGCAGGTGCGCTCGATCGAAAACCAGCGCCTGCAACTGCAGAAACAATGGGTGCTGCGCGGCGCACTCGACTGGGCGCGGCTGATCCTGCGCGAAGACGCCAAATACTCTGCGACCGACGATCTGAATGAGCCCTGGGCGGTGCCGCTGTCGGACACACGGCTGGATCGTTATGTCGAGTCGGCCGCGTTGCGCGGCGACGCTGGCAGCGCCGTGTTGTCGGGGGCGATTCAGGATGCGCAGGCAAGGCTGAACCTGTCGGGACTGGCAACACAAGGTCGCGTGAATGCCGATGCAGTGCAGGCCTTCGAGCGCCTGCTGACCTCGTTGCGGCAAGACCCGGGGCTGGCGCGCGCGGCGGCGCAGCAGCTGGCCGACAGTCAGCGCACGGCCATGACCGGCGGGGCTGGCAGCACTGGCAGTAATGGCGGGAATGGCAGTACTGGCGAGGCGCGTCCGATCGGCTTCGTGCAGGTCGATGACCTGCTCGCCGTGCGCGGCTGCACGCCCGCCGTGGTCAATGCCATCCGCGAGCAGGTGGTGTTTCTTCCGGTGGCCACGCCGGTCAATGCCAACACGGCGTCGGCCGATGTGCTGGCCGCGCAGTTGCCCACGCTCTCGCTGGCCGACGCCACCGCGATGGTGAATGCGCGCAAGGGTGCCAGCTTTCGCGATCTGGCCGACTTTGCCGCGCGGCTGCCCGGTAAACCGGCAGCGGTCGATCCGGCGCTGTTTTCAGTGGCCAGCGGCTATTTCCTCGTGACCGGGCGGGTGACGATACGGCAGGCGACCTTGCGCGTGCAGGCCCTGGTCGAGCGGCAGGGTGCGGCCACGCACCTGCTGTGGACGCGCGAGACCTGAGATGGCGCGCGCCACGCCCGCCGCCACCCTCTACCTGCTGCTGCCGCCGCGCACAGCGGTGCAGCGCGCATCGGTGTCCATGGCAGACTCGCCGGCACACTCGCCGGCAAACTCCGTCGCCGCAGACTTGTCCTCCCTGCCGCTGAGCTTTGCCTGGACGCTGCGCACCCGGCTGCAGCGCGTCGATCGCGCTCCGCTGACATCACTCGCGCCGCTGGTTGCGCAGGCCGCGCGCGTGGTGCTGCTGCTGGCGGCCAGCGACGTGACGCTGTTGCGCATGGCCGTGCCGCCCCTGCCGGCAGCACGCCTGCAGGCGGCATTGCCGGCGCTGGTGGAAGACCGTGTGATCGGCGATCCGGAGGCCTGCGCGATCGCGGCCGGCGCCGACCTCGATGGCCAGCGCACGATTGCCGTCACGGACCGCGCGTGGCTGCAGCAGTGGCTGGCGATACTGCGCTCGCTAGGGGCGCGCCGCCTCGCCGCCTTGCCGTTGCAACTGTGCCTGCCCTTGCCGGCCGGTCAGGTGTCGGCGGCACTGATCGACTTGTCCGGCACGCTTGAGCTGGTGTTGCGTACCTCGCCCGACGAGGGACTGGGTCTGCCGGTGGAATCAGCGCCGACGGATGAAACTGCGCAGATGGCGCAGGCCGCGTCCCCGCACAGTCTCGTCGACACCGTATTGACGCTTCTCGCCACTTTGACAAGTGGACGCCCTGTGCAGATCGCCATGACGCCAGCGCGCGCAGCGCTGTTTCAGACTCGGCTGGCCCAACATCCGGTGAATGACATCACGCTGGTGGAGGACAGCTGGGCGAGCTGGATCGAGGGCGCCAGCCAGGTCAGCGTTGACCTCGCCACTGGCGTTGCGCAGCGCACCGCCGACGGACCGGACTGGCGTCGCTGGCGCTGGGCGCTGCGTCTGGCGCTGGCTTGCGTGCTGTTCAACGTGATCGCGCTCAACGCTGACTGGTGGCGCCGCCGCGATGAAGCTCAATCGGTCGAGAACGCCATGCGGGCAAGCTACCGTCGCGCCTTTCCTAACGATCCGCCACCGGCGCAGCCGCTGCCGCAAATGCGGCAGAAGGTGGCGGCGATGCGGCAGGCCGCCGGCGAATTTGCGGCCGGCGACTTTTTGACGCTGGCCGCCGCGCTCGGCGAAGCCTGGAGCGAGGCCGGTAATGACAAGCGCGCCATTGCCGGCCTCGACTACCGTGAGGCCACGCTCACCGTGCGGCTCAAGCCCGGCGCGCAGGCATCGATCGATGCGATGGTCCCGGCGCTGGCGGCGCGCCGGCTGACAGTCACGCCGTCAGCTGGCGATCCTGCGTTGTGGCAGGTCAGGAGCGCGCCATGAGCGCCGCCAGCCGTTTCTGGGCGGCGCGCGATGAACGCGAGCGGCGCATCCTGCTGGCGGGTGGCGTGCTGCTGTTGTGTTTGCTGATCTGGCTGCTGCTGGTCGAGCCGGCGCTGGCCGGCCGTGCGTATTGGCAAGCGCGGCTGCCGGCACTGCGCGCTGAGCATGCACAACTGCAGGCGCTGACCCGGCAAGTCAGCGCGGCGCCGCCACCGGCGCGCAATCAGGAGCCGCTGAACCGGCAGGCGCTGGAGCGCAGCCTCGCCGATGCCGGCCTCAAGCCGCAGAGCCTGAATGTCGGTGACGCCCTGATCCGCGCCAGCTTCAGCGATGTCTCCTTTGCCGCGCTGACCGGCTGGCTGCAACAGTCGCAACGGAATGCGCAGTGGGTGGTCTCGGAAGCGACCGTCAGCGCGCTCGACCGCATTGACCGGGTCGATGCCACGCTGGCCTTGCGCCGCCTGCCGTGAATTGCAGCATATGAGTCGCAGCAAATGAGTCGCAGCACATGAGCCGCCGCACATGAAGCGAGCCTCGTGGTGGATCGCGCTGGCCGTGCTGGCCGCATTGGCGACCGCGCTGGCCAGCCTGCCCGCTGCGTGGCTGGCGCCGCTACTGGAGCAGCAGACGGGTGGCCGGTTCTCGCTCGGCGATCCGCAGGGCAGCGTGTGGCGCGGCTCGGCCTTCGTCGGCGTCGCCGGTGAGCCGGACGAGCCGCTCGTGCCGCTGCTGCCGGGACGATTTCGCTGGCGACTCTCGCCGCTGGCGCTGGTCGGCCGGGTCGATGCGGAGGTCGAGAACCCGCGCGCGCTGACGGGGCCGGTGGCGATCCGCGGCAGCTGGTATCGCTGGGCCGTCGGTGACGGCAGCCTGCTGCTGCCGGCCGAGCGGCTGGCAGCGCTCGGTGCGCCGCTGAACACGGTGCAGCCCTCCGGCCAGATGCGCTTGTCATGGACGCAGCTGGTGCTGGCGCGGGTCGGCAACGGGCTGCAGGTCGACGGCCAGATGCAGCTGGACCTGACGCAGATCGCGTCGGCCTTGTCTCCGATCAAGCCGCTGGGGGCATATCGCATGCGGTTTGACTGGCAAGGGGGCGCAGCGCGCGTTGATCTGAAAAGCTTGTCGGGGCCGCTGCTGCTGGCGGGCCAGGGCATGCTTGCCGACGGCCGGCTGCAGTTCTCCGGGCAGGCGTGGGCGGCAGAAGGCGAAGAACCAAGGCTGGCGATCTTGCTGAACCTGCTGGGACAGCGCCGCCAGGTGGGCAACCGGACCGTGATCGCGCTCGAATTCCGATGAAAACAATACTCATCCTGTCGCACCTTGCCCAGCGCGCGCGCTGGTATGGCTGGCTACTGCTCGTCGCTCTCAGTGCTGCCTTGACGCCGTCGCCATCGATGGCGCAAGAGCCGACGGAGAATCGCGCCTCACTGAATTTTGTCGGTGCCGACATCGAATCGGTGGTGCGTGCGATCGGCCATTTCACCGGCAACACCTTCGTCATCGATCCGCGCGTGAAAGGCACGATCAATCTGGTGTCGGAAAAGCCGGTGACGAAGGCACAGGCCTTCGAGATGCTGGGTTCGGTGCTGCGGCTGCAAGGCTATGCGATGGTGCGCACGCGCGATTTCGTCAAGGTCGTGCCCGAGGCCGAAGCGAAGTTGCAGGCCGCGCCGGTACAGGTGGGCAAGCTGCGCGGCGATCAGGTGGCCACGCGCATTTTCCGGCTGAATCATGAGAGCGCGGCCGCGTTAGTGGCGGTGCTGCGGCCGCTCATTTCGCCGAACAACACCATCGCTGCCGATCCGACCAACAACACCCTGATCGTCACCGACTATGCCGACAACCTGCAGCGGCTGTCGCGCATCATTGCATCGCTCGACACGCCCGCCATCGGCGATCTCGACGTGGTGCGCATCGAGCACGCCATTGCGACCGACCTGGCGGTCACGATCAATCGTTTGCTCGACAGCGGTGCCGCACCCGCGCAAGGCGACACCGCGCGGCTATTGGTGCTGGCGGACACGCGCACCAATTCGCTGATCATTCGCGCGCCCACGGTGGCGCGCGCGAATCTGGTACGCACTCTCATCGGCAAGCTCGACCGACCGACCACGCTGCCCGGCAATGTGCATGTGGTTTATCTGCGCAATGCCGAGGCAACGCGGCTGGCACAGGTGCTGCGCGCCGTGATTGCCGGCGAGTCGGGCGCGGCTGCGCCGACCGGCGCGGCGCAACAGCCCAGCGCCCAGCCGGCCGGAGCGCAGCAAGGCGGCGGGCTGCAGACGCCGCCCTCATCGCCCGCGCCCCAGCAGGGGCCGCTGCCCACCGGTGGCGCGGCCGGCTTCATTCAGGCTGACCCGGCGACCAACACGCTGATCATCACCGCCAATGAGCGGGTGTATCGCAACCTGCGCGCCATCATTGACCAGCTCGATGCGCGGCGCGCGCAGGTGTGTGTCGAGTCCCTGATCGTCGAGATCAGCGCCGACCGCGCTGCCGAGCTCGGCGTGCAGTGGGCCGGCCTCAGCGGCGATGGCAGCAGCAACTATCGGGTAGGTGTGCTGACCGGCTTCTCCACGCAGGGCAACAACCTCGTCCAGCAGGCGGTCTCTGCGCTCGGCCCGAACGGCATGCCGCTGGCGCCGGGCAATGGCCTGACCGCCGGTCTGTTCAAGCAGCACCGCAATGGCCAACTCGGGCTTGGCCTGCTGGCGCGCGCGCTGGAGACGAATGCGAAGGCCAATATCTTGTCGATGCCGAACCTGATCACGCTCGACAATGAAGAGGCGCGCATCATCGTCGGCCAGAACGTGCCCTTCATCACCGGCCAGTTCACCACGCCGGCCTCGGGCGGCACGGCGGGCGTGAATCCATTCCAGACCATCGAGCGGCGCGATATCGGCCTGTCATTGCGTGTGCGGCCGACGATCTCCGAAGGCGGCACGGTGAAGATGGCGATCTACCAGGAGACCTCGAATATCCAGCAGTCGACCGCGTCCGGCCTGATCACCAGCAAGCGCTCGATCGATACCAATGTGCTGGTCGACGATGGCCAGATCATCGTGCTCGGCGGCCTGATCGAAGACACGCTGTCGGATTCAGTGGAGAAAGTCCCGGGCCTGGGTGATGTGCCGATTCTGGGTTACCTGTTTCGTTATCAATCCAAGCGCCGCACCAAGACCAACCTGATGGTGTTCCTGCGGCCCACCGTGATCCGCAGCGACGAGCAGAGCGTTGCGGTGGCGTCTGATCAGTATGACTACATTCGCGGCGCGCAGCAGATGGTGCAACCGTATCCGAACGTGTTGCTGCCGACCGATGAAGTGCCCGCGCTGCCGCCGCTGGATGACGGGCGGCCGGTCGGTGGCGCGCTGCTGAACCGCCAGCCGCGCTTGCCGTCCACGCTATCACCTGCGGCGCCCTCGTCAGGCGGCCCGTCCGGCATGCAACCTTCCGCGCCGCTCGAGGTCTTTCCGGTGGAGCCGCCCGTGATCAACCAGCGCTGAGCGGCAGCGATGAACCTCGTCAAGCGGATGAACCCATGAGCGTCGTGATGCAGGATCCACGGTTGTTGCCGTTTTCGTTTGCACGCGATTTCGGCGTGCTGGCGCAGGCGGGCGCGCCCGACGACGCGGTCGATGTCTGGGTGTCGGAGGCGACCGTACCCGCCGCCGTGGCCGAGATCAGCCGCCGCTTTGGCCGCCTGCGCGTCAACCCTCTGCCGCGCGAGCAGCTCGAGAGCGCCATTGCCAAGGCCTATGCCGGATCGGGCGGCGATGCGGCGCAGGTGGTCGATGAAGTGGAGTCCGATCTCGATCTGGCACGCCTGATGCAGGACATGCCGGCCGTTGAAGACCTGCTGGAAGCCGCCGATGATGCGCCGGTCATTCGCATGATCAATGCATTGCTCACGCAAGCCCTTCGCGAGGGCGCGTCCGACATTCACATCGAGCCGTTCGAGCAGGTGTCGGTCGTGCGTTTTCGTATCGACGGCCGGTTGCGCGACGTGGTGCGGCCGAAGAAGGCGATTCATGCGGCGCTGATTTCGCGGATCAAGATCATGTCGCAGCTGGATATTGCGGAAAAGCGGCTGCCGCAGGATGGCCGCATCACGCTGCGCGACGGTGGCAAGCCGGTGGATG
>JACCDS010049545.1_pt1 | contig 10508 bp, 9 predicted proteins | sample 7446441 | NCBI WGS metagenome assembly JACCDS01 (sample SAMN15323445, study PRJNA562643) | freshwater metagenome | isolation source: river surface water | place: USA:Blue River Watershed | collected 2017-08-17 | reverse complement strand
CGCTGACGGACAACAACGGGCGCAAGGCCGACTTCCGCAACGTGATCATCGTGATGACGACCAATGCCGGCGCCGAGACGATGAACAAGGCGACCATCGGCTTCACCAACGCCCGGGAGACCGGTGACGAGATGGGCGACCTCAAGCGCATGTTCACGCCGGAGTTCCGCAACCGGCTGGACGCCATCGTGTCCTTCCGCGCGCTGGACGAGGAGATCATCCTGCGGGTGGTCGACAAGTTCCTGTTGCAACTGGAGCAGCAGCTGGCCGAAAAGAAGGTGGAGGTCACCTTCACCGACGGTTTGCGCAAGCAACTGGCCAAGAAGGGCTTCGATCCGTTGATGGGCGCGCGCCCCATGCAGCGCCTGATTCAGGACACGATCCGCCGGGCCTTGGCCGACGAACTGCTGTTCGGACGCCTGACCGATGGTGGACGGCTGACGGTGGACGTGGACGCCGAAGGCGAGGTCAAGCTCGAGATCGAGCCGCGCAAGAGCGACAAGCCGCCCAAGGCCGAGCCGGCGACGGCCGCCTGATCCGTTTACGGTCCGCCGGGAGGCGGTGCTTGTCACCTCTTGAATGGCCCTGCGGGGCCATTTTTCTTTGGGGGCAACCGAATGGTTGGGTCGAACTCGCGCTCAGCAGTACCGCGCGGGGTCTTGTCGGAAGTAGGCCGACATCTCGGCGTACAGCGCCGGCTCGGTGTGCAGGAGCGCGGCGCCTTGGACAAAGAAGGTTTCGGCTGCCACGGCAAAAAATTCCTCGATGCCGTGTGCGCCGTACGGATCGATCAGGGTGGGGCGGTCGTGGTCGAACGCGTCGACGTGGCGTTCGAACGCGGCCCGGATCACCGTTTGCCAGCGTTGATGTGTGGCGCGATCGGGCAGGCGGGGCGTGCCATCGAGGGGCCCGCTGGCGGCGTCCAGCACATGGATGAACTCGTGAATCACCACGTTGTAGCCCGTGTCCATGGCGTCTCCGCCTTGCTGCACGTCAGGCCAGGACAGCATCAGCGGTCCCCCGGGAACGGCCTCGCCTGCCAGGTCCTGCTCCTCGCTGTGGACGATGCCGAACTCGTCGGTCCATTCGCGCATCACCCGCACTTCTGCGGGTTGGATGACGATGCCGACGAAGCTGTCGTAAGCGTCCAGACCGAGGTGCAGGATGGGCACGCAGGCCTGCGAGGCGACGGCCAGGGCCATCGCGTCGGTCAGGGTCAGGCCGCCGACTGGGTTGAACTCCTTGCGGCCCAGGAATTCTGCGCTCAGGGTGCGCAGGCGCTGAAGGTCGTTCAGCGGACGGTGTTTCAAGAAGGGATAGTCGGACAGTGTCTGCAGCCAGAGGGCGTCGGGCAGTTCGGGCGCTGGGGCTGCCGTGGCGCTCAGGCGTGCCAGCCAGCCGCGTTTCCACCAGGGCGGGCGGTTCATCAGCAGACTGGCAGGTCCAGTCGGAGAAGATGGTCTGGGGTCCAGCGCAGGATCTGGGCCCGGCGCGTTGTGCCGGAGTCGAGGTCCCAGTCGGACAGCACCCGGCGCTGGAGGCCGTCACCCAGATCGTGATCGGCTGGACGGTGCGTATGACCGTGGACCAGAACCTGGCAGCCGTGCTCAAGCAGGGCGGCGCGCACCGGCTCGGGGTGAAGATCGCCGTAGCCTTCGAAGCCATGGGTGGCCTTGCGCTGTTCGCTGGTGCTGCGCATCTGTCGGGCCAGGGCCTGACGTTCGGCCAGGGGACGCGAGAGCAGGTTCGATTGCCACGATTCGGTGCGAACCTGGGCGCGGAAGCGCTGGTAGTTGGTGTCGTCGATGCACCAGGCGTCACCATGGCTGAGCAAGATCGACTCGCCCCAGGCGTGGACCACGCAGGGATCGCTCAACCCGTGCAGGCCGGCGCGCTCCAGCGAAGGATTCCCGACCAGGAAGTCGCGGTTGCCCGGCATGAAGCCCAGCCAGCGTGAGCGGGCCACCACCCGCATCGCGTCCAGCAGGCGGGCTTCGAATCCATCCGGTTCGGCCTCAGGCAGGTCATCCCCGACCCAGGCTTCGAAGAGGTCCCCAAGCATCACGACGGCATCGGCCGGGGTGTGCTGCAGGTGTGCCACGAGCGCCTGCGCCGTGTGGGGTGTCTGCGGTCCCAGGTGCAGGTCGGACAGCATGTCGATGCACCGCCACTGGGGCGGTGCGTCCAGACGGCACAGCCATCCGGCCTGCGCCTGCGCTGGCACGGATGGCCCGGTCATCAGGCGACGACGGTGGCCGAGGTGATGACCACGTCTTCCAGCGGCACGTCGGCGTGGAAGCCCTTGTTGCCGGTGCGGACCTTCTCGATGGCGTCGACCACTTCGGTGCCCGAGACCACCTTGCCGAACACGGCATAGCCCCAGCCCGAGGGCGACTCGGACTTGAAGTTCAGGAAGTCGTTGTTCGTGGCGTTGATGAAGAACTGCGCCGTGGCCGAGTGCGGGGCGTTGGTGCGCGCCATGGCCAGGGTGTACTTGTCGTTCTTCAGGCCGTTGTTGGCCTCGTTCTTGATCTCGGCGCCGGTGGACTTCTGCTTCATGCCGGGTTCCATGCCGCCGCCCTGGACCATGAAGCCCTTGATGACGCGGTGGAAGATGGTGCCGTTGTAGTGACCGCTTTCCACGTAGGACAGGAAGTTGGCGGTCGAGAGGGGCGCCTTCTCGGCGTCGAGTTCGACGCGGATGGTGCCCAGGGTGGTTTGCAGATCGACTTGGGGATTGGCCATGGTTCAGTTCTCCAGAGTGGCTTTCTTGATCAGGATGGGGTCGACAGGCACGTCACCGTGCATGCCTTTGCGGCCGGTGCGCACGGCGGCGATCTTGTCGACCACCTCCATGCCCGAAACGACCTGTCCGAACACGGCGTAGCCGTTGCCGTCGGGTGAATTGGCGGCGTCCAGGAAGGCGTTGTCCTTCAGGTTGATGAAGAACTGTGCCGTTGCCGAATTCGGAAAATTCGTGCGTGCCATCGCGATGGTGCCGCGTTTGTTGGCCAGACCGTTGCGCGATTCCAGCTCGATGGGGGCATCGGTGGGCTTTTCGTCCATGGCGGCGTTCATGCCACCGCCCTGGATCATGAAGTTCGGGATCACGCGGAGAAAGACCGTGCCGCTGTAGTGGCCGGCCTTCACATAGCGCAGGTAGTTGGCCACGGTCTTGGGGGCCTTGGCGGCGTCCAGTTCCAGAACGATGTCGCCCGCCGAGGTGCTCAAACGGACTTTGGGGCGCGCGGCCGGTTCCGCGGCCTGGACAAAGGGGGCTGACGTGGTCAACGCGCCGATGGCCACCGCGCCCAGGGCGCTCACGATCCGGCGTCGCAGCCAGGAATTCTTCATGGTCTCGCTCTCCTGTGAGTGGGCTCGCGGGGGCGGATTCGCTCCGCGAGGCACCGGATTCTCGCCGGAATCGGACGGGGCCCCGGATGCGTGGGCCGGGTGCCCCCGCGCAGGCCCCCCCGCTATACTCATTGCGCCCCGCTTCGGACCCTGGAGCGCGGCGTCCCACCCCTCGTCTCCTTGTCGTACCGGCCGGACGTGTGTTCACCTCCGGATGATGTCCATGAGCCTCCACATCTACAGCAGCCTCAGCCGCTCCTTGTCCCCGTTCCAGCCGCTCGAGCCGGGGCATGTGAGGATGTACGTGTGCGGCATGACCGTCTACGACCTGTGCCACCTCGGGCATGCCCGTTCGATGGTGGCGTTCGACGTTGTCCAGCGCTGGCTCAGGGCCAGCGGCTATCGCGTCACCTATGTGCGCAACATCACCGACATCGACGACAAGATCATCCGCCGGGCCCTGGAAAACCAGGAAACGGTGCGTGGATTGACCGACCGGATGATCGATGCGCTGCACCAGGACGCCGATGCCCTGGGCATCGAGCGGCCCACGCACGAGCCCCGCGCCACCGACTACGTGCCTCAGATGCTGTCGATGATCTCGCAGCTGGAGTCCAAGGGACTGGCCTACCGCGTCGACGGTGGGGATGTGAACTATGCGGTGCGCAAGTTCGACGGTTATGGAAAGCTCAGTGGCAAGTCGCTGGACGAGTTGCAGGCGGGTGAGCGTGTGGCCGTTGCGGAAGGCAAGGGCGATCCGCTGGATTTTGTGCTGTGGAAGAGCGCTAAGGTTTCCGAACCCGAGGATGCCAAGTGGGACAGCGAATACGGCCGCGGCCGCCCGGGTTGGCACATCGAATGTTCGGCGATGGGTTGCTCCCTGCTGGGTGAGAGCTTCGACATCCATGGTGGTGGGGCCGATCTGGCTTTTCCTCACCATGAGAACGAGATCGCCCAGAGTGAAGGCGCCACAGGTCGGCCGTTGGCGCAGGTGTGGATGCACAACGGCTTCATCAACGTCGACAACGAGAAGATGTCCAAGAGCCTGGGCAACTTCTTCACCATCCGCGACGTGCTCAAGGTTTTTGACGCCGAGACGGTGCGCTTCTTTGTGGTTCGCACCCATTACCGCAGCCCGTTGAACTACAGCGACGTGCACCTGCAGGATGCCCGTGGAGCCCTGCGCCGCTTGTACACCGCGCTGGATGCCGTGGCGCCTGTGCAAGGGCCGGTGGACTGGGCCCATCCCCAGGCGGTGCGTTTCAAGGCTGCGATGGACGAGGATTTTGGAACGCCGGAGGCGGTGGCCGTCCTGTTTGATCTGGCCGGAGAGGTCAACCGGACCCGATCGCCCGAAGTGGCGGGTCTGTTGCGGTCGCTCGGCGGTGTGCTCGGCTTGCTCCAGCAGTCGCCCAAGGCGTTCCTGCAGGGCGGGGCTTCGGAAGGTGGGTTGGACGAGGCCGCCATCGCGGCCCAGATCGAAGCCCGTGCCGCCGCCAAGAAGGCCCGTGACTTTGCCGCGGCCGATCGCATCCGCGCCGAGTTGTCGGCCCAGGGCATCGAGCTCAAGGACGGCCCGCAGGGGACCACCTGGGTTCGCAACTGAGCGCCGCACGCATGTCTGATCTGGATCCGACCGTGGACGTGGCCGTGACGCTGGAGACCCCGGCCTACTGGGACGAGGCCTGCCGGCACCTCGCGGTCAGCGACCGGGTGTTGAATAAGCTCATTCCGGTTTATGGCGAGGCGCGCCTGCAAAGCCGCGGAGACGCTTTTTCAACGCTGGCGCGCTCCATCATCGGCCAACAGATCTCGGTGAAGGCCGCCCAGTCGGTGTGGGACCGCTTTCTGGCCTTGATGCCGGAGGGGAGCCTGCCGTTGACGCCGCGACAGGTCTCGGACTTGTCCGTGGAATCGATGCGTTCGGCGGGGCTTTCGGCCCGGAAGGTCGAGTACCTGCGTGACTTGGCGGCCCACTTCCTGGACGGCAAGGTCCACGAAGCCGCCTGGACGGGCATGTCCGACGAGGACATCATCGACGAGTTGGTGGCCATTCGGGGCATCGGGCGCTGGACCGCCGAGATGTTTCTCATCTTTCACCTGATGCGTCCCGATGTCTTGCCGCTCGACGATGTCGGCCTGCTCAAGGGCATCAGCCAGAACTACTTCAGCGGAGAGCCGGTGTCCCGTGCGGAGGCCCGGGAAGTGGGGGCTGCCTGGGCGCCCTACCGCTCCGTGGCCACCTGGTACATCTGGCGCAGCCTCGATCCGTTGCCCGTGGAATATTGAACGGTGCTGGCCCGTCAAGATCAAGAAATCAGTTCAGCATAAACCTGTAGTCACAGCCGATAGTGGAAGGAGAACGAAGATGCATCTGGTCGAACAAATCAAGGAAAAAGCCAAGAAAAGCCTGCAGACCGTCGTGCTGCCCGAGAGCTACGACGAGCGCATGCTTTACGCCGCAGAGAAGATCGTCAAAGAAGGCCTGGCCAAGATCGTCCTGCTGGGCAGCCCGGACAAGATCCTGGCCGATGCCGAAGTCAAGGGCATCAACCTGGCTGGTGTTGAACTGCTCGATCCCAAGACCTCGCCCAAGCTGGATCAGTACGTGGCCGATCTCGTCGAGCTGCGCAAGAGCAAAGGCCTGACGCCCGAGCAGGCCCGTGAACTGCTGACCGCGGATGACTACCTCTACTACGCCGGCATGATGGTGCGCAACGGCGACGCGGGTGGCGAAGTGGCTGGTGCGACCGGCACCACGGGCAACGTGCTGAAGGCCGCGTTCCAGACCGTGGGTCCGGCCAAGGGCATCAAGACCGTGTCGTCGTTTTTCATGATGGTCACGAGCAATCCGTCGTTTGGTGAGAACGGCATCGTGTTGTTCGCCGACTGTGCGGTGAACCCGAACCCGGACGCGCAGGCCCTGGCCGAGATCGCGGTCGCCACCGCAGGCAACTGCAAGGCTTTCCTGGACGTGGAGGCCCGTGTGGCCCTGCTGTCGTTCTCGACCAAGGGCAGCGCCAAGCACGCCGATTGCGAGAAGGTCCTCAAGGCTCTGGAGATCGCCAAGCAGATCAACCCCGATCTGGCCATCGATGGTGAGCTGCAGGCCGATGCCGCCCTGCTGCCCAAGGTGGGCGAGAAGAAGGCCCCTGGCAGCACGGTGGCCGGCAAGGCCAACGTCCTGGTGTTCCCGGACCTGGACGCTGGCAACATCGGCTACAAGCTGGTCGAGCGCATCGCCGGCGCCGAGGCGGTGGGTCCCATCATCCAGGGTCTGGCCAAGCCAGTGAACGACTTGTCGCGCGGTTGCTCGGTCGACGACATCGTCAACGTCACGGCCATCACCGCGGTTCAAGCAGCCCAGGGCTGATCGATGGATCATGGATGCCCGGCAGTGCCGGTGTCCATGCGCGAGGCGCATCCGTTGCGGGGCGCCTCGCTACTTTGAAATTTCGGGTTCTCGTCTACACTCACGGCCGGTCCCTGGCTCCAGAACAGGAGTGAATCCATGAGCAAACGACATTTCCTCGAATTCGAGCAGCCCATTGCCGAGCTCGAAACCAAGATCGAGGAACTGCGCTACGTCCAGAACGAATCGTCGGTCGACATCTCCGACGAGATCGATCGGTTGTCCAAGAAGAGCATGCAGCTCGCCAAGGACATCTATTCGACCCTGAGCCCCTGGCAAGTCACCCAGATCGCGCGTCATCCCCAGCGTCCGTACACGCTGGACTATGTGAACGAGATCTTCACCGATTTCCAGGAAATGCACGGCGACCGCCACTTCGCGGACGACCAGTCTATCGTGGGCGGTCTGGCGCGTTTCAACGGCCAGGCCTGCATGGTGATCGGCCACCAGAAGGGGCGCGACACCAAGGAGCGTGCGGCCCGGAATTTCGGCATGGCGCGTCCCGAGGGCTACCGCAAGGCCCTGCGCCTGATGAAGACCGCCGAGAAATTCGGTCTGCCGGTGTTCACCTTCGTGGACACGCCTGGCGCATATCCGGGCATTGGTGCTGAGGAGCGTGGGCAGTCTGAGGCCATCGGTCGCAACATCTACGAGATGGCGCAACTGGAAGTGCCCATCGTCACCACCATCATCGGTGAAGGCGGCTCCGGCGGGGCCTTGGCCATCAGCGTGGCGGATCAGGTGCTGATGCTGCAGTACGCCGTGTATTCGGTGATCTCGCCGGAAGGTTGCGCTTCGATCCTGTGGAAGACGGCTGAGCGTGCGTCCGATGCCGCCGAGGCGCTGGGCATCACGGCCCACCGTCTGAAGGCCTTGGGCCTGATCGACAAGATCATCAACGAGCCGGTCGGCGGGGCACACCGCGATCGCAAGGCGATTGCGGCAAGCTTGAAGCGCGCCTTGAACGACTCCTTGCGTCAGGTTTCGGACCTGACCGTGCCTGAGTTGCTGGACCGACGCTACGACCGCGTGCGCAGCTACGGCCGTTTCAGCGACACCAAGAGCCGTTGACGGAAACCGGAGCCTTGGCTCCGGTTCCCCCCTCCACCCGCTTGCGGGATCCGGAACCTGGGTTCCGGGTTCTAGGCCAGCGGGTTTTGTTTTTTCAGAATGCCATGGACAAGGGTGATGTGCTGGGCCGTGCCTTGGCGGCGGCTTTGTCAGGGGATGCAGGGGGAGAGGCTCGAGCGGCTGCAGTCGTGGCGGTGGCCTGCAGCGGGGGGCGGGACTCGATGGCCCTGTTGGACGTGGCCGCCCGATGGGCAAGCGATCGTTCCGTGAGGGTGGTGGCCCTGCATGTGCACCACGGGTTGAGTGCCGGTGCCGATGACTGGGAAGCGCATGTGGCCCGCTGGTGTTCGGAGCGTGCGGCCCGTGGTGGCGATGTCGGGTTCCGCTCGAAGCGGGTGCAGCTGGTCCCGAAGAAGGGGGCGAGCCTGGAGGCGCAGGCCCGGGACGCTCGTTACGCGGCGTTGGCCGAATTGGCCCGGGCCGTCGACGCAGGTTGTGTTTTGCTGGCTCACCACCTGGACGATCAGGCGGAAACGTTTCTGCTGCAGGCATTGAGGGGTGCGGGCCCCCGGGGCTTGTCGGCGATGCCGGCCCGCCGTCAGGCCCTTGGTGTGACGTGGTTGCGCCCTTGGCTGGGCTGTGAGCGCGCCCTCATCGATGCGCATGTGCACGGGCGCGGCATTGCCTACGTCGAGGACGACAGCAATACCAGTCTGCGATTCGCCCGCAATCGTCTGCGCCACGAGGTGTTACCGTTGTTGGAAAGGGCCTCGCCTGGTGCCGCGCGGATGCTGGCCCGCAGTGCCGGGTTGGTGCAGGAAGCGGCGGCATGCCAGTCGCAGCGGGCATGGGACGATCTGGAACGTGTTCGGGACCCGTGCGGGGGGCTGGACGTGGCTCGATTGGACGAATTGACGGGTGCCCAGCGGCGCGCCGTGTTGCATTGTTGGCTGAGTCGTGACTTGGGGGTGGCGGCGCATCATCAGGACATCGTGCGACTGGACGCTGAAGTGGGCGGGGCGCGATCCGTGGGGCGCTGGCCCTGGCCCTTGGGTGGGGAATTGCGGCAATACAGGGGACGGCTTTTTTGGTGTGAGCCGGCTTCCCTGGTGGAGGCCGCATCCCCCGATTCGCGCACGATCGCGGACGTTCGAAGCGCCCAGCGGGTGGTATGCGACCCGGGCGAGGGTCTGCATGTGCCGGAGGGGGGCGGGTGGGTGTGGATTCGTCCCCCGATCCCGGGTGAGCAGGCCTTGGCCGCGCCGCACTGGGAGGGGCTGGAGTGGCGCCGCCGCCGAGGAGGGGAGACTTTCCAGTTTGCCCCCCGCTCCATCCCTCGGTCCTTGCGCAAGCAGTTTCAATCGCGAGGCATTCCGGATGGGTTGCGTCCCGAATGGTTGCTTTGGGATGGGGATGCCCTGCTGTTTGTGCCGGGTCTGGGGGTGGATGCGCGCAGTTGGGTGTCGCGCTCCGACCCGGAATGCAGGAGTCTTGTGTGGCAACCGCCGCACGGTGCGTAAAATGTCGCCTTTTCCGCTGCCTTTGGGCGGCTCACCCTGGCACTTGGCCAGCACCTCATCAAGTCAATGGCTCTGATTGTTCACAAGTACGGCGGCACGTCGATGGGCTCCACGGAGCGCATCCGCAACGTCGCCAAGCGTGTCGCCAAGTGGGCGCGCGCCGGTCACCAGATGATCGTGGTTCCCTCTGCGATGAGCGGAGAGACCAACCGGCTCCTGGGCTTGGCCAAGGACGTGTCGCCCTCGGTGCACACCGCTTCCGTGGCGCGCGAACTGGACATGATCGCCTGCACCGGCGAACAGGTTTCTGTGGGCCTGCTGTCCCTGGCTCTGCAGGCCGAAGGCATGGAAGCTGTCAGCTATTCCGGCTGGCAGGTGCCCATCCGCACCGACTCGTCCTACACCAAGGCCCGCATCGAGAGCATCGACGACGCGCGTGTGCGTGCCGATCTGGCGGTTGGCAAGGTGGTGGTCATCACCGGCTTCCAGGGGGTGGACGAGGGCAACAACATCACGACGCTTGGCCGAGGTGGCTCTGACACCTCGGCTGTGGCCGTGGCAGCGGCCATGAAGGCCGACGAGTGTCTGATCTACACCGACGTGGACGGCGTCTACACGACCGACCCGCGTGTGGTGCCGGAAGCCAAGCGCCTGCACACCATCTCGTTCGAAGAGATGCTGGAAATGGCCAGCCTGGGCTCCAAGGTCCTGCAGATCCGTTCGGTCGAGTTCGCGGGCAAATACCGCGTGCCGATGCGCGTGCTGTCGAGCTTCACTCCTTGGGACATCGACATCGAGGAAGAAGCCAAGTCGGGCACGCTGATCACTTTCGAGGAAGACGAGAAGATGGAACAAGCCGTTGTGTCGGGCATCGCGTTCAACCGCGACGAAGCCAAGATCACCGTGATGGGAGTGCCGGACAAGCCGGGCATCGCCTATGGCATCCTGGGCAAGGTTGCCGAAGCCAACATCGATGTGGATGTCATCATCCAGAACGTGTCGCACGACGGAAAGACGGACTTTTCGTTCACCGTCCATCGCAACGACTACCAGCGCACGGTGGACCTGCTCAAGGCCGATGTGCTGCCGGCGATGGGGGCCACCGAGATCATCGGTGACACCAAGATCTGCAAGGTTTCCATTGTGGGCAT
>JACCDS012022115.1_pt1 | contig 10509 bp, 10 predicted proteins | sample 7446441 | NCBI WGS metagenome assembly JACCDS01 (sample SAMN15323445, study PRJNA562643) | freshwater metagenome | isolation source: river surface water | place: USA:Blue River Watershed | collected 2017-08-17 | reverse complement strand
TAACGCTTCAGCTTGCAGATGTACTTGCCAAAGCACGCCATCTTTGTCCTGGCGTAGCTGCTTCAACCAGTCTTGTACCGGGCAGGCCAGCTGCGCGTCGTCGAGTTCCAGTACACCGGCAAAATAGACCTGTTGGAAGTCGCGGGGCAATGACTGACTTCGCGACAACACAGCAGCAAAACGCTGCAATTGTGCCGGCATTTGCTGCAATAACTCGTGCTTGATCAATTCACCCGCGGCACCGACCGGTAGCAAACCAGCTGCGACCGCTCGTTGCATTTGTTGCTCCAGTAGCTGCACTGAGCGGGATTGTCCCAGCGCCGGCTCAAGCCGGATACGCTGACTCAGCGCGCTATAGAGCTGCTGTTGCAATTGCCAGTGACTGAGACCATCCAGTGCAAAGGCTTCGTCGTCCTGATGTGGCGCGGTCTGGGCATGGAAATAAACCTGCAAACGCTGCTGGAAAAAACAACGCACCGGGTCGCGTAAAAAATCGGCCAGTTGAGTCAGGTCCAACGGCTGGTCCGGCGCTTGTAAAGGCAAGACTTCCTGCGCTTGCGCTGCCGTCGCCGGCTGATAAAAACTGCGCCATTCCCGCTGCCAGGTTTGCAGTTCGCCAGATAGATAACGCTGACTATATGGCTTTAGCGGAAAATCTTCGGTCAGCAGGCCCAATACATCATCGCCCGCTTCGGGAGCCAGCTGCCAGCCTTGCGCCAGATGTTGGCGCAATTGCGCCACCAGCACACTGGGCTCACGTTCGCTGTTGTCATGCACACTACGGCCAAGCCAGCTGATCCGCAGCCGCTGGCGGGCGGATAACACCGCTTCAAGGAACAAATAGCGGTCATCATCACGCCTGGAACGATCGCCAGGCCGATATTGCGCGGCCATCAAATCAAAATCCTGCCGCCGTTGGACGCGGGGGAAAGCGCCATCCTGCATACCGAGTAAATGCACCTGACGAAACGGGATCGCGCGCATCGGCAACAATGAAGCAAAATTGACCGCGCCGGACAAGAAACGCTGCTGCAGGCTGTTCCGTTCAAACTGCCCCAACCAAGCGTCTGCGACTAGTGGCAAAGCCAGCGTTGACTCCAGCCGGGCCTGCTTACAAGATTGTTGCCATTGCCCCAGCTCGTCGCGTAGTTGTTGCACTAACAGCAGGCTTTGTTCAGTTTCGGCGCGGAAAAAATCTTCGAGAAGTTGCAATAATTGCTGATACCAGTCCTTTGCCGTCTGCGCAGTGGCGCATTGCCGCCACCAATGATCCAGCTGCTGCAGCAGCAAGGCCAGCTGGCCGGCGCAATCGGCTTCCAAGCCCTGAACAGCACCAAGCGGTGCACCATTACTGTCCACAGTGTCAGAGCCGGTCGACTCAGCCTGATCTATGGCAACGTCATCGCCGAGTGCGTAGCCCAATAACATCCGTTGTAACGCATGAAATAAGCTGAACTGTTGATAGTCGTAACGAATGCCAATGCTTTGCCGCTGCTCGCTGTGCAGCCCCCAGTGCGCACCCGCCTGCATCAGCCACTGACTGAGCTTGCCGATCCCCGCCGCATCGAGCTCAAACTTTGCCGCAAGTTCAGGCACTTGCAGTAAATCGATGATATCACTGACATAAAACCGCTGTTGGCGGATATTCAGCAAATACTGCAGTGCCTGCAACATCGGTTGCTGCACCGTGGCGGCCTGGTCGGCGATGGTAAAAGGGATACAGCGGTCATCATCGCGCCGGTAGCGGCCAAACACTGCGTGAATGGCGGCGGCATATTCGTTGATATCGGGGACCATGACCATAATGTCACTAAACTGCAACGTCGGATCCAGACTGAGCTGAGCCAGTAAATCGTCATGCAGAACTTCCAGTTCCCGCACTATGCTGTGGCAGCGGGCAAAGCACAGCGACTGTGCCTGCGTCCGATGAAGCTGCGGCCAATGTTGCCGGCTATTCGGCAGATCCCGCAGCTCCAGAATGTCCTGCTGTAACTGGCCAAGCAGATGGCTGCAATCATAGTCACTGAATAAGTCGATACGCTCGCCACGAAACAGCTGGCGGAACTGCTGCGTCTGATCAAACTGATCGAGCAGGCGAATGTAATCGCGGCCTTGTTTACCCCAGGCAGCTAATAGCGGGTGTCCGCTGGCATCCGGTTTTGGTTGCTGGCGGCTGTGCGCAGTCTGACCAGGCATCGAACGAAACAGATCTTTATCAGCAATAATGTCGGCCCAATAGTGCTGACAAGGGTTATGCACTGCTAGCAGGATCTGGGTATAGGGCGCAATGGCGGCCAGCGCCTCGAGGCTTTGTTGTGACATACTGCTGATACCAAATAACATGACCCGGCGCGGTAGCTGTGCCGGTCTGTTGGTTTGGTTAAATGTGGCAGCCGCACGGATACATTCCTGTTGCAATACAGCACGGCTGAAGCGGCGCTCTTCCAGTTCCATATCCGCCAGGATCGCGCGCCACAATGCCGCCTGCCAGCGATTGTCGTCAGACAGTGGCTGACGCTGGCCACGCGCATCTAACAGCACATCGTCTCCCTGTTGCCATAACAGCAGCCAATCAGCACGATATACCTGATATTGGTCAAATAAATCAGCCAGTTTCAATGCGAGCTGGTCGACTTTACGCTGTTCACTGTCGTCAGCTAAATAATGTGCCAATGTAGAGAATTCAGCGTGTTGCAACAGTTCCGGCAATAACCGTAACAGCCGCCAGTGCAGCTGGTCTTTGTCAAAAGCACATTGTTCCGGGATTGCGAGGTCGGGTAGCAGCCAACGGTACAACTGCCAGACAAACCGGTGTGGCATCGCCAGCCGTAAACCACAGGCAATACCAAGGCCGCCGCTGCCATCCGCAGCAGGTTCTGCTGCCAGCGCCAGTTTCAGCCACTGCGCGATGCCGTTGCTTTGCACCAGAATAGTTTCAGCTTCAAACACATCCAGCGGATATGCTGCCATCCATGCGGTACAAAGCGCGCGCAGTTGCTCGGGTAAATTGGCGTGTACCACCATAAAACCGGCGGTCAGGGCAGAAGATTTCTGTGTTAACACGGCTACATCCTTGCAGAATCAATAAATCAGGTGCTGACGACCTGGTTGCGGCCATTATCTTTGGCCCGGTATAGGGCGCTGTCGGCTCTGGAGATCACTTCACGTACCTGCTCATGGCGACCTGCCTGAGTCAGGCCAATACTGACAGTGACCTGATAGCCCGGAAAACGGGGAAATTGTAACGCGGCGACGGCCAAACGTAACCGCTCAGCCATCTCCAGTGCCTGTGCTTCCACCGTATCGGGCAGCACCAGCAAAAATTCTTCGCCGCCACTACGCCCGATAATATCCTGCTGGCGCAGTGTCGTCTGCAGGGTTCTGGCAACGGCAACCAACACTTCATCACCCGCTTCATGACCGAACTGATCGTTACATAGTTTAAAATGATCAATATCGGCAATCATCAAGCACCATGACTGTTGCAGCGGAGCGGCCTGCTGTTGGACCTGATCACAGCGTGCCAGCACAAAACGCCGGTTGCCCACTTGAGTCAGCTCGTCAGTCATGGCCAATTTATGCAGGCGTTTATTACGCTGGATCTGCGAGATTGCATACAACAATGCAATCAACGCCAACACCACAAATAAGGCAATAGCGATGTACTGCCAGCGCTGCGCAGCTTCCAGCACGGCCAGCTGTTGGCCGGTCAGCCGATTTTCGGCCTGCAACTGGGTGTTTTTCTGTGATTGCAGCTCGGAGTCAAACTGAAAGCGTAATAAGGCTTCGCGTTGTTGTTTCGCCTGTGAATTGAGCTTTTCCTGCAGTTGGCCAGCAACGTCTAACAACCGGTACGCATTTTGGTATTGGCCGGCTTTGGCTTCAGCCCGCGCCCAGGCCTGATTCAACATCAGCAGATAACGAGGATTTTGTTCGGATACCAACACTTGCTCCGCTTCAGCAAATTTGTGCAGACCTTGTTGTAGCTGGCCATATTCGCTGAGAGCTTCTGCCTGGTATAACTGATAAATGGCATGATTAAACGGCCGGAACGCCGGGTCTTTTTGCTTAAGTTTTTGGATCTCGTTGTCAATTTGGCCGATGAGCTCAACGGATTCAGCGTATTTTTGTTCCAGATTACTGACCCAAAGCAGATCAATCAGGGTTGCCACGGCGTAGTGTGGGTCACCGATATCCAGGTAAATCTGCCGAACCTGCTGCATCAGCGAGCGCGCCTGCGGCGTTTTGCCCATTTCGGCATAAATAAATGCTTTTTGTTGCAGTACAAACGCCTGACGATAGCTGTCATTCGGCGCTATATATTCACGCTCGCTGGTTTCCAGATATTCAATCGCTTGATCATATTCGGCCATGCGGCGAAAGGCGGCAGCGATATTTTCCAGCGACAAACCAATACCTTGACGGTTGTCAGCCTTTTGAAATAACTCAAAAGCTTTAAACAACCGTACCAGAGCTTCTGCGTGTTCACCACGGATCGAATGGGTATCAGCCTGTTGCGACAACACATTGGCCTGGGCCAGTGCATCTTCACTGCTGTTCGCCAGCGCCAAAGCTTGTGTTAAATCTTCCTGTTGGCGGGCGGCTTCGCCAAGGTTAAGCAGATGTGCGGCACGGCACTGATAAAAATAGCTCAGAGTCAGATAATCGCTGCTCAGCGCCGGATCACTGATAAAGCGGCTGGCAAACTGCACGCCGCCGGCTGGATCAGTCAAATAATCAATCTGACAGACTTCGCGCTGCAACCGGCGCAACCGCTTTTCATCGCCTGCGGGCAGTTGCTGTTTCAGTTGCTGTAAAAAATCCCGGGCGGCTTTGGCGTCATAAAACACCCGCTCGCCCTGCTCAAGTTGACGGATCAGTTCATCAAAAGTGACGACATCGGCTTGTGCATACGGGCTGTAGCAGTTGAGCCACAGCGCGCAGCAAAGCTGCATCAACAGATACTGAACAGTCCGCCGCATCAAACCTCCGTCGCCATTTAGACGCTGTGGTAGCCATCCGGATTTTGTTGTTGCCAGCGCCAGGCATCACGCACCATGTCTGCCAGCGAATGCTCTGCCCGCCAGCCTAATAACGCTGCAGCTTTCGTCGGATCCGCATAACACAATGCGACATCGCCTGATCGGCGCGGGCTCAGCTGATAAGGGACAGGAACCTGATTCTCCTGCACAAAAGCTTCGACCATCTGCAGCACACTGTAACCCTGACCGGTGCCGAGATTGACCGCTTCGATACCACTGTGTTGTTGCAGATACTTCAGCGCCTGCAAATGCCCACGGGCCAGATCCATCACATGAATATAATCCCGCACGCCGGTACCGTCGACGGTGTCGTAATCGCTGCCAAACACCGATAAGTGTGGCCGTTTCCCTACCGCAACCTGGCTGATAAAAGGCATCAGGTTATTCGGCATGCCATTTGGATCTTCACCAATCAGGCCACTGGGATGGGCGCCAACCGGATTAAAATAACGCAGCAGCGTGATACGCCAGCTAGGATCCGCTGCCGCCAGATCTTGCAGGATATACTCGACCATTAGCTTACTTTGGCCATAAGGATTGGTGGCAGATCGCGGTGAGGCTTCCGTAATAGGCACCTCTGCAGCGGCACCGTATACCGTAGCAGAGGAACTGAATACCAGTTGTTTCACGCCGGCATCAGCCATTACGCGACACAACGTCACAGTTCCAGCGACATTAAAGTCATAATATTTCAGCGGTAGCTGAGTAGATTCACCGACCGCTTTTAAGCCGGCGAAATGCACAACGGCACTGATTGGATATTCGGCAAATACCCGGCGTAAAGCCGCCTCGTCGCGGATGTCCGCATTGATGAGCGGAACTGCTTTACCGGTGATTTGTGCGACACGCAACAAAGATTCGGCTGATGAGTTGCACAGATTATCCAGCGCGATCACATCAAAGCCAGCCTGCTGCAATACAATCGCGGTATGACTGCCGATATATCCGGCGCCGCCAGTTAATAAAATCAGTGACATACAGTGTCCTTATGGCAGTACTTTCTTAAAAGGTTTGACGGTGCTGCGGGCGTATACGCCATGAAGAATAAACGGATCTGCGGCTGCCCAGTCCTGCGCCTCGGCGAGTGACATAAATTCAGCCACGACCAGAGAACCGCTGAAACCGGCAGGACCGGGATCTGCACTGTCGATTGCAGGCGTGGGGCCAGCCAGTAATAAACGTCCGGCTTCGGCTAATTGTTGTAACCGCGCCAGATGCGCCGGCCGATGTTCCAGCCGTAAGCTCAGGCTGCTAGCAATATCTTCAGAATAAATCATGTAGTACATGTCAGACTCACTTGCTGAAAAAGAAGGCGGGATTTGCTTGCGAAGATAACAGATAGCCAGTTGATTTTCCAACAACTTGCGCCGCGCTGCAGTAGCCAAAACCGGACAAGCCTACAGCGTCTGTAATGCAAAAACGCCCTGACGGGCGTTTTTTTAAAATGGTCATTGCAGCACGACAAAATCGGTCAGGCCGCTTGTCCCAGTGTTTGCTTGCGTTGGTTGTAAAAATCGACCATGCCCTGCATTTGCTCGTCGTCATACGGCACCAAGCTGCCAAGCACCAGCCGTTTTTCGCCAACGCCAATCACTTCGTCGCCGTCACAGAGTTCAAAAGTCAATACCACCTGCGCGCGTTTGCCTTCCTGCTCTAAAGTGGACGTTGCCAAACGTAATGTCGGGCACTCAGTACCAAACCGGGTGAAGTTCAACGTCATGCTCTGGTAGATCACCAGCGGGCGTTGTGGATTAATCATCACGCCATGCTGCTGCATCAGTGGTTGTAAAATATGCGGAAAATTCTGTCCAGAAAAACGCACATAATCTCGAACCAGCTTTTCGATGAACTGGCAGTGTTGTTGCCTTTCACCGGACTGAGTCAATGACAAATAGACCTTTCCGTTCTGATCCTGGATTTGAACTTCATCGCCGAGTTCTACGCAGTGTAACTGCACATCAGCACTTACCATGCCTTCAAAGCGACAACTCAGCTGCGCTGCCAGACCAAAACGACTCAACAGGAAGGCGAACAACAAATCGCCTGGTACGCAGAACCTTTTACTGTCGGCGTCGTGGATAGGATTAAAATCTTCGGCAATTTCTTTAGCAAACCGACTGGCCTGAGTGGCGCTAAACGCAAACTGCTCACCCTGGCGACTAACAAAAGCATCCAGAAACATCTGACACTCGCTGAATCAAAAACAAGTCGGCCAGTCTAGCTGATTTCTGCGTTGCCGATGGTATAACCAGTCTGGATTAACAGCCAGATACTGTAGAGATCACAAAATACACTGTATATTTTATCAGTGCATGCTTGCTTTTCGTGCGATTGCTGATTACTGTATAGACATACACTGTACATAACATCAGTATCCGGAGTTCAAATGCGTCAGCTAGCCTTAACTACTTCAGTCAGCCGTTTGCCTCAATCAGCTTTGAACCGCCAGCAGGCAGGCTACTTTAAAGAAATTGCCGAAGATAACATCGCCAGTATCTGTCAAACCCTGGCCGCGTTGACCACATCTGGCGATGTCCAACAAGGCTGGATCCTGGTATTGGCGCCGCAACATCACTTAAGTAAGCAACTACTGGAACAATGCCAGATCGATTGCCAGCGCCTGTTAGTGATTGGGCAGAAACAAGTACATCGTTATGACAACTTAATGCGCGATGCCCTGACCTGTTCAACCTGTAGTGCGGTTCTGAGTTTTCTGCCGGTGGATTGTGCTGAATTGGCTGACTATCAGTATCTGGCTAACAAGTACCAGACTCAGCTGATTAATCATTACAGCATTCAAACTTGCACATCTCATTAAAATACGAGGTTCAACGGACCACTATTTCGGTGCTGGCGGCCTTTCGTTACAATAGTGATTTTTCGGGATGAATTATGCCTTGTTATTGCGGACGGCCAGAAGAGTACCAACAATGCTGTGCTCCATTGCATCAAGGCATGCAACAGGCCGCCACGCCAGAACAGCTGATGCGATCACGTTTTAGTGCTTATTTTTTAAAATTAGTCCCCTACATCGCCAATACCTATCATCACAGCCAACAATCAGAGCTTGCTACGTTGGAAATCAGCGCCTTTGCTGAAACAGCCAGGTTTCTGTCGCTGCAGGTTGTCGCCACAGCAGGACCGGAAGGATTTAATGGAGTACCGACAAAACAGGTCTTCTCAGCAGACAGCGCAAATTTGGCGACCGGATACGTGCATTTTATCGCCCGGTTTTTAATTAAAGATCAGTTACATCAACTGGAAGAACAATCGCGTTTTGTTCAGAAGCAACAAGTATGGAGCTATCTGGATGGTGTGCTGCTACCGCATGCAGTGGTTAAAATCGGCCGTAATGACAGCTGCCCGTGCGGCAGTGGTAAAAAATTTAAAGCTTGTCAGTCACATTGGCTAAACGGTCAACTCAGTACCGGGCTTGCGCCGATTTAGATCCTGCAGGGACTATTTTCTATCTGTTCGATAGCGCCAATACGAAGCACGCTGAAGCGACCCGCCCAGCTTGTTCAAGCCGCCATTGGGTCTGCGTTCAGTTGTTCTAACACGTCGTATAACAGGGTTGTGTCTAGAGTCTGGATTGGGGCATCGCTGTGTTGCAAATGCCGTTGGCTGTGCAACGACAGATTGTCGAGGATTTCGGCGCTGAGCTTTTTCGCGTCATGGCGGATCACCTGCGGCTGTGGCTGTAACAACAAACTAAGCCGTAATGCGGCAAAGCCACCTTGCTGCAGTGCATGTCCTTGTTGACACATACGAGCAATGTCAGTGCTAAGCATGGCAGGATCGCGAAGCGCGGGAAGTTGAAGTTGTTGACGTAAGTCAGTCTGTTGTGGGGTCGCATTGCCATCAGGTAAACAGAAACCAGCTTGCTCTTCTGTGGCGGGAGATAACACCGATAACCATAACTGAAAGTCTGCCCGGCAGTGCTGCTGCAAAGCCTGGTTCAGTTCACTACCTAATTGCCATTCGTTAATTAACATAAAAAAATCAGCTGGTGACCCGATGAATTGCTGACATTATCGGCAGTCAGCACAGGAACTTGAGATAATTGCTTTACAAGCAAATAAATTTTGATAAGATGCCGGCCACGTGGAGGGGTTCCCGAGTGGCCAAAGGGATCAGACTGTAAATCTGCCGGCACTGCCTTCGAAGGTTCGAATCCTTCCCCCTCCACCATCTTCGCCACATTGCTGGCTACCTCATATGAAATTCCAAATTCCAAACTCATGTAAATACTGATGGCTGCGAAGTCATTACACATAGACATCGTTACTTTACCGACATCATTGTTGCCAACTTGCGCTCTGCTTAATTGTTTCCCACACTGAAACAATCCGCAGAATGTTGCAAGGACGCATGTCTTGACCGGAGCCACCCCGTCAATCCTGATCGTTGATGACCAGCGGCCATTTTAGTTAATGATGAAAGGGATCCTGCATAGTCTCGGCTATCGAACTATTGATTTTGCCCACCATGGTGAGCTGGCTTTACAGCGTTGCCAGCAACAGCGTTACCAAATCATCTTTATCGACTACAACCTCGGTACCGGCAAGAACGGCCGGCAGTTACTGGAAGATTTAAGGCAATTTGGATTGTTAGATGCTGCCAGTATCTGCATGCTGGTTACCGGTGAAAACACCGTCCCTATGGTGATTAGCGCAGTAGAACTCGAGCCTGACGACTATCTGATGAAGCCATTTTCGCAAAGTGTTTTACGCAGCCGATTACAGCGGATCCAACAAAAAAAGCATTGTTTGTATGGCGTGTACCAAGCGATGATGATGCAGGATTGGCCCACAGTCGAAGTCCAGGCCCGGCATCTGCTGGAACAATATCCCCGCTACACCCCTTATCTGCGCCGGATCCAGGTGCAAGCGATGTTACAAACCGGTAAGTTCGATGCAGCCAAGACAGAGCTGGCGCCCATACTGAGTCAACGCCGGCCGCATTGAGCCTTATTACAACAAGCACGACTCGAAATGGAATCGGGCCAGCACCAACGCTGCCAAGCCTTGTGTGAAGAAGCGCTGTCGACCAATAAATATCTGGTCGAAGCTTATGACCTGCAGAGTGAAAACCTGATGCGTGGCGGTGATCCCGGCCAGGCGCGCCAGTTACTGAAAAAAGCGTTGGAGATCTCACCCTATCAGCTGCAGCGGTTACAGCAATTTTTTCAATTGAGCCTACGCACCGGCCGGCAGAATGATATGTTGCAGGCCGCGCGGCAAATGTACGAATTGACCCGCCGCGCTGGTAGTAATGATCCAAAACAATTGCTGAATTACGTACGTTGTTTACTCAACGCTGTGAGTGCAAGCACTGAAGCCAGCCAAAAAAACCGTCTGCAACAGGAATCCTTATTGATCATGCACCGGGCGCGCCGGGATGAGCATTTGCTGCGAAAGATGGACTATGAGTGCTTTGAGCGCCTGTGTATGGCCAGGCTGGATGC
>JACCDS010795300.1_pt1 | contig 10511 bp, 11 predicted proteins | sample 7446441 | NCBI WGS metagenome assembly JACCDS01 (sample SAMN15323445, study PRJNA562643) | freshwater metagenome | isolation source: river surface water | place: USA:Blue River Watershed | collected 2017-08-17 | reverse complement strand
GTGTATTAGAAAATGCGGAAATAACCTTAGAAGCAAACCCGGAGGATCTGACAAAAGCCTATTTACATGCGATTCAGGACTTAGGAATAAACCGTTTGAGCATAGGTATTCAATCCTTTCAAGATCGTAATTTGAAATTCTTGAACCGTAACCACAGTGCCGATCAGTCCATTCAAGCCATTCATGATGCGCAGGCGATTGGCCTCACGAATATCAGCATCGATTTGATCTACGGTTTGCCAGATAACTCATTGGTAGACCTGGAACATGACATCCTCCAAGCCGTCGAAACAGGCGTCAATCACATTTCAGCCTATAGTTTAACGGTTGAACCGAAGACGGTTTTTGGCCATCAAAAGAAACAAGGAACCTTCCGCGAGGTATCAGAAACGCACATGGCTACCTGCTTTGAAAATACCCATGCATTACTCGAAAAACATGGGTTTGAGGCATATGAAACATCGAATTTCGCCAAAAATGGGCATTTTTCACGGCACAATACCTCCTATTGGAATCAAGAAAATTACCTGGGCATCGGCCCGGCAGCACATAGTTTCAATCAGGTGAGTCGGCAATGGAACGTTTCCAACAACGCCACCTATGTCAAACAAATCGCACAAGGAATTATCCCGGCTGAAGTAGAAATACTAAGCCCTGCCGACCAATTGAACGAGTTAATGATGACCAAATTCCGCACCAAAGCCGGCGTTTCCATCGATCGCTTAACCGAAAAATTTGCAGCTGCAGGAAGTCAATTTCCAGAAAAAGAAGTGCAGCAGTGGATTAAAGAAGGATTAGCAGAGATTGTAGACGGACATCTGCACTTGATCGGTGATGGGAAATTAATTGCGGATCGACTAGCAGCTGAATTATTCGTAATAGACGCTAGACGTTAGACGCTGGACGCTGGACGTTAGACGCTGGACGTTAGACGCTGGAAGATAGACGTTAGGCAATCGGACTTCGGACTCACTCCCTCCGAACTCCGTACTATTTCCCTCCGGACTATTTCCCTTCGGACTTATCTTTTTCTTTTCGTAATTTCGCAAACCCAATCACTTATCCATGGCTAAACGCGTTGATCTATCCAATACCCCTCGAACCAGTACGCGTGGTTCTAAGTTCAGTCGCATGAAATCAAGCGAATCTCCGAAAGCGGGCTGGACATTCAATCGGGTACTGGGACGCATAGGACGCTACTTTTTGTACATTTGGATCTCAACGATTGTGGCCGTCGTTTTATTCAAATTCATTCCTGTCTACTTCACTCCCACCATGATGGCGCGCAAGATCGATGCCATCCAAGCCGGTGAACCCTCGAAAATTTCGAGCCAGTGGACGCCTTATAATCAACTAGACAGAAATGCCGCTTTAGCAGTAATCGCCTCAGAAGATCAATTATTTCCAGATCATCATGGTTTTGACTTCGATGCGATGTGGGGGGCGGTCAACAATAATTTAAAGGGAAAGCGCATCAAGGGAGCCAGCACCATTTCTCAACAAGTCGCCAAAAACGTATTCCTTTGGCAAGGAAGAAGCTACCTACGCAAAGGATTAGAAGCCTATTTTACCTTGATGATCGAACTGATTTGGGGTAAAAAGCGCATTATCGAGGTGTATTTGAACATTGCGGAAACAGGGAAAATGACCTTTGGGGTAGAAGCAGCCTCGCGAAAATATTACGGCCATTCCGCAGAAGAATTAAGTACCACGGAAGCGGCACGTTTGGCAGCCTGCCTACCTAACCCCATTCGTTTTTCCGTGGCCTCTCCTTCTGGCTATGTGAACAAACGTACGCAGACCATCAAAAGACAAATGAAAGCCTTAGGTGGAAAGAAATTCCTGCGCAGCATCGACTAATCTAACTCCGTCGATGGATCCCAAAAATGTTGCTTAAAATCAATGATTTGGTCATTTTGGACGGCGATACCCTCCTGAGCCAGTAATTCCTGCATCCGATTTCCGCCAAAGAAATTCTTACCCGTCAGCACCCCATTGCGGTTAACCACCCGATGCGCCGGGATATCTGAAATCGTGTGCGAAGCGTTCATTGCCCAACCGACCATTCGAGCGCCACCTTTCATGCCTAGATACGCAGCAATCGCGCCATAGGACGTTACGCGACCCGATGGGATCTCGCGAACCACCTGATAAATCGCATCAAAAGCATTGATTTTATCCATTAATCCAATTTGCGCTCATCGATTTCACGCTCTAACTCGGCATACCATTTAGTTCCGAATTTACGAATCAATGGATCCTTGAGGAATTTATATACCGGCACCCCTAACTCTTTTCCATGCGAACATGCATCGGAACAGATCGTCCACCGCTCATAGTTAATCGCTTGATATTCAGCTAACTTTTGAATACGTATGGGATATAAATGACAGGAAATGGGTTTGCGAAAATCTGTTTTACCTGCAAAATAGGCTTGCTCAATACCACATTTCAAATATCCTTTTTCATCATAAATCGCATAGACACATTCACGTCCCTTGATAATCGGCGTAGAAAAATCACCGTCCTCTTCCCGAATGTAGGTACCTTGTTTTTCAATTTCGGCGATCCCGTCTGCCGACAAAAATGGGCGAATTTCATCTTGAATACGATCCATGATCGCTAATTCTGCTTCCTCTAATGGCGCGCCTAAATCACCCTCTACGCAACAAGCACCCTTACATTTTGTTAAATCACAAACGAAATACTCGTCGGCAATATCCTCACTAATTACAGTATCGTCAATTAAAATCATATGCTTTTGGCTAAAAAACAAAGGTAAAGATAATCCCGATGATTGCCACAAAAAGCAATAAATACCCAAAGCATCCGTTAAATCAGTTTAATTTGGTAATTTTGCACTCATGAATTTAAAGCAATTAGCTTGTTGGCTAGCGTGCAGCATCGCAACCCCGATGTTTGCTTCAAACATCGTTCCAGATACCATTTCAATCGGAAATGTTCGGGTCGCCATTCATTCTTCTGCCAAACCAATTTTCGATAAAGAATTTGCGATGCTTGGGGCCAACAAAAAATACGTTGCCTCCTTAGTGGACAAAATGCGCTTATACTTCCCAGTCATTGAGCCCATTTTAGCTCAGGGAAATGTCCCAGATGATTTCAAATATTTGTGCGTACAAGAAAGTTCGCTCAACCCTAATGCGGTTTCTACTTCAGCTGCGGTAGGCTATTGGCAATTTAAATTAGAAACAGCCAAAGATGTGGGGCTCAAAGTAGATCAGGAAATCGATGAACGTCGCCATATTCTTGAGGCAACACGCGGCGCGGTTAATTATTTCAACCGGAATAACGGCGTTTTACACAATTGGATGAGTACACTACTCTCCTACCGTGTAGGCCTAGGAACTATCAAAAAACTGCCATATACGGCTAATTGGGCTAATAAAACGGAAATCGAAGTGGACTCTTCCACCGACTGGTATGTGATTCGATTCCTGGCTTATAAACACTTCTGGGAGGGCCAATTAACCAGCTTACCTAAGACGGACTCCACCAGTTTAGTCACCTACACCAATACGCGTGGCAAAAATCTCTATGATTTATCAGATGAACTTAACGTAAGTTATGATGATCTGAAGCGGAATAATGCATGGATATTAAAGGATTTTATACCAGACGATAAAGCCTATACGTTGTACCATCCATCTAATGTAAAAACCTACATTTCGGAGACACCACCTCCAGATTTGGTGCTGACTGCCTCAGTCGATTCCACCAAGCTGTACGCTCCAAGTACCCCGAAAAACACGCGTACAAAGAACCAACAAATCTTAAGTGATCAGTTTGAAATTCGTAATCATGTGGTCACCGAAGGAGATAACCTAAGTTCAATCGCCACGAAATACGAGATGAAATTGGGCGAATTGCTCAAACTAAACGGCATCGACCAAACCGCAGTCATTCAAATTGGCCAAAAAATCAAGGTGAATCGCCGCATTCCGATGCTCGAGATCATTGCGCAGAAATTAGATGAGAAGAGTAAAAATGCGCCTGCAGCGGAAAAAACAGTCGCACCAGCGCAACCGGTGGTTGTTGTCGAAGAAACCCGTAAAATTGAAACGATCGAACCCAAAAAATCATTTTACATCGATCCCGCAGATTCCCGTGAAATCGTCATAAAATCAGATAAAAAAGAAGCTGAAAAAATCATCGAGCAAACTCAGATTGTGGAGAAAGCACCTGAACCTGTGGCAGTAGAAAAAACGAATACGCAAGCTGCATTTCATGAAGTAAAAGCTGGAGAAACACTTTTCCGCATTTCGAAAATCTACCAGGTAAGTGTGGATGATTTGATACTTTGGAATGGTCTAGGAAAAGTACCTACCATTCAAGTAGGACAAAAAATCAAGGTAAAACCTTAACGAACACGCATCATATACAAACCGTCACGAAGCGGCAATAGCATCTTATCGACGCGCGGATCATCCAAGCATTTTTGATTAAAGTCACGCAAGGCTTGCGTCGATTTATCACGTGCAGTCTCATCCACAATCTTGCCACTCCATAATACATTATCCACTAAAATAATCCCACCCGGGCTCATTTTGTTGATAATCAAATCATAATAAAGGCCATAATTACGCTTATCGGCATCGATAAAAACCAAATCAAATGGGCCATTGATTTTCGCCAACTCGTCTTTGGCATCGGCTATGCGGTAATCAATTTGATCTTTGTATTCCGAACGATCAAAAAATGATCGTGTAAACGTTTCTAATTCTTCGTTGATGTCAATCGTGATCAATCGACCATCTGAATTAAGTCCTTCCGCTAAACACAAGGCGGAATAACCCGTATAAGTACCTATTTCGAGGATGGTGCTAGGCCGACAAACCTTCGCGAAAAAAGACAAAAATCGGCCCTGCAAATGTCCGGAAAGCATACGCGGCTGTAGGATCCTCGCATGGGTTTCTCGGTCTAACTCCTGCAATAAAGCGGATGGTTCGCCTGAAAAGACGCGTGCATATTCCTCAATGGCAGAATCGATGAATTCCATTATTTGATACCCGTGAAAAAGAAATCTAAGGATTCGGCAGGTTTGTCACTCAAGTAATAATCATCCACTTGAATGGAATTAACCAACTGATTACTTGATTTTGAAATAGCTAAACGACTCAAACGATTGGCAATATCATAAGGAACTTGTAGCCAAGTACGTGGCAATTTATACTGCAAATTGAATATGTCTAATCGGGTGATTTTGGCCACCGACTTCTTATTTTCCTCGTAGTAATCCATCACTTTTTGATTACCGTGTACCCCTTCCGTAATTACCTGACTGAAATGTTTGGACATTAAAGCACTTAACTCAGCCGATACATATTCACGCACATGCCACGGATTACGTGTCAGCGAAAACAAGCGATTCACCGTGGTCAAATATAATTTACCGCCCGGCTTTAATACACGGGCAGCTTCTGCCAAAAAGAAATCGTCATTTTCAATATGCTCAATCACCTGAAAAGTGATGACAAAATCAAAGTGGTTCGAAGGCAAATCTTGCAAGGGAGGCAAGAACATATCGATAAATGTAAAATTCGGATATTGAGCTGAAAGTGAATTCATCAATTCCGTATTCTTATCTACACCGGTATAGGCTGAAACCTTATCTGCTAATACACCTACGCCACGTCCTGTACCGCAACCGATTTCCAATATATTTCCTGAAACCAATTGGCTTACATGCTTATATGGAAACAAAAGACGCTGGTGAACAGGGTTATCCGAAGGAATATCAGAAGAGGCAATTTCAGTCGTTTTATACATTGTATGCTAAATTTGAGCACAAAGGTAAAGTTTTTACCTAAGATTAGGTAATTTGGTTCATGCTTTCGCTATTCTCCACATCGGAATCCCAGAATTACCTCCCCTTTGATGGATCGGTCCATTATTATCCATCATTTTTGAGTGTTTCTGAAGCCATTCATTTTCAACGCATTTTTGAAGAATCAATACCTTGGGAATCTGATGTGGTGCATTTGTTTGGAAAAACGATTCCCATGCGCAGAAAAATGGCCTGGTTTGCGGATGGCCAGCGACGATACACCTATTCCGGCTCTGCCAAATTTGTCAATCCCTGGACGCCAGAGCTACTCGAACTCAAAAACCGCATAGAAAAGCAGTTAAACGTCTCATTTAACGGTTGTTTACTGAATTACTACCACGATGGTGCCGATGGCATGGGCTGGCATGCAGATGACGAAAAGAGCATTGTTCCCAATTCGTGTATCGCTTCGATCAGCCTGGGTGCCACAAGGAATTTCGATTTCAAACATCGGGAAACCAGTCAAAAAGTTCGCATTCCATTACTTCCAGGCAGTTTATTAGTGATGGAGGGGGAAACCCAACAGCATTGGCTTCATGCATTGCCTAAGGCGCTGAAAATTCAAGCACCACGTGTAAATTTGACCTTCAGACAAATGGTTTGAAAAAAAATGCCGACCTTTGCCCCACATTTCAGCCAATACCGTGTCAGAAGAAAACGAATCAAGACCCCCATTTAGAAAACCATTTAGACATTTCACAACTCCGAAAACGGATAATAAAGAGATCGTCTTTGGTATTCAATCTGTTTTAGAAACATTACGTTCTGGAAAAGAGATCGATCGTTTATTAGTACAACGCGAATTAGGACATACTGAAATACTTGATTTAGCCCACGAAAAAGGCATTCAAGTACAAAAGGTGCCTTTGGAGAAATTAAATCGCATCACGCGTAAAAATCACCAAGGAGCCATTGCCTTCGTTTCTGCCATTCATTATGCCAAATTGGAGAATGTCATCGCAGATACATTCGAAAAAGGTCAAATACCCTTAGTATTGATTTTAGATCGTATCACGGACGTTCGGAATTTTGGTGCAATTGCACGTACCGCTGAATGTGCGGGTGTTCATGCCATCGTTATTCCTTCAAAAGGTGCTGCTCAAATTAATGCAGATGCTATGAAAACATCATCTGGAGCGCTAAACTTCATACCAGTTTGTCGGGAAGACAGTTTATTGCAAACAGTCGATTTCTTGCAAAACTCAGGATTACGCGTTGTTGCATGTACGGAAAAAGGTAAAAACTCCATGTATAGCGTAGACTACACTGGTCCTACGGCCATAGTGATGGGTTCTGAAGAAGATGGTATCTCCGATGAAATTATTCGGAAATCAGATGATTTAGCCGTTATTCCGCAAAGCGGACAGGTAGGATCACTTAACGTGTCCGTTGCCGCCGGTGTGATTATTTACGAAACGGTACGCCAACGAAACCTTTAATTTTTTCGTAGTATTTGTGTTGCTGAAGCTTGCGCTTTGGGCATGATCGTTACATCTGCAATATTCACGTGTGCGGGTGCTGTAATAATATAACGAATTAAATCCGCGACATCAGCTGCCACTAATGGCTCAAAGCCAGCATAAACCGCTTCCGCTTTTTGCAGATCTCCTTTAAATCGTACGGCTGAAAAATCTGTATTTACGGCACCAGGCGCGACATTGGATACTTTGATTCCATGTACATTCAAGTCTAGACGCATCCCTTGCGAGAGCGCTTCCACAGCAGCCTTGGAGGCACAATATACATTTCCATTGGCATACACTTGCTTTCCTGCCGTAGAAGATAAATTGACAATATGGCCACTGGCCCGTTCGATCATGCCCGGAATGACCATCCGGGATACATATAATAAACCATCTACGTTCATGTGCATCATGGCATCCCAATCAGCCGGGTCTCCATCCTGAATCGCATTCAATCCGTGGGCATTACCTGCATTATTGATGAGGACATCGATGGATTTCCATGCGGTAGGCAGCGATTGAAACGCGGCTTCTACCTCATTGCGGTGTTGTACGTCAAAAGTTAGTAGATAGGAATCTGTGGGCAACTCTTGCTGCAATGCCTCCAGACGTTCCTGACGTCTTCCGCAAAGAATTAAATGATACCCAACTGCTGATAAGGCTTTGGCGGTGGCCCAACCAATACCCGAACTAGCTCCTGTAATGCATGCAATCTTATTCATACCAATAGAAATTTTCATCCCGAAGGTACATGCTTCGAGGTGATCTAAAAAATTTGGACGTAATTTGTGCTAAAATTTATCCATTCCATGAACTTTTTAATCGTTGGCCTCGGCAACATAGGACCCGAATATTTATTCACTCGACATAATATTGGCTTTATGGCAGTTGATTATTTAGCCAAAACCAAGGAAGTCAGCTTCAAGCAGGATCGTTTGGGTGCGATTACATCCTATAAATTAAAAGGACATACCATCTATTTATTAAAGCCAAGCACATTCATGAATCTGAGTGGGAAGGCAGTAAATTATTGGTGCCAACAACTCAAGATCGAAAAAGAGCGTTTACTCATCCTAACAGATGACATCGCATTACCATTTGAGACACTACGTTTAAAACCGAAAGGCTCTAGTGGTGGTCATAACGGACTAAAAAGCATTGAAGGGGTCTTATTGACACAAGAATATGCCCGATTACGGATGGGAGTTGGATCAGATTTTGCAAAAGGCCGACAAGCGGATTTTGTATTAAGTAACTTTAACGAAGATGAAATTGGACTTATCCCATTCATCTTAAATCGGTCGAATGAGATCATCGATTGTTTTTGCTTGGAAGGTATCCAACAAACAATGAACAAATACAACCAATGATTGTACTTTTTAAAGAATCTTTGAATTTTTCCGGAAATTTTAAATTAGAATTTTTCAAATGATTTACAATTGTTATCCAAATTATATTTGGAAATAATAAAAAATACATATCAATTATTCTGAATTTATTCCAAATTTAGAATCAAAATCAATTTCGGCTTCTAAAATTGTGCAAAAGCAAGTTTTGTTATATTAAAAAAATGCAATAATTTTGTATCGTTGATTTAATCAATAAATATAACATTCTTATGAATAAGCAAATTTTTATGATTGGTGTTTTAGTGGGACTAAACCTAATCGCAACAGCGGCAAAAGCAAACGGAACAACATCTACAGTAGATGTATCGACAACAGGATTGTCTATCAAAAAAGAAACTCTTTCTGAAGTAATTCAGTCATTGATAAAAAAAGATTACGTAGGTGCTAGCGCATCTTCGACAGCTAGTTTGACAATTTCAATTTTAGAAAATTATCAAAATAACCAATCGGCATATTTAAAAGCAACCAAAGCAGAGCAAGCATTGTTCAACGAAACGGTTCAGTCGATTGTTAATCAAGCTTCTACAAGCGAAAAAACGTCAAATTGGATAAAAGAAATCAATAAATCAGCCAAAGCAATCAACACGATCTGGGCTGTTTTAGGTACAGAACCAAAAATTGAAGCAGATTTAAATGCTATTTCTGAACAAAATCAAGAATTAGTAGTTGTATTTCAAAATTAGATTGTAAGTAGTTTTCATAGTTAAATAGGTTTAGAGGTAATCAAAAAAGGTGCTGTTTTTAATGGCACCTTTTTTATTTTTTTGCACTAAACTCATATTATTTAAGGAAAACACCTATATTTGTATAAATTTTCATAGTTAAATAGGTTTAGAGGTTAAACAAATAAGGCCAGAAGTTTCTTCTGGCCTTATTTTTATTTACCTAAAATCCTGAAAATCAACTAATACTAGCGCCGTTCCAAACTTCTTTACTTGGCTGAATAAACGCTAAACTTCCGTCTGCATCTTCTGCCATTAAGATCATCCCTTCACTTTCTTGACCCATAATTTTTCGTGGTGCCAAATTAGCCAAGAAACTTACTTGTTTTCCAACAATAGCTGTCGGCTCAAAATGCTCTGCAATCCCACTTAGAATCGTGCGATCTTTGATACCGTCGTTGACGGTCAACTTTAATAGCTTTTTACTCTTCTCTACCTTTTCGGCTGCGGTGATTTGACCGATGCGAATATCCATCTTGGCAAATGAATCAAAATCAATGGTCTCTTTTACTGGAGCCACTTGTTTACTTGCTAATTCCATTTGCGCTTTTGTTTCTTTTAATTTATCAACCTGAGCCTGAATGACATCATCCTCTAATTTTTCGAATAGCAACCCAGGATTTGTTAGTTTTTGACCTGCAGGAATTAATTCAAAATTCCCGATTGCCGACCAATCTGCATCTGTCAAACCAAGCGCCGTGCGCAATTTGACAGCTGTAAACGGAATAAAAGGCTCAAGTGCCAGGGAGGCATGCGCAACTAATTGTACTGCGTAATTCAATACCGTTCCCGCTTTTGCACGATCTTCCTTGATGATCTTCCATGGCTCTGCATCTGCCAGGTATTTATTCCCTATACGGGCAATTTCCATCGCATAAACCAATGCATCGCGGAATTTATACGTTGCCAATGCGTTATCCAACTTACCTGGAATCTCCGCCAAAGCAGCCATAACATCTGCCTCTAAACCCGTTCCAGCTGCTTTTTCTGGAACTATACTATCAAAATTCTTGTCAATCAGCACAAAGGCACGATTCACAAAATTGCCCAAAATGGCAACCAGTTCGGAATT
>JACCDS010368962.1_pt1 | contig 10512 bp, 11 predicted proteins | sample 7446441 | NCBI WGS metagenome assembly JACCDS01 (sample SAMN15323445, study PRJNA562643) | freshwater metagenome | isolation source: river surface water | place: USA:Blue River Watershed | collected 2017-08-17 | reverse complement strand
CCCCTAAAGCACTGAAGACCAATTAGTTATAAACCTAAATCATCTTTCTTAATCACCCCCTAGCTGTCTAGCGGAGTGCAAAGGTAAGGGTTTTTAAACTTCTAAAACAAAAAAAAATTTAAAACCTTTTTTTATCTCCCACCTTCTCATCAACCTTAAGAACTGTTCCCCGTTTTGGGAGTGCAAATATAGAACCTTCACAACTAATAAACAAACCTTTCTCAAAAAAAAATCAAAAAAAAGAAAAAAAAGAAAAAAGTTATTGATTTTCAATGAGTCTATATTTAATAGCAACCTTATTTATCAACTACATATTGTTAATGATACTTAGTTACATTTTCTTTGTACCTATGGAACAGCAATTGAAACAGTTAATTATATATACAGATGGGAGCAGTAGAGGCAACCCGGGACCTGGAGGCTATGGGGCTTTATTGATATGGGGTGATAAAAAAAAGGAAATTTCTGGAGGCTACAGGCTAACAACAAATAACAGGATGGAATTAATGGGAGTTATAATGGCGTTGGAAAATCTTAAAATTGAACAAATATCACTCACTATATATACTGATAGCAAATACATAGTGGATAGCGTGGCAAAGGGATGGCTTAAAAATTGGATAAAAACAGACTTCAAAGGCGGAAAAAAAAACAAAGATTTATGGATGCGCTTCTTTCAACTATCCAAAAAGTTCAAAATACAATTTAAATGGGTGAAAGGACATGCTGACAATCCTTATAATAATCGGTGCGATGTTCTAGCAACTACTGCGGCAGATGGACAAAATTTGCAAATTGATGAAGGATATATTGAGCAATAGTAAATACTAGATTTCCTGTTAATGAATGAGATACTACTTGTATTTGTATAATTTTTCCGCTTTTTTAATGAGCGTTATCAATTCTTGATGAACTCTACTAGTTGGGCTGATTGCAGACTCAGCAATTTGCAGTAATTGTGCAAAGGACTGACCTTTGGCAAATTTACTTAGCCTTAATAAGGAGCCAAACAAAGCGATTGCTGCGGCTAGTTTAATATTGGGTTCGGATTGTTGAAACTGATTAACTAAATTATATGCCAAAAAGATTTTACCCATATTTTCTTTCGTTTTAACGGAAGTATATTTAAGGTGTATTGTTGCTAAAGCATCGGTAGGATTTGAGGAGGTGGGTGCAGCGTTGTTTTTTTCGATTTCAAAAATTGCCATCATATTGTGGCCGCTTCCTACTTCCCCTCCTTCAAGTTCGCTATAGGGATCGGCAATTGCATCTTTTTTGTTATCAAAACCAATCAAACGATAATTTTTTACTAGCTCCGGATTAAATACAACATTTACAAATGCATCGGTAGCTACATTGTACATAGTTTTAGTAAGTTCCGTTACCAATACCTTTTCGGCTTCTTGGATGTTATCGATATATGCGAAATTGCCATCACCTTTTTTAGCTAGTGTTTCTAGCTTACTATCTTTATAATTTCCCATTCCGACACCTAAGCAAGTAAGATAAATACCACTTGAGCGCTGTGCAGATATAAGATCTTCAAGTTCCTTTTCAGTTGTTTGACCTACATTAAAATCGCCATCGGTGGCCAAAATGACCCGATTATTTCCCTTGGGCAAAAAAGCGGATCGAGCAATATTATAGGCCGTTCTAATTGCGCCTTCGCCCGGCGTGTCTCCATCGGCAGAAAGAGAATCAATTACTTTATTGATTTGTTCTTTATTTGCGCCGCTAGTTGGAGGTAATACTAAATGTACCCCACCACCGTAAGTTACAATGGATACTTTATCAATTTCGCGCAAATTTTCGGTCAATAACTTGAAAGACTGTTGTAATAAAGGTAACCGATTGTCCTTATCCATACTACCTGAAACATCTATCAAAAAAACAAAATTGCTAGGTTTAATGCTATCAAGGGGGATTTTAGGGGCATTGATGTTTAAGAAAAGTAGCTCCTTAGATGGATTCCAAGGGCAATTGGTGAGCACTGATGCACAAGTAAACTGATTTGAAAGACTAGAATCGACAGGACTATTTACCCGCAAGTTAAAATAATTGAGCATTTCCTCAATTCGGACAGCCTCAATGGGCACCTTGATTTGGTTATTCAAAAATCGGCGAATATTGCTATAGGCTGCCCTGTCTATGTTAAGCGAAAATCCAATTTCGGGATAAGTTTTGGCATATACCCAGTCGTTCTCCTGAAAACTTCTATACGATTCGCCTTGAACAGAAAGATTTACATACTCCTCGTGTTTGGGCGCATTTTTTATAATGGAAGAAAGCCGGTTTTTGGATTGCTTGGCTACTGCAGGTAATAATTGTAAAGTAACAACTTGGTATTGTTGTGTATTGACCGCTTTTTTAAATGGTTGATAACCTTGAAGCGTTAAATAAATGGTGTCTATTAAACGATGGGCAGTAACACCAAAGGCTCCATCTGACTCGGAATAAAAGGGAATTTCTCCTTTACTGTATACATTGATTAATACACCTGAAAGCGGATTCCCCTTTGCATCTTTTACCTCGCCACGAATATAATACTGCGACTTGGAAACAAATGCAATACAAAAATATAGTATAAGGAATACGTATTTCATAAGCCAAAAATTGACCAACGCAGATTGACCTATTCGGCAAGCTGGTAAATATCTTTACTATTACGCCCAAGTCCGTCGTAATCTAATCCATAACCTAACACAAACTTATTGGGAATGCTAAAACAACAATAATCGATGGAAATTGGATATTCGGTTGCCTCCGGTTTGTGTAACAATACGGCAATTTTGAGTGATTTGGGCTGTTGATTAACCAATTGCGGTAAAAAGGTATGTAATGTTTTGCCGGTATCAATAATATCTTCCAAAATAACCACATGGCGATCTTTGATATTACTGTCTAACCCAATAGCAGTGATAACATGCCCCGTACTCTGTGTTCCTTTGTACGACGCAAGCTTGATAAAACAAATTTCTGCAGGAATATCCACACGTTTAAACAAATCGGCAGCGAACATAAACGAGCCATTGAGAACAGCAATAAAAAGAGGTGTTTTTCCCTCATAATCTTTGTTAAGCTGCTGGCCTAATACACCAATTTTTTCTTGAATTTCAGCTTCTGACAAATAAGGAACGAATGTTTTGTCGAGTACTGTTATACTATTTGGATTCATAAACGTGCAATTAATGGATTAGTGAGCCAACGTGTTATTTTTTTTTATATTAGGAGTTGAAATGGGTTTTAAAAAGATTTTTTGACCAATCTGCAAAGCAGCATCTTTTTTTAAATGGTTGTATTCTAAAATACTTTCCAACCGCACTCCTTCCGCTTGGCAAACATCGTGTAATGTTTCATTCCGACCTACAATATGTACATCTACAGCGCCTTTTTTAAGCTTTTTTTCAATAAATACTAGTTTTGCTTCAGGCAACACCTCCAAATCGTCCATATCATTAAAATCAAGCAGCATACTGAAAGTAACATTGTGTTTATTTGCCAAACCTAAAAGCGAGGTACCTTTTGGGGCATATACCACCTTGGCTTGATTGATTTGAAATATACCAGATGGATATTTTTTCAGCGCTGCAGAATCGGAGCCCTTAGGAAGTTTATCATTATTGCCAATCATTGTAATTTGAGACTCTTGTTCTTCCTTTTCTTCTGCGGCCCTTGCAGCAGCGGCTGCTTGTAGTTTTTTGGAAGATATAGGAATCAGTAGTTCTCCGAGAATTTCTGTGTCTTGCGCTGGTTTATTACCGGTGGATGCAATATTTGCAGATGCGCTATCACTTAATAATGCTTGCAGGGTATATTGATTAAGACTGTAGTCGTTGATTACCTTAATTAAGCGTTGTGGATAATCTTTTTCGGTGGCATAGCCCGCTTTTTTAAGTCCTTTTGCCCATGCCTCAAAATTGGTGGGTGGCAATTGAAACAAAAAGCTGTAGTGTGGACGGGTTTTTAAAAAATTAGAGTGATCCTGATAGCTTTCTGCGGCGGTTGCATATTTCCTAAAGCACTCGCCTTTTTCGTCGTCGTTATGGTATACTTTATCGCCTGTCCAATCTAATTTACACTTGATTCCAAAATGATTGTTGCTTTTTTGACACAATTCGCTTTCGCCATAACCGCTTTCCAACATACCTTGTGCCAATGTAATTGCAGCCGGAACTCCCGTTTGCTGCATGTCTTTTATTGCTAAGTCCTTATACGTTTCTATGTATTTTAATGCTTTGTTGTTTTGAGCAAGTACCGTAATGTAAGAACAGAACATCAACAGAAATATAGTAACAATTTTCATTTTATAATTTTTTAATCAACAACAGTCCATCGCGCAATGTTAACAAAATTTGTTCTACCCGTGTGTCTTGGGCAACGTGCTTGTTAAATGCATCAATTGCTTTTGCATTTTTGCCGGCTAGAGGCGTGGCCAAAACTTGCCCGTGAAACAGTACGTTATCGGCAATTATTATTCCGCCTGCATTCACCTGAGGCAAAATCATTTCGTAATAATCTATATAAGCAGTTTTATCTGCATCAATAAATACCAAGTCCCACTTTTTATCTAAAGTCGGAATGATGTCTTTGGCATTGCCGCAGTGCAAATGTATTTGCTGAGCCCATTGAGATTTGCTAAAATTTTCGATAGCGGTAGCAGCGTCGGTTTCGCGTAACTCAATGGTATGTAATTCGCCACCGTTTACAAGTCCTTCGGCAAGGCACAAAGCACTATATCCTGTAAAACTGCCTACTTCAAGTATCATGCTAGGGCGCACCAAATTGCTAATAAGTGCTAAAAACCTACCTTGTACATGTCCGCTGAGCATGTGGGCATGTGGGTGAGCCTGCATGGTAGATTCATGTACCTCATACAATAAATCGTTCTGAAAAGTAGTGTACCGTGCTGCATAATCTTCAACAAGGGGCGATACAATTTGCATGGTGCAAAATTAGGTTTTTATGGCCAAAAGCCGTTACATTACTCACAAGCAGTAGGTAAAGCAATTAGTTGAAAGTTACTTTTAGATGTAAAAGTGACTCACAAACGGATATTCAAATGTCTAGCTCATTTTCCAATATCAAAATACAAAAATGAATACTATCTATTATTAATAAGTGAAATGATAAAATAAAATTGCACCGTCAAAGCCAATGATTTTATAAAAAATAAAGAAGAATTGTCGGAAATTTTATAACAAAATTTTACACGCGCAGGATTCCTCTAAAACCCCTTGCAGCGTAATAGGATTGAGCACCATTGTGATACACAAATACCCGATTGTATCTACAATCGCCAAAAATTGCCCCTCCAAGGGTGCGAACTTCGGGAGGTGTGAGTAACCAACTTGACGTTTTAGTATCTACTTTTTCAATTGCTTGTAAAGTTTTATATTCTGCTTCTGTAAGTAATGTTATACCTATCGCTTTGGCGCTATCTATCGCGTTGCCAAGCGGCTTATTTTCCTTTCTAGCATTGAATGCTTCGGCATCGTAGCACAAACTTCGTCTTCCAATCGGACTTTCGGGAGCGCAATCACAAATAATATATTGATCATAAATACTATCATAACCAATTACATCTGGCTCGCCCCCTGTTTCTTCCATTAAAAAAAGCGTGGTACACTTGGATGCGTCATGAATCAATTTTTCTTGAATGGGCAGCCATTGGCAATCTGCATGCCTATATAAATGTTTATGGAAACGATTTTTCAACGTTTCAAGCAATATCTGCGTTTGAGATGTAGTCAATTTTTCTTTCATGTAACATTATTAATGCAAAATCCAACTAAAAAAAGAGTAAATCATGCTTGCATGAATAACTATCTAGTAGTGTATAAAAGAGTTATGCACCTCACAAATAAAAAACCATCATGCATTTTACTACATCTTCCAAAAAACATATTATCTCGATACTGAAGTAGATGTTTTGGAAGTAGCAATGCTCCACAATCCAAGAAAGGTTAATGTGCCATTAATCAACAACAATTCAATTCCTATTTGGTATCCACCAAACCAATTTTTGGCATTAGTTGCCAATACGTACGATATTACCGGAGCCAAAACAGCCACTACCGTAATGCTCCAATGATTGGGTAATTGTTTTTTAGTCAAAATTCCAAATGCAAACAATCCCAATAACGGGCCATAAGTGTAACCTGCTAAATCTAGTATTTTATCAATAATGCTATTGTTATTCAACCATTTAAATAGCATGATACAAACCAAAAAAATTACAGCAAAACTCAAATGCACAGTTAATCGCAAACGTCGCTTTTGTGTATCGGAGAGATTCGTTTTTTGTTGCAATCCTAAAATATCAATACAAAATGAAGATGTAAGGGCAGTTAAAGCGCCATCGGCACTTGGGAACAATGCTGAAATAAGGGCAATAATAAAAACTACTGCTACAAAAGGTGGAAAAAATTGGAGTACGGTGGCAGGAAAAATTTTATCGCCAATAATATTCTTTTGTTGAAGCAATAATTGGGTAATCTGTTTGCCATCTACTACTGTTTGTTGGTACACTGCGCCATTATGGGTAGCAAATAAATACAATAAGCCACCAAGTGTTAAAAAAAGAAATAAAACACCCATCAATACCAATGCCAAGGTCAGCACATTCTTTTGCGAATCGCCTAACTTTTTAACACTAATGTTTTTTTGCATCATCTCTTGGTCCAATCCTGTCATCGCAATTGTTATAAATGCGCCACCTAAAATCTGTTTTAGAAAAAAGCCTTTGCTCTTTACATCTGTATTGAAAACATTTAAGTATCCCACTTCACGCATTTTTACAAAGGCATCTGTTACCGACAAATTGAGGCTTTGCAATATATAACCCACGCACACCAATAAGCCTAGTACCATTAATGAAGTTTGCAACATATCGGTATATACAATCGTTTTTACGCCACCTTCAAATGTGTACAGCAAAATCATGACCAATATTACCAACGCCGTTACCACAAAAGGTACTCCCATTGCGTCTAAAATAAAAAACTGTAATACATTAATCACTAAATACAATCGTGCTGTAGCACCGACTGTTCTACTAACAATAAAAAACAAAGCACCAGTTTTATAGGCCACATTTCCGAAACGGTGCTGTAAGTAATGATAAATAGAGGTGAGTTGCAACTTATAGTATAGCGGTAACAAAACCCAAGCAATTACACAATATCCAATTAAGTAGCCTAGAGTTACCTGCATGTAAGCAAACCCTTTAAAATGACCGGCAGCAACATCGCCTACACTCCCGGGCACACTAACAAAAGTGACTCCGCTAAGCGAAGTGCCAATCATTCCAAATGCCACTAACAGCCAATTGCTATTGCGGTTGCCAATGAAAAAAGAGTCGTTATTGCTATTCTTTCCGGTGTACCAAGCCACCACTAACAATATCAAAAAATAGCCTACAACAAAAGAAAAAAGCACTAAAGGTGTCATGATGCAAAGGTTAGGTAAAATGACAGAATTTGCCTAACAATTACCAATATTCCAATGGTGTACAGGAGGAGTTGGCAGATTGCTGGTTAGGCAATTATACAAAAAGCTTGCAAACTAGGCAGCAAAGCAGTAATATTGTTTAAACACGCCTAATTTATGTTGAAAAGTATTGCTGTTTTTTGTGGCAGTCAAGCGGGCAACAATCCGCTTTTTGTACAACAAGCTACGCTTATTGGCTCCTATTTAGCTAACAATGGCATACCCTTAGTTTATGGAGGTGGCAATGTAGGACTCATGGGTGCTATTGCCAATGCAGTTATGCAACAAGGCGGAAAAGCTATTGGCATAATGCCTACTATTTTGAAAGAACGGGAACATCACCACACGGGCATTAGTGAACTACATGTAGTACAAGACATGCACGAGCGCAAAAAAATGATGTATCAATTATGCGATGCTGCCATCATATTACCAGGAGGAGCAGGCACGATGGACGAACTATTTGAAATGTATACCTGGAACAATTTGAAAATACACCACAAACCCATTTTAATTTTGAACACGGCAGGTTTTTACAATATGCTGATAGCACATTTAGATGCCATGACTAATGCTGGATTCATGTATGGCGATTGGAAAGAACGCATACACATATTTGAAAACGCACAAGACCTTATTTCTTTTTTGGACTCAAATAAAAATTATAGCCAACCCGAATAACCGGCAAAAGACTACCATTGCTAGAGGTATAGGGCGAAGTAGGCGATTTAGCAATATCAACCAAAACAACTGTGTAAAATCCACCTTGGCCAACATTGCGCTGCATATACCCTACCCCTACCAACATACTTGTAGATTTTGCAGTACCGGAACTCGTAAATCCATTATTAAAATCTTTATAATTCAGTTTAATAGAATTGGCCTCGGCTTGTGCTTGTAAAAACAATGTTTTTGAAACATAGCATCGAGCAAAAGGCCCACCCCCAAAATGAAAGCTGCGGGTACGAACATTATAATTGAATGTATTGGTATTGTCGGGCCGCTCGCTAAAATAATTAATATTCAAAGCCACTCCAACATCCAATATATTGTTCAAAGAATAACCTATTTCGGGATTAATGCCCAAATTGGTATTTATGCTCCCGATTCCCAATACCACACCGCCACCCCAAAACACATTTTCGCGCTTAAAACCGTGCTCGGAGTCTGTATCTTCTTGCTTTTGCGCTATTGCTGCAACAATTACAAAACTTGCTAACAGCAATAAACCTATTTTTTTCATGTTATTAAATTTTGGGGCAAAATATTGGTTTAAGTTAGCAAAGATTGTTAAGGCACACTTAAAAAAACACATCTTCAATAAAAAAAATTTCCGGCTCCCGCGAACCATGCAGAGTAACCGCCACCACATCAAATTGAATGCGCGTCCACTCCGGATGTAACAACAAATAAGCTTCAGCACCTTTTTTTAAGTTGTTCATTTTCGCACTATCTATGCTATCTTCCGGCTTACCAAAGGCCTCCGAAGTGCGTGTTTTGACTTCTACAAAGTGTAATTTGCTATTTTTGGAAGCAATAATATCAATTTCACTTTTTTTGTAGCGCCAATTTTTTTCAATTATTTCGTAATTATTGGCCAATAAATAAGTTGATGCAATACCTTCGCCTAGATGGCCTATGGCTTGATGGTGTGGAATCATTTTACAATTTTACAATATTATTTTTATGGAATTATCCGGAAAAACCTTTCGCCTTGTTGGCAAAGTACAAAACTATGCTTGGGGAGGCTTTCAATTTCTGCCTTCCTTATTAAATTTTGAGAATGCCGAACATAAGCCTTGTGCCGAATATTGGATGGGAGCTCACCCTTCGGCGCCTTCCACACTCAGCAATAGCCAACAAACCATTTTGCTGAATGAACTCATCCATGAGCGACCTGCCGAAAGCATCACCAATACTGTTTTCAATCGTTTTGGCGAATTGCCGTATTTGTTTAAAATATTGGATGTAAACGACATGCTTAGTATTCAAGTGCATCCAACCAAAGCCGAAGCCGAAAAAGGTTTTGCAGCAGAAGAAGCAGCAGGTATTCCCATTACTGCTCCCCACCGCAATTATAAAGATAAAAACCACAAACCCGAAGTGATGGTTGCCCTCAGCGAGTTTTGGCTACTCCACGGCTTTAAACAAGCGGATGCCCTAGAAAAAACCCTTCAAGATGTACAGGAATTTACCATTTTACAAGGTTTGTTTAAAGTAGAAGGCTACAAGGGATTGTACCAATTTGTAATGGAAATGTCGCAAGCAGATGTGGACATATTTTTAGCCCCTTTGGTAAAAAGAGAACTGCGCCGCAGGGAAGCCAACGAACTCACTAAGGCGGATGCCGGTTGGTGGGTAAGTAAATTGTACGAACAAAATGACGCTCCGCTTAAAAATATTGACAGAGGTATTTTTTCTATTTATTTCTTCAATATTGTTCAAGTGCAGCCCGGCGAAGCTGTATTTCAAGGTGCCGGCATTCCACATGCCTATTTGGAAGGACAAAACGTAGAATTAATGGCCAATAGCGATAATGTTTTGCGCGGTGGATTGACACCCAAACACATTGATGTACCGGAATTGATGAAACACACCGTTTTTGAAGGTATTACACCCAATGTGATGAAAGGCATCAACATTGGCAACCATACTATTCACTACCCATGCCCGGTACCGGATTTTGGTATCCACAAAATTGAATTGTCTGGAGGCGATACCCATACAGCTACGGCAGCTTCATTAGAAATAATAATTGCTGTACAAGGTGGTGCTGTGCTGAATAGTAGTGCGAATTTGGTTATTAAACAAGGTGAAGCGGTAGCAATATTGCCCGGAGAAACCTATAAAATTGAAGCAAGTGGCAACTGTACTTTGTACAAGGCTTTTGTACCTTATGTACAAAATTAACTTCGCTACCTTTTTGTTGCTTATTATAAAGATATAGCAATAAAGAGCGCAGGAATGCTTTTACGCTTATTTTTGCTTCCGAAATTGAATTGTAATGAAATTGAACAAACAAGT
>JACCDS011989430.1_pt1 | contig 10517 bp, 9 predicted proteins | sample 7446441 | NCBI WGS metagenome assembly JACCDS01 (sample SAMN15323445, study PRJNA562643) | freshwater metagenome | isolation source: river surface water | place: USA:Blue River Watershed | collected 2017-08-17 | reverse complement strand
CGCCAGCGCTCGGTCGAAGCGCTGGCCAGCCGCGAAGAAGACATCGCAAAGATCGACAAGGAAACGCTGATTGTCCTTGGCCGCGAAGATCTGGTGATTCTGTTGCAGAACTCGATACGCCTGTCGCAGCTGATCTCGCGTTCGCAGTTGCATGTGTATGGCTGCTGCGGGCACTGGACCCAGATCGAGCATGCGGCCCGATTCGCACAGCTTGTGGCAAACTTCCTCGCCGAGGCAGATTGATCGATCAGTCGCCCGTGCGTTGTGAAAGTCGCCGGATCCCGGCCTTCGCCGGGATGACGGTTTTGGGTGGGGCAGGCTTTCGCACGTCGTCCCAGCGCGGGCTGGGACCCATGGTCGTATCGTGACGAGCGCTTGCCCGGGGTTGATCGACGATGGATCCCGGCCTTCGCCGGGGTGACGGTTTTGGGTGGGGTAGGCTTTTCACACGTCGTCCCAGCGCAGGCTGGGATCCATGGTCGTATCGCGACGAGCGCCTGTCCGAGGTTGATCGACAATGGATCCCGGCCTGCGCCGGAATGACGGTTTTGGGTGAGGCAGGCTTTTCACACGTCGTCCCAGCGCAGGCTGGGACCCATGGTCGTATTGCACGGGGCGCCTGTCCGGGGTTGATCGACGATGGATCTCGGCCTGCGCCGGGGTGAGGGTTTTGGGTGGGGCAGGCTTTCACACGTCGTCCCAGCGCAGGCTGGGATCCATGGTCATGTCGCAGGGGGCGCTTGTCCGGGCTTGATCGCCAAAAAATAACAGCGGAGACAATCAGCAAATGGATCTGGGAATCAAGGGCAGGAACGCGCTGGTCTGCGGCGCCAGCAAGGGTTTGGGCCGTGCGTGTGCAGAGGCGCTGCTGCGCGAGGGCGTGAACGTCACCATCGTGGCGCGTGATGCGGCGACGCTGGAGACCACGCGTGCCGAATTGCAGAAGATGGCCGCCGGCGCCGGCGTGCAGGCAGTCGCCTGCGACATCACCACGGCGGAAGGCCGCGCACAGGCACTGGCCGCGTGTCCTTCGCCGGACATTCTCGTCACCAATGCCGGCGGCCCGCCGCCCGGCGACTTCCGCCAGTTCGGCCTCGATGACTGGCGCCGCGCGGTCGAGAACAATATGCTGACGCCGATCGACCTGATCAAGTCCACCGTCGACGGCATGATCGCGCGCCGCTTCGGCCGCATCATCAACATCACGTCCAGCTCGGTGAAGGCGCCGATCAAGTTGCTCGACCTGTCCGGCGGCGCGCGCTCGGGCCTGACCGGTTTCATCGCCGGCATTGCGCGCGAGACCGTGATGCACAACGTCACCATCAACAACCTGCTGCCCGGCTCGTTCGCGACCGACCGGCTGGTCGGCATGATCGGCCAGCTGGCCGCCACGCAGGGCAAGAGCGCCGACACCCTGCTCGAAACCAGCCAGCAATCGATTCCCGCGCGCCGCTTCGGCGACCCGCAGGAGTTCGGCGCCTACTGCGCTTTCCTGTGCAGCGCACAGGCTGGCTATATCACCGGGCAGAACCTGCTGATCGACGGCGGCAACTATCCGGGCGTGTTCTGAGTCGTATCGCTGATCCCCTGCGCACGGCCGGCGGCCGCAGCACACCATGACGCATACGCTGTCACTGTTCAACGAGCTGCCGATCGGCCTCGGCACCTGGCACATGGGCGAGTCGCGCGCGGCCGCACAGGCAGAGGCCGGTGCGGTACTGCATGCGCTCGAGCGCGGAGTGCGGCTGATTGACACCGCCGAGATGTACGCGGACGGCGGCGCCGAACGCGTGGTCGCTCAGGCGCTCAAAGCCTTCGGCGCGCACCGGCGCGGCACGCTGTGCATCGTCAGCAAGGTGCTGCCCATGCATGCCAGCCGCGACGGCACTATTGCCGCCTGCGAAGCCAGCCTGCGCCGGCTGGGCCTGGATTACCTCGACCTGTTCCTGCTGCACTGGGAAGGCAGCGTGCCTTACGAGCGCACGCTGGAGGGCTTCGCCGCCCTGCGCGAGCGCGGCCTGATACGGCACTGGGGCGTGAGCAATTTCGATGCGTCCGAACTCGCGGCCTGGTGCGCGACCGAGCAGCGCATGGGTCTCGACGGCTGCGCGGCGAACCAGGTGTATTACAGCCTGCTGGCTCGCGGCCCGGAATTCGATCTGCTGCCGGCGATGGCTGCGCGCCGCATGCCCCTGATGGCCTACACGCCGCTCGGTTCGGGCGAACTGGCCGCCGATGCGCAGCTGTCAGCGATCGCGCGGCCGCTCGGGCTGAGCGCGGCCCAGCTGGCACTGGCGTGGACCGTGCGCAGTGGCGGCGTGGTCGCGATACCCAAATCTTCCACACCGGCGCGCATCGATGACAACTTCGCTGCCGCCACCGTAACGCTGGACCAGGACACGCTGGCGCGCATCGACGCGCTGTACCCGCCGCCGAAGCGCAAGCAGACGCTGGCGATGATCTGACAGGGCAGCGGTAGTACCGCGCAGCGATTATCTTTTCCAGCGCGTGAACGCATCCGCTGCGATCTTCGTGTATTTCTGCCTTGCGCTTATGCCGATCACCTTCGGGTACACGGGCACGAAAGAATAATCATCGCCTTGCGCGAAAAAGCCCTCGGCCCATGCGCCGCAGACCACGCCGTCCTCGCGCAGATAGGGTTCGCGATCTTTCATCTGCTCGCGGAACTGCTGCAGCAAGCCGGCACGCAGCGCCGCCGCTTCCTGCCGCATCGCCGCTGTGTCGCCGCCGCGCTCCTTCGCGTACAGCCCGGTGAAGATCTCCACGCCTTGCGCGAACTGCTTGCCGAGCACGGCGTCGTCGGCGTGCGTGTCGGCGAATACCGTGAAGACCGCCGAGCAGTGCAGTGCCTGCTTCGCCATTCGCGAATCCTCGGCAACGGCACTGCCGCAATGGGCGGCGGCGATCAGCAGCGCCGCGACGGCCAACGTATTCTTGTTTTTCACCTTGCACCTTTCACAGAAAAGCCGGCGCGCGCCGCGCGCGGCAAACCGCATGGTAATTCAGCGCGCCGCCGGCTGGCAAAGGCGCGCGCCGACAGCCGGAAAGAAGGTCGACGGCTCCGCGGCGCCAGTCCTCCGTGATGAAAAAAAGAAGCATGCACGCCAGTGCGCCCGATATTCATACGCGCGTGGGTGCATTATTCACAGCGACGGCTTCCGCGTTCCGGGCGTTTTTGACCTGAGTCAATCCGATTCCGCTGCCGCGATGGGAACATCGCGCGTCTTTTAACTTGTGCGAAATCAAGATGAATGCTGCCGATACCCCGAGCCTCAATGAGTTTCTTGCACTGGCACACGCCAGCGGACTGCGGCCTCTGACACTGCAAGGGCGCGAACTGATCCCGGTGGTGCAGGGGGGCATGGGCGTGGGTGTGTCGGCCGGCGGCCTCGCCGGCGCCGTTGCGCGGGCCGGCGGCATGGGCACGATTTCGTCGGTGGATCTGCGCCGCCTGCATCCGGACCTGATGGCGCGCACCGAGCACCTGACCAAGACCGCCGGCGCCAAGCCGGCCATCGATGCGGCCAACCTTGACGCACTGGATCGCGAGATCCGCGCCGCGCGCGCAATCGCCGATGGCCACGGGCTGATCGCAGTGAACGTCATGCGCGCACTGAGCGAATACGAGGCCTATGTGAAGCAGGCGCTCGCCAGTGGCGCGGATGCAATCGTGGTTGGTGCCGGCCTGCCGCTGGACCTGCCGGAACTCGCGCACGACTATCCGGCCGTCGCGCTGATACCCATCCTGTCCGATGCACGCGGTGTGCAGCTGGTGGTGCGCAAGTGGATGAAGAAAGGCCGCCTGCCGGATGCGATCGTGATCGAGCATCCGCGGCTGGCCGGCGGCCATCTCGGCGCGGCGCGGGTGTCAGACCTGAACGACCGCCGCTTCGATTTCGACCTCGCGATTCCGCAGGTGCGCGAATTCTTCGCAGCCGAAGGCATCGACATCCCGCTGATCGCCGCCGGCGGCATCAGCACGCATGCCGATATCGTGCGGCTGCAGGCGCTCGGCGCGGCGGCGGTGCAGCTGGGCACCGCATTCGCTGTCACCGCCGAATCGAATGCCGCGCCCGAATTCAAGCGCGTGCTGGCCGAGGCGAAGCCGGAAGACCTGGTCGAATTCGTCAGCGTGGCCGGCCTGCCTGCGCGCGCGGTGCGCACGCCGTGGCTCGACAAGTACCTGCGCGTGGAGCCGAAACTGAAGGCGGTCGCGCATGTGAAGAGCGTGTGCAACATGGCGTTCGACTGCCTCGCGCATTGCGGCCTGCGCGACGGCAAGAGCGAGATGGGCCAGTTCTGCATCGACAAGCAGCTCGGCCATGCGTTTGACGGCGATACCCACAAAGGCCTGTTCTTTCGCGGCGCCGGCACGCTGCCCTTCGGCACCGAAATCCGTCCGGTGCGCGACCTGCTGCGGCGTCTGCTCGGCCGCGCCGATGGGCTGGCCACCCGCACCTGAACCTCAGCGGCGGCTGCCTGAAATGCCGCTGGCTTCAGTGACGCAGCCGGCTCTCCGGGCGCGCAGCCTCCACCGGCAGCCAGTCCGGCGGTAGCGCGGTCCCGGCCACGGCCGGGTCCTGCGGCAGCAGCCCGCGAAAATAATCGATCGTCCTTTCCAGGCCGGTACGCAGCGGCACCGCCGGCTGCCAGCCGAGATGCCGCATCGCCAGCCCGATGTCGGGCCGCCTGCGCGCCGGATCATCGACCGGCAGCGGCGCAAACCCGATCGCCGCGCGCGAGCCGGTCAGCATCAGCACCTGCTGGGCCAGTTCCAGCATCGTCGACTCGGCCGGATTACCGAGGTTGACCGGCCCGCAGAAATCATCCGCACTGCCCATCAGCCGCAGCAACCCGTCGATCAGGTCGTCGACATAACAGAACGAGCGCGTCTGCCGGCCGTCGCCGAACACGGTCAGTGTGCTGCCGCTCAGCGCCTGCACCACGAAGTTCGACACCACGCGGCCGTCGTCGGCCTGCATGCGCGGGCCGTAGGTATTGAAGATTCTCGCGACCTTCACACGCAGGCCGTGACGGCGGCGGTAATCGAAGCACAGGGTTTCGGCGCAGCGCTTGCCCTCGTCGTAGCAGGCGCGCGGGCCGATCGGGTTCACATGGCCCCAGTAGTCCTCGCGCTGCGGATGGCAGGCCGGGTCGCCGTATACCTCGCTGGTCGAGGCCTGCAGCAGGCGCGCGCCGGTGCGCAGTGCGAGGCCGAGCAGGTGGAACGCGCCCTGCACACTGGTCAGCGTAGTCTGCAGCGAGTCGCGCTGGTAATGCGGCGGTGACGCTGGGCAGGCGAGGTTATAGATGTCGTCGACCTCGACGCGCAGCGGCAGGCCGATGTCATGCCGCAGCAGCTCGAAGCGCGGATGGCCGAGCAGGTGCGCGATGTTGCGCTTGCTGCCGGTGGAAAAATTGTCCACGCACAGTACTTCATGCCCTGCCAGCAGCAGGCGGTCGCACAGGTGCGAGCCGAGGAATCCGGCGCCGCCGGTGACGAGGATGCGCGCGGGCCGGGTCATGGCGCGGATCCCCAGGCGGACTTGTCGACGATGAACGTGCCGATCGCCAGCGCATCCAGCGCCGTCGTGCAGAAAGACTCGAGCGCATCGCGCGGGGTGCAGACAACCGGCTGGCCGCGCGTGTTGAACGAGGTGTTCACCAGCACCGGCACCCCGGTCAGCGTCTTGAACGAGTGCAGCAGCGCATGCAGTGCCGGATTCTGCGCGCGCGTTACCGTCTGCACGCGCGCGGTGCCATCGACATGTCGCACCGCCGGAATCTGTGCGACGCGGTCGGCGCGCACGCGGAAGACGAAGGTCATGAAGGGTGCATCGTGCACGCCCTGCGCGGCCTCGAACCAGTCTCCGGCTTCTTCGTCCGGCACGACCGGCGCGACCGGCCGGAAATCCTCGCGGTCCTTGATCATGTTCAGCCGGGCCTGCATGCCGGCATCCAGCGGCGAAGCGAGGATGGAGCGCGCGCCGAGTGCGCGCGGGCCGAATTCCATCCGCTGCTGGAACCAGCCGACCACCTTGCCCTGCGCCAGCAGCGCCGCGGTGTCGGCAGCCAGATCGCGCGCGCGGCGGTAGGGCAGGCGCGCCTGCCGCAGCAGCGTCTCGATCTCCGCGTCATCGTAGGCCGGGCCGAGGTACGCATGGTCCATGCGCCAGCGCCGCGCGCTGTCGCCGCGTTGCTGGCTGTCTACCCAGAGTGCCGCGCCCAGCGCGGTGCCGGCATCGCCAGCGGCCGGCTGCACCCAGACTCGCCGCCACGGTCCTTCGTCGCGCAGCCGCGCATTCATCACGCAGTTCAGCGCGACCCCGCCGGCCAGCGCCAGATGGGGCGACTGCGTGAGCTGATGCAGCCAGCCGGCCATCTGCAGCACGGTGTCTTCCAGCACCTGCTGCAGCGAGCGCGCGATGTCGAAGTGCCGCTGCAGCAGCGGCGCGCTGCGCGGCCGCGCATCGCCGAACAGCGCGTTGCAGTCGATCGGCTCGATGCGGCAGTCGCCATGGCCGAGCCAGCGCACCCGCTGCGCGAGCTGTGGCGCGTACAGCGGCTGTCCGTACGAGGCCAGCGCCATCACCTTGTATTCGTCTGACGAATGCAGGAAGCCGAGGTGAGCCGTCACCGCCTCGTACAGCAAGCCCAGCGAGTGCGGCAGGTCGAGCTGCCGCAGCCGCTGGTAGTGTCCGTCCTGGTACAGCCCGTAGCTGGCGGTCGCGCGTTCGCCGCGTCCGTCGATGGCCAGCACGGCGCAATCATCGAAAGGTGAGGCGAGGAAGGCGCTGGCCTCATGCGCGCGATGATGCTCGACGAAGTGCCAGCGGCAGGGGCCGTCCGGACGTACGCCGGCGAAGCGCTCGCGCAGGTGGTGCGGCGCGCCGCCGGCCAGCTGCCGCGGCGCATTCACGATATGGCACAGCGCCAGCGGCTCCCATGGCGAGGCCGCGCCGCTCTCGGACGGCTGCAGCGGCAGCGTGATGGATTTGCAGCCGCGATCGAGTTGCAGCCAGGGGTCGTACGCATAGGCGACATGATCGACGCTGGCCAGCGGCACGCCGGCCTCGCGCAGGCAATAGTCGATCGCATGGAAAGGCAGTTGCCACGTGGTGAACGGCACCGGGCGTTTGCCGTGCTTGATGCGGGTGAAGCGCTCTTCCTCGGCGGCGGCGAGCACGATGCCATCGCGCACGATGCAGGCCGAGCAGTCATGAAAGGCGGCGTTGATTCCCAGGGTCAGCATGGACTTCGCCGGTCGGTGAACATGCCCGTGCCTTTGCAAGGGCCGTGCCACGCATGAGCGCGTGCGCCGGAACGAAGCTTGCAGGGTCCGGCGCATGATTGCGCCGCTGATCTCCGTCATCGTGCCCACCTGCGGTCGCGCCGCGTTGCTCGAGCGCTGCCTCGCGGCGCTGTGCGCGCAGACGCTGCCGCGTCAGCACTTCGAGGTGATTGTCGTTGACGACAGCCGCCATCCCTCGGATGACGCGGCGGCCTGTTGCGCGCAGGCGCGCCGCCACGGTCTGGAAGTCCGCTGCCTGCGCAATGCGGGGAATCCGGCCGGGCACGGACCGGCTGCCGCGCGCAATCTCGGCTGGCAGGCCGCGCGCGGCGAGTGGGTAGGCTTTACCGATGACGACACCATTGCGCAGCCTGACTGGCTGGCGCGGGCTTGCGCGATGTTCACGCCGGTTGCAGCGGGCGTGCCGGCGCCGGATGCGCTGTGGGGACGCGTCCGCGTGCCCGTGCCCGAGCAGCCCACCGATTACGAGCGCGACGCCGGCCGCCTGCAGGACGCCGGCTTCGTCACCGCGAACTGCTTTTGCCGGCGCGCGCTGCTGGCGCGCATCGGCGGCTTCGACGAGCGCTTTCGGGTGGCATGGCGCGAGGACACCGATCTGTATTTCAGGCTGTGCGACGCGGGCGCGCGCGTGCAGTTCGCCGGTGAAGCGGTGGTGCTGCATCCGGTGCGGCCGGCGGGCTGGGCGGTGAGTCTCGCGCAGCAGCGCAAGATCCTGTTCGACGCGCTGCTGTACAAGAAGCACCGCCGTCGTTACCGGCAAACGATACGGCGCTCGCCGCGCTGGGATTACTACCTGCCGACAGCGGCACTGCTGCTGGCGGCCGGCGCGTCGCTGGCCGGGCAAACCGCACTGGCGCTGCTGGCGCTGTCGGTGTGGCTGTGGTCCTTCGCCGCGTTTTTCCGGCGGCGGCTGCGCGGTACCCGCCGCGCGCCGGACACCGTGGCCGGACTGCTGCTCACGTCGGCGCTGATTCCGCCGCTGGCCGTGTTCTGGCGCGCGGTGGGTGCGCTGCGCTTTCGCGCGATGCTGTTCTAGCCTTGCGTTGGTGCCGGCGATGTCAGCGTGCGCGGCTCACAGGTCCGAGGCTCACAGGTCCGAGGTGTAGACACTGACCGTGCCGTCATTCAGCAATCCCTTGTGGATCTTGTTTTCGGCGGCGGCCAGCAGGCGGAAACGATGCGCGTCGAACTGCGACAGCGGATCGCCGTGCAGGTCGTCCGGATCCACATCCTGCAGGGTCTCCTCGCTGAAATGGCAGCGGATTGCCTGGCCGTTCAGGCGGGCAGCGAAATTGACGCCGCCATCGTCGGCCATCGCGGCCGGTCCGGTGAATTCGATTTTGGCTAGCATTGATTTTTATAACGGTTGGTGGATCATTGGGTGCTAGCCTAGGCGTTTGCAGCGTAAAAATATTTGACCCGGGTCAAATATTTCTGGCGGATCAAGGGCAGTTCACTGATCATGAATGGCGGCGCGCTGGCGACCGGATGCGGGCTACCGGATATCTGCCGCCCCGGCAGTGTCCATCGAAGCGGAGGGCCGGCGTCGCCGGGGCAAGCAGAGGCCAAGCGGAGGCAAGCCGGGACCAGCAGAAACCAGCAACGCAGATTCATCAACCGGCGCAGTTGCCGCGCCAGGGAGAGAAGCATGGAGCAAGTCAGTGCAGACGCACCGGATTATCTGCGCTACCGGCCGTTGCCGCCGGCCAGCCAGCTGCTCGATGACCTGAACGATAGCCAGCGTCGCACGATGCGGGTGTTCGATCACTTCGTCGCGCTCGACGTGCAGATGCCGAAACTGCCGATCGTCAATCCGCCGCTGTGGGAGCTGGGTCATGTCGCCTGGTTCCAGGAGTTCTGGGTGCATCGCCGCGGCGACGTCGCGCGCCCGTCGCTGCTGCACAATGCCGATGCGCTGTTCAACTCCTCTCTGGTGGCCCATGACACGCGCTGGGACTTGCCGCTGCCCTCAGTGCCGGTGCTGCGCGACTACCTGTGCAACGTGTTCGAGCAGACGCTGCAGCTGCTGCGCAGGCTGTCACTACGGCCCGATCACGCGGCGGCCTATTTCATCCCGCTGGCACTGTTCCATCAGGACATGCACAACGAGGCATTCGCGTACAGCTGGCAGACCACCGGCTGGCCATGGCCGGGTGATGTCGCGCCGTACGGCAAGTTTGCCGAGGGCCCGTCCAGACCCTGGCCGCTGGGCGCGGCCGAGCTCGACGCCGGTGCGCGCATCGGCGACGGCTTTGTGTTCGACAACGAGAAATGGGCGCATCGCGTACACGTGCCGGCCTTCACGATCGACAGCGCGCCGGTCAGCAATCGTGCCTATCTGGCCTATGTCGAACAGGACACGAAGCAGCGTATGCCGCGCTACTGGCGCCGCAGCGAAGGCCAGTGGCAGCAGCGGGTTCATGAGCACTGGCTGCCGCTGGACCTCGATGCGCCGGTCTGCCATGTCAGCGCGCACGAGGCCGACGCCTATTGCGCATGGCGCGGGCGGCGTCTGCCCACCGAATTCGAATGGCTGCGTTTCGCCACTGCCGCGCCGGCACAGGCATTTGCCGGCGTCTGGGAATGGACAGCGAGCGCTTTCGCGCCGTTTCCCGGCTTCAGCCCCGATCCCTACGCCGATTATTCGCAGCCGTGGTTTGACGGCCGCCACCGCGTGCTGAAGGGCGCCAGCCGCTGGACCGCGCCGCGCCTGCGCCGCGCCGGCTACCGTAATTTCTACCTGCCGGACCGCGGCGATGTGTTCAGCGGTTTTCGTACCTGTGCGGTCGAAACGCGCTGACGGCGCTGACCATGCCGCCGGCCTTCCCGTCAGCAATGTTCTGGCAAAAACGCTAAGCTACGCGCCCGCCGGACGAGCCTGTGTCGCCCGGGACCCGATCGCCAATCCGACAGGAGCCTGCATGATCCGAACCACCGACGAGTTTTCATCTGCCCCTCGCAGTCCGCGCCGACGCGCGCTGCTGCGCGCTGGCGCTGCGGCGCTGGCGCTGCTGGCCGGCCTTGCCGCGCCGGCCGTCCGGGCCGACACGGTGCTGCGCGTGTCCGCGATTCCGGATGAATCGCCGACCGAGCTGCAGCGCAAGTTCGCGCCGCTTGGCGACTATCTCGCGCGCGAGACCGGCATGGAAGTCCGCTTCGTGCCGGTGTCCGACTATGCGGCCGT
>JACCDS010470285.1_pt1 | contig 10518 bp, 8 predicted proteins | sample 7446441 | NCBI WGS metagenome assembly JACCDS01 (sample SAMN15323445, study PRJNA562643) | freshwater metagenome | isolation source: river surface water | place: USA:Blue River Watershed | collected 2017-08-17 | reverse complement strand
TGGTCCCAGGAAAGTGCGTTACGGCCGTTCACTTGCGCCCAACCCGTGACGCCTGGCTTGACCAGCATCCGCTGGGCTTGGAAGGCGTTGTACCGCGACACGTAGCGCAGCAGCAGCGGCCGGGGTCCGACGACGCTCATGTCGCCGACGAGGACGTTCCACATCTGCGGAAACTCATCCAGCGTGGTGGAACGGAGGAGTTGGCCGAAGGGCGTGAGCCGTACCTCGTCGGGCAACGGCTTGCCGTCCGCATCGACCCCGTCGGTCATCGTCCGGAATTTCACGACCTTGAAGGGCTTCCCGTGGCGGCCGGGACGTTCTTGCAGGAACAGGATGGGCGAACCCAACTTGAGACGAACCAGCACCGCGACGATGGCCAGCAACGGGCTGAAAAAGATCAGCCAGCCCAAGGAGAAGCAGATGTCGAAGAGACGTTTGGCCATGGTCAACGGCGCGGCGTCAGCACCGCGGTTTCCAAGGACAATAGGCGGATGCCGTTTTCGAAGACGATGGCAAACTCGACCTCCGTCGCCCCACGGGGAGCCGGGAGGATCAGGGAGCCGGACCGCGCGGTGCATTTGACCGTGCGGGTCAGCGGCTTGCCGCTGCCCTTGAAGGTCATCGTCAGGCGGACCTCCGCCGGGGGCGCGTTGTCGGCCAGCTGGACGGCTAGGCGGACGAGGGTTCCTTCCGCGGCCGGTTGGGTGCGCGTTAACGTTCCGGAGTCGCGGGTGATCCGCAGCAGGCCGGCGCCCGCGGTCACCCGGCTGAACTGCTGGTTGGCTCGCTGGAGCGTCCAGGTCGCCCCCAGCGCTTCGGCGGAAGTCGGCCGCGACGTCACCGCCGCACCTTCGGCATGTTCCGACCAATAGGCGTCCAAGGCACTGAGGCCCGTCTGGTCGGTCGCCGTTAAGGCGGAGAGTTCCCTGCGGAGGTTCGGTTGAGCGTACGCCAGCGCGCAGAGTTCCTGACGGGGTTCGGTCGGGATGAATTCAAGCCATTGGACCGGCAGGCCGTAGGCGCTCCACGCGAGGTTGAAGCGATGTTGCGCGGCTTGGAATTGGGCCTCCGCGTTGATGAGACGTCGGAGCGCGACGAGGGCCTGCGGGCTGGTCGAAGGCGTGCCGATTCGCGCTTCGCCCACTTCGCGGAACATCAGGGACAACTCCCAGGCGTCGACGAACTGCCCGAAGCGCCAGCGCTGGTTCTGCAGGCGGAAGGTCGGCTTATCGTTCGCGGCCAAGGCCGCGCTTGCTTGCGCGACCGCCGCGGAGATCGTTGCGACTTCTTCTTCACTGAGCACGCGGGCGGAGCCATCGGAGCGGAAATGGCGAATCCACTGGTTCGGGCCGCCCGCCTGCGCATCCCTTGTCCAGGCGGCCTCGATGGCTTGATGGGCCGAGCGCATGGGCGCGGCGGCCGGACCGTAAGCCGCGGAGAACCACCTGGCCAACAGCTGCTCCGCGTCTTGGTCGGGTTGCTCGAGGAGCTTGGCGCCGAGCCAGGCCTTCGGGGCGTCGAAGCCCCAAAGCGGGGCGAGCTCCGCATACCATCCCTTCACCCCGGCCGCATGGGCGGTGCGGATGGACTTTGCTTGGGCGGTGAAGTGGATCCGTGGGCAGGTGTAGTCGACGCCATACCAATAATCGTAGGCACCGACTCGGCGAGCCCCGGACTGCACCCAGGCCTTAAGGTTGGCGGCTTCTTGCGCCGCGAACCTCGGGTCCGCGTAGCCGATGCGATCGGCGCAGACCCAAGGGAAGATGGCTGGGGCGACCTTTGCCGTCGGGGCGCGCAACGTCTGCAGGTAAGCCAGGGTGCCGATGGCGTGACGGTCGCCGCGTAGGTCGCCCGACGGTTCCCAGAACGATTTGGCCACTTCGTTCAAGTAGCGGATCACTTAATCCGTCCGCACGGGCCGTTCGCGGTACCAGCCTTCGGAGGGCACGGAGTCATCGTACGCCAGCGAATCATTGACGCCGAGCGGCACGCAAAAGGCATCGGGGCGTTGATGGAACCAGTCGCGGGCGTGTCGGGCCCCGATTTCCGGGGCGCGCGGGTGGTGCAGGTTGGGGTTGGCGTCGTAGCCGTTGCCGCGCGGGGCTTGGCGGACACCGTTGATGGACGCGAAGAGCGTCGGGTCTTGGGCGAACTCCTTCTTCCCGAACGCCGCGTACAGTCCGTGTGAAAACGTTGGCGCGCGACCGTAGCCAACGCTGAAGGCCCATTCATGGCTCAGCTCGTTGCGCAGGCCCCCGATTTCCCGCCAAGCGAAAGCCGGCCGGAAGTCATCGTCCGCGGGTGCTGCGATGCGGCTGAGCATGGTCCAATCCGCGCCACGGGGGCCGGGGAAGGCGAAGAAAACCCCCAGCGTCCGTTCACAGAAACGTCCGACCGCGATGCGGGTCGCCGCGGGGTTGTTGCCGACCAAGAAGACCGAACCATTGCGCGCCCGACACAAGGCCGCATCCCCTTCGGTGGCCGCCGGCCGAACGCCCGTCGTTCGGGCGGCTTGGGTGTTGCCCACGTAGAGGCCGGCGATGGCGCCGCGCGGCTGCGCGGACTCCTCGATCAACTCCGGCTTTTTCCCGGTCACACGTTCACACCAGTCCACCAGCGAGTGCGCGGCGTACCATTCATCGGGCTCCGGGTTGGCTGGCATGATCACGCGCACATTCCAGCGGCCATGCTCGAACAGGGCGTCGCTCGCCATCAAGTGGCAGCAAGCGAGCAGGCAGAGGATTCGGCCGAGCAGGGGCATGGCGTTGATTAAAGACCGCGGACTTTCCCCTGCAAAGGGCGATTTGACGCTTTGCAACATTTTGCCTCCTGCTACCTTTGCCCGATGTCCTGTAGCCGCCGAGACGCCCTCCGCCTGCTGATGGCGACCGCGACCCTCGCGCCGTTGGCGGCCTGGGCTCAGGATAAACCGGCGCGGCGGTCCCCGAAGAAAGGGTGGGCAGGCCATCGGCCGGAATCGGCCAAGCAATTCGGGTGCACGTGGTGGTATGCCTGGGGCGGCTCGGGCAAAGGCACCGAGGGCTACGAGTTTGTCCCGATGGTGAAGGGCAATCGCCAGCCCGTGGGGTCATCGGAACTCAGCCAAGTCACCGACCCGGCGGCGAAGTGCCTCCTGGGTTTCAACGAGCCGGAGCGGGCTTCGCAGGGCAACCTTACGGTGGCGCAGGCCATCGAGGCTTGGCCCTTGTTGGTCCGGTTCGCCGAGGACAAGAAACTCCGGCTGGGGTCGCCGTGCGTATCCTCGGATGGCGGTGGCGGCGCATGGATGCGTGAGTTCATGGAGCAAGCCCAGCGCAAGAAGCTGAAGATCGATTTCGTCGCCGCCCATTGGTATCGCAGCGCCGACCCGGGCGCCTTCGAGGATTGGCTGAAGGAACTCAACGCCAGCTATCGCCGCCCTGTCTGGGTCACCGAGTTCAACGCCATGTACACCGGCGCGGACGAGGCTGGCCACGTGCAGTTCCTGAAGGGCGCATTGCGGGCCTTGGAACGGCAACGTTTCGTTGAGCGCTATGCTTATTTCAACACCGGCACCGGGAAGGCGGCCTTATTGAAGGACGGTGAACTCACCAAGTTGGGCGAAGCTTACCGTGCGGCGGGCGACTAGACCGACTTTTTCCTGCCGAGCGCGCGAAGCACCGGATCCCCTTTGAGCGGGAGGTCGATGGGGACGCCCCCGCTTTGGGCGGACGCGTAGAGCGCGAGGATGAGTTCGACGGCTTTGCGGCCTTCGGCGCCGTCCACGGAGGGACGGCCGTTTGCCCGGATGGCGGCGATGGCGTCTTCCAAGTTCCGTCGATGCCAAGCGTGCCCGATCGCCTTGGGGTCATTGGCGCCCGCGCCGGCGCCTTCCGTGGCCGGCGCGAGGTGTTGGGCGTCGGCCGCCTGCGGCGCGGCGAATTCGAAGGCCGTCAGCTTGTCGTCGCGCAGCACGGCGGAACCGGCCGTACCGTGGATGCGGATCTCGGCCGGGAAACCCGTGCCCGACCAGCAGGCCGTTGAACCTGCGATCGTCGCGCGGGCGCCGTTGGTGAATTCGATCCACCCCGTGGCAATGTCTTCGACCTCGATGCCCTCATGCGCGACGAGTCCCGCGGTGGCCGAGACCCGTTTGACCGGGCCGAGGAACCAGAGCAACAAGTCAATCGTATGGATCCCTTGGTTCATGAGCGCCCCGCCGCCATCGAGGGCGAAGGTCCCGCGCCAAGCGGCGGAATCGTAGTACGCTTGCGTGCGCCACCAAGGGATGAGCGCGCCCGCCAAGGTGATCTGTCCGAAGCGGCCGGCGTCGAGGGCGGCCTTCAAGGCCTGCGAACCAGCGCCGAAGCGACGGGGCAGGATGCCGGCGAGGACCACGCCGGCTTGGGCGCAGGCCGCGGTCAAGGCATCGCAGCGAGCCAGGGTCACCTCGAGCGGCTTCTCGACGACCACATGTTTGCCGGCGCGGGCGCAGGCCAGGGCGGGCGCGAGGTGATCGCCGCTGGGCGTGCAGAGGCAGACCACATCCACATCGGGGTGCGCGAGCAAGGCCTCGGGCGTCGCGCACGCGGTCGCTCCGTATTGGCGGGCAAACGCCTCCGCCTTCGCCGCCGTGCGGTTATAGGCGGCGACGACTTTGACGCCGGGGATTTCGGCGAGCGCCTTCGCATGGAACTCGGCGATCATGCCGGTACCCCAGATGCCGAAACCAAGTGGCTTTGCGCTCATGGCAGCACCCTAGGCTAAACCCTGTAGGCAGGGGAAGGCTGAACAGGGGCTGGCGACCTTCCCGCTGGCCTCTAGAGATGCGTGAACCAATGCTTCTCGGCCCGCAGGGCGCGGTCGGCGCGGCGACTTTGGAACTTCAGCCGCGAGCGATGCCAGAGGTAGCGCGCGGTTGCGCCCACCCACCGGATCTTATTCCAGAAGCGTCCCTTGGGATGATGCCAAAGCGCCCGTTTTTTCGCCCAAAGCTCCTTGGTCTTGTCGGGCAACGCTTGCGCCGCGAAGAAGTCGTGCAGCCTTTGGCTGATTGGGCTGTCGCTAGCCCGCAGGCGAGCTTGCTCCTGGGTCAGCATCCTTTGATGAAGTTCGACGCATTGTTCGGGCGTCAGCGAGGTTTCCTTCGCGTGGATGCAGAAAGTCGAGCCAACCCTCGGCGTGAGCCCAAGACGGGTCTCTTGGCCGTAGCGCATGATCCAGGCCGTATCGCCGGCCACCCCATATTCGATGGGGAAGGGTCTGGCTCGAAGGTGCGTGCCGCGGTATAGGTTGGAGGCCGAGCTCCCGAGCAAGGCTTTCGGGCAGTTTTGGAAGGCCAAGAACAGCGTGGCCGTCGGGGCGATGACGAAAGGCCGGCCGCGTCCGAACCGGCGGTTCAGTTGCGCGGGCGGCCAGTCAAGGTCGCGGTGGGCTCGGCCGTCTTCGTGGACGAAACGGGGCGGGCTGACGACCACGTCGGCCGCCAAAGCTTCGCCGACCTCGCGCAAGTGCAGGAGTTGTTCGCGGGTGATGGTGTCGCCCGCCGTGCTGATGTAGACCCAGTCCCCCGCCGTCGCTGCGATGCCTTCGTTCCAGGATTGGTACAGGCCGCGGTCGCGTTCGATGATGCGTAGGCGCGGGTGGCGTAGCTCGGACCGGATCAAGTCGAGCGTACCATCCGTCGAGCGGCTGTCCACGACGATGACTTCTGCGATCAAGTCGACCCAAGTCTGCATCGCGCGGAGATGTTCCACGAGCAGGGGGCGGCAATTATAGGTGGGAACGACGACGCTGATGGTCGGTTGGGTCGGCATTGCGGTTGGCAGGAGCGAAACTTAAGCGCCCTTTCGGGCAATATATTTCCCCTAGGTAGATTTTGGTCCCCAGTTCGTTTCGGGTTGAACCGCGGATTCATGCAAATACCTTGGTCAGAAATGAAAATCGGCATCACTGGAGGGCGCGGTACGCTAGGAAAAATCCTTCAGTCGCAACTATCGGCCGCTGGTTTGCCCTATGATTGCTTCGCTGGCGATGTCTGCCGCCCCGAAGAGCTCCGCACTTGGTTGCAGGCTGGTGACTTCGACGCAGTCGTCCATTTCGCCGCCCTCGTCCCCACGCAGTCGGTCCAAGCCAACCCCGCGCGTGCCTTCCAGGTGAACGTGGGCGGTACGGCCAATTTGGTCGCCGAGCTGGGAGCGTTGCCGCGTAAGCCCTGGTTGTTCTACGCGAGCAGTAGCCATGTCTATCAGCCGCAGGCGACGCCCATCGCGGAGACGGCCCCCGTCGCCCCCATCAATCCCTATGGACTCTCGAAGCGCCTAGGCGAGCAGGTCGTCGAAGCCTCCGCGGCGGCCGCGGGCGTGCCCTACTGTATCGGGCGCATCTTCAGCTTCTATCACCCGACGCAGACGGGATCGTTCCTTTACCCGTCCTTGCAACGGCGGTTTGCCGCCGAGGACCTCACCCAGCCCTTCAGGCTCTTTGGCGCCGAGGATATCCGGGATCTTTCCTTGGCTGACGACTTAGTCGCGCACATCCGGTCCTTGCTGGCGAAGCAAGCGACCGGCTTGGTGAACATCGGGTCGGGGCAGGGCACTAAAATCAAGGATTTCGTGCAATCCTTGGCCCCTCGGCGCCTGGAGATCGTGAACGCCTCCGACGGCCCCCCCACGTCCTTGGTTGCCGACATCTCCCGTCTCCGTCAAATTCTCGGGGCATGAGCGTCCCGCAGGTTTCCATCGTCATCCCGACCTTCAACCGCTCCGGCATGCTCCGGCGGTGCATCGACTCGGCCTTGGCCCAGACCTTCCCCTGTGAAATCGTCGTCTGCGATCACGGCAGCACCGACGATACCCCGGCCGTCGCCCGTGCTTATGGCGAGCGCATCCGGTATGTGCGCCGCGAGCAGGATTCCGGGGTCCATTTTGCCTGGCTCGACGGCGTCATCTCGGCCCGGGGCGAGTATGTGCACATCAATTTCGACGACGACCTCATCGCCCCCACCTTCGTCGAGAAGTGCATGGCCTTGATGGGGCCGGACGTCGGCCTGTGCTTCTCCGTCGCGGAAGTGCGCGACGACGCCACCGGCCAAGCCCTTTCGCACATCTTCACGGGCATGGGCGAGACCGGGGTCTACCGGATGTCCCGCTTCATGTCGTTGCAGATCAAGGGCCTCGTTTCGCCGGGCGCGACACTCATCCGCCGCAAGGACATCATCCACCATCTCTACGTCGGCCGGGTGCCGTTCGCCCGCTCCGAATACCATGGCGTCGGGCCGGATTGGCTGATGACGGCGATGACCAGCCTCGATTACCCCAAGTTCGGCTTCGTCGCCGAACCGTTGGCCGTCTTTTCCTCGCATGCGGGCTCCATCACGGTCGACGCGCATGCCGATGCGCAACGGAAGAAGAAGCTTTACCGCGCCTACCAGGAGGCCCGCCTCTTCTACACGATCACCCGGGTTGTCCGCCTTTTCCGGCTCGACCTGTTGGCGCGCCTTTGGCTGTTTGTCTCGCAGGTCTACGGCCGCGTAGCCTATGGCTTCTACTGCCTCTTTTGCCGCAAAAAAACCAAATCTCCATGACCCCTCGCACCGTCAAACTAGCCGACAACACCATCTCCGAGGAGGAGATCCGCTCCTTGGCGGCTTGGCTGCAGGAAGGCAAGCAGCTCACGAAGGGACCGCTTACCCGTGAATTCGAGGCCGAGTTCGCCGCCTACACGGGTACGAAGTACAGCATCATGGTCAACAGCGGCTCGTCCGCCAACCTGCTGATGGCGTACAGTCTGCTCGAGGCCGGTTACCTCCGTAACAAGAAGGTCATCGTGCCGGCCGTGTCCTGGATCACGACCTTGTCGCCGTTCGTGCAGATGGACTTCGAGTGCTTCCTCTGTGACTCCGACGCGAACGACCTCGGCGTCGACCTTAACCATCTCGAGGCGTTGCTGAAGAAAGAGCGCCCCGCGCTGCTCATCCTCGTCCACATCTTAGGCCACCCGAACCAGATGGACGCCATCCATCGCCTCTGCGACCAGTACGGCTGTCTGGTCATCGAAGATGCCTGCGAGGCCTTGGGCTCTGAGTATAAGGGCAAGAAGACGGGCGCCCTGTCCTTGGCGGGCTCGTTCTCTTTCTACTACGGCCACCATATCTCCAGCATCGAAGGGGGCGCCATTACCCTCAGCGACGACAAGCTCTACAGCGTGATGCTCTCCATCCGCTCGCACGGGTGGTCGCGCGACGTGCCGGAGGCGGATCGGCAAGCCTGGAAGCGGGAATACCAGATCGACGATTTCCGGGAGTTCTACAGCTTTTACTATGCGGGCTACAACCTGCGCTCAACGGACCTCAACGCCTACCTCGGTCGTCTTCAGCTCAAGCGCCTCCCGGAGATCGCCAAGGTCCGCGCCCGCAACTTCGAGCTCTACCGCCAGGCCCTGCCGGAGTTCTTCGCCCAGCACAGCCCGGACAGCTTCGTCTCCAGCTTCTCCTTCGGCACCTTCGCCGCCAACCGCCTCGAGCTTTCCAAGCACCTGCTCGCCCGCGGCATCGAGTGCCGTCCTTTGGTCTGCGGTTCGATGGGCCGGCAGCCGTTCTGGATCAAGAAGTTCGGCGTGACGCACCTGCCGGTGGCCGACAAGGTCCATGACTACGGCCTCTACCTGCCGAACCACGCCAACATCACCCCGGACGACGTCGCCTATGTGGCGAAGCATTTCCGCGAGGTGGCCAAGCCGATCTAAGCGCCGTCGGTATGCTGCTGGGCTCCTTGTGCTACCGTGATTACGCGGACAATGCTTTGTTCGCGGTGGGAGCGGGGGAGAACAACGGGGAGTTCTATCTGCCCTATGCGCTCCTGCGGGAGCGTTTCTTGGCGGAAGGCATCGAACTGAACACGCCCGACCGCAACGCGGGCCGCGAGGTGGCCTTCGAGCTCCACATCAATTGCCGCCGCCAGGATCCGGCCGCGCGGGCGTACGTCTACCTCTACGAAAATCCCCTGATCCGCCCGCTCAACCGCGACCGATCGGCGTTGGCCCGCTACGCCCGCTGGTTTACCTGGGATGGCGAGCTGTTGGGCGATCCGCGGGCGGTCAGGCTGCTTTACCCCAACCGCTTCGAGATGCGGGAGTGGCCCGACCCGGCTGAGCGCCCCTTGTTCTGCGTCCTTGTCGCCAGCAACAAGGCCTTGGCGATCGTCGATCCGCGCGACCAATACCAAGCGAGGGTGCGCATCCTGGAGTGGTACGAGCGTTTCGCGCCTCAGGATTTTCACCTCTACGGTCGCGGTTGGGATCGCCCCGCCGCGCTGCCTGGCCGCTGGGGGCGGATACGCAACCAGTTCCGCAAACTGTGGAGCCGTTTCCGCCCCGCGGCTTCGCCTTACGCCAGTTGGCGCGGGCCGGTCGACGACAAGATCGCGCTGCTTCGGCGGGCCCGTTTTTGTCTCGCGCACGAGAATTGCCGTGACCTCCCCGGCTACGTGACGGAGAAGCTCTTCGACTGCTTTCGCGCCGGCTGCGTCCCGGTTTACGTCGGGCCCGCGGAAATCACCGACCTCGTTCCCGCTGGTTGCTTCATCGACGCCCGGTCTTTCGCGACCCCGGCCGACCTCGATGCCCACCTGCGCGGCATCGATGACGTTGCTTACCGGGCTTACCAAGCGCGCATCCGGGCGTTCTTGGCATCGCCGCAAGCCCAGCCTTTTTCGCAAGAAGCTTTCGTCGAGACGATCGTCCGCACCGTCGTCGCGGACGTGGGCAAGTAAGACCCTTACGGGCGCGGGCCGTACTTGCGCTGGGGTGGTTGGGTCGGCGGCAGCGGGTCGATCTGCACGCCGGCGAGGGCCGGATGCTTGGCGAGCGCGCCGTAGATGGCGGGGTCGAAACGCGTCGTCATCCCGCGGGCGGCTTCGGCGATGAGGACCCGGCCGTCGGCCTGCAGGATGCCGACCTGGACGAGCGTGCTGCCGTCCACGCGGCGGGTGTGGGCCACGAGCTTCTCCATGAAGTCGCCGGCCTCCGGGCCCGGGCGCAGCGCGAACAGGATGCGCTTGATCATCGCCGGGGCGTTGCGGAGCGGCTGCACGGCATGCGCGCTGATCGACCACTCGCTCCGTTCTTCGCGGTAGGAGAGGCGGGCGTCGACGATGACGTGCGCGCCATCCATGAGCATCGGGAGGTCGCCATCCTTGAGGACCGAGACCGCGTCGTAGGCGTCGGTGAAGATCGTCACGGGGATGCTGACCGCGCGGGTCGCCACATGGAACAAGGCCCAGGGGCGATTGTCCTTCTTGGAGAGCTTCTTCTCGAGGCCGCCGACGATGCCGCAGAGGCGGACGATGTGGCGTTCCTTCTGGTCGAGGGTGATGCGGTCGAGCGGGGTGCTGAAGTTGGCGATGGCTTCGTCGAGGCCATGGTAGTCCGCCAACGGGTGGCCGCTGAGGTAGAAGCCGAGGAGTTGCTTCTCGTTGTTCAGCATCTCCAACTTCGGCATCTTGTCCGACTTCCGCAGGATGAGGTCGGCGGTGTTCATGG
>JACCDS011565599.1_pt1 | contig 10521 bp, 11 predicted proteins | sample 7446441 | NCBI WGS metagenome assembly JACCDS01 (sample SAMN15323445, study PRJNA562643) | freshwater metagenome | isolation source: river surface water | place: USA:Blue River Watershed | collected 2017-08-17 | reverse complement strand
GTCACAGACTGCCTTGGCTTGCCGCAACACCCAACCAGTCCTGCGGTTTTAGATAACGTTCATACAACAAAGATTCCGGTGAACCAACAGCCGGCTGATAGCCATATTGCCAGCGCACCAAAGGCGGCATCGACATCAGAATCGATTCGGTGCGGCCACCACTTTGCAGACCAAATAGGGTGCCGCGGTCAAACACCAGATTAAATTCGACGTAACGGCCACGACGATACAGCTGGAACTGGCGCTCGTGGTCGCCATAAGGCGTCATTTTGCGCCGCTCGACAATCGGGAGATAGGCCGGGCAAAAACCTTCGCCGACGGCCTGCATAAAAGCGAAGCTGCGTTCAAAGCCCCACTGATTCAGATCATCGAAGAACAAACCGCCAACACCGCGGGTTTCGCCCCGGTGTTTCAGATAAAAGTATTCATCGCACCAGGCTTTGTATTTCGGATAGACGTCAGCCCCAAAAGGTTCGCATAAATCAAACGCCACCTGATGCCAGTGCCGGACGTCCGCTTCAACCGGATAAAAAGGCGTTAAATCAAAGCCACCGCCAAACCACCAGACCGGTGCTTCTCCCTCTTTTTCGGCGATAAAAAACCGCACATTGGCGTGACTGGTGGGTACATGTGGATTTTGCGGATGAATCACCAACGACACGCCCATCGCCTCAAAACAACGTCCCGCCAGCTCTGGCCGGTGCGCGGTGGCCGATGCCGGCATTTTGTCACCAAACACATGGGAGAAGTTCACGCCGGCTTGCTCAAATACCGCACCACCGGTCAACACCCGCGAACGTCCGCCGCCGCCTTCCGCCCTGTCCCAGCGGTCTTCAACAAAGCCTGCTTTGCCATCAGACTGCTCCAGCGCTGCACAGATCTGGTCCTGCAACTGCAATAAAAAGGCTTTAACCGCTGCTTTATCAACGTTCATACCGACTCCGCACTGGTGAAAAATTTTCCTGTTCAGGCCGCGATGGCTATAATGGCGCCCATTATGCCAGCTCCTGGCGGTTTTGAGGAAACAGCAATGAAAGTCGGTATCATCATGGGCTCCAAATCAGACTGGCCCACCATGAAAAATGCAGCAGATATGTTGGACAGATTCGGTATCGCTTACGAAACCACGGTGGTTTCAGCGCACCGCACGCCTCATTTACTGGCTGAATATGCCGGCAATGCCGCAAGCAAGGGCCTCAAAGTCATTATCGCCGGCGCCGGTGGCGCTGCCCATCTGCCAGGCATGGCCGCCGCCTTTACGTCGCTGCCAGTGCTGGGCGTACCAGTGCAATCCAAAGCATTAAAAGGGCTGGATTCGCTGCTATCTATCGTGCAAATGCCCAAAGGCGTCGCCGTCGGCACGCTGGCCATTGGGGACGCCGGCGCCGCCAATGCCGGCCTGTTAGCTGCGCAGATCCTGGCGACTTCCGACGCTGCCTTAATGACAAAAATCGACGCCTTCCGCAAAGAACAAACCGACTCGGTGCTGGCGCAGCCAAATCCGGCTGAGGACGCCTGATGAATGTGTTAGTAATGGGCGCCGGACAACTGGCGCGGATGATGGCGCTGGCCGGCGCACCGCTGAACCTGAAAATCAGCGCTTATGATGTCAATTCGGCCAAAGTACAGCATCCGGTTACCGGTGAAATTTATCCGCTGACACTGGAGCAGGCGGTCGCAGCCGCTGATGTGATTACTTCAGAATTTGAGCACATCCCTTATCCGGTACAGGAGATTTGTCAGGCCAGCGGTAAGTTTTTGCCAGACAGCCGGGCTATTAAAGCCGGTGGCGACCGTCGGCAGGAAAAAGCCCTGCTGGACGCGGCCGGCGTGGCAAACGCCGGTTACCGCATCGTCAGTACTGAAGCTGAATTTCAGGCCGCTATCAACGCCTTGGGTTTGCCATTGGTGCTGAAAAGCGCGTTGGCCGGCTACGACGGCAAAGGTCAGTGGCGGCTGAAAAAAGCGGAAGATGCCGCCGCAATCTGGGCAGACATCGCCGCCTTTATGGCGGGCGCCGACCACACGTTGCCACAAGCCATAGTCGCCGAACAGTTTGTGCGCTTTGACCGTGAAGTCAGTCTGGTCGGTGCGCGTAATGCCAAAGGTGAAACCGTGGTCTATCCGCTGACCGAAAACCACCACGTCAATGGCGTGTTGGCTGTCTCGACAGCCATGGACGCCGATGCGTCTTTGCAACAACAAGCCAAGCAGATGTTTGATGCCGTCGCCAATGAGCTCAATTATGTGGGCGTGCTGGCATTGGAGTTTTTCCAGGTCGGCGACCAGTTGCTCGTCAACGAAATTGCGCCGCGGGTACACAACTCAGGCCACTGGACACAACAAGGTGCCGACACCTGCCAGTTTGAAAATCATCTGCGTGCGGTCTGTGGCCTGCCACTTGGCAGCACGGCATTAGTCAGACCGACCGTGATGGTCAATATTCTCGGTGAGGATGTGGTCGACCCGGCGATACTGAGTCTGCCCAGTTGCCATTTGCACTGGTATGGCAAAAGTAAAAGAGCCGGCCGCAAAATGGGTCACATCAATATCTGTGGCTCTGATGCGCGCCAGCTGGCAGAGCGCTTCAGTGCGCTGGCCGCCTTGCTGCAACCGGACAGTTTTCCGGAGGTGGCCGAAGTCGCGGCGAAGCTGCAACAGTCGCTGCGCTGAGCCACTTTGACACCACTATGCACAAAGGCCCGTTTGGGCCTTTGTTGTTTCACGAACCAGTTTGCACTGCGCCGCACTTGCGGCTGGCGCAGATCACTTTCACACCGTGCGCGCCGGCTTTTTCGGTCAAAAGCGCAAAACCGCAGCTGTGGCACTGCCCTGGGACAGGTTTGCTGTTGACGATAAAGTCACAGGCCGGGTACTGGTCACAACCATAAAAAGTTTTGCCGTATTTGCTGGTCCGTTCTACCAGTTTGCCGGTGTGGCACTTCGGGCAAACCACATCCGGCACTACTGGCGCTTCCTCATGTACGACGAAATGGCAGGCCGGGAAGTTACTACAGCCAATGAACATACCGTAACGACCATTTTTTACTGCCAAAGCGCCGCCGCAACTGGGGCAAGGTGTGTCTTCCAGCAACTTCACCACCGTGCTGTCATGCGGATGCAAATTCTGAATATAAGTACAGGCCGGGTAGTTGCTGCAACCGAGAAAAGGCCCGTGTTTGCCGGAGCGCATCACCAGCTCGTGCTGACACAGCGGGCAATATTGCTTATGTTCGGGAATGGCGAATAAGGGTTGCTCAGACATCTTCAGACACGCACAGCTTTAGTTGCCGCATTATCGCACACCGACAGGCCCGACCGCCAAATTTAGCCCCTCGCTCAGACCATTTCCGCTTCACAGGATACTGCCAGACAGAAAAATGCCGGCTGTTGCCGGCATTTTGTCATGCACACTCAAAGCCATTAATGCAGCGGGCCTGTGGGTTCTTCAAAAATCAGGTCTTCCATCTGCGCATAAGCGCTTTCGTGGCCTGGCGCATTAAACAACACCATCAAGACCACCCATTTCAAATCTTCGAGACTGACTTCGCTGCTGTCTAAATCCATCACCCGGTCCAGCACCATTTCACGGGTGGGCAGATCCAGCACGTTGATTTGCTCCAGAAATAACAGGAAACCACGACATTCGGTATCCAGTTTACGTTGCTCTTGCGGTGTGAAAACCCGCAGCGCGCTGGAGGTGGATTTGGTCAGATAAGGTTTAATATGACTTTCTTGCAGCTTGGATAAATTCTCCAGCCAGCGCAAAGCTTTGAAGATGTCATCATCATGAAATCCGGCTTTGACCAATTCTTTCGTCAAGTCGGCCTGGTTGACGTAAATTTCAGATTCGTTGTGAATGTAGTTTTCGAACAGATAGACGAGGATATCAAACATGATCAGGCCCTCCTCACTCGAATGTAGCCACCAGGTACTGCTGCCACTACGCCAGCTAATTCAAGCTGTTGCAAGGCTATGGTTACGTCAGCTACCGGCATTGCTGCGCGATCTGCAATCAGGTCAATTGCAGTTGCCTCATCTCCTACGTTAGCTAACAAGCTATCGTCGGACAAGGTCGACATACAACTATTTTTTTCAGTCACCTGCAGCGAAAAATCTGATGCAACAAAGGGAGCAAACTCTTCCACAATATCGGCGACTGAGCGGGTAAGTTTAGCGCCTTCCAGAATTAGTTGATGACAGCCGGCCGCCTGCGGATTGCGTACCGAGCCCGGCACGGCAAAAACCTCGCGATTATATTCGGCGGCATAACGTGCGCTGATCAACGAACCACTTCTTTCCGCGGCTTCAACCACGAGTGTCCCGAGGCTAAGTCCCACGACAATCCTGTTGCGGATGGGGAAAAACTCCGCCTTTGGATGCTGGGCCGGCAAAAATTCAGAGATGACAGCCCCTTGCACACAAATCTGTTCGAATAAGGCCTGATGCTGCGGCGGATATAAATGCTGCAAGCCATGACCAAGTACCGCAACAGTACGGCCCTGCACCGACAAAGCGCCCTGGTGCGCTGCTCCATCAATCCCCTGCGCCAACCCACTATTGATACCAAAACCCAATGCTGCCAACTGTGCAGCGAATTCAAACGCCAGTTGTTTGCCGGTTGGAGTCGGCCGCCGGCTGCCAACCACCGCCACTGCGGGCCCGTCCAGTTGGGTCGGATCACCGATGCCAAACAGCCCCAGCGGCGGATGTTTAATCTGGCGTAATAAGGCTGGGTATCTTGGATCGGTATGTGATAAAAACCAGTGGCTGGGGTGTTGCTGCAGCCAAAGTCTGGCGGCTTCGGCTTTGGCGGCGGACCTGCGTAAATGCTGGCTTTGAACGGGGTTCAGACCCAACTGCTGCAGCTGCGCTGCACTGGCCTGACACAATTCGGCGATAGTACAGGCCGGACTGATTTTGGCGAGGGTACTGACATCAAAACCCGGAACCGCCATCAGCCTCAGCCAGTGGTCGAGATCGTCCATGATCTCCCCCTGTGAGCTGGTTATGAAGAATTCAGAGGTCGCCGAGCGTGTCGCCGACCCGGATTGGTTTTTTCGTGCCGGTCACTATGGCAAAACTGGTCCTTTCTGCCACTTTAAACACCATCAGCTCACCGACCAGCTCCTTTGGCATATCAATGCGATCGCCATCGATGCCGCCCATCAGTTTCTGATAACGACTGGCATCCGAAACATAGACAGGGCCCTTGCCGGAGTCGACCACTGTCGGCGACTGCCGGTAAATGCCGAACATATAACCAGGCTGCACTTCGTCCTGCAGGCCTTTGTTCAGCACGACAATGTCCCAGCTGGAAAACTCCCGCAGATCGGAGGTGGTGTCAATAATAGTTCCATCAATGGCTTTTGCCGGTTTTCTCATCATGAAAAAAGCCGGCAGGCTTTGCCCGTCAGCCGCCGGGATCAGCCGGTCTCCCTGGCGGATCTCTTGTTTCACATCGATCACAGCCACTGAAGCGGGTTCGCTGACCTGCTGCCCACCGGCTCTGAATGCCCGGGCAGTCCCGACCAGAATAGTTTCAAAACCCAATACTTCTTTTGATTGCGGGTCAACGTAAGCTTTGCCTTTGCGATAAATACCATAGGCTTCTTGCTGCGCCAGCGCGCCGCGCACATACAAAATATGGCCCTGACTGGCGTTTTTGACATGATCGTCAGCGCCCAGCACATAAGGTAATCCGTTGATTTGCTCCGCCGACAATGATTGTTCATAAGTCAGGAAAGGCCGAATCATCTGCAACGGGACAGTGGTCACCGCTTCGGTGTACTTCATGGTGGTACGCACCGTCGGCGACAACTTGCGGATACCTTTGGCAGGGTCTGCAGCCGTATCGCCGGGGCTGACTTTCAGCGCATGCTGATTGACCGACAATACCGGATTGCCGTCTTTGTCATAACTGAGGCTAAGGACATCGCCCGGAAAAATCAGATGTGGGTTGGCAACCTGCGGATTGAGTTTCCAAAGTTGCGGCCACAGCCAGGGTTGTTGCAGATAAAGGCCTGAAATATCCCACAAAGTATCGCCTTTTTTGACGGTGTAGCTTTTGGGAGCGTCTGGTTTTATCGCGAGAATATCAGCCGACACCACTGGCGTCAGACAAAACAACAGGGCGGCAAATGAGCTTGTTATTGTTTTCAGCATGCCAGTTTCCTTCGGCCCGGACCTGCGGTAATTATTGCACAGATTGCATAGGAAGCTGTTATTACAGCGATTTAATGGCTAAAATTGAACCATAACACAGATATATTCACAAAGCATAATTTTGTAGGTGCCATGGCCGTTTTAACCGTACTCCATTATCCCGATGAACGTCTGCGTACAGTCGCCAAGCCTGTTGCAGCTGTTACCCCTGAAATCCGCCAGCTGGTCGACGACATGCTGGAAACCATGTATGCCGAGAACGGCATCGGTCTGGCCGCCACGCAGGTCAACGTCCATCAACGTGTCGTCGTGATCGACTTGTCTGAAGAGCGGAATCAGCCACAGATTTTTATCAATCCGGAAATTATCGCCCGAAGTGGTGACACCACTTATGAAGAAGGCTGTTTGTCCGTGCCGCAAAACTACGCCAATGTGGAGCGCGCTGCTGAAGTGACCGTTAAGGCTCTGGACAAAGACGGCAACGCTTTTGAACTCAAAGCGGAAGGTTTGCTGGCGATTTGTCTGCAACACGAGCTGGACCATCTGGTCGGTAAGTTATTTATTGATTATCTGTCGCCGCTTAAGCGTGACCGCATCAAGAAAAAGCTGGAAAAACAAGCCCGCGCCGCTACCCGCGCCTGACAGGACCCGACAGTGACCACTCCCCTTCGTATTATTTTCGCCGGTACGCCGGATTTTGCTGCCCGCCATCTGCAGGCGCTGCTGGATTCTCCTCATCAGGTGGTGGCCGTCTATACCCAGCCGGACCGGCCGGCCGGCCGTGGCCATCAGCTGCAAGCCAGCCCGGTCAAACAACTGGCGCTGCAACACCAAATCCCAGTGTATCAACCCAAATCGCTGAAGAAGCTGCCCGCGCAGCAGGAATTGGCTGCTTTAGGCGCTGATCTGATGGTCGTAGTGGCTTATGGCCTGATCCTGCCCTCAGCAGTGCTCAAGACACCACGGCTGGGCTGTATTAATGTGCACGGCTCGCTGTTGCCGCGCTGGCGCGGTGCCGCGCCTATCCAGCGCGCCATTTGGGCTGGTGACAGCCATACCGGCGTCACCATTATGCAAATGGACGAAGGGCTGGACACCGGTGCCATGTTAAGCACCGCCAGCCTGCCGATTGAAGCAGCCGATACCAGCGCCACTTTGTATGACAAGCTGGCCGCCGTCGGCCCGAAAGCGCTGCTCGAAGCACTGCAGGATTTACCAGCGCTGCAGGCAAGTGCGCAAACCCAGCAGGACGCACTGGCCAATTACGCCGAAAAACTCAGCAAAGAAGAAGCGCAGCTCGATTTTCGCAAGAGTGCGGTGGCGCTCGAGCGTGAAATTCGCGCCTTTAACCCCTGGCCTATCAGTTATCTGCCACTCAACTCAGCGGCCGCTGCAGGCCAGCAGCTGAAAATCTGGCAGGCCAGCGTCGAAGCCGGCTCTGGCGTGCCCGGCACTGTGGTGCGGGCCGATAAACAAGGCATTGCGATCGCCACCACAGATGGCCTGTTGGTGCTGAAAACGCTGCAGCCGGCTGGCAAAAAAGCGATGGCAGTGGCCGATTTCCTCAATGGCCGCGCCGACTGGCTGCCGGTCGGACTGCAACTGGACTTGCCGGCATGAGCGCTAAATTGCGCGCCGCAGCGGCAACCTTATGTTATCAGGTGATCGATCAGGGCAAGTCGCTGTCAGACGTGCTGCCCAAAGCCCAAAGTCAGTTCAGCAATCCGGCGGACAAAGCGCTGCTGGCCGAGCTCTGCTACGGCGTGATGCGTCAGTTACCCCAACTGGATTTTGTCGCCCAGCAGCTAATGAGCAAACCACTGGTGAAAGACCTGCGCCCGCTGCAATATCTGATATATCTCGGTATGTATCAGCTGCGTTTCCTGCGGATCCCGGAATACGCCGCCGTCGGTGAAACTGTAGAAGCCGCCCGGCTGCTCAAAGGCCAGAACCTGACCAAACTGATTAATGCAGTGCTGCGCGAGTATCTGCGCCGGCCTGAGCTGGCTGAATTTGCCGATGCGCCTTTACCTGTGCAGACCAACCATCCGTCCTGGCTGGTCAACAGCCTGCAAGCGGCCTATCCGCAGCAATGGCTGGCGGTGATCGCAGCCAACCAGCAAAAAGCGCCGCTGTGGCTGCGCGTCAATACAGCGCTGGTCAGTATTGAAGCTTTCAGCGCCGCACTGGCGCAGCACGGCATTGAATTTTCTGCACCTGTCGCGCAAATGCCACAGGCGTTGCTACTGGAGCGGGCGCCGGACATTACCACGCTGCCTGGTTACGCCGACGGCTGGTTCTCGGTGCAGGATGTCTCGGCGCAATACGCCGCCTTGCTGCTTGCGCCCGAAAACGGTGAGCGGCTGCTGGACGCCTGCTGCGCACCCGGCGGCAAAACTGCACATTTGCTGGAGCTGGCACCGCAGGCGCAGTTGCTGGCGCTCGACAAAGACCCGCAGCGCCTGAGCCGGGTCCATGAAAACCTGACACGGTTGCAGCGCAGCGCCAAAGTCATGGCAGCAGATGCGGCCGAACCGGGTCAATGGTGGGATGGCCGCCTGTTTGACAAAATCCTGCTCGACGTGCCCTGCTCGGCGATTGGCGTGATCCGCCGGCACCCGGACATCCGCTGGCTGCGCAAAAAGTCTGATATTCAGCCGTTGGTACAGTTACAGGCACAGATCCTGCGCGAAGTATGGCCAACGCTGAAGCCTGGCGGCTTTTTGCTGTACGCCACCTGTTCCATCCTGCCGGAAGAAAATCTGCAGCAGGTCGAACACTTTATCCAACAACACCCCGACGCTGAACCTTTGACACTGGCGCCATACCATGACACCTGGTACTGGCAGCGGTTGCCCGGTCAGGACGGCGGTGACGGCTTCTTCTACGCCAAATTGCAGAAAAAGGCGATTGCATGAAAATCATCATCTTAGGCGCGGGTCAGGTCGGTGCGACGCTGGCAGAAAACCTGGTCGGTGAAGAAAACGACATCACGGTCGTCGACATCAACGCCGAAAAACTGCGCGCGCTGCAGGACAAATTTGACCTGCAGGTGGTGCATGGCCACAGCGCCCACCCGGACATTCTGAAAAAAGCCGGCGCCGAAGATGCCGACATGGTGATTGCGGTCACCAACAGCGACGAAGTCAATATCGTCGCCTGTCAGGTTGCTTACAGCATTTTTAATACGCCGACCAAAGTGGCGCGCATCCGCACCAATCAATACATCAAATACCGCGACAAGCTGTTTAACAAAGACGATTTGCCGGTCGACCATTTCATCGCACCGGAAACACTGGTGACTGAATATATCCGCCGGCTGATTGATTATCCGGGCGCACTGCAGGTGGTTGAATTTGCCGGCGGCAAGGTCAGTCTGGTGGCGGTGAAAGCCTATTATGGCGGCCTGCTGGTCGGCCATGCGTTATCGACACTGCGCGAACATATGCCGCACATCGACGTGCGGGTGGCCACTATTTACCGGCGCGGCCATGCCATTAAACCTATTGGCACCACCATCATCGAAGCCGACGATGAAGTGTTTTTTATCGCGGCGACCAAACACATCCGCGCCGTGATGAGCGAGCTGCAAAAACTGGAAAACAGCTACCGGCGCATCATGATCGCCGGCGGCGGTAATATCGGCATGGGGCTGGCCAAAGCGCTGGAAAAGACCCACAGCGTCAAACTGATTGAGCGCAGCAAAGAGCGCGCCGAATACCTGTCAAGCACGCTGGAAAACACCATCGTCTACGCCGGCGACGCTTCAGATCCCGAGTTGCTGCAGGAAGAAAATATCGACGAAGTGGATGTGTTTCTGGCGGTCACCAACGACGATGAAGCCAACATTATGTCGGCGATGCTGGCCAAGCGGATGGGCGCGCAAAAAACCATGGTGCTGATTAAACGCGGTGCTTATGTGGATTTGCTGCAAGGCGGCGAAGTCGACATCGCGGTGTCGCCACAACAAGCCACGATATCAGCACTGCTGACCCACGTGCGGCGCGGCGACATCGTTAACGTACACTCGCTGCGCCGTGGTGCTGCCGAAGCGATTGAGGCCATCGCCCACGGCGACAAAACCACCTCCAAAGTGGTCGGTCAGCCGATCGGCAAAATCAAACTGCCGCCAGGCTGCACCATCGGCGCTATCGTGCGCGGTGACGAAGTGCTGATCGCCCACGACAGCACCGTCATCGAAACCGACGACCATGTGATTCTGTTCCTGGTCGACAAAAAACACATCGGCGAAGTGGAACGCCTGTTCCAGGTCAGCGCGTTTTTTCTTTGACCTGAGTCGGTATAAACCTGTATCGCAACAAATCAACGAGACCGCCGCAAGAGACGAGCCCATTT
>JACCDS011237104.1_pt1 | contig 10524 bp, 10 predicted proteins | sample 7446441 | NCBI WGS metagenome assembly JACCDS01 (sample SAMN15323445, study PRJNA562643) | freshwater metagenome | isolation source: river surface water | place: USA:Blue River Watershed | collected 2017-08-17 | reverse complement strand
TTACTCCCCGCTCACTTTGCTTTGCAGATAATTTTCCATGCCCATGGCACCAATCTGGTACTGCTGCGCATTGATCCAATCGATATGTTCTTCTTCGTGTTCCAGAATTTCCTGCAACATTTCGCGGCTGACGTAGTCCTGCTTTTGCTCACACAAAGCGATAGCATTTTTCAGCAGTGGTATTTGTTCCAGTTCGAATTCGAGGTCACATTGCAGCATTTCTGCGGTGTCTTCACCGATCCGCAACCGGCCCAGCGCCTGCAGGTTTGGTAAGCCTTCGAGGAACAGGATACGTTCAATCAGCTCGTCGGCTTGTTTCATGTCGCGGATAGATTTTTTATAACAGACGTTATTCAGTTCTTGCAGGCCCCAGTTTTTGTAGATACGGGCATGGAGGAAATATTGGTTAATCGACGTCAGTTCAGACGTCAGTACCTCATTGAGGATACTCAGTACAGCGGCATCACCTTGCATCGCCGGGCTCCTTTTTTGTAAACACAGGCACTGAAAGCGGGAAATTGTTGAGCATTGTAGTCAGATTTACGGCGGGGGTCGAGTTTTAGATTCCAGAAAATATCAATTAAATCATACACATGCAATTGAGAATGCTTCGCTTTAATGCCAGAGTTCTTGTTGAAAAAACAATCATTTCAGAATCATTTACTTAGGCTGTGGCCAATGCCACAGCTTAGAGCACCGATTAGTTTAAAAAAGCGACATCGGTGCTCTAGTTCACCATTTTACAGCCGGCGCAGCTGTCGATACTCCGCAATGGCCAGTATAACCAGCACCGCGGCAGTCGCCAGCAAGATGTATGAGATGCTGCCAGCCGCATGGGTCCAGAAAAAGCGGGCACCGTCGGTTAACTGTGGAGGTTCGATGAACACACCGCCTTTTAACGCCATGGCGGCAAAAATTAATGCGAACACCAGATGATCGGCGATGTAACACCATTTACTCCAGCGCTGCCAGCTCAGCTGCGTTAGCCGGTACAAAGCGAAAGCCGTAGATAAGGCCGCAAAAAAAGTCAGCAAATAACGCCAGTGCTCCATCCCTTCTGCCAGCCGGACCGGCAGATATTGTTGCGCTTCTACCGACAACCATAAAGGTGTCCAGAGCAGCAGTAGCAAGAACAAGGTGCTGGTTAAATCTGTGATGCTATCCGACAACTTCATCCGAGCCAGCGGATAACGTGGCAACCGGGTCGGATGCCACTGGCGTTGTCGCCATTCTTTGGTCCAGCCGGCACGGCCGCAAAGATAAAATACTGCGGTCACTATCAGCAGTAAGGTCGCAAAACTATCGATAAAGCTAAAACCTAACTGCAGGAAAAGCCGCACCGGATTGATCGAATCCGCCAGCACTAATCCACCCAGACTTTTCAGCAGAGCGATCACCGCCACAAGCGCAGCGCCGTGCCACAGCACCGTGCGATACAGCGGCATATCTTCACTGGCCACCAATGGTGCACTGGGTGCAAAACGTAGGGCCACATCGACAGGGTGGCCTTGCTGCAACAACAGCTGGCTGAGCTGCGCCTCGTCCAGCCGACCGTCCTGCTGCAGCGCATCAATCTGATCGAGTAAATTTGCTCTGAGTTCACGGATAATGTCTTGCTGCTGATCAACCGGCAGCTCAGCTGCCACCGCAGCCAGATAACGTTCCAGTAATTCCATCATTGTTGCTCCAGTAAAGTCGCCAGGCTGCCATGTAACTGCTGCCACTCTGTGCTTAGTTGCGCCAACACTTCTGCACCCATGGCTGACAGCTGGTAATAACGCCGCTCGCGTCCTTCCGCCATTTGCCACTGGCTATCCAGTAACCCCTGTTCGGCCAGCCGGCGGACCAGCGGGTACAAAGTGCCTTCGTCAATTTCAATCCCGTTATCATTCAGCTGTTTACGCAGCGAATAACCGTATTGCGGGGTGCGGCTGGACGCCAGTACGGCCAGCACTAACACGCCGCGGCGCAGTTCCAGTCTGAGTTTGTCGAGTCGGTCATCATTCATCTGTAGGTCCTGCAGGCGACATCCGCCTGATACTATGCGACACATACTGTGCAACGCACAGCAAATGCTATGCGAGACACAGTATAAATGCAAGTCATTGCCTGAAAATTAATCTTCAAAAAGCAGGAGCCTGCAGCGGCTCAGCATTCCACCGAACACGGACCTGCGAAAAAAAGTGGCTTTGTCTTTGATTTACGAGGGACAAAAAAGGCGCCAAACGGCGCCTTCTTGACAACTAAGTCATGCACTTAGCTGTTTGGATACTTCACAACAGTAACCCGTTGCGCACCATCGCGAATTTTGGCGCAGACGTGATAACGTTTATTCGATCCCATTACCGCCGCTTCGTTACGGCAGGACATTTTTTGCGCTTGGACGCCATAGAGTTCGATACGTTTTTTGATTAAATCATCCAGCATCGCTTTTTGATCATCCGGTAACTTCGCGGTGATGTTATCAAAAGTCCGCTGCCATTCCGCGGTACGTTGCTCAAGTGCGGTACCAATCCAGACCAGACCTTCAGTAGGATTCGCATCCGTACCGATACCCGACAGATAGAAAGTACCAACCATATATTGCGCTAGTTTCTCACCATACTTCGCATATTCCAGCAACACCGGGAAGGCTTTGCCTTTGTCAGTATGCTTTACCTGACGTAATGCCAGTTCATATTTATTGGTGTACTCAAAATCCGTTATCACCACTTCTTCCGGTGCAGAGGCATATACCTGGCTGCTCAGCAGCACTGCGGTTAGTGTCATCAGCATTTTCATCGGGAACTCCTGTTAATTTGCGTTTCACCGAGTTTTGCCTACTTACTGCCGCACAGCAATCAATAATTCTTAACAAATTATTTCCAGTTCATCATTTAAACAGTGACACAGCGCCCGGATCAAAATTGGCCAGTTCCGGCAACAACAGCTGTAAGGCACTTTGGTCCGCGCCAAACCATTGCGCCAAACTGCCAAACAGCTGGCTGTTCGACAACGCAGGGATCAACCGGCCGGCGCCCATATCCACCGGACTGCCCAGTCGCTGCGGCAACAACTGACCATATAAATCGCCGCCGTTCACCGCGCCGCCTAATACCAGCTGATTGCCGGCCCAACCGTGATCGGTGCCATCGCCATTTGAACTCAGGGTGCGGCCAAAGTCGGACATGGTAAAGCTGGTGACCTTATCTGACAGGCCAAGCTCCACGGTCGCCTGATAGAAACTACTCATTGCCTCCGCAACAGTGCCCAATAACGCAGGTTGCACTGAATTTTGCGCATCATGGGTATCAAAACCGCCCATGCCGACAAAAAATACCTGACGACCGCCCCCCAGCAATGACTGCACGCTGATCATTTTGGCGACCATTTGCAGCTGCAAGGCCAGCGGATTGGCGTTGTTAAACTCGGTTTGTAATGGCGGTGCCTGTGTTAGCGCGGTGGCGACAATGGCACTGCGGCTTTGTGCCTGACTGTGCGACAACGCAAACTGGTCCGCCAGCGGATGCAACTGCGAACTGAACAACCTGCTTTGCATGTCCCGCAACATTGCGGCCCGTTTGCTGGTGCCTTTGAGCGCGGTCAATTCCGGCACGCCGGCTGATGACATGCCAAAGGGGCTAAGCGCAGCGCCGCGTTGCCATAAGTTAGTGCCAGCCAGACTGATACAACTGCTGAAATCCGGCACGTCGTACATCAGTTCCAGTAACCTCGCGCCCCAGCCACTATCCGGGCTCTGCGGATCTTGGCCACGCATCCAGGTTGCCTGCTGGTCATTGTGCGAAAACAGATTTTTTGGCAACAACGCTTTACCCGCCTGCACCTCGGCCAAAGTGGTGGGCCTGATCAGAGATCCGACACCGCCAGCGAATGCCAGCGCACCGTTGTTAAACAGAGGTTCCAGCGCTGCCATTGCCGGATGCAGGCCCAGGCCATCAGTAATGGCCGTGCGCGGTGTCAGCGCTATCGGATCCGCTACTGCCAGGCTTTGCCGGGCGGCCTGATAGTCCAATAAACTCTGGCCTGATAACGGCAATAACATATTCAGCGAATCATTACCGCCAAACAAAAATACACAGACCAGCGCTTTATAGCCGTCCGGTGCAGCACGGCCAGCCGCAAGCGCCTGGGGCAACAGGCCCAGTTGCAAGCTACTAAGAGTTGCCAGGCCAAAACTGCCTTTTAATGCCAGTTTTAACCATTCACGGCGATCCAGATGACGCATGGCAACCTCCTTACTGCTGAACCGCATATTGCGGTGAAATCAAAATGAAATACCACAGATACGCAGCCTTTTGCGCCGGCGCAATGCTGCCCAATCCGGCGGCCAGGTCGGACAGTAACAAGCGCAGTTCCGCTGGCATAGCTCCGCCAAAAGCCAATAGACTGTAATGGTCTAATAACGTATTGAGTCCCTGCCGTTGCAACACGTCGGCAAAAGGACTGAACCGCGCCAACATCTGATATTGGGTCGGATTAACGACCAAACCTTCGATACTGCCGACCGTCTGGGTATAGAGATGATTCTGCATATTCAGTGCATTCGATGCCGTTAATAACTGCAGCTCAGGCGCGACTAAACCGGCCTGTTGCAACGAGGTCGATGGACTGAAATCCGGCCGGAAGAAGTTAAACACTGATGGGCTTTGCAGCGGCGCCTGATTATGGCTGTCTGCCAGAGTTCGCAGATAGATATGGCCGGATGGTGATGCTGATTGCGTGACCCGCCAGCTGTGCGCAGTTTTCAGCAGCGGTTCGCGGATTTTGCCAAAAGGCCGCGCGACGCCGGAAAAACCACTTCGGGCTTCTTCATCCAGTAAAATGGCTTTGACCACCGCAGCTAAATCGCCCCGCACGCCGTCACCATTATCGCTAAACACTTGCGCCACCCGGGCAACATAAGCCGGCGACGGATTGCTGGTAACCAGCTTTTGGATCAGCTGTTTACTGATAAACGGCGGCAGGCTGGGCTGTGCAAACAACAAATCTAACGCCTGGGTTAAATCTTGTTGTGGCGTCTGCCCTGCCGGCAGCACTACCCCGTTAAGCAAATGCTTTTCACCGGGCTCGTGATAAGCCGCAAACGGGATCATCGGTTTCAGGTAATCTGCTTTGGGTTTGAGGAAATTGCTGGTGCCGGCGCTGGTCCAGCCGGTAAAGACACGGGCAAAACCCTCGATAGCTTGCTGGTCGTAAGTTGGGATCGGATTATCAGCGTCATCCAGCTTTTTGCTGCCATCCGGGTTCAGCTGATAAAGGCCTATCGTGAACAACTGCATCAATTCCCGCGCATAGTTTTCATCGGGACGAATGTTATTTTGCATATCCGCTTTCTGATTACCTAAATGGCTCAGATAAATGCCCATCACCGGTGACAGAGTCACCTGTTGCATCAGGTCACGGTAATTGCCAAAACTATGGGCTAACAGCAGGTCGTAATAATTAGCCAGAGCTATGACTCTGTTATTCAGGCCATTACCTTGATCGGACACCACCAGAATTTCCGACAGGGCAAAAGCCACGCGTTGCCGCAGTTGGTCCGGCGCGGTCAGTGCGATGCGCCACCAGGTTTCGAGCCGACTGAGCGGCACCGGCGTTTTTTGCTCCGGCAAAGTATTTATTTTATCGGCGTGTGTCGTCGCCGGCAGGCGCAATTGCCAGTCGATCCACTGTTCGGCTGTCGTCTGGCTCGTGGCCTGAATATCGCTGAGAGTTGGGCCAAAACTGGCTTGCTGCAGTAAACGCGCTGCTTCTGTTGGATTTAACGGTGCCTGCGACGCATAAAGTCCGCACAGCGGTTGCAATAGCAGCATGCAAATCAGTAAGCGCTTGGGCATAGTTCTGACGCCAAACATCGGCAGTACTCCTGTGTCACAGTGATGTCGAATCAAGATTAGCTGGATCAGATATAGCTGCCCAGCAATGACAGGTAAAGGTCTGGTAAAGATCCCGTCAATGCAGTGGGGACCAGCCATGCTACTGGGCGTTGAGGCTGCTTTGTGGTAAAACAGAGCATCTCTGTAGTTCCGGAATTTGTTGTTATGACGCAAAACACCCAAACGGCTCCTAAACCGCAATCGGCCGGTAATTTGTTTGCCAATCTGGCATTTAATATCGTGTTGCCGGTGTTGATCCTGAGCAAACTCAGCACGGAAGAATATCTGGGCCCGGTGTGGGGGTTGGTTGTCGCGCTGGTCTTTCCGATTGGCTTTGGTCTGTGGGAGCTGAAACAATCCGGCAAGCTGAACTTCTTCTCGATTGTCGGCATTATCAGTGTGTTGCTGACCGGCGGTATGAGCTTGTTGCAGCTTGACCCGAAATATATCGCGATTAAAGAAGCCATGGTGCCGGGCCTGATTGGCTTACTGATTTTACTCAGCGGCCGAACCCGTTTTCCGCTGGTGAAAACCATTCTGGAAAATATGCAGCTGTTAAATCTGGTGTTATTAAAAGAGAAACTCAGCAGCAGCGGCACTGAACAACAATTTGAACAGACGCTGGATCAGGCCACGCGGATTATTGCCGGCTCGTTCTTCCTGTCGTCGGTGCTGAATTATTTGTTGGCGAAATGGCTGTTGGTCAGTGCGCCGGGAACTGCTGCTTATAACGAAGAACTGGCCAATATGACGGCGCTAAGTTATCCGGTGATTGCGATCCCGTCGACGCTGATTATGATGGGCGCGATTTGGTTTGTATTCAGTCGGATCCCAAAACTGACCGGTCAGTCACTGGAGTCGTTTTTTCACGAACAGTAAGCTGACGATTCAGTGCCAGCACACAACTTTGCGGCACTGTAACTTTGCTCAGCATCAGATGGATGTCAGCTTCGTTGAGAAAAAACGGCAGGATCTCAAACTGGCTACCGTCTTTGCGGGCAGCCAGATCAAGCTGCACAGCAGCATTGTCTGCAATGGTGTAATCCGCTCGGCGTCCAGAGATCAGATCCAAGCGACGCTCGGGTTCATACACTGCCAGACTGCGTTGTTTGACCGCAGGCTGTTGCTTCAGCTGCTCAAATGTGTCGCCATAAAACCCGGCCGGATTATACACGCCAATCAACTTGCGCTGCGCCAGCGCCAGAAACGCCTCGCGTTGGCGCAATTCAGGATACAGCGATAAGGTTTGCCGGTGGACCAGCACCACGTTCTGTTCTTTACGATAGGCATCGCTGAACCAGGCAAATTCAGCACGTTGTGGGGTATAAGATGCTGCAAACAGCATATCGACCTGGCCTTGTTGCAACATGTGCATCGCGCGTTTTTCCGGCACGAACTGCAGCTGCAGACGACTGCTGACCTTTGATAGCAACTGCCGGATCAAATCAATATCACTGCCGCGGACGACTTCGTCAGTGACTTCGATATAAGGCCGCCAGCTGGCGTTATAGGCCATTCGCAGCTGTGCCGGGCATTCAGCCGCAACAACACACTGGCTCCACATGCACCACAACACCGGGCACCACAGACGCATCAGCAAGTTCCACCGTCGGGGATAAAAACTGACTATAGCGCAAATCTATTGCCGGCGATTAACCGGCATTGTGATCTCGCTGAATTGTCTGTAACCGGTCAAACGCGGCAGCTAAATCGGCGATCAGGTCGCTTGGGTCTTCCAGGCCGATATGCAGACGGATCAGCGGCCCTTTGTAAGGCCATGATGTCGCCGTGCGAAGTGCCTGTACATCCAGATTCGCCAGTACCAGGCTTTCATAACCGCCCCAGGAAAAGCCCATTTTAAAATGCTGCATCCCTTCGACAAAGGCTGTTACCGCGGCTAAATCGCCTTGTTTCAGCACAAAAGAAAACAGACCGTTACTACCCGAGAAATCGCGGACAAACAAATCATGCCCCGGATGTTGCGGCAAGGCCGGATGCAAAATAGTTTCGATTTCCGGTCGTTGGGCCAGCCATTCGATCACCTGCAAGGTATTACGTTGATGCTGTGCCAGCCGCACGCCAAGCGTTCGCAAGCCGCGCGCCGCCAGATACACATCATCGGCCGAGGCACAGTAGCCTAACAAATAACTGTGCTCACGCAGCTGCGGCCAGTGTCGGGCATTGGCACTGGCGGTGCCCAGCATCACATCAGAATGGCCGCAGATATATTTGGTGGCGGCCTGGATCGAAATATCAACACCCAGCTCAAAAGGCTGACACAGGATCGGCGAGGCCCAGGTGTTGTCGAGAATAGTCACGATGTTGTGGGATTTAGCCACAGCACAGATCGCCGGCACATCCTGCACTTCCATCGTCAGTGAACAAGGCGATTCCAGATAAATGACGCGGGTATTCGGCCTGATCAATGCCGCGATACCGGCACCAATCAAAGGGTCATAATAAGTGGTTTCAATGCCAAGCGGCTTTAACACTTTGTCGCATAGTGCGCGGGTCGGCTCGTAGGCCGCGTCCACCATCAGCAGATGGTCACCGGCTTTCAGAAACGCCAATAAAGCACCGCTAATGGCCGCTGCTCCGCTTGGGTATAATGCGCAACCGGCGCCGCCTTCTAACTCACAGACGGCATCACTAAAGGCAAAATGGGTTTGCGTACCGCGCCGGCCATAATAGGGGACCTGCTCGCCACGATGCCGCACCGCATGTTTCATTTCGGCCATGTTTTCGAACACGACGGTCGAGGCGCGAACCACCGGCACGTTGACACTATAACCCGCCCATTTCCGTGCACGGCCGGCATGCACAATCCGCGTCGCAACTTTCATTGAATCACCTTTAGACATCTGGAAGTCTCATCTTAAAAGATAGTCACCCGCCTTGACCAGAAAAATAACTGCAGCGGCCCGGTACAACCTTCGTTGTTGCTGTCACCGAGTGGTCAGCATACACTGAATTCTTCCGCTGACCTGACAAGAGAACGTCTGTATGCGCTGGCTGATCTGCTGCTTGTTACCTTTCTTTGCCATGGCCCGGCCTTCCGTTCTGTTCGTCAACTCGTCGCTGATCACCGACCCATTTTTTATGCAAGTGGAAGCGGTCGCACGTGTTGCAGCGACCCAACTCGGTCTGGAACTGACCATTATCAATGGTGATGGCAATCGGTTGTTACAGCATCAGAAGCTGACTGAATATCTGCAGAAGCACCAGCCCGATTACGCGATCGTTCAGCCATTTAGTAGTGCTGGCGAACAGCTGATGACATTGCTGGCAAAGTATCCGGTGAAATTCATCACGCTGGAGTCGCTGTGGCAACCCGATGAAGCACAAAAAATTGGCCGGCCCGGCGACCGTTATCCAAACTGGCTGGCTGAACTGTATTACGACAACTCAGAAGCCAGCAAGGCACTGACCAGCGCCCTTTTAGATGCCTGTCCGCAGTCTAATCAGCTGGTTGGCATCAACGGCTTGATCAACTTTGAAACCGACCGCCGGGCGGACGGGGTATATCAGACCATGCATCAGCGTGGAGGTACCGTGCATCAAATCGTCAATGGTAAATGGGACCGCCAGCTTGCCGCAGAACAAAGCCAACAGTTATTGCGACGCTACCCCGCCAGCCGGCTGATTTGGACCGCATCAGACTGGATGGCGTTGGGTGTATTGGAAGCCCTGCGCCCACCAACCGACGGTATGTATTGTATCGGCGGTTTTGACTGGATCCCGGAAGCGCAGAAAGCCATCGAACAAGGCAAACTGCAGGCATCGGCAGGCGGACACTTTACCATGGCCGCTTTTGCCCTAGTGCTGATTTATGATCATGTCCACGGCAATTTACCGCAACCTTTACCCGATGTACCGCTGTTGCAGCTGGATATTCTGACCCGGCACAATCTAGCCGATTATCAACCGTTATTGCGCGCTGGGCAGTGGCAACAAATTGATTTTCTTCAGTTCAGCCGGACCCACAATCCGGCACTACAGCATTACAACTTTTCTGTACACACTGCACTAAAACAGCTTCAGCCCCGTAACCAGCCAAAGCAATAATCATCTGATCCTGCGGACTTGCTTGGCGCGCGCAGGCTTCACTGTATAATGCCGGTCCATTACCGGCGCCTTTTCAGCAGGTCCTTAATGAAATACAAAGACTTACGTGACTTCATCGCGCAACTGGAACAACGCGGCCTGTTGCATCGCATCAGCGCCGAAATCGATCCGGTGCTGGAGATGACCGAAATTGCCGACCGCACGCTGCGTGCTGGTGGCCCCGCCTTATTATTTGAAAATCCAAAAGGTTACGATATTCCCGTGCTGGCGAATCTGTTCGGCACCCCTGAGCGCGTGGCGCTGGGGATGGGCCAGACTGAAGTGTCGGCGCTGCGCGACGTCGGCAAATTGCTGGCGTTTTTAAAAGAGCCGGAGCCGCCAAAAGGCTTAAAAGACGCGTTCAGCAAACTGCCGATTTTTAAGCAGGTACTGAATATGTCGCCCAAAGAGGTGCGCAAAGCCCCTTGTCAGCAAGTGGTGAAAAGCGGCGATGCGGTCGACTTAACCAAATTACCAGTGATGACCTGCTGGCCCGGCGACGCTGCGCCTTTGATCACCTGGGGTTTAACCGTCACCCGCGGTC
>JACCDS010904384.1_pt1 | contig 10525 bp, 10 predicted proteins | sample 7446441 | NCBI WGS metagenome assembly JACCDS01 (sample SAMN15323445, study PRJNA562643) | freshwater metagenome | isolation source: river surface water | place: USA:Blue River Watershed | collected 2017-08-17 | reverse complement strand
GCGGTTCATCAGGTTCGAGCGGTTCATCAGGTTCGAGCGGTTCATCAGGTTCGAGCGGCTCATCAGGTTCGAGCGGCTCATCGGGTTCGAGCGGCTCATCGGGTTCGAGTGGTGGACCACCACCACCACCACCTCCTCCTCCTCCAGCAACCGTCTACCTTGGCTTTGATATTTCGGGCTACCCTGGTAACACTGCGATGACTAACTTTTCGAGCGGCAGTGGCGCGCCGTTCAAGTTCGTTGGGTTTTACTTGGCGCCCGCGCCTGCGCATTCCGATACGAGCTGGATGAATAAGCGGACTTTCTTGGAAGGCCTCGGTTACGGTTTTCTTGTACTGTACGTTGGGCGTCAGCAAACAGATCTTACGTACGCAAGAGGTCAACAGGATGGAGACAATGCTGTTGATCTAGCTATCGCTGCAGGATTCACAACTGCAGTAATTTATTTGGATATCGAAGCTGGAGGAGGATCTATTTCTCAAGCTTTGCTTAACTATATCAACGGTTGGCTAGACAAGGTCGATAGCTTCGCCAGTTGGTATCCCGGCATTTATTGCTCATACAGCCAGAATGCCGACCAAATCAAGAATTCCCGACCGAACATGAGTATTCGCTTTTGGGTATGGCGACTGAGCGCGCCATCGCCAGGATGCACAACTGCAATTGGTAACCTTAAACCTTCTGACAGTGGAGTGGCATTTGCGTCTTCATGGCAGTACGCTCAGACTACTCCGGGAAGCAGTACATGTGCTCAAACATGGAATGGAACGACTCTTAATGTGGATTTGAACATGTCAGATTTCCAGAACCCGTCGGCACCTTGATTGAGGTATTAACACCCATTAATTCGGCTTTGATGGGGATCGCATTTGCAGTCTTTTCATTGGCGATGCTTGAAGTTTGTCCGAGGGAATCTCCACGATTCATGGATCAATCCAGTCACTGCTGTAGGAAACTTCGGTTTTGGGTTGTTGGATTGCTATAGGAACCCCGTGATCTCTTAGCCAGATGCCCAGATTTCTTAATTTGCTTTTGAGTCCGCGCGGGCCCACGCCATTGGAATCGTCTAAGAGTGGCTGACAAGCGAGTGAAAGCCGCCACTTCGCATTGTTTGTGTAATTTCCAATCCAGATTTGCTCACATTCCGTTGGCCTGAGCATCTTCCACCCGGTAGGAATAGGTTCGGAATGATTTGATGGGGAGTCGAATAGTATATGAGGACTTCGGCTTCGGATGATGTCGAAAGGGCTGGCGTTGGAAATCTGAAGCACGGCGACGCGACCGTGGTTCGAATCGTGGGTCAAGATGGCAGATGAAAATGATAGGTTGATATTGCCATCGCGGAGAACGATCGATTTGTGCGCGCTATTGGTGTAACCCAGCATGGTAATATGAACTTTTGCTAGGGGAGGCTGTCCTTGGGTGGCGTACCAAATTGCTGCGAAAACAATAAGCCCAACTGCAGACATCCCGAAGAGTTTTCTCTTGTTTACCATAATAGTCTAAAAAGAATGGTCTAGAAATGACCCATAATCAATGGCAGAAGACTCTCACTCCAACCTTGTGGTGTGACCTCGCAGTGAGGCCGGAGGAGAGAGTCAGGGCCAAAGAAAAGACTTTTGGGGCAGTTTCTTCGGAATTATCATTATGGGTTCAATACTTGCATTTGAAGTTGGTGATTCTGCAGGCATGGCAATCGTCACTGCGCCCCGCGACCGTGAATGGATGCATGCTACGGACCAAAGGTTTGCCAACCGTTGTTTGCCGCTACTTTTAGCTAACCAGTCGGGCTGGTTCATTACAAACCCCGTAGAATTCAACGTCCAATGGAACGGAGGAAACGCCAAAGAGGATCTTAGGATTGAGTTTCCAAATGATCAATACATCGACAATCGTATTAAGAGTCATTTTGGCTACGGCATACTAACTTTCAACTTACCGTATCTATTTCGCACTCCGGACGGTGTCAATCTTCTCGTTAGAGGACCAAGCAATCTGTTCAAAGATGGCGTCCACCCATTGGAAGGTATAGTTGAGACCGATTGGAACTGCAGTACGTTTACCATGAACTGGAAATTGACTCGGCCAAACTTGAGTGTGAATTTCCAAAAAGGGGAGCCAATTTGCATGATTGTTCCCGTCCATCGGGGAGTGCTTGAGAACTTCCAGCCAGAAATCAGAGCACTGAAAGCTGGAGAGCAACTTCATGAAGATTACCATAAGTGGCGAACTCGTCGGAATGAGTTCCTAGCAGCACTTTCCTCTCAGGAGCCGAATGCAGTTCGCGAAGGCTGGCAACGAGACTACTTCAAAGGAATCAACGTTGGAGGTGATCCATTTCAGGGTCACCAAACTCACCTAGTTCTTCGAGAATTTCAAAGAGTCTAAAATCCCGCCACGCCTGCCACAGCCCAATGGTTAGGTAGCAGTCGGAATCAAGCATTTGAGATTCGTTACAATATCAAGGTGTTTGGTGATCGCGTTTTGACAGCGGTCAAAAAACCAATAGCCATGAGGTGATTGCTTCGATTCTAATACAATCTGTCGAATGTCGGAAAGTAGAAGCGCCCAAGTAGGACCAGTGCTACCACCTATTGCCAGCGAGGATACCGCTACGCAGTCACGTAACCCAGCAATGGAAGGTTCAAAAGTCCTGTCGAACTGGATTAAGTCGTACAGTTTTCTTAATGCCGAATGGGAAGTTCCGCCGAGATGATTGAGTGCATATCCCTGTTCGCGAAATAAGCGACATGTGCCAATCCACCAATCACTGTCATAAACCCTATTCCCGTCTGTTTGTTCGCTGGGATATATCATGACGCCCCGAGATCGATGGTTGGCAGGGTATATGACTGGGGGCGTAATCTTCAACCGCGCGGTATCAAAAAAGCCGTTCTCCCACATTACACTTTCGAATACATTCCAGCCGGCGGTGCCGAATGACCAATCCAAATTAGTGGGCGCAGAGACTCGGGCTTGTCGATAATCATTAGGGATGTCGTGTGCACTAACGAAAACACGATCCGCACCAAAAACATCAGCCCACAGCGGTAACAATGCTTCTTTCCGAGGAGGCACTATTATTGCGTCAAGGCAATACGCAGTGATCAAATGTTGAATCGCTATTATTCGAACCGCCGTATCACCGAGCGCAGCATAATGTAGACACGGCACATCCTGTCGAAAAACGTGCTTAGTGCGTGTCATGGTATGCGATCCATGTGTTATGCAGCGAAACAATTGGGACGTCGACGTTGAGCTGCTCTAGCGCAATCTTCACGTCGGCTACGTTGTTAAAATCATGCCAGGCAACTACGCCAGGCGCAGTTACAAGCTTCAAGGCTAGATGACTGTCATTTAGCACATGAGGAAGGCTATGGTTCCCGTCGACAAATATCATTTCAAATCGTTGTTGCCCCCAGTCTACATTTTGGAAACTTTCGCGGATAATTGTCACGTTGGCACAGTGCCGAACCAATTCGCCGATCTCTTCTTGTTTCAGAAACTCGGCTAGCTGATTTGACGGCCTATCCGAAACTGGGATCTGGTCACCAGGATCAACTGTCACAATTGACATGTCGGGAAATTTCTCAGCCAGAATTCGCGTCGTCACTCCACGATGGGTTCCAATTTCTAAAAAACGTGACGGCCTATATCTTCTAACCAGATGCAGGAGAACACAAACATCGATCCAAGGCGTGCAGAAGCAATCGATGTTTCCGTAAAATCCATGAGGGTCAGATTCAAAAAGAAAATTGTGCAACGGTTTGTCTCTTACCATTTAGAAAGTTTCCGGTTGAAGTTAACATGAGGATAGTCTTGGACAGTTGTTTACAACCTATAGACGAAGTTGCAATTGGCAATCAAAAAGTAAAAGCCTTGCGGGCCGCGGGTGTGAGACAAAACTCTTCGAATGGAACTGGGCGAACCGTGCAGGCCTTACCGAGGTGTGAATCGAAGACGGAAGAATTCGGTCCGATTGCCTTCGGGCATCGTGACGTGATGATTCCAGCCATCAGTCACGGTGGTTGTATTCACTGGAGTCCACGACTCGTCGATTGAAGTGAGATCAAGACTTGTTTCGAGAGTCCAATCTGGATTGGCGGTGTTCCATGTGAGGTCGAGCAAGTCACCAGTGTGTTTGAGATTCAGCGATGGCGAGGCGGGCTGGTGTTCTGCGACAAGTTCCAGCGCGAAGCTCAAATCGGAACTTGCTGAATCGGCTTGATGAACTTCAGCAGCCAGGATGTTTCGCCCGGCGACCAGAGCAGCCGACGGGATATGGAATATAAACATAGTATGTTCATCGTTCCCGCCGACGGTGGAGAGGGCGAGGGTTCCGGGAAGGAGGGCGGTGTTCGTTGGCAGATTGCTTCTAAACACTTCCGAGCCGTTAAGGTAAACGGCGGCGCCGTCGTCTCGGATTAACCGTAGTTGGAGGGCCGAAATTACTGCGGGATTCACGATGGTAAACTCGCGGCGGAACAAAGTAGTGATGTGTTTGTTGGCCGGGTCTGGGCCGAATCCGACGACTGTCGCCTCGTCGCCCTCGCCGTAGCCCAATTTGGCCGGTCCGAAGGACCAAAGGGAGTCGTCGAAGCTGGGTAAGGTCCAGTTGCCGACGGGCATCACCCCTGAGTCGAGATAGCGCCAGATTGCTCGACTCGAGACGAGTTCTGCGCCCAATTTGAAGAAGGTGGGTGCTGATGCCGTGCTCAGCTCAGAAGTGTCTGTAGCGATGGCGACGACGGAGTAGCTACCGACTGTGGCGTTGCTCCAATACATCTGAAATGGAGCATTTGTCACCCGACCGACGAATTGTGCATTGATTCTGAACTCGACGCTTGCGATTCCCAGATCATCCACGGCATTTGCTTTGAGCAGCACCGGCGATCCCGCGGCGAGAAGTTCGGAATGGTTCGGAACTATGATCGAAGCGACAGGTGGCGTGTGGCTCAAGGCATTCAGTTCGAGGTCGAAGGAAAGATCCGAACTGTCCGGCGCGGCTTGATGAACTTCCACCGCGAGAACATTTCTACCGACCTGCAGCAACGCGGGGTTGATCGCTGCTGTATGGAGGGCGACGGATTCATCTTCGTCGCCGGCAGCGCTGGAGGCACGCGTATCGAACGAGATCGATCCTTCGGGCATGTTGCTGCGAAACACTTCCGTCCCATTCAGGTAAATCACCGCGCCGTCGTCGCGAAGAAGCCTCAAGTTCAACTTCGCAATGTTCGTCGGATCTGGAACGGTGAACGAATGGCGGAAATAGGTGGTGAGGTGCTTGTTCTGGGGATCGTTTCCGAATCGTACGATCGTGGATTCATCCCCGTCCCCGTAGCCAAGAGGCGCCCTTCCAGTGTTCCACCCGGCTTCGCTCGCGTTCAGCTCCCTCCAGCCGGAGCCCAGATTGGCTCCTGTATCGTGATACTTCCACGTCGCTCCCAGCGAAATCAGCGATACGTTGCTGACGCTGGAGCTGAACTCGACCACGCCGTTCAGGGGGAGTCCGATGGGGTCTGAGCGAATTGTACCCCAGTCGTTCCATTGGTTCTGCGCATGGTGACCGGGATAAAAGATGGCGACGTAGTCCTCCGACTCGATGGAGTTCGGTTCGCCTGGAGCCCAGGCGGTGAACGTCACGGCTTCCCCGCTCGACCAGATGAACTGTCCTTCCGTTGCGGCGTCATTTAGTCCAATCCAGAGCAGCCGGTTTATACCGCCATAGCGAGCAAAGGTCTCGAAGATCCAATCCTGCTCGGCGGCATCGTTGATCGTAACCAAGTGTCCTCCGAGGGCGCTGGCCTCAGCCTCGCTCGCCTGCCAGGTGTCGTTTCGTAAAAGAACGTAGCGATGACCGGTGCTGGAGTTCGTGAGGATGGGACTGATGGTGCTGCCCGCGAGCGTTGTTGCGGTCGATAAGGATACCAATGCCACAACCAGCAGCCTTAACAGAGAGCGAATGACTCTATGGGAACTCACCGTGTATTGTTTGCATACTTGAGGCTGCGACTCAAGGCACAACCCCCTCGTGCGAGGTTACACCACATTGACCTCGTGTTGTGCGGCCGCGAGTTGTTCCACTTGAGAACAGGTGGGCTTTAGATCATCTCTTATGCAGAAAGGCCCAAAAAGGTGAACTAGGTTGTTGTGCCTCAGATCCCTCGTGTGGGTTTTATTGAAGGTGTATAAACGACGGATGAATAGTGGGGCGAAGGATGACGCGGCGATCCGGCAATTCCAGTGCCGCAAGCAGAGGCGGTGATTCCCGACCATCCGCAACCACTCTTCGTTCAGCGTTTCTCCGGGGTTTGAAAGGATGATGAGGGTGAGGCGGAACTTTGGTCACGTCGTTCACTGAGTCGCCGCGCCGGATGCGGCCGGGCGGCTCAGTCTGATCTGTTGCGGCTATCGTTTTTGCCGCGCCAGTATTCGGTGAGAGTCGCGCAGATGCGATCAAGTGCTTTGCGGTCTTCAGCCAGTTCGAGGACTTCGACGGTGGCAAAGAATTTGACCGCGTTGGGCGGCGGGTCGCCCAGGGGCTTCAACAATCCGGCGCGAACGAGCACGGGGATGTCGTGCTCGCCCCGGTTGAGGAGCACGGCGGTTTGGGCCACAGTGAGCATGGCAGGCAGGCGGCGGAGATTGAGCAGGTCGCGCGCGTGGTTGGCGATGAGCACGGGCTTGTCATCGGGTTTGCGGACACCGTTGCCGGCGTGGCCATTGACCCGTTCGTTGACGGAGACGCTCATACTTCATCCTTTCGATGGACGGTGATGGAGAAAATGATCGGGCAGCTCTTGAGAAGGGAGGCATGGCGCGGTTCGACGGTCTTGAGGCCGCGCAGGTGGCTTTCGGAAAGGCGTTCCTCGATTCGCTCCAGGCCGGAGCCGAGGATGACGGCTTCGCCGGTGGTGAAGCGGAGGGTCAGCCGCTGGGGCGGTGCGTTGGGCTGGTGGTCGGCATTGGTTTCGATCAGCGCATCGAGATAGTGGCTGGTCGAAAAACAATAGCTGCGCCGGTCGCCGGCCTGAATGCGGACGCTGGCGGTGTAGTCGTGCGAGGATTCCATGCAGGCGAGTTTGTCGAGTTCGTGATCGGTGAGGCTTTTCATACGTCAGATGCTCCGGCCTTGTCGCTGGCGAGTGGTGGAAAGTTGCAGCGCTGTAGATTCGATGGATTGAACGGGTGAAAGAGTCTTGTGCAACCGGCGCGCGGTCAGCGCCACGCGATGCGCGATCTGCCGGGCGAGGTCGAGCAGGCTGCGCTTGGGAGCTTTCGTGACGGCTTCGATGGCGGCGAGACGGGCGCTCGAATCGGTGACGTGGGCGCGAAGCAAATCCTTGTCGTCCGTGAAGACGTGACATTCGTCACGCCCGCGAGAGATGGAGACGTAAAACTGTTCACGATGCACGGCGGGCAGCGACCGCGCGGAGGCGACCACAAACACGGCATCGACGGTCTTGCCCTGGGCGGCGTGCGAGGTGACGGCGTAGCCGTGCGTGAAGGTGTTGCAATCCGAAGGAATTACCCGGCCGTCGGTCAGTGCGATGGAACCGGCCTGAACGGACTTCACATCGACCAGTTCGCCGTTGGTGAACTGCCTGGAGCGATTGGCTTGCAGCAGGAGTTTGTCGCCGGGAGCCACGTTCAACGTCTTGCTTCCCCCAACATCAAAGCAGGCAGTGCCTGCACCCAATTTGAGGGAAACTTTTGAACCGTCCTTGCGCCGAAGTTGCAACGCGCCGTCAGCCACGCCAATGACCTCAACCGACTCATCGCGTGCGAAGCCGCCTACCGCCCTATGAAAACGTAGCACCTGTCCCGCGCGATATTGTCGCACGTCCCGTTTCTGCGCCTCCGTCCACGAGAGCGAATCGAAGACGCGGAACTCGTGCTCCTCCAGGCCCAACCGTCCGCGTGTCTTCAACTCGGCTCGCACTTGCGAAGTGACGGCTTCGATTTCGGCCCAAGTCGGCGCAACCAGCAGCGCGGACTTTCGTCCTTCAGTAGCGGAAACGTATGTAGCGGCGGCTACTGCGTGGAGTTTGTCCCGTTCCAGTTCCGTGATGTCGCCCAGCTGTTCCAATTCCGCGAAGGCCGCTGCCGTCTGCTTCTTGGCGGCGAGTTCCACGACGCGCCGGTAGTCGGCCCGGTGTTGACGGCGGATTTGCGTGAGTTGTCCGAACGTATAGGGCGAATGTTCCTCGATGATGCGGAGTGCGTCGCCCCGTTTGACCGAACCATGCTGGCCGGTGTCGCCGGAGAGAATGACGCGAACACCGAGACGCAGCAGCCGGGCCATGTCATCCACACCCACGGCCCCGGCTTCGTCGAGGACAACGACGGACTTCGGAGAAAGCTGGCGACCGTCCTCACGCAAGAAAGTTTCGAGCGTGACCGAGTGAAAACCTTCCTTCCGCAAAACATCAGTTGCGGCGGCGGTCGGCGCACAGAATCGCAGAGAGTATCCAGCCCGATCACATGCGGCGTTCAGTTCCCGGAGCGCAGTGGTCTTGCCCGTACCGGCCAGTCCACGGATGCCGGTGATGCGGTCGGCGCTTTGGAGGACATGACGGATGGCTGCCTGTTGGTCGGTACTCAACCAATCCGCCGGGCGATAATCGTAGCGCAGCGGAGCGACGGCTGATTTGCCATCGGTGACAGCGGCAATCAGCGCCAGTTCCGTCATCAAAATCTCGCGGGTCGAATACCCTTTTTCCGTTGCGACCAGTTCCGGGGATTGGCGCAACACTTCCTTGAGCTTCGGCAACTCGACCTGACCATGACCGTGAGCCAATGCGGCCTCCAGCAACTCATGCTCCCAGGCCACCGACTTCCGCTCGAAGACATGAGCTACGGCATGAGCAATCGCCTGTGATTCATCGACCGACCGGATCTCTCCCCGTGGTCCATTCGCCGACTCACGCAGCCCGGCCAAAGTCGCCAGTTCATCGGACGACAACTCGGCCAGATGACGTTCGCGCACCTCCGCTGCCGAAATGTCCTTGAGCTTGCGGGCGCGAGTGTGATGCACCGCATGGGCGATCTCGTCGTTGGTGAGATGGCGTCCGAGCTTTTGTTCCATCTCGCGGATGACCTCGTTCTTTTGCTCCGACCGTTTGGAGAACCGCTGCAACACCGCCTCGCTGACTCCCTCAATCTGAAATCCATGCTCGGCCGGAACCGTGCGATAGCCGAGCGCGTGAATACGGCGGACCAGTTCGTTGCGATAGACTTCCGTGCCGAAACGAACGGCGTCGTACATGGCCCCGGCTTGAAGGGCTTTCCAGGTCTGCTCGGTGTCGTCGAACGTCGCGTTGAACACCGTGCAGTGCGTATGCAACTGCGGGTCCAGTGCGCGGGAAGTGGTGTGGGTGAAACGCGCGGCCACGAGATTGCCGGTCGTGCGATCCGTTTGCCGGCCCAGCTTGCGAACCCGTGTGGCGGCAAAGGATTCGAGTTCACGAAAGGCGATTTCAACGGCATTCTCGTGGGCCGTGACCAAACGCTTGTCGTCCAACGTCACGGCCAGCACGGAAACCGACTTGGGAGCCGAGCAGGTGAAATCGTAGAAGACGCGCCGGTTGTCCTTTTCGTTCTGGCGCAAGGTCAGACGTTCACCCGCTTGCGGATGCTGGTTTTCACAGAGCGCCTCGAATGGTTCGAAGCCAACCTCCTGCCCTGCTGCCAATCCCAGCCGTTCCGCCCCAAGACCAATCCACTGGCCGGGATGAATCTCCTGTGCCGCGTAATAATCGTTCCGGGTCAAATGCTCCTCGAAGTAGCGTTTGGCGTCGGTGAGATTCTTTTGGGCGACAACGGTGAACATGCTTCGGTTTGGGGTTGGATCAGTTCCCATTCATGCGGCGAGTCTGGCGGTTCTTGACTCTGCGTCGGTGTAGTTTTGACACAGAACGCGTATCTTCATCTGGCGCATTCTGACTTCTGTTTCCGACTGAATTGCGTCCATCGGGCACAATCTTCTGCGCGCACGAATCGAACTTGTTGGAACATCAGCAACTCGCCTCTCAACCCACAACTCACCAGCACGGTTCATTTTCATGCGATCCGATCCTGTCAGAACGGGAGCCCACCGACTTGTATGTGATACACTAAATGAACGACTCGCCCGGAGTCTCTGCGTCAATGGATTCCCCGCCGCAGGACTGTAAGTGCATGTTTGAAAGGATCGGTGATCGCTGTTCTCCCCTGACCCGGATCGTGAAGGCAACATCATCACGGCGGAAGGTAATCCCTGCCCAAATGTTTTCTGTGACGGCCCGTCACAATCGGTGCCGATCCCGCATTTTGTGACAGCCCGTCACAAACAGACCTGTCCCACCCTGTTCCTCCCTTGATCACTGGTCGCAACATCCGCTGCTTTCATCACGCAACCGCAGTCACATCATCCGGCGAAAATGTCATCGGCGACATTCTTGAACGGGCCGATTCACTTGGAGTTCCGTGTGACTTTCTTGAAATCGAAAGCCTGAGTTTTGGTAGGACACCATCCCCTTGCGCT
>JACCDS011442486.1_pt1 | contig 10529 bp, 10 predicted proteins | sample 7446441 | NCBI WGS metagenome assembly JACCDS01 (sample SAMN15323445, study PRJNA562643) | freshwater metagenome | isolation source: river surface water | place: USA:Blue River Watershed | collected 2017-08-17 | reverse complement strand
CTTTGCCGTGCCTTATATTTTTAACAATGTGTTTCAATGTTATCAAAGTACCCGTATTTATAGTATGGTGGGTAAGGAATATGATTGTAGCAACAATAAAAGTGCCATTAAACGGATAAATGATAAAGAAAAAGCAGCCAAAAAGCCCGATGACTACAACGTGCGACAAAGTAAAATTGCAATTGGATCGGGGGGATTGTATGGAAAAGGCTTTTTAAAAGGCACACAAACAAGGGGTAACTATGTGCCCGAACAGCACACCGATTTTATATTTACAAGTTTGGGTGAGGCTTTTGGTTTGGCAGGTTGCTTGGCTTTTTTGGCGCTTTACTTGTTTTTATTGTTTCGCATTATTCGCATGGCCGAACGTCAGCGAAGTACTTTTAGTCGGGTTTACGCTTACAGTGTTGCTTGCATCATGTTTTTTCATATTTCGGTGAATGTTTGCATGACTATTGGATTATTCCCAATTATTGGTATACCGCTGCCGCTAATTAGTTACGGAGGCTCTTCGTTGTTAAGCTTTACCATGTTGTTGTTTGTATTGTTGCGGTTAGATGCAGATAGGCAAATGGTACTTAGATAATCATTGTTTCGTCACTAAAAAAGTTTTTGGTATGTTAATCAATCATCAGAATTTACCGGCACATGTACAAATTTTTCCGCTGTCGGAGGGCTCGTTTACCATTGATAAAACCAAAATATTTGTACCCTTTAATACCCAAACCGATCAATTACAACAGCGGCCAATTGGCAGTTTGTTGGTGGAAGTTCAACCTTTTGTAATTGTTACTCCCACCGATGTGATATTGATAGATACGGGCTTGGGTTTTGGATACGAAGGCACTTTGCAAATACACCACAACTTGCAGCAAATTGGCATAGACCCCGCGTCGGTTACCAAAGTGCTCATGAGCCATTTGCACAAAGACCATGCAGGCGCTGTAGGCAAGATGGATAAATTGGGCAATTATCACCTAGCTTTTAGTAATGCGGTTTATTATGTACAAAAAAAGGAATTTGCGTATGCAAATGAGGTAGGTTTTCCTTCTTATATGGTAGAAGAATTGGGTGTTTTGGAAAACCATCCACAGGTAGTTTGGTTGGATGGCGATGGCGTAATTGATGGTTGGATACAATATGAGATTACGGGAGGACATAGTCCGTTTCACCAGGTTTTTTGGCTGCATGTAGCCAATCAAATATTGTTTTTTGGCGGCGATGATGCACCTCAATTACAACAAATGAAGAGCAAATTTGTGGCTAAATACGATTTTGACGGAAAAAAATGCATGGAGCTGCGTCAAGAATGGTGGAAAAAGGGAAATGACCTTGATTGGACATTTTTGTTTTACCACGATATTGCTGCGCCAATATATCCGTTGGTGTAAGTATGAAGCTGTAGGGTGGCGGTTTTACGTTAGGGATTGCAGCGATTACCCCACAGCCGACATCCTAAAAGGTGGCGGCGAGGAGTAAAAGCGAAAAGCCCGACCCGGAGGGGAACGCCCAAAAACTAATTGTGAAAATGTAAGAGTTAACTACGATTTTTTAGCCGCCAACAATTGGTGGTACTGAATGTACGATACTGCCAAAATACCGAATGCAACTAAGGGCAAAGCCACAGTAGCATTTAGCCCGTCAACAGCCCACAAGCTTACAGCAGCGGCAATAAAGTCGATTGCAAAACCAGCATAGGCCCACTCTTTGATACGCGCTGGAAATTGTGGCACTATGAGTACAATAGACCCTAATACTTTGAACACCGCCAACATAACACCAAAATACTCAGGATAGCCTAAATGTCTTATCCCCTCCTTTGCCATTTGCGTTTGCGATGTAAGTGCTGGCATTACCCCTTCGAACAAAAAAATCATACCGGTAGTAATCCAAAAAAGGATGTTGCTTTTTTTCATGTGTATCTATTTTATAGGTATCAAATGGGTTTAAGCGCCTGCTTGCTGTAATGTTTCTATGTGTAATTTATTCATTTTTAGCATGGCTTCCATAACCGATTGCGCTTTTTGCGGCTGCGAACTACTTAATAACTGCGGAAGCGTTTGCGGTACTATTTGCCAAGATAAACCAAAAGGGTCGGTCAACCAACCACAACGGCCTTCCTTTCCACCATTAGCCGTGAGTTGATCCCAATAGGTATCTATTTCTTCTTGTGTTTGGCATTGAACCATAAAAGAAATTGCTGGCGTAAATTCATAAGCCGGCCCACCATTGAAAAGTACCAAAGTTTGTTCGTTAATGGTAATAGTGGCAGATGTTACTACGCCGTTAGCTTGGTGTATGTAGTGCAATTGGGTATTGGGAAAAACGGAGGAATATAAGCTGATAGCTTCGGCAATGCGGTTGTTGAACCACAGAAATGGCGTTGGTTTGTTGAGCATTATTAGAAGGTTAGGGCTGTAAAATACAACAAAATAACTCTTTACAACAAATGTGTACCAAAATGACCAAAATTGCTTGCTGCAATTGACCAATGCTAAATGTATCAATTACCATTTTTTCTGCATTTAAGTTATTGAGCATTTTCGGCTTACTTTTGCAGCAATGGACTATACTCTCAAAAAATCGTTAGGTCAACATTTTTTAAAAGATGCAACAATTTGTAATAAAATTGTTGCCGCCCTTCACGAACACCCATTTAGTCAGTTGCTTGAAGTAGGCCCCGGTGGCGGAGCACTTACAAAATATTTATTACCCATACAGGATATTGCTTTTAAAGCCGTAGAATTGGACGATGAAAAAGTAACCTACTTACTTGCTACCTACCCGCAATTGCAAGGCAAACTGATACATGAAGATTTTTTAAAAACAGCCGTTCCTTTTGAGGGAACATTTACAGTAGTCGGTAATTTTCCATACAATATTTCCACCCAAATTTTATTTAAAGTATTGGATTGGAAAAACCAAGTGCCGATAGTAATTGGGATGTTTCAAAAAGAAGTGGCGTTGAGGGTAGCTGCGCAGCCAAATAGTAAGGCCTATGGCATACTGAGTGTATTGATACAGGCCTTTTACGAAGTGGAATATTTGTTTGATGTACCCCCTGAAAGTTTTAATCCGCCACCCAAAGTAATGAGTGGCATGATACGGCTTACGCGGAAAACTACTACTTTGGAGGTAAAAAGTGAGCGCGCTTATATTACACTCGTGAAAGCGGCTTTTGGTCAACGGCGCAAAATGTTGCGCAACCCATTGAAACCATTTTTTGATGCCGCCACACTGCAAGAACCCCTATTCAGTAAAAGAGCCGAGCAATTAACATTGGAGGAATTTGCCGCACTCACATTTAGAATGGGTCAATAACCAACTCTGTGTTCGCTTGTTGGTGTAAATAAACCAACAATAGTCATCAACAACCTATTGAAATACATGGGTTAATAAAAATTGTTCAACAAGCACCAAACTTGTACGTAAATAAAGAATGGAAGTAATTATTACCGCAAAGGTTCACCCTTACCTAATAGATAGCTTTACAGCCAAAGGATTTACTGTAACCTACTTACCAAGCATTACTTATGCCGAATTGCTCCCAATCATTGGTAGGGCTACCGGACTAATTGTTTCAACAAGTATTCGGGTAGATGTTCCGTTGTTGGACAATGCCGTACAACTACAATGGATAGGCCGATTGGGTAGTGGCATGGATTTGATAGATGTTGCCTATGCTACTACAAAAGGAATTACTTGTGTTAGTAGTCCGGAGGGCAATTGCACCTCGGTAGGCGAACATACCCTTGGTTTATTGTTAAATTTAAAAAATAAAATCACTTCTAGCTATCTGGAAATACAACAAGGCCAATGGATTAGAGAGCCCAATAGATCGTTTGAGTTGGGTTCTAAAACGGTGGGTATTATTGGTTTGGGGCATACCGGAAGTGCGTTTGCGAAACTGTTACCGGCATTTGGCTGTAAAATTTTGGCGCACGACACGGGCAAAACCGGATTTGGCACGGAGCACATTCAGGAGGCTAGTTTGGAACAGATTTTTAACGAGGCACATATTGTTAGTTTGCACATTCCAATGGACAAAGCCAATTATCACTATGCCAACGATGCTTTTTTTAATGCATTTCAACAGCAGCCTTTGTTTTTAAATGCTTGCAGAGGAAAGGTAACCGATACTGCCGCCTTGATTCGTGCGCTAGAAAAACAACAAATCAGCGGTGCAGGGTTGGATGTTTTGGAAAATGAACAATTGGCTACCTATACCGAACTTGAGCGGGCACAATTGAATGCGCTATTGCACATGTCGAATGTGATTATTACCCCACATTTGGGTGGATACAGCCACGAAGCATTTTTTAAAATGAGTAAAATATTGATTGATAAATTAGCCGGTTTTTTGAGTTAAAAGTTGCTTGTGTGGTTGAAAATAGGGATATCCCAAATTGACCAGCTTTTTGTACTTTCATTGTTTTTTTGCACAATCATTCAATCATGCAACAATACCATCAATTACTACAACATATTTTAGACAATGGAACCGCCAAAACCGACCGCACCGGCACCGGCACTATTAGCTGTTTTGGCTACCAAATGCGGTTTAACCTACAAGAAGGTTTTCCGTTGGTTACTACCAAAAAATTACACCTCAAAAGCATTATTTACGAACTGCTGTGGTTTTTGCAGGGCAATACCAATATTGGCTATTTAAACGAGAATGGCGTAAAAATTTGGGACGAATGGGCAGATGCCAATGGCAATCTTGGTCCCGTATATGGCAAACAATGGCGTAGTTGGGAGGGGAAAGATGGACAAGTGATAGATCAAATACAAGAAGTAATAGCACAAATAAAAGCTACTCCCGATAGCCGACGACTCATTGTAAGCGCTTGGAATGTGGCCGATTTGCCCAAAATGGCTTTGATGCCCTGTCATACTCTTTTTCAATTTTATGTAATTGAAGGCAAATTAAGCTGCTTGCTGTACCAACGAAGCGCTGATGTTTTTTTGGGTGTGCCTTTCAACATTGCATCGTATGCATTGCTGACCATGATGATTGCACAAGTTTGCGGCTTGCAGCCCGGCGATTTTGTACACAGTTTTGGCGATGTACATATTTACAACAACCATATAGAACAAGTAAAGTTGCAATTGAGCCGAACGCCCTATCCGCTGCCTACCTTGCACATAAACCCTGCTGTGACAGATATTTTTTCCTTCCAATATGCCGACTTTACGTTGCACAACTACCAATACCATCCGCATATTAAAGGCGCCGTAGCTGTATAAAAAAGGTCAATTATGTTTACACAGATGAAGGGCTGCGGGATGGACGGCAAGTAGCCCACAGCCACAACAACCAAAGGGCGATTGTGGCGAGGACTACAGCCAAACAGCCCGAACTGTTGCCGACCAAAGTGCTTGAGTAGATAGCCCCAAAATGATTTTTTAATTGAAAAAATATTCACATGCATATTAGCTTGATTGTTGCAGTGGCCAACAATGGCTGTATTGGTGGCAACAACCAAATGCTTTGGCATTTGCCCAACGACTTTAAGTTTTTCAAGAACAAAACCTGGGGACTGCCCGTAGTGATGGGCAGAAAAACCTACGATAGCTTGGGCAAACCCCTTGCAGGAAGACTGAATATTGTAATTACCAACCAAGCCAATTGGCAGGTGGAAGGGGTTAGGGTGGTGCATTCATTAAACGAGGCAATAGCCTTAGCCGCGGAACAAGATTATAAAGAATTGATGGTGATTGGCGGGGGCAGCATTTATCAACAAGCGCTACCTATTGCCCATCAAGTATACCTCACCAAAGTAGCTGCAAACGTAAGTGGCGATACGTTTTTTCCATCGCTAGATGCCCACATTTGGAACAGAACTTTTGAAGAATGCTTTGAAAGCGATGAAAAACATGCTTATGCCTATTGTTTTGAAACGTGGCAACGACGTTAATACACCTATTTTTGTAAGTATGTACTCAAAAATAAAATTGGCAAACAAATACATGCATTATTGGTTTACTGCCCATAATGGAAAAGGTCATGGTATGCACTCACCTTTTGTATTTGATTTTATCACCCAAGTACTCAACGACAAGCGGCATTTTTATGCCTACGATACAATTGAAGCGGCACGAAAGCGCTTGCTTTCAGATGATAGAAGGATTGTGATTGACGATTTTGGTGCAGGTAGTCGCATTTTTCAATCGAACGAGCGTTTGGTACGTGGTATTGCACAATCCTCATTAAAGCCCAAAAAATACAGTCAGTTATTGTTTAGAATGGTGCAATACTTTCAGTCGGGTACTATCATCGAATTAGGCACCTCGCTAGGTATTACCACCGCCTATTTGGCAAGTGGTAATGCACAAGCGCAGGTAATTACCTTAGAAGGAGCGGCTACGGTGGCTAATATAGCTCAAGAAAATTTCGGTCAGTTGCAAATAAACAACATACAACAAGTACTCGGCAATTTTGACGACACTTTACCGAAAGTATTAGTCCAATTACAAAAACCTGTAGACATGGTGTTTGTAGATGGCAATCATCGATATGCCCCCACAATGGCCTATTTTGAACAGTTGTTGCACCACGTACACGAATACAGTGTAATAGTACTCGACGATATTCATTGGAGCTCCGAAATGGAACAAGCTTGGCACGAGGTACAAAACCACCCGCAAGTAAGCCTAACCATCGATTTGTTTTTTATTGGCTTGGTATTTTTCAGAAAAGAACATAAAGAAAAACAACATTTTACGGTGCGTTATTAAGCAGATAGTGCGCGCTCATTTTTGTATAATATCCAATTAATGGCAACCCTACCTCCATCGCTTATTGCCTCATTAAAAGAAGTTGTTGCATTTGATGCTGCGGCATTTGAAGCCGTACACGCCACGCCTAAGCCGGCAACTTCCATTCGTCTCAATCCAGCAAAACCCGTACAAGCACTATCGTTATTAGAACAAGATACACAGGCAATACCTTGGTGTAGCAATGGCCGGTATTTATCGGCACGCCCATCGTTTACCATGGATCCACTGTTTCATGCCGGTGGATACTATGTACAAGAAGCAAGTAGTATGTTTTTGTGGCACTTATTGGAACAACTCATAGGCAGTAATACCCATCTAAATGTGTTGGATTTATGTGCCGCCCCCGGCGGAAAAAGTACCTTACTAGCTTCTTACTTTACCAAAGGGTTGCTAGTAAGCAATGAAGTAATTAAATCAAGAGCTAATATATTAGAAGAAAATTTGGTGAAATGGGGAAGTGAAAACGTGGTGATTATCAACAATGATCCGTCACATTTTAAGTCGTTAAGTGGTTTTTTTGATGTAGTGGTAGTAGATGCTCCCTGTAGTGGGAGTGGCCTTTTTAGAAAAGATCCGGATGCCATAAAAGAGTGGAGTTTGGACAATGTGGCGTTATGTGCCCAACGACAACAAAGAATTTTGGCAGATGTATTGCCTTGCTTAAAAACAGGTGGTTTGTTAATTTATGCAACCTGCTCGTACAGCACAGCCGAAAACGAAGCTATTTGCGATTGGCTGAGTACGCAACAACTACATAGCAAACAAGTAACCGTGCCAACAGAATGGGGCATTGTTGCTACCCAATCCGAGCAGTTTGGGGCTTATGGCTATCGTTTTTTCCCTTACCTCACAAAAGGAGAGGGTTTTTTCATTGCAGCGTTTGAAAAAAGCAGTCATAACGAACCCGTACGATGGAAGGAGCAAAAAATTCCATTGGCCAATAAGCAAGAACAAGATGCCGTAGAACAATTGTTTTCAGCATCCAATCAATGGCAACTTTTTAAACAACAAGAAAGTATAAAATTATTTCCCAAAGCGTATTTTACCCATTTGCAAATACTAGCCAAACATTTGTACATCAAAAAAGCAGGGATAGAAATTGGGGGAATAAAAGGTAAAGACCTGATACCACATCACGAATGGGCCATGAGTACCCTACCAAAAACATCCTTTACACACTTGGAGGTAGACTTGCCCACTGCTATTGCCTATTTACAAAAAAAAGCATTCACGCTTACGGCTCCCGTAGGTTGGACACTGCTTACCTACTGTTCATTACCATTAGGATGGGTAAAAGTTTTACCCAATCGAATTAATAACTACTATCCCAACGAATGGAGAATATTAAAAAGCTAATTTTGTACTTCCCTAAAGTAAATCAAACCTTGTTTATGCGCTTTTCCTACTTCTCGCTTTTCGTTTTGTTTTCACTAGCTGTAGCGTCGTCTACGGCACAAACAACTACTCCTTTGGTACATACCATTCAAAAAGGAGAAACCTTAAGTGGTTTGGCTAAAAAATATGGTACCAATGTGGGGAGTATTATGCGCTTGAATGGGATGAACAGCAAAAGCATTTTACAATTGGGTGCCGAAATTAAAATTCCACCTGCTACTGCACCAACACTGGCTGTACCTACGGAAACCAAACCTGCTGCTACACCGGAGTCAAAAACAATTGTTAACAAGCCCGTTGCAACCACAACGCCTATTGCACCAAAAGCCGTGGCCACTGTGACACCTAAAGACACTGTAAAAACTGTGGCTACACATACTGTTACTGCCAAAGAAGGCTTGTATGCTATTGCCAAAAAATACAAAATTACCTTAGCTCAATTGCGAGAGTGGAATCAGTTGAGCAATGACAATATCCAAATTGGGCAAGTACTATATGTTGCGCCACCAACTTCCCCAAAAGCAGCTGAAAAGCCCAAAAGAGCACCTGTAGAAAAAGATTCGCTACCTGACATCAAAATCAGGGCGGCCGTTCCTGAAAAAGCTGCGCCTGCTGCACCTAATGTAGCTACTGCATCCAAGGTAGCTGTTGACACTATCGCCGTAACCAAGCAAATACCTACGGTAAAATCTGTCCCTTCCTCAAGCGATACGGAACCAAACAATGTGGGTGCAACCACTACCAATACTTTACCGGCCACTTTATCGAAACCACCAGTCTACAAAGAGGTTGAGGCAATAGCAGGCACCAAAAAATGGGTAGCAACTGAGGGTTATTTTGCTTTGTATTTTGACAGAAAAAATATAGACAACAATGGCCTAAATGGCGAGTCGGGCGTATTTAAAACGGTGAGTGGTTGGGCTGATAAAAAATACTACATCCTCATAAATAGCGTAGAACCCGGTACCATCGTACGAATTACGGCTGCAAATGGCAAGTCAATTTGTGCCAAGGTATTGAATGCCTTACCGGCAATGAAAGACGATAATGGGCTTATTTGCCGAATCAACAATGCTGCCGCCGCACAATTAGGCATAGATGAAACCAATAGGTTTTTAGTAGCCATTCACTTTTAATGGCATGTTTATTTCCACAAGCTGACCAACTCTTTACGCTTCCTCAGCCCTTTTTCCCCTCACTTGGCAGCTGATCCGATTTTCTTCGGTATATACAATATAGAAAAGCATTTCTTAACTACGCGGTATTAAGCTAGTTTACAATGCAGTAAGTTTTTTGCATACGCAAGATACCTCACATATGTTTTTGTACTTAACAAGCCTGATTTTGACACAAAAAAACGGATATTCTTGATTTAGAATACCCGTTTCGTACAAATTTGGTGATATTGTTAGGTGATTGCTACAAAAGCGCTTTTACTTTTGCAATCACGGCAGCTAAATTGCTAGCATCCTGCCCGCCTGCGGTAGCTAAAAATTTACTACCACCGCCACCGCCTTTAATCAATGGAGTGATGTGCTGTTTGATAATTTGAGGTGCATCTATCCCTTTTTCAGCTACCAAATCTTCTGCAATACTAATGGCAATAGCTGCTTTCCCGGCCACGTTTGCCGCTAGTACAACTAGCTGTGCATTGTCTTGCAATTCGTGGGCAAGTTTTTTTAGTCCATCTGCATTACCCACTTCAATTTCGGCACCAATAAACAAACTACCATTAATAGAAGTAGCGGTTGTTAGTAGTTGTTGTTTGATAACAGCTAGTTGTTTTGCTTCTAATCCTTCTATTTTCTTTTTTAATTCTTTGTTTTCGGCAAGGGCAAATTGAATGGTTTTCAATAATTCTTTTGGATTGTTAAAAGCAGCTTTAGCCTCTGCCAAAAGTTGCAATTGCTGGTAAATAAACCCTTCTGCTGCTGCGCCACTTACCGCCTCAATTCTGCGTACACCCGCAGCCACTGCACTTTCGTGTTTGATTTTAAAACTACCCAACTGCCCTGTACTGCCTACGTGGGTACCGCCACACAATTCGATAGAATAGTTAGGATCAATGATGACCACCCGCACTACATCGCCGTATTTTTCGCCAAACAATGCCATAGCACCTAAGGCTACTGCCGCATCTTTGTGCATTTCTTTGATAACTACGGGTATGTTTTCGCGTATTTTTTGGTTAACAATTGCTTCAATTTCTGCTATTTCAGTATCGGTTACTTTGGCAAAGTGTGAAAAATCGAAACGCAGTTGCTCGTGGTTGACCAAACTACCTTTTTGAGCTACGTGCGTACCAAGCACATTACGCAAAGCAGCGTGTAACAAGTGGGTAGCCGAATGGT
>JACCDS012398197.1_pt1 | contig 10532 bp, 4 predicted proteins | sample 7446441 | NCBI WGS metagenome assembly JACCDS01 (sample SAMN15323445, study PRJNA562643) | freshwater metagenome | isolation source: river surface water | place: USA:Blue River Watershed | collected 2017-08-17 | reverse complement strand
TTGTCGGTGTAGCGCGCGATGGAGACGATGGTGTATTCGTCTTCCGAGCCGCCGGCCTTCACCTTCACGGTGTCGCCCGGCTTCTTGCCGAGGAGGGCGGCGCCGAACGCCGTCTTGTAGGAAATGACGTTGTTGTCCGGATCGCCGTCCCAGGCGCCGAGGATCGTGTAGGTCGTGGCGCTGCCGCCGGCGTGCTTCACGTTGACGACGGTGCCGACGCCGACCTGCTCGGACGAGGCTTCCTTGAAATCGCTGACGCGGGCGCGGCCGAGGTCTTTCTCGAGGAGCGTCTTCTGCGCCATCAGGACCTGCTGGTCCTGCTTCGCCATCTTGTATTCGGAGTTTTCCTTCAAGTCGCCGTGCTCGCGGGCGGAAGCGATGGCCTTGGAGTTTTCCGGAATCTTCTTCGAGACGATGGTTTCGTATTCCTCGCGCTTGCGGTCGTAGCTGGCGCGGGAAACGAGCAATTGCTCTTCCTTGCTTTCGGCGTCCGCGGCGACGAGGGACTGGATCTTGGGGAAGATCTTGATGAAGCGGGCGAGCAGCGACTTCTTCGTCAGCTCCTCGAAGCCCTGGTTCAGCATCAGCGTGTTGGCCAGATCGCGGGCCGTTTCCGGATCGGCCGTCGAAAGCAGATCGGAGATGAGATCGGTGTCTTCGCTGAGAATATCCGCCAACGGGATGCGGCGGGCGCTCGAAGCCTGCAGCGCCTCGTAGTCGATCGCGAAGAAGATGGCGCCGAGCAAACGGGGCGTGATGAGGTCGTTGAGCAGTTTCGCGAACTTCTTCGAGTGGCGGTTCTTGACGATCCAGAGGAGGACCGGCGCCCGGAGGTTCTGCTCGGTCTGCCAGCGCTTGAGCGTGGCGGCCAGTTCATCGGCGTGGCCCTGGCCCACGAGGAAATTGATGCACTCCGTGGTGAACTTGCCCTGCGAGGTCTTCAGCAGGCTGAAGAGAACGTCGCGCGCCTCGATCGGATGCGTTTCCTGGATCAGCTCGAGGAAACGGGACTGGAACTGGACCGGGATCTTTTCGGCGATGCCGGGCAGGTCGCGGACGTTGGCGATGATCGTGGCCTGCGTGGGCTCGAAAACTTTGTCGGAGCCGAGGGCCTTGGCGAGGTCGTCGCGGACGACGGCACCGTAAAGGCGTTCGGCGTCGTCGATCTGGTTCGAGTTCTTCACGGCCTCGGCGAGTCCTTCGAGCACCGTGCTGAGATCGCCCTTGAATTCCTTTTTGCCGAGCGTCGCGAGCAACTCTTCCGCGAGTCCGATCCGGCGGCGGGCCGAGCGGGTGCCGTTGAACTGCTCCATGATCTCGTCCTCGGCGGAAACGGGCGTTTCCCGCAGGACATAGCACTCGGTCTTCTTTTCCGGCACGGCGACGCGGGGATCCTTGGCCACCAGCTTCTTCGCGGCCGACCACCACTTCTTGAATTTCTCTTCGCCGATCACCTGCGCCAGCGTGATCTCGAGCTCGATCACCGTGGCGGCATTGTTCGGGTAGGCCTGCAGGGCCTCGACGACGAGCTGCGCGGGATTGTCCGCGATCAACTCGTTGATCTTGGCGGTGTCGGTCTCTTTGCGCACGAGCAGGTGCTTCGGCGGGAGGACGTCCATCGTCGAGATGCAGAACGACGGATCCATCGGGTGCGCTTTCTTGCCCTTGAAATCGATCAGCAGGCGCTGGGTGCCGTCGTCGTACGACTTGATCTGGCCGAAACCCCAGCTGCGGTGCACCACGTAAGCTCCCGGTTCCATCGCCTCGAGTTTGGCTTTGGCCGCCTTGAGGGACGGCGATTTGGCGATGAGCGCGGAAACAGCTTCGGAATTCATGGTTGCGTGAGTGAGGGCCTGAACGGGAGAGTTGAGCGGACAATGACTAGCCTTGTCAAACCGCCTCTCCAATCCGGCTTAACCACCGGTCGTCCGAATCCCGCATGAGCGCCCTCCTCGCGGCGAAATCCGACTCTGCCTCCGCCGGCTCCTGGCCGGCCGCAGCCAATCTGGTGGCCACTTGGCTGGAACGGCGCGAACGCGTCGACACCCTGCTCGAAAGTCTGCCGCGCTCCTTGCACGGCGCGAATCGCGCCCGCTGCCAGCATCTCGTGCTCGGCGTCGTGCGCCACTTCGGCCGCATCGAGGCCGCCCTCGGCCGCCTGATCGCGCATCCGCCGCGGTTTTCCACCCGCGCCGTCCTCTTCATCGCCGGCTTCGAATTGATCGAAGCCGCCGCCGACCGCGACGACGGCCGTATCGCCAAGATCGTCCACCACGCCGTCGAGCAGACCAAGTCCCTCGCCAGTCCCGCCGAAGCCCGGCTGGTCAACGCCGTCGTCCGCAAACTCGCCCTCGCCCTCGCCCGCCCCGCCCCGACCCTGAACGTCGACGCCGAGGAACTCGCGGAATACTTTTCCCATCCCGCCTGGCTCATCCGCCATTGGCTGGCGCAGTTCGGTCCCGAGTCGACGCGCGCCCTGCTGGAATGGAACCAGCAACCCGCGCCGATCCACGGCCGCTGGCGCGCCGACGCGGAGCCGTTGCCCGATTTCCTCAAACCCACGCGCTGGCCCGGCGTGCTCGAGGTCGAGTCCGGCCGCTGGCCCGACGTCGAGCCCGCCCTCAAGGCCGGCAAACTCTACCTGCAGGATCCGTCCACCCGGATTCCCGTCGCGCTGCTCGCCCCCGTCGCCGGGGAAGCCGTGCTCGATCTTTGCGCCGCCCCCGGCGGCAAGAGTCTGCTGCTCGCCGACACGATGAAGCAGGGCCGGCTTGTCGCGGTCGATTTGCCGACCGTGCGCCTGGATCGGTTGAAGGAAAATTTGTCCCGCGTCGTCGGCGTCGAGGTCGCCCTCGTGCAGGCCGATCTGCTGGAAAACATCGGCGTGGTCCTGCGCGAACACCGTCTGCCCGCCGTCTTCGACGCCGTGCTGCTCGATGTCCCGTGCTCCAACACCGGCGTCATGCGCCACCGCATCGACGTGAAATGGCGGCTGCAGGCCGGCGACTTCAAGAAGCACCCGCAACAGCAGCTTTCCCTTTTGCACGCCGCCGCGCGCCTCGTCGCCCCGGGCGGCCGCCTCGTCTATTCGACCTGCAGCATCGATCCCGAGGAAAACGAGCGGGTCGTCGCCGCCTTTCTCGCCAGCAAAGCCGGCGGTCCCTTTGTCGCCGCCGGCCAAACCCTGAGTTTCCCGTGGACCTCGGGTCACGACGGCGGCGCCGCTTTCCGGCTCAACCGCGTGGGCTGACGTCTCCGGCTGCCGCCTTCACGGCACCAGCGGCACGACCGCGACCGTCTTCCGCGCCTCGGCCGTGCCTTGCAGGAACGTCAGGGTCGCGGCTTCCGCTTGCTCCAACAGCGCCTCGTACCGGCCCAAGTCCCAACGGGCCACCGGTTCGTCGTTGATCCGCGTGACCAAGTCGCCGGGCACGACTCCGGCCGCGGCCGCCGGGGACCGCGCCACGACCCCCGCCACCCGCCAATAGGCGGGCGTTTTGGTGAAACTCAGCCCGAAGGTCCGCCGCGCCGGCAAGCGCAACGGCTCCCGTGAATCCCGGTAAAACGTGACCCGATCCCGCGCCTGATCGAACGTCACCGCAAAATGCCGGAGCGCCCCGCCGCCCACGGCGGACAATTCGTCCGTGAGGTCGACCACCGGTTGCGGAAAAACGTAATCCCCGATCGCCACGCTCGCATCGAGCCGGCCGACTTTTTGCACGCGATCGCCGCCCAGCGTCCCGACCGTGGCCCCGTCGACCGGACCGTGCAGAAAGCCGGCGCCGAGTCCCACCGGATTCAAACTGAAGCCCATGTCGCTGCCGGAATCGATCAGCGCCAGCACGGATCGGTCCCCGAGTTTGATGGAGATCAACGGCGTCTTCCGCGCATCGTCGAACGGCAGCACCGTGCCCGGAATAAGCGGCGCGTTGGCCGCCGGTTGGAGCATGAGGCGGCGGCCGGGGTAATCGAGCGTGAGCACCGCTTCCCGGAAAAACGGAAAACCCAACACGCCGTCGAGCTTCACGCCCAGATGGGCCGAGAGCGCAGCGCAATCGTAGAGCAGCACCGGCACGTCGTCGAAACGCGCGTCGCCGAGCTCGATGCGCCGGACCGAGGCCGCCGGCAATTCTTCGATCCGCCCGTCCGCCCCGGCGACCCGCACGCGTGGCGCCGCCGCATTGGTCGGCATGCGGCCGGGATTGCGTTTCGCAAAAGCCGGGGTCGTGAGCGTCACCGAAGAACCCGTGTCGACCAAAAACCGGTAGGGCCCGCCGCGATCGGCCTTCACTTCGACCACCGGCAGATTTCCGTAAAGCTGCACCGGCAACAGCACGAGCGGCGAGGCAAAGGTCGTCTTCCCGGGCCGCGGCGGCGGCCGCTTGAGCCCGACCGCACTGCAACCCGTCAGAAACACCAGCAGCAGCAGGAGCCAAGCGCCTTGCACGCGTCCCGCGCCTCCCGCGCCCGGATCGAGGCCGGCCGCCGTCGCTCCTTGCCCCGGGTTCATTTCACTGGCTTCGGCAGTTTGAGCCCCAGCACCAGCGCCACCGCCGCCAGGACCGCCCCGGCGACAAACACGCTCGTCGCGCCGTAGCGCCAGAAAACAATCCCCGCGAGCACGGGCGTGAAGGCGCGGGAGAGCGAGCCGAGCGATCGGAAAATACCCAGCACCCGCCCCTGCTCGTCGGCCCGGGCGTACAACGAAATCAGTCCCGTCGTCGCCGGGTTCACGAGTCCGGAACCGAGCGCCAGCAACGCGAGGCCCGTGTACAGCATCCAAGGCTGGTCCGCGTAGCCGATCGCCAGAAAGCCCGAAATCGAAATCGCCAGGCCCGACGAAAGGACCCGCAGTTCATCGACGGTTTTCAGCAGCCGGCGGACGATGAAGCCCTGCGTGACGATGGCGCACAGGCCGAGAAATCCCAGCAACAGCCCGTTTTCGCGGGCTGTGTAGCCGAAGCGCGTCGTCGCCAGAAAAGTCAACGACGCCTCCATCGCGACGAAGCCCACCGAAAACACGAACGCGACGAGGTTGGTCCGGCGCAAGGCCGGATCGTTCAGGCCAAGAATTGCGGCGATGGGATTGCGCAGCCGCGGCTCCACGGCCCCGGCCCGCGCCTCGGGCGTCAGCGACTCGTTGAAACGCGCCGCGATCCACACCAGATTCACCAGACAAAGGACGAGCGCCAGCAGCGCCGGCACGGAAAACGGATTGATGCCGAACGCCGCCAACCCGGGAAACACCTTCAGCAGATCGAGGTGCACCGTGAGCGCCCCGATCGTCGGCCCCGTCACCAAGCCGAGCCCGAACGCCGCCCCGACCAGGCCCATGGCCTTCGACCGCTCGGCGCGCGAGGTCACATCGGCCACCGCCGCCGTCGCGACGGAGAGATTCCCGCTGAAGGCCCCGCTCACCACCCGCGACAACAGAAACAGCCAGAACGAACCGCTGCACACCCAGATCAAATAACCGAGCGCCGTACCCGCGACTGTCAGCAACAGGACCGGCCGGCGACCGCGCCGGTCGCTGACCGCACCCCAGAACGGGGCGAAGATGAACTGTAGGATCGAAAAAACGGAACTCAGCACCCCGCCGAAGAGCACCGGGGCATAGCTCTCGATGCCGAAACCCCGCGCCAACGACTGGGTCTGCCCCAGCAGCCAACCGAGCACGCCGGCGTCCCCCTCGAGCTTCAAATAATAGGTCAGCAGGTCCGGCCCGAGCGGGAAGATGATCGAGAACCCGATGAGGTCGATGTACAGCGTGAGGAAAATCACGCCGAGCGACAGCGGGCGCCCGGACCGGGGCGAAGGTGAAAGGGGAGCGGTGGACACGAAGGGACGGCGAAGCAAACGGGTCCCGCCGCAAACGCCAAGGCGCAAAGGGCCCGCGCCCGCGAACTTCCCGCCCAATCGTTCAGCCAAAACATACGCAGTTGGGGACTTGGCTGGGAGTCGAGAGCCGTTCCGTCCCGATCACCCGCTGCGTACGGCAGGATCGCCGTCCATCCCCGCTGGATCGATCTCTCAACCCTCAACCCGATACGCTCAACTGCACCGCCTCAACCCAGCACGCGGTGCAGCTTCTCGAGCAGCTGCGCGAGCTCGAAGGGCTTGCCCACAAAGCCCGCCACCCCGAGGTCCGCCACCCGCTGCATCGTGTCCGACTCGCTGTAACCGCTCATCACGATGGCCGGCAGCTCCGAACCGTTCGCGCGCAGCCGCCGGAGCGTTTCCTCGCCGGACAAACCCGGCATCGTCAGATCGAGCAGCACGGCCCCGAACTGCCGCGGCTCCGCCGCCAGCACCGCCAGCGCCTCGTCGCCCGACGCCACCGTCCGCACTTTCAAGCCGCTCCGCCGCAGCGCGCGGTCGAGCACCGTGCGCATCGACTCCTCGTCGTCGACCACCAGCACCTCGCCCTTCAACTCGGGCCGCGGGACCGGTGCGGTATCCTCGAGCTCCACCGGACCTCCGTGGGCCCGCAGGAACAACCGGAACACCGAACCGCGGCCCGGCTGCGACTCGACGAACAGCACGCCTTCGTGCCGCTGGACGATGCCGAGCACCGCGGCCAGCCCGAGCCCGCGGCCGGCGAACTTCGTCGTGAAAAACGGCTCGAAAATCCGGGCCAGGGTCGCCGCGTCCATCCCGCAACCCGAATCCCGCACCTCGCAGCCCGCATACTCGCCCGCGGGCCGGTCCCGCCCGATCAGCGCCGTGCGGATCCGCGCGGCGTCCAAGGTTTCGGGATACGTGCGCACGCGCACCTCGCCCGGGCCGGCGCCCACCGCCTCGGCGGCGTTGATGACCAGATTCATCACCACCTGCTGCAGTTGGCCCGCGTCGCCGAGCACCGCCGGCAGCCCGGCCGCCAGGTCGAGTTCAAGCCGGGTGTTTTTCCGGACCGAGACCCGCAGCAGCACCGTCGTGCTGCGCACGAGACCGGACAGGTCGACCCCGCGGCGCCGGAGTTCGCTCCGGCCGGCGTACGCCAGCATTTGCCGGCACAGGTCGGAAGCCCGCCGCGCCGCCTGCTCGATCTGGTCCAGGTAGGGACCGACCGGGCCGTCCGCGGGCGACTCCAGCCGGGCCAAGGTCGCGTTGCCCAGCATGGCGGTGAGCAAATTGTTGAAATCGTGCGCGATCCCGCCCGCCAGCACGCCGAGGCTCTCGAGTTTCTGCGTCTCCAGCAGCTGCCGCTCGAACGCGATCTTTTCGTTTTCGGCCCGCTTCAGGGGCGTGACGTCGATGGCCAGACCCTCGATGAAACGCAGTGCGCCGTCGTCCGCGAAAATGGGCCGGCCCCGCACCAGCAACCAACGCTCCTCCCCGCTCCGGTCCCGGATTCGGAACTCGGTCTCGAACGGTTCCCGCCGCCCGATCGCCCGGGCAATCGCCGCCGGCAACCGGCTGTCCGTCCCGGCGGCCGCGAGCTCGCCGAAATGCACGCGGCCCGAATTGAACTCCGCCGCCGGGTAACCCGTGAGCGACTCCATGCCGTCGCTGACAAACAACGCCGTCAGCCGCTCGTCCCCCGCGCAGCGGAAAGCGGCGCCCGGCAGCTGGCTCACGAACGTCGTCAGGCGGCGTTCCGTCTCGCGCCGGTCCGACAACTCAAGCTCGAGCGCGCGCTGGGTGTCGCGCAGTTCCGCCGTGCGTTCCGTCACCAGCCGCGTCACCTCGGATTCGCGGCGCAGCGCGCCGAGCATGAAATTGCCGACCAACCCGGTAAGCAGGATCCCGACCGCGAACGTCAGCCAACTCTTCACATAGCCCTGCGGGGGCTCCCACGACGCGTGGGGCCGGAACCAAAGCTCCCAGGTCCGCCCGCCTTGGTCCACGTTCACCAGCAGGTGCAAGCCGGTCTGGAATTCCCGCGTGGTCGGCGCCCCCGCCGCTTCGCTCGCCACTCCGCTCCGCGAGGAATAGTGCAAAAACTCGCGGTCCGCGCCCGCCGAACGGTCGATGAACAGCACGTCGAGGCGACGTTCGCCGTGCCGTTCCAGAAACGATTCCAGCATCGGCCCCAAATTGAACACGCCCAGGAGAAATCCACGCAGCTGCTTCCGGCGGGCTTCGTCCGTCTCTCCCGGCAGCGGCCGCTCGTAAACCGGCAACTGCATGACGTAACCCCATTCCGTCCGGCCGCTCGGCGTGAGCAACGGCAGCCGGCCCGAGGCCGCCAACCGTCCCGTTCCGGCAATTTCCTCCATGATCGGCCACGAGATCCCGCCCCGCAGGTCGAAACCGAGCGCCGGTTCGTTCCCTTCCATCGGCTCGATGTAGACGACCGGAAAATACTCCGGCCGCGACACGGCCCGCTCCAACCGCGTCACGCCGTGCCGGTCCCGGAATTCAAAGTCGGGAAATCCCTCTTTTCGGACCGCCGCCTCCACCGCCCCGCGCTGCGCGTCCGGAATGCGCGGCACCCACTCGAGCGCCCGGATCCCGGCATGCCGCGAATTCAGATCGCGGCTCGCGCCCGCAAATTCGGCCCGCGACACGCCGGCAGAATAGTGGAAGAGCGAGCGCAAGGCATGCAGCGTGTCCGCATGCCGCTGCAAACCGGCCGTCACGAATTGGGCCGTGCGCCGCGCCTGCTCTTCGAAGTCGGCCCGGGCGAGATTCTCCTCGGCATTCCGCACGATCACGAAGCCCGCCACGCTCGCCGCCACCCCTACGACCAGCAGGCCCGCACCCAGCAGCGGCCAACGGCGCAAGGGCGGGCCGAACAGACTTGGCTTCAGCGCACGGGGCAAGCGCATGGTCGGTGTTACTAGGCCGCCCGGGGCCCGAAGGTTGCGTCTCCCGGGCAATGGAGCGGCAGCGGCGGCCTCGGTTTCATGCCATCAATTCCCGCAGCTTCCGGTCGAGCGTCTGCCGGGTGAACGGTTTGGCCAGAAACACCAGCCGACCCACCCCGGCCAACCGCCGCTGCACGTCGCCTTCGCTGTAGCCGCTGACGACGAGCACCTTCAGCCCGGGCCGGATCCGCCGCAATTCGACCAGCGTTTGTTCGCCGTTCATCCCCGGCATCAGCAGGTCGAGGGCCACAAATGCCACCGCTTCGGGATCCTCTTCCAGCAGGGCGATGCCCGCCGGCCCGTCCGCCGCCAGCGCCGGCACCAAACCGTGGCCGCGCAACATCTCCCCCAGCACCCGCCGCACGGGCTCCTCATCGTCCATCACGATCACCCGCCCCGTACCTTGCCAAGTGTCCGCCGTCCGCCCCGCGGCCGGTATCGCCCCCGTCGGCGCCGGCAACGGCGGCAGCAACAGCCGGAAAACCGAACCCACGCCGGGCCGACTGCTGACCCGCAGCGCCCCGTGATGCCCGCGCACGATGCCGAGCACCGCCGCCAGCCCGAGCCCGCGCCCGGCAAATTTCGTCGTGAAGAACGGATCGAAAATCCGCGCCAGCACCTCGGGCGCCATGCCGCAGCCGGTGTCGCGCACCTCCAAATAGACGTAGTCGCCCTCCGGCAAACCCGCCCCCGCCGCGGCCGCGCCCAGCCACGCGGCATCCGCCGTCATCACGCCGGTGGCCAAGACGATCTCTCCGCCTTTTTCGCCCACGGCGTCGGCCGCATTGAGCACGAGATTCATGACAATCTGCCGCAGTTGCGTCGCATCCGCCGAAACCGCCGGCAACCCGCGGGCAAGTTCGAACTTCAGCGTCGCCTGTTGGCCCAGGCTCACTCTCAGCAACGGCAACAGGTCTTCCGTCAACGCCGTCAGGTCCGTCGGCTCGATCACAAAGCGGCCCTTGCCCGCATACGCCAGCATCTGCCGACAGAGTTCGGCCGCGCGCAGGGCCGCGGCTTCGATCGCCTGCAGCGACGCCCCCGCCCCGTGGCCCGCCGGCAACGCGATCCGCGCGAGGTCCGCGTTGCCGACAATGCTGCTGAGCAAATTGTTGAAATCGTGGGCGACCCCGCCGGCCAGCAGGCCGAGGCTTTCCAGTTTTTGCCCTTCCAGCATTTTGCGCTCCAGCCCGAGCCGCGCCGCTTCCGCCTGTTTCTGCGCCGAAATGTCGATCGCCAGCCCTTCGAAAAAGCGGAGGGTGCCGTCCTCCGCGTACACGCCCCGGCCCCGCGACAACACCCACTTTCTCCCGCCGTCGCGCGTCCGCAACCGGTACTCCACCTCGATCGCGCCCCGCTCCAGCAGCGCCACCCGCGTGGCCTCCCGCACGCGCTCCAGATCTTCGGGATCCACCAGATCGCGGAAATGCACGTCCCCGCGCGTGAACTCCTCCGGCGACCAGCCCGTCAGCGGCTGCGCCCCGTCGCTCACAAACAGCACCGTCAATTGGTCGTCATAGGTGCAGCGATACGCCATGCCGGGCAGGGCCTGGAGCAAGGCGGCGAAATGCCGCCGGCTCTCGTTGAGCTCGGCCGTGCGCTGCCCGACTTCCAGCCGGATCAGGTCCGACCTCCGCCCCAGGGAATGCACGTACGCCGCGAGCACGCAGCCGATCAGCAAAAAACCCGCCGACCGAAGGTACGGCATCGAGGTGCGGTGCC
>JACCDS010917802.1_pt1 | contig 10532 bp, 12 predicted proteins | sample 7446441 | NCBI WGS metagenome assembly JACCDS01 (sample SAMN15323445, study PRJNA562643) | freshwater metagenome | isolation source: river surface water | place: USA:Blue River Watershed | collected 2017-08-17 | reverse complement strand
TTTCCATCGGTCTCTAAAAACAAAAGCCTGTCGTTAACCAACAGGCCTGTCGGGGCGGCGGCAAGCCGGGTCAGATACGGAAGCTCTCGCCGCAGCCGCATTCATCCTTGACGTTCGGGTTACGGAATTTAAACCCCTCGTTCAGGCCCTCGCGCGCAAAGTCGAGCTCAGTGCCATCGATATACGGCAGACTCTTCGGATCGACGAACACCTTGATGCCATGCGACTCGAAGACCTCGTCGTCATTCGACGCTTCATCCACATACTCAAGCTTGTAGGCCATGCCGGAGCAACCGGTCGTACGTACGCCAAAGCGCAGTCCGATGCCCTTGCCGCGCTTCTCGATGTAGCGCGACACGTGCTTCGCCGCCTTTTCGGTGAGGGTGATTGCCATAACTATTCTTTCGTGAACTTGATCGCCGCTGCCCGGCCAACACCGGGCGGCGCCGACGCCGTCATTAAGCCGCCTGCTGTTCGTCGCCGTGACGCGCCTTGTAATCGGCCACTGCGGCCTTGATCGCGTCTTCAGCCAGAATCGAGCAGTGAATCTTCACCGGCGGCAGTGCCAGTTCTTCGGCAATCTGCGTGTTTTTGATGGCGAGTGCCTGATCGAGCGTCTTGCCCTTGACCCATTCGGTCACCAGCGATGACGAGGCAATCGCCGAGCCGCAGCCATAGGTCTTGAACTTGGCGTCTTCGATCACGCCGTCCGCACCTACCTTGATCTGCAGCTTCATCACGTCGCCGCAAGCCGGCGCGCCCACCATGCCGGTGCCCACCGTGCCATCGCCCTTGTCGAACGAGCCAACGTTGCGCGGGTTTTCGTAGTGGTCGAGTACTTTGTCTGAGTAAGCCATGTCTGTGCTCCTATATTCTCGTCGTGATGCTCAGTCGGTCCGGCAAGCCGTCCGGCCATGTTTGCAATGTCAGGGGTGAGTCGTCTTCATCCGTGCGGCGCTTAGTGCGCAGCCCACTGGATCGAATTCAGGTCGACGCCGTCTTTGTACATTTCCCACAGCGGTGACAGTTCGCGCAACTTGCCAACCTTTTGCTTCAGCAGGTTGATCGCGAAGTCCACGTCTTCCTCAGTCGTGAAACGGCCGAAGGTGAAGCGGATCGAGCTGTGCGCCAGTTCGTCGCTACGGCCCAGCGCGCGCAGCACGTACGATGGCTCCAGGCTGGCCGAGGTACAGGCCGAGCCGGATGACACCGCGATGTCCTTGATCGCCATGATCAGCGATTCGCCTTCGACGAAGTTAAAGCTGACGTTCAGGTTGTGCGGCACGCGATGCTCGAGGTCGCCATTGACGTACACCTCTTCAATCTCCGACAGCCCTTTCACCAGACGATCACGCAGCGCCTTGATACGCGGGATCTCCGTGTCCATCTCTTCCTTCGCGATGCGGAAAGCTTCGCCCATGCCAACGATCTGATGCGTTGCCAGCGTACCCGAGCGCAGGCCGCGTTCATGGCCACCGCCATGCATTTGCGCCTCGAGACGCACACGCGGCTTGCGGCGCACGTACAGCGCGCCGATGCCCTTCGGGCCATAGGTCTTGTGCGCCGTGAAGGTCACCAGATCGACTTTCACTTTTTCAAGGTCGATCGGCGTCTTGCCAGTCGCCTGCGCAGCGTCCGAGTGGAAAATAATGCCCTTGCTGCGGCACAGCTCACCGATCTGCTCAATCGGCTGAATCACACCGATTTCATTGTTGACCCACATGACCGACACCAGGATCGTGTCCGGGCGGATCGCTGCTTCGAGCTGTTCAATGGTGATCAGGCCGTCCGCGCCCGGATCGAGGTAGGTCGCCTCAAAGCCCTGACGCTCCAGCTCGCGCACGGTGTCCAGCACCGCCTTGTGCTCGGTCTTGACCGTGATGATGTGCTTGCCCTTGGTCTTGTAGAAGTGCGCGGCGCCCTTCAGCGCCAGGTTGTTGCCCTCGGTCGCGCCGGAAGTCCAGATGATCTCGCGCGGATCGGCATTCACCAGCGCGGCAACGTGCGCGCGCGCTTCCTCAACCGCTTTTTCCGCTTCCCAGCCATACATGTGGCTGCGCGAGGCCGGGTTGCCGAACTGCTCGCGCAGATACGGAATCATCTTGTCCGCCACGCGCGGATCGACCGGCGTGGTTGCCGAGTAATCGAGATAGATCGGGAAATGCGGTGCCCGCAGGGTATCCATCACGGATTTGGCCAAAGGTGCATTCATGTGTCAGGACTCCTGTGTGTTCTCACGCGACCGGCTGCGGGCGCTGCTGCACCACGACTACCGGCTTCTGTTCCATTGTTTTCTGCTTCTGCTGGTCGACCAGATCTTTCAGCGATACCGAATCGAGGTAGTCCACCATTTTGGCGTTCAGCGTTGCCCAAAGGTCATGGGTCATGCAGCGCGCGCCGTGCGATTCGCCTTCCGAATGGCAGTTTTGCTTGCCGCCGCACTGTGTTGCATCGAGCGGCTCATCGACGGCGATGATGATGTCGGCCACCGTAATGTCTTCCGCACGACGCGCCAGGTTGTAACCGCCGCCGGGCCCACGCACTGATTCCACGATTTCATGCCGACGCAGCTTGCCGAACAATTGCTCCAGGTACGACAGGGAAATTTCCTGACGTTGACTGATGCCGGCCAGCGTAACCGGACCCTGATGCTGGCGCATCGCCAGGTCAATCATGGCGGTTACGGCAAAACGGCCTTTCGTGGTGAGACGCATGGGCAGACTCCAGTAAGGTCAGGCTCTCGCCGTTGCCGGCGAAGATTCCCGAATATTTTGGTCGAGTATATCAAAGCCTACTGGAATTGTCAGGTATTCAGGCCGGGCGGAACTTTCGGCCGAGTTACGTCAATTGCAAGATCACGCGGCACGCAATAGCTGCATCGGGCCAAACAGTGATTGCATCGCGGAATTATTGATGAAGCTAAGGTTGTAAGGATGTTCGGCAACCGCTTTCGGGAAATGGGCCACGGCCGGCAAATCATCAATCCAGCCCGCAATCTTTCCCCAAAGCACCAGCGTAGGCGCCGGCAGCCCATGGCGATCCGACAGCGCCTCCAGCACCACCTCCAGCAAAGGCCGCCAGGCACGTGCATCCTTCAACGGTGCCACGTCAGACCGAAACACCAGCGCGGCATTCAACAGCAGGAAGCCATGCGCCTGCAGGTTGTGCTGCAGTTCGGGCAGGGTCTGAATAAACGTTGAATCGGCCGCCAGCGCGCGTTGCGCAACTGCCGCCACTGCGTCACCCCCGGTCGCATCCGGCTGCAGCAGGCCGGCAGCGACCATCAGCATCTTCATGAAGTTGCGCAAGGAGGTGGCGCGATTCACCGGCTTCGACAAGCCGGACGCCGACCACAATTCAGTGACCGCGCCATCCATGAAGCAGACACCGGTGGCGCTTTGCTCACGCGGATACGGTCCCTCGCCAACCAGCACGTAGCGCACGGCGTCCAGCGGCTGTACGAAGGCATCGAAAATCCGCCCCTGTGTCGGCAGAAACGCCGCATTGGCCAGCGCCGGCAGATAGGCCGGATCGGCCCGGACCATCGCCTCCAGCCCACGCGCCAGTACGGGTTGCCAGGACGGATCGACGCGGCGCAGCGCATCAGTAAAGACCGCAGGCACCCTCGTCATTTACCGCTGATCGACACAACGTTGTCGGCACCCGGCGCACCAAACAACTGTTCCTTGAGCAGATGCAGCTGATCGCGGATCTGCGCCGCCTTTTCGAATTCAAGGTTTTTCGAGTGCTCCATCATCAGCTTTTCAAGGCGCTTGATTTCCTTGGCCACCTGCTTCTCGCTCATGGCCTCGTACTTCGCCTGCTCCTGCGCGGCCATCAGCTCTTCGCGCGCCTCATCGATCTTATAGACGCCGTCGATCATCTCGCGAATCTGCTTCTTCACGCCAACCGGCGTGATGTTGTTCGCCTGGTTGAAAGCGATCTGCTTCGCACGACGGCGCTCGGTCTCATCAATTGCCCGGCGCATCGAATCGGTAACCTTATCGGCATACAAAATGGCGGTGCCGTTCAGGTTACGTGCAGCGCGACCAATGGTCTGGATCAGGCTGCGCTCGGAGCGCAGGAAACCTTCCTTGTCCGCGTCCAGAATCGCCACCAGCGACACCTCAGGAATATCCAATCCCTCACGCAGCAGGTTAATGCCGACCAAGACGTCGAAAATGCCCAGCCGCAGATCACGGATAATCTCGACCCGCTCCACCGTATCAATGTCACTGTGCAGATACCGCACTGCGACGCCGTTATCACCGAGGAATTCGGTCAGCTGCTCGGCCATGCGTTTGGTCAGCGTCGTGACCAGCACACGCTCCTGCTTCTCGACACGCAGCCGGATTTCCTGCATCAGGTCATCGACCTGCGTGCTCGCCGGCCGGATCAGCACAACCGGATCCACCAACCCGGTCGGACGAACCACCTGCTCGACCACCTGCCCGGAGTTTCGCTTCTCGTAATCTGCCGGCGTCGCCGATACGAACACGGTTTGCCGCATCTTCGACTCGAATTCATCGAAACGTAGCGGACGATTGTCCAGCGCCGACGGCAGACGGAAGCCGTAGTCGACCAGATTCGTCTTGCGTGCTCGGTCACCGTTGTACATGCCGCCGAACTGGCCGATCAGCACGTGAGATTCATCGAGAAACATCAGCGCATCTTCTGGCAAGTAATCGACGAGCGTCGGCGGCGGTTCGCCCGGCTTAGCACCGGATAAATGACGCGAATAGTTTTCAATGCCCTTGGTGAAGCCAATCTCGGCCATCATCTCCAGATCAAAGCGGGTACGCTGCTCCAGCCGCTGCTCTTCAACCAGCTTGTTTTGCTGACGGAACCACTCCAGACGATCGCGCAGTTCGTCCTTGATGGTTTCAATCGCGCGCAGCACCGTGGAGCGCGGCGTCACATAGTGCGAACCCGGATAGACTGTAAAACGCGGAATCTTCTGACGCACACGTCCGGTCAATGGATCAAATAATTGGATCGAATCGACTTCGTCATCAAACAAATCAACCCGCACGGCGAGCTCAGCGTGTTCTGCCGGGAAGATATCGATGGTGTCGCCGCGAACACGAAACGTGCCACGATCAAAATCCATTTCATTGCGCGTGTACTGCATCTGAATCAGCCGCGCGATGATGTCGCGTTGTGACAATCGATCCTTTGCACGCAGCGTCAGAATCATCTGGTGGTACTCGTTCGGATTACCGATACCGTAGATTGCCGACACCGTCGCCACGATCACCACATCACGCCGCTCCATCAGCGACTTCGTGCACGACAAGCGCATCTGCTCAATGTGCTCGTTGATTGCTGAATCTTTTTCGATGAACAGATCGCGCTGCGGTACGTAAGCCTCGGGCTGATAGTAGTCGTAGTAACTGACGAAATATTCCACCGCGTTTTGCGGGAAGAAGTCACGAAACTCACTGTACAGCTGTGCGGCCAGCGTCTTGTTGGGTGCAAAGATGATCGCCGGCCGGCCAAGCCGCGCGATCACGTTGGCCATCGTAAAAGTCTTGCCCGACCCCGTGACGCCGAGCAAGGTCTGGAACGACAAACCGTCCTGAATCCCCTCGACCAATTGATTGATCGCCGCTGGCTGATCGCCAGCCGGTGGGAAAGGTTGATACAGGCGGAAAGGTGAATCAGGGAAGGTCACGAACTTGGATTCGTCCAACGTGGGTTGGACATCGGATAACTCAGCCATCGGTTTTGACCTTTGGTAAAATGCGGGGTTTGGCCAAATTGCTGTATCCGGCTAACTTTTCGCCGGTTTTTCGTCATCGCTGTACGCGGTGTGCGAAACCATCAACTTCAGCAGCAAACGTTAGTAACTTTTCATACTATCACGATGAACGCTCCGCTCTCCGCCCCATTGTTCGCAGCCATTCAGATGGCGCCGCGCGACCCCATTCTTGGCATCACCGAAGCCTTTAATGCCGATCAGAATCCCGAGAAGACCAACCTCGGCGTCGGCGTCTACTACGACGACAACGGCAAGGTACCGCTGCTGGCCTGCGTGCAGAAAGCCGAAGCCCTGCTGATGGAAAAACAGGCGCCGCGCACCTACCTGCCGATCGAAGGCCTGGCCGCCTACGATAAGGCTGTGCAGGAACTGGTGTTTGGTGCGGACAGCGAAATCATTGCTGCCAAGCGCGCCATCACCGCCCAAGCCGTCGGCGGCACCGGCGCGCTGAAGCTGGGCGCCGACTTCCTCAAGCGTTTCTCGCCGGATTCGCAGGTCTACATCAGCGACCCGAGCTGGGAAAATCATCGTGCACTGTTTGAGTCGGCGGGTTTTGTCGTCAACAACTACCCGTACTACGACGCCGCAACCAAGGGTGTGAATTTCGCTGGCATGCTCGACACGCTGAAGGGCATCCCGTCCGGCTCGATCGTCGTATTGCATGCGTGCTGCCACAACCCGACCGGTGCCGATCTGACCGACGCTCAGTGGGCGCAAGTCATTGAGGTGGTGACGCAGCGCGGCCTGATTCCCTTCCTTGACATGGCCTACCAGGGCTTCGGTGCCGGCATCGCCGAAGACGGCAAAGTGGTCGGCATGTTCGCGAAGGCTGGCGGCCCGCTGTTCGTGTCGAACTCGTTCTCGAAATCGTTCTCGCTGTATGGCGAGCGCGTCGGCGCACTGTCCATCGTCGCAGCAAATGCTGAAGAAGCATCGCGCCTGATGTCGCAGCTTAAGCGCGTCATCCGCACCAACTACTCCAACCCGCCGATGCACGGCGGCCAGGTCGTCGCAACCGTGCTGGCCACGCCGGAACTGCGCAAGCTGTGGGAGGAAGAGCTTGCCGGCATGCGCGTGCGCATCAAGCAGATGCGCCAGCAGATGGTCGACAAGCTGAAGGCGAAGGCACCGGCACACAACTTTGATTTCGTTGTGCAACAGCGTGGCATGTTCTCTTACTCGGGCCTGACCAAGGAACAAGTCGCTCGCCTGAAGGACGAGTACTCGATCTACGCGGTTGATACCGGCCGCATCTGCGTCGCTGCGCTGAATTCGCGCAACCTCGATCGCGTCATCGATGCGATTGCGAAGGTGCTGTAATTTAGACCGCCACCGCAATCCGGCCTTTCCAGACGGTGAGGCCGGAAAAATTTTGCGGGATGATTGATTTTTATCATTGAAGGCGTTGACAGCTAATTCGTCTTAAGCCATAATTGCGTTCTCGTCGCGTTGCACACAAAACAACGCAGACAAATCCCTGATAGCTCAGTCGGTAGAGCGACGGACTGTTAATCCGCAGGTCCCTGGTTCGAGTCCAGGTCGGGGAGCCAAGAATATCAAGGGGTTAGATGAGAAATCGTCTAACCCCTTTTTCTTTGCCTCGTGCTGTGTAGGCACTGTGTAGGCAAATTCTCCAATTCGCCCGCGCGATTGAGAAATTTTGCGCCGGTCGTTCAATTCCTCCTTGCGCCACCAAGAAATTCAGAAAAGCCCGAGAGAGCGTGACGGCGCATTTCTATTTCTACATTTTTTCGAATCATAGGTCTAATCCCACGAAGCTTTAGCGTCGCAGAAATTGGATTCAGAGGATGAGTTCCAAAATTTTCCTTCTTCGACTCGCTGAATCCATGCACCCTGTAATCAATCGTTCTAGAAATTGCGGTACTCTATTACGGGAAAGCACTATTGGGAGTTTCGTGGAAATCAACAAAATTAGACTCCCAAGCTCTTGTGCAATCCCGCTAATAAATGTGGTACGCGTTTCAATTGACATACAGACGAAACCAGTCCGCTTATTGTCTGTTAGATTTCCCAATATGAGGTATCCCGCATATGAAGATTCGCTCCGGCATCTATGAGGTAATCGAGTCTGGCTTTATCAACGCCCCGTCGATGGAAGATCTTGAGTTCACGCTCAACGAAAACCCACTAATGATCCTCGTTCTGAGAGTCAAAAAAAGCCCAACCCCAGAATCAACTATCGAAGTGATAGTTGAAGGAGATGAGCGCCTCGCAATCATATTTACGAATCCTGCTGTACAGTTGAATTTCGGGCCTCAGTCTCCATTAAAACTTGGCTCAATCAACGGTCGCGCCCTATTCGCAGCACTAAGAGTAACCGTCGTCGGCGACTACTCCTCGTACCAAGCCTCGTATTCTTTTTTTCTTGGGGAGGAAGAGAAATGACAACCAAAGGCTTTAAGCCAGCTAAAGATGGATTCCACCCCACTCAAATAAAAATTGAGGCAGAGCTTGAACACAAAAGGCTGAGTAAAGAATTTAAGGAACAAATCCTTAGCAAGCTATTCTCGTCCCAATTTTTTGTTTTTCTGATCACTGCTGCCGTTATTGCATCCGGCCTGATATTTATACAAAAGACAACCGAGCTAGAAAAAATCATCGAATATTGGAAGATCATTCTTCCCTTAATAACAACCTATATCGGCTACGCAATAGGGCGCGCGAGAGACAGTGAGTGACACTACGCACATTTCTCTCTCTCGGTTTAACCGCCATGCAACCCAATTTGGTGAATGCAAATCCGCTATCAATGGCGATTCGATATCACTCTGTATAGGACAGCATTTGAAGGCTTTGCTTCTGCATACAAATACCTCTGGAAACCGCTGAATACCGCCCAATCTCATCCGGCCTTCCGAGATCAGCCACCGCATCCGGAATCGAATCGTGATATTTCAGCTTCAATAGTGGCGTCAGCTTGAACTGATCCAGCTCCTTAACCCCAAGCGTCACATAGTGCGACAGCACGAAGTCTAGAAACACCTTCTGCCTTGAATTGGAGTTATCGCTGATGACGGCCATTGCACGACCTGCCCGCTCTTCACGAGTCAGCCGCTCCAGGGCATAGGCCACATGCGCCAGCACATCGAACAGGTCTCTTTTCTCGGCGTCGATGATCTTCTGCATTTCAGACAGTTGATCCTTGCCGAATCCTTTCTCGGCTAAGCCCTCAAGCAGTTTCCGACGGGTATCTGGCGCACTCCATAATCCTCTCAGTTCGTCTTCATCCTTGAAGAAATCAGGCAGCTTGCCGAACAGCGCCTCCATGAACTACTGCTCCGACATCGTCGTAACGAATTTCAAGTCTGCCGGGTTTACCGGTTACCGGTCGATGGACCTGGCTTGGGAATATTCTCAATTTTCTTATCAATGTGCCAAAAATCGCAAAGATCTTTAGAAACAAGCTCGTGAAATGTCCCTGGCACAGGGTAGACCCAGGAGCTAGGTGAATCAAGGGAACTGATGACCTTGCCCTCCCCCTTAGACCCGCTATACGAGCGGCCCGATAGAACACGGAGACGGCCTTCGATACAGTCGGCTTCATACAAGGTTTTTTGCGACTTACTTCCATTTGTGTTGGTGGATGAAAATTCAAACATAAACCAAAGGCGCGGGTTTCCACGCACGATATTTATGGTGTCATAGTCTACGAATAATGTCTTTTCATCACTACTTGCGCGCTCAATCCATTCAGCGTGCACGGCCCCTGCAAACATGAGAGCAGCTACGGCAAGCGATTTTTGCATACAGCCTCCATCAATCCAAAAAAGATATAGGAATCGAACTAAGCCTAAGAGGCACGAGACGAGTGTCAGAATTTATATAAAGAGTCTTGATTTAATCTAGCGACAGATGGAAGGGCAATATTCACCTGAGCCGCCAGGACCGGAGTAGCATGGACCACCAGGTCCTGCATAGCAATTGCCGCCAGGCCCAGAATACGCGGGTCCGCCCGGACCGTCATAACCAGGTCCGCCAGGTCCACGATAAACGGGTCCCCCGGGGCCTTCGTAAGATCGGCCACCGGGACCACTGTACCTGGGGCCACCGGGGCCTGAATAACACGCGCCGCCAGGGCCACTGTAAGCGGGGCCGCCGGGACCGTCATACGCTGGTCCACCTGGGCCGGAATAGCAAGGTCCACCAGGACCCGCATATCCTTTGCAGTTGCACACATCCCTGGCTACAGCTATTTGCGAGCATAGAAGTGCTACGACCGGTAATGCCATTTTGAGGTATTTCATTGCTTTTTTATTATCTTATTGTTGTGACGAGTATCATGTGTATTACATCACAAGCGTGCACTGACCACACCTTGTTTAAATGCAGGAAGCTGTCGACATGTCCGGAGACACCATGAGCAAGAAGAAGCATCACGTACCTGAAGAAATGCTGGCTAGATTGTTGGCCAATTACGAGAAGCCCGAAGACCTGATCGGTGAAGAAGGTCTACTCAAGCACCTGACCAAGCTCGTCGTTGAACGTGCGCTGGAAGCGGAGATGACCGAACACCTCGGTCATAGCAAGAATGAGCCTGTTGCCAACCAAGCCGGCAATACCCGTAACGGTAAGAGCAGGAAGACACTCAAGGGCGAATTCGGTGAGTTGCCGATTGAGGTGCCACGCGACCGGCATGGCAGCTTCGAGCCGCTGTTAATCTCCAAGCATCAGACCCGCTGGGCGGGATTCGACGACAAGATCCTCTCGCTCTACGCCCGAGGGATGACGGTACGCGAGATCCAGGCCCACC
>JACCDS010454269.1_pt1 | contig 10533 bp, 6 predicted proteins | sample 7446441 | NCBI WGS metagenome assembly JACCDS01 (sample SAMN15323445, study PRJNA562643) | freshwater metagenome | isolation source: river surface water | place: USA:Blue River Watershed | collected 2017-08-17 | reverse complement strand
CAAAAGCCGGGATGGATTTATATGTTATATACAAAGATTCTGACAAAGAAAAAGCGAATGGGTACTTGAAGTTTTCAGCAGATAGCGGTTTTCCTAACGCACAATATTTCTTAGGCGAACATTACTTCGAGGCGGATGACGAAATTTTAGGTCATGACTTACATGAGTATGGCTGCTGAGAATGGACTTGTTGATGCTCAAGCCTACCTAGGAAAATTTTACTCGCAGAGAATAAAGTCTGAAAAAGATTTCGAGATAGCAGAGAAATGGTATTTAAAAGCTGCAATAGCAGGTAGCGAGCCTGCTTTAGAGAATTTGACAATTCTGTATAAAATATATGAAAGTTTAATCCCTAACATCCACGAAAAACGTAAGTATTTACTAGAATTGCAGAAGAAAAATAAAATGGGTAAAGCAGGACATTCATAGATTGGTGAGAGTGAACAAGACTTTGGGATGATCAGTCGAGATACAAAAAGTATGGTTGTCCAGTTTTGCCACATCAGTAAAAGGCCCAGCCTGGGAACTAAGTAGCATTTTACTCCCAAAAAAACAATTTACTTCAATTTTCGGTAACAGTTTAACCAGTCGACGTTTATTATAAATTTGATTGGAATAAATTGAGAGGTTAAAAAATGGCCGGTAATAAACTGCCCATGTCAGCAATTGTGGTGCTATGGTTATTCCCTTTATCAGCGGTGGTTTTTTTAATAATAGCAATCTCTATTCCTGCGTACGAGACAAGAGTTGGCTATTTCATCTCTATTTTTTCAATTTTATTTATGCTTGTAAATGCAATTGGATGCTTTTTTGCATCTTTTATGCTTTGTGGTTTCTACTTGTCTTGTAAAGGCAGTAATAGCGGTAAGTATTTTGAGTACCTTAAGGCTTTGTTTTTTAATATTTTTGGAGGGTATTATTTCATTCGGAAAATAAATGATATAACTATGGGGGGAGATGTTCCACTTGGCAAAAGTTATAGAATTGGCTATTTCGGAGTTTATTATTTTTCCGCAATTGCAACAGCGATTGCTGTATCGATAATGATGTCAAAAGGAGTGGGATCTTAGTAAAACCGGATTAGGATTAGTAAAACCGCAAACCCACTTTTAATCACCCGATTAACGGGGTCAGGTCTAATGGGTAGTATTAAAAATTCTTCTTTACGTCAATAAGATAACGTCACAAGAGATGACACATTACTAAACCAACATTCAATATGGACGTCGCCATCGCGGCGCTGCAGAGGGTTCCCGGTTACCATCTTTGCCGGGCGCTCTGGGTTGACGCAAAGTCTTGGCCTGCTGAGGAAACCCCCAGCCAAAAAACGCACTAAGCAGACGGATTTTCATAAGGCGCTTTGGCTTGCGTCAGCACCGGCTTTGCTTTTTTAATCAGGGACCTGTTTTCGACCCGCCGCCTGGCTGAAGGATTTTGTCTATGTTTCAACCTCTTGCTGCTGACCGCTGCGTTGCAGCCCTGCAGGCGCTTATTGCTGCTGTGGTGTTGACGGCTTGCCAGCCTGAGACGACCGCCAGCGCTGCGATGGCGTCGTCGCCAGCAGTGCAGCAGCCTGCAGCTGACCAGGTACCGCCGGCGCAGTTTGACTGGTTTCGTTATCAGGGCATGGATGCGATGTTCGAACCGCCGTTGCCGGCTGGTCATTATCAGAATCCGCTGCTGGCTGGTTTTTTTCCGGACCCGAGCATCACGCAGCGGCGCAATGCCGACGGCAGTGACGACTTTTATCTGGTTAATTCTTCTTTTGCTTACACGCCGGGCCTGCCGATTTTGCACAGCAAAGATTTGGTCAACTGGCAGCTGATCGGCCATGCCATCACACGGCCTTCGCAGGTGGAAATGACGGGGCTCAGTGTGTCGCAAGGCTTGTTTGCGCCGACGCTGCGTTACCATAACGGTTTGTTTTATCTGATCAATACCGCCGTTGGTGGCCATGGTAACTTTCTGCTGACCGCGACAGATCCGGCCGGCCCTTGGTCTGATCCCATCTGGCTGCCGCAAATAGGTGGGATAGATCCGGACCTGTTTTTTGATGACGACGGCAAGGTTTATATCGCCCACAACGACGCGCCGCCCGGTGAACCTTTATACGACGGCCACCGCGCTATCTGGTTGTGGCAGTATGACCCGGTTGCGCAAGCGGTGCTGACAGATTCCAGAAGGCTGCTGGTCAATGGCGGCGTCGATTTAGCCAGCCGGCCGATTTGGATTGAAGGGCCGCATCTGTATAAACACAACGGCTGGTATTATCTGCTGTGCGCCGAAGGCGGCACGGCTGAGGGCCATTCGGCGGTGATTTTCCGTAGCAAAAGTTTGAGCGAACCTTTTGTGCCGGCGCCGCATAACCCCATTCTGACCCAGCGTGATTTGCCGGCGGCACGTGGCGAACCACAAATCAGCGCCACTGGTCATGCCGATTTTGTCAGGCTGGCGGACGGCTCCTGGTGGGCGGTGTTTCTCGGTCAGCGCACTTATGCGGCCCGGCCAGCGCCTTTGTCCGGCCAACCAGTCAGCGCCGTTCAATCGCCACAGACCGAACAAGCGCCAGAACCCTCTGCGTTCGACCAACAAGTGCCAGCCAGTCAACAGCCGTCAGCACGGTATGCCAATACCGGTCGCGAAACCTTTTTATTGCCGGTGCATTGGCCGGCTGACGGTGACCAGCAAGGCTGGCCGCAGATTTTGGCCCAAGGTGAAGCGGTGCCATTGCGGCCTCAGCGACCAGCTGCTTTGGTAACTGCCGGCACCACAAACGCCAGTGTTGCAGCCAGCACAGCAGCAACTACAACGGCTGCGGCCGCCAACACAGCAACCGACACAGCAGTAAACACTCAGGCTGGCGTAACAAACAGTGCTGCGACCCGCCCGTCTGCGGTACCGGCACAAATGACGGCACAGCCACAAACCGGTAACTTCAGCTGGCAGGACGACTTTGAGCAGCCTCAGCTGGCGCTGCACTGGTATCAATTGCGTCAGCACCGGCAAGGTTTTGTCGCGCTGGCCGACGGCCTGCTGCAGCTGCAGCCGGGGCCGGACGGGCTTGGCAGTACCGCTGCGCCGGCTTTTGTTGCCAGCCGGCAGCAGCATCTGCGTTATGAAGTCAGCACGGCGCTGAAACCGCCGGCCGCACAGACGTCAGCCGGGCTGGTCGCCTTTCAGAATGAGCAGTTTCATTATTATTTTGGCCTTGGCCGCGACACAGCCGGCCAGCCGGCGCTGTTTTTAGAACAGGCCGCCGGTGGGGCAGCCAGGGAGTTGCTGCGCCAGCCACTGCCGGGCTGGCAAGACGCCGGTGCTGATGCGCAGGTTTTGCTGAAAATCGCCGGCGATGGCGGCGATATTCGCTTTTTTTACGCCCTGATGCCAGCAGGTGCGGCTGCACAGTCTGCCGTCCCCGACTGGCAGTTGCTCGGCGGCCCGCAAGGCTCTCGGTTTGACGGCACGCTGCTCAGTAGTCAGGTCGCGGGCGGTTTTGTCGGCACTATGCTGGGTTTGCACAGCCGGCTGGAAGCCGGCGCGGCGGCTCAGGCCAATCCGGAGGCTGAAGAATGAAATGGTTGCCGGGGCTGCTGTGCGCCCGAGCTGTGAATCAGCTGAATCGGCTGAATCGCGGACACCCACCTTTCTTCCCGCTAAGGGACAGCGAATCGCGGACACCCACACTTCGCCGAAAGCCCAGACGTACCGCCGAACTGTACTCCGAACTGTGGACATCCATCTTTTTCCCTGAATCGGAATCGCCGGAATCGAGGACACCCACCTTTTGCTCCCGCGTCTTGCGCACCCGCTTTCTGTGCATCATTGCACTGTGGGGAAGCTGGCAGGTGCAAAGCGCCGAAGTGCCAACGGTGCCAGTGACTCATGCGAAGCAGGTTCTGACGCAGCAGGCGCTTACGAAACAGGTTCTAACGAAGCAGGATCTTGCACAGCAGCAGTACCAACAGCTCGCTGCTCAGCCGGCAGCGGTACCGGGAAACAAGCTGCTGACCACCACACCAACGGCCGCTGATTTTGCGCTGGTCGGCCAGCAAGGCCCGGCGCAGCTGCGGCTGGATGCGGCTGATTTTCCGGGCGTGCGGCGTGCTGCTGCCACACTACAAAACGATATCGCGGCTGTCACCGGCCAGCGGCTGACAGAGGGCGGTAGCGGGCAACAACCGACGCTCATCATCGGCACTGTCGGCAAATCGGCGTTGATTGACCAGCTGGTGCAGGCCGGCAAGCTGGATGTCAGTGCCATCCAGGGCCGCTGGGAAGCCTATCAAATCAGTGTGTTGCAGCAACCGCTGCCCGACATACCACAGGCGTTGGTGATTGCCGGCAGCGACAAACGCGGCACTATTTTTGGGATTTATGAGCTGGCAGAACAAATCGGGGTGTCGCCCTGGGTTTGGTGGGCCGACGTGCCGGTGAAAACCAGCCCGACGCTCTATATCAAGGCCGGTCCGGCCCGGGTCGATGCGCCCAAAGTAAAGTATCGCGGCATTTTCCTGAACGACGAATACCCGGCGCTGACCCGTTGGGTGGATGCCAAATATGGCGGTTACAACGCACAGTTTTATCTGCGGGTATTTGAGCTGTTGCAGCGCCTGAAGGCCAATTTCCTCTGGCCGGCGATGTGGAACAACGCTTTTGCCGACGACGACCCACAAAACGCCGTGCTCGCCGACGAAATGGGCATCGTGATGAGCACCAGCCACCATGAACCCATGATGCGGGCTGACAAAGAATGGAACCGTTACGGCAAAGGGCCCTGGGAGTATTCGAAAAACCGCGCACAAATTTACCAGTTCTGGCAACAAGGCGCCAAGCGCCATCAACAGCTGGAAAGTATGTTTACGCTCGGCATGCGCGGCCAGGAAGATGAGCCGATGTCGGAGGGCGAAAATATCGGCTTACTGGAGCAGATTGTCGCCGATCAGCGGCAAATTCTGGCAGAGACTTTTCAGGGCCGCGATATCAAAACAGTCCCGCAGGTGTGGGCGCTCTACAAAGAAGTGCAGGGTTTTTACGAAAAAGGCATGCGGGTGCCGGACGATGTGACGCTGCTGTGGGCCGATGACAACTTCGGCAATCTGCGCCGGCTGCCGACCGCCCAGGAGCGTGGTCGCAGCGGCGGCGCCGGTGTTTATTACCATTTTGATTACGTCGGCGGGCCGCGTTCTTACACCTGGATCAACTCGACGCCTGTCGCCAAAATCTGGCAACAAATGGCGCTGGCCTGGCGTTATCAGGCCGACCGCATCTGGATAGTCAATGTTGGCGATTTAAAACCGATGGAATACCCCATCGACTTTTTCCTGCGGATGGCCTGGGACCCGACCCGTTTTGATGCCCAAAATCTGGCGCAATATGCCCGCGATTTTGCCACGCAGCAGTTTGGCCCGGCGTATGCGCAGGAGATTGCGGCTTTGCTGGAAGGCTACAGCCGGCACAATGGCCGGCGCAAACCCGAAGCGATGACGCCGGACAGTTACAGCCTGCTGGCCTATGACGAGGCTGGTCGCGTCAGCCGCGAGCTGGCAGACCTGGCGCAGCGTTCCAGCGCAGTTTTAGAAAAACTGCCGCCTAATCAGCATGATGCATTTATTCAGCTGGTCGACCATCCGGTACAGGCCAGCCAGGCGCTGTTTGAGCTTTATCATGCGGCGGCGAAAAACCAGCTGGCAGCGACGCAGGGCCGGCCACAAACCAATAGCTATGCCGACGAGGTTCGCCGTTGGTTTGCCCGCGATGGCGCGCTGACTGACCGCTATCACGCACTGGGTGCTGCTGTCGCGCCGAAGCGCGGCAGTTCCGGTGCAGCCAGCGTTAAGACGACTCACGAGGAGCAGGCAAACGCAGGTGCCGCAGGCTCTGGTGTCACAAGCGCTGATACCACCAGCCCTGATCTCAAAAACCGTCACGACGCCAGCGCCGCCACAACTGTTCAGGGCCGCTGGGCTTATATGATGTCGCAGCCGCATATTGGTCTGACGTACTGGCGCAATCCGGAAGCCAACGTGCTGCCGCTGCTGTACAACAACAGCCCGATAGTGCCCGGCGATATGGGAGTGGCGCCGCAAGGCAGCACAGCACACTGGCCGGTCAGCGACGATCAGGGCGAAGTGCTGCAACTGCCAAGGTTTGACCGGCTTGGCACACCAAGCCGCAGTATCGATATCTTTAATAAAGGTACCGAACCTTTTGATTTTAAAGTACAAACCTCAGCTGATTGGCTGCAGGTCAGTAGCCAGGGCGGTACAGTTCGCGACCAGCATGCTCTGCAGGTCAGCATCGACTGGACGAAGACCCGGCCCGGGCTGAATCAGGGTGAAGTGCGGGTGCGCGGCACCGGCTGGGGCTGGGCCAAAGTGCAGGTCAGCGCGCTCAATCATCAGGTGGATGCGAGCGCGGCCACTGGCGCTTTTGCTGACGCCGACGGCTATATCAGCGTCAATGCCAGCAGCGCACAGGTGCAGGGCAATACGGCCAGCCGGTACTGGCAGCCAGTGCCGGGGCTGGGGCGCTTTTTGCTGGCCGAACAGGCCAGCGCTATGGTCGCGGTGACGCCACCGGATGCCGAGGCGAATCTGAGTACGCTTAAACAGGCGCCGCGCCTGACATTTCCGCTGTATTTTCAGCAGGCTGGCACTTTTGAGCTGCAGGCGATGCTGTCGCCGACACTGAATTTTGTGCCGGGCCGTGGTTTGCGGCTGGCGATTGCGCTTGATGACAATGAACCGGTGCTGCTGGACACGCTGGCCGATTTAAGCGAGCGGGCCTGGGCGCAATCGGTGCTCGACAACATCCGCGTCCTGAAACATCCGCTGCAGGTGAACCGGCCCGGCCGGCATCAGCTGCAGATTTATCTGGTGGACCCGGCACTGGCGCTGCAAAAACTGGTGATTGACACCGGCGCGCTGCAACCGAGTTATTTGGGGCCGCCACAAAGCCTGCGTTTACCCTGACAAGGAGTATCTGATGACTGTATTCAAACGAGCCGCTGCTGATGGTCACTGTCGCGCCGGTGCCGGGCCGCGAAACCTGCTGTTGGGGCTGGCCGCTTTATTGCTCAGCGGCTGCGCGCCGGACCATGTTGTGCGTTCTGCCAGTGAGGTTCATGCTGGCAGCGCAGCGTCTTCTGGCAGTGCTGCGCCTGCTGCCAACGCTGCGCGCGCTGGTAAGGCTGCAGTGACAGAGCCGGCTACCGATCCCGGCAACAGCCTGCGTCAGGCTTTTGCGCCTTATTTTCTGCTCGGCACCGCGCTCAGCGCACAGCAAATCGCCGGCCAGGAGCGCGGTACTTTGCCGTTGGTGCAGCAGCACTTTAACAGCCTGACTGCCGAAAACGTGATGAAGTGGCAGTTGCTGCAGCCGGTCGAAGGCCAGTTTGATTTCAGCGCCGCCGACGCATTGCTGGCGCTCGCTGAGCAGCAAGACAGTGTACTGATTGGTCACACGTTGCTGTGGCACGAACAAACGCCAGCCTGGGTGTTTCAGGGGCCGGACGGCGGGCCGGCCAGCCGGGAATTGTTGCTGGCGCGGCTCACAAGCCATATTCAGACGGTGATGGGGCGCTATCGCGGCAAAATCAAAGGCTGGGATGTGGTCAATGAAGCGCTGAACGAAGACGGCAGCCTGCGCGACACGCCGTGGCGGCGCATTCTGGGCGACGATTTTTACCTCACTGCATTTGCGCTGGCGCAACAGGCCGACCCGGCGGCAGAACTGTACTACAACGACTTTAACCTGTTTAAACCGGCAAAACGCCAAGGCGCAGTGCGGTTGGTGCGCCAGCTGCAGGCGGCCGGCATCAAAGTGGCGGGCATCGGCATGCAGGGCCATTATGGGCTGGATTTCCCGGCGTTACAGGAAGTGGAAGATTCGATCCGCGCTTTTGCTGCCACCGGTGCCCAGGTGATGATCACGGAGCTGGATATCACAGTGCTGCCCAATCCTGAGCAGGCGCAGATTGGCGCCGATGTGTCTCAAAAGCTGGCGTTGCAGGCGCGGCTGAACCCTTACACTACTGGCTTACCGGCCAACGTCAGTCAGGCGCTGACGGAGCGTTACCACGCTCTGTTCCGGCTGTTTTTACAGTACGAGGCCAGCATCAGCCGGGTCACTTTGTGGGGCGTGCACGACGGCCAGAGCTGGCGCAACGGTTTCCCAATGCAGGGCCGCACCGACTATGCGCTGCTGTTTGACCGCGATTTAACACCCAAGCCGGCGGTGACAGCTTTGCTGCAGCTGGCGGCTGAAAGCGGGGGAGAGCGACGCGAATGAGGCGTCGCAGCACTGAGCGCTGGCTGTTAAACCGCGCTACGACTCAATCTGCCAGCAATGGGTTGGCATCATGGAAAGTTTCAGGCATTCAGGCGAATAAATTCCTTTAGCAGGCGCGCATTTGTGTTATCTGCTTGAAAGGAGTGGGGTAATTAATAATATGGGCGAGCCCGGCAAGTAAATTCAGCTGAAAAGCTGACAAATTTTTTCCAATCAAAGCTCGGTAGTTGCTGAATTTCTGCATATAAATCTGTTTTATTTTTGCTTTGAATGTTGTCAATGAAGCGCCAGAAAAATTTTTCTTCAACACTACTGGCGTTTTCCATTGAATATAACATGACCCCACGGCTGCATTTCTTTTTTGCTTTCTCCCTCCATTCCTCGACTTTATTTTTCATGCCTGCTTTTTCATAGATTTGGATAAGTGCGTCAGGCGCTTGCGCAGATTGGTCATCATTTATGTTGTTAGCAATTTCCAGAAGTTTGGCATGAGCAAGGCAATTATCTAATTCATTGCACCCAGGCCCATCAGTTAAATGAATGAAATACTCAAAAATGCCTTCAGACGAGTCTTGTAATTTAACTATTATTTCATAAAATTTTATAGCCGTCATCTCGTTACCATTTTCAAGGTGATAGCGGGCCATCATTAAAGCGTACCGAGAATTAATCGTGGCCTGATGCTCAAAGCACTTTATATTATCAGTGGTGACTGCGGCAGGAGAAATACTGCTCTGCTGTAGCGTCTGCAAGCATGCATTATACTCGGTTGCGGGCATTTGTGAGAGCAATAACGTGGTCAGAATAATCCCATACATCACTCATTTCCTTTTTGTTTCTCTTGTAATTTAAATTGGTTGAATGCTTTAACAATACACCATCTATTATTAAAACTGGACACCCATACATTTTTGATGTCGACCGATCATCCCAGAGGCTTGTTCAAGCTCAACAATCTATGGATGTCCTGTGTTACTGCTGCAAATCTATGGGTGTCCAGTTTTACTTGCATACTTGCCCAGGAACTCGCCTTTTAGGTGCGGTATTTGGTCAGCGCCTGCTGATAACGCTGAACAAGCGTTCTTACCACCTCGCTGGTATGCCGGGTATGTTGGGCTTCCTGCTGACTGTAATCTGTAGTTTGTTGCAGGTTCTGCGTTTGCTTTTGCATAAGCTGAGCAAGGCTTGCCTGATTTTTCGCCAATTCACTGATTTGCCGGTTTAACTGAGTAATATGCTGGCTGGCTGTCAGCACATTATTGAGCTCCTGGCTGGCACCTTGCGTCAGGCGCTGGGATTCAACCACCGTATCATGATACTGCGCGTTAATTTCTTTCACCTGATACACACCGCTTTGCAGTTGTTCGATTTTTGTGCGGATCTCACTGGTACTTGTCTGAGTGCGGCCTGCCAGCGACCTGACTTCATCAGCCACCACAGCAAAACCACGACCTTGCTCGCCCGCCCGCGCCGCTTCAATGGCGGCATTTAATGCCAGCAGATTGGTTTGCTCAGCAATCCCATTAATTACCTCGAGGATACTGCCGATTTGTGTACTGGCTTCAGTCAGGCTTTCCATTGCCACTGTCGAACGCTCAACTGCTTCGTATTGCCGCTGCGATTGCTGCATGGCCGCCTCTAACGATTGACTGGCTGTGTCGGTGAAATTAGCGATCTGGGTGCTACTGGTACTGGCTTGGTGGACATTGTCGCTGACATGGCGGGTTTGTTCGGTTAAATCAGTTGCGGCCTGCGTCACTGCCTGCAGGCTTTGCGTAGCATCCTGCGTGGCTTGATAACTATGACTGGCAAAACTTGCCAGCTCTATCGCCTTATGATTCAGCTCCTGCGTGATGAGATGCATCTGACTGACCATCTGCTGCAGTTGATCAAGCAGCGTGTCAAACTGGCGGGCCATAAGGCCAAACTCGTCGTCGCTGTAGATGGCAAACCTACGGGTCAAATCGCCCTCACCGCTGGTGATTGCACTTATAGCCGCTGTGGTTTGTTTAATCCGGACTATCACCTGCTTTTGCAGTAACCAGTAAACTGCGCCGATTAAGCTGCCAATCGCCAGCAGCAACAGCAGAGAACTACCGAATACTTCACTGCGGACAATTCCAGCAACCTCTGCACGGTTAACGCCGACCACCAGGCGATATTGCCAGGGAGCAAAGGTTTGCTCTGACAGTAGCCAGAGCTCAGGCTGTCCGATAGCTGCTTTTATTTGTTCAGTGCTGATGT
>JACCDS010390319.1_pt1 | contig 10534 bp, 4 predicted proteins | sample 7446441 | NCBI WGS metagenome assembly JACCDS01 (sample SAMN15323445, study PRJNA562643) | freshwater metagenome | isolation source: river surface water | place: USA:Blue River Watershed | collected 2017-08-17 | reverse complement strand
GGTGGCACAGGTCTTCGCGGGCAGCAAGCAGACCCTGCCTTTCCTCACGGTGGCCATGTTGGCCCTCAGTGCCTTTGTGCGGAGCTGGGGCTGGCTGATGCTGCTGGGCCTGGGGGGCGCGGTGGGCCTGTTGCTGCTCATGCGGCGCAATCCCTCCACCCGGATCCGGCTGGACGCGGGCTGGCTGCGGCTGCCCCTGGTCGGTCGGCTGGCGCGTGGATACAACGCGGCGCGCTTTGCGGGCACGCTGGCGATGCTGGCCGGCTCCGGTGTCCCCATCCTCAAGGCCCTGCAGGCCGCGGCCGAGACCCTGTCCAACGCCGCGATGCGGGCCGATGCCATGGAAGCCCTTGTGCAAGTGCGCGAGGGGGCTCCCCTGGCCTCGGCGCTGGCCGGCAAGAAACGCTTTCCGGGGTTGCTGGCGATGTTCTCGCGCCTGGGCGAACAGACTGGAGAGTTGCCGCGCATGCTCGACCGGGCCGCCGTTCAACTCGGCGCCGAGGTGCAGCGCCGGGCGATGGCCCTGGCCACGATCCTCGAGCCCCTGCTCATTGTCGTGATGGGTGCGGCCGTGATGCTGATCGTTCTGGCGGTGCTGATGCCCATCATCCAGCTCAACACCTGGGTGAAGTGAGCGGCGGGCCGGGGCGGCGCGGAAATTCCGGCGGCGCGAACACGAAGGCCCGACAGTCTCTATAGTTCATGGCCATAAGCCGCCCCATCGGGCGGCACCGCCTTCACCGACGATCTCGCCACCCGGGGTCGCTTCGCGTGGGCCTTGAACTCCGCATGAACGCTGCCGAACCGCCCCAGCACGCCCCCCTCGCCGGTCTGAGCAAACAGGCCCTGCGGCGCCAGCAACTCGACGACCACACCCGGCAGGTCCAGGACATCATCCTGTCACGCCAGGATCCGAACTCCGGCCTGCTTCCCGCGAGCACCGCCGTCACCGTGCACGGTGACTACACCCACGCCTGGGTGCGCGACAACGTCTACAGCATCTTGGCCGTCTGGGCACTGGGCCTGGCCTACCGGCGGGTCGATCCCTCGGAAGCCGTGCCGCTGGAAGGCGCCGTCATCCGGCTGATGCGTGGACTGCTCGCAGCCATGATGCGCCAGTCGCACAAGGTCGAGCGATTCAAGCACACCCAGTCGCCGATGGACGCACTGCACGCCAAGTACGACACCGCCCGGGGCGAGCCGGTGGTGGGCGACGGTGAGTGGGGTCACCTGCAGATCGACGCCACGGCCATCTTCGTGCTGATCCTGGCCCAGATGAGCCGGGGGGGTCTGAAGATCATCCAGCACCCGGCCGAAGTGGCCTTCGTGCAGAACCTCGTGTACTACCTGGCCAAGGCTTGGTGCACCCCCGACTACGGCATCTGGGAACGCGGCAACAAGCGCAACGACGGCAAGGCTGAATTGAACGCCAGCTCCGTGGGCATGGCCAAGGCCGCGCTGGAGGCCATCGACGGATTTGAGCCCCTGCCGGGCAAGGCCCCCGCCGTGCTGGTGCCCGCCGACGACATCGCCTATGCCCGCAGCACGCTGCAGGCCCTGCTGCCCCGGGAATCCGAGTCCAAGGAGACAGACGCCGCACTGCTGTCCATCATCGGCTTTCCAGCCTTTGCCATCGGCGACATGGATCTGGTCGAGCGCACGCGCCAGACGGTGCTCGACAAGCTCGAAGGCCACTACGGCTGCAAACGCTTTCTGCGGGACGGCCACCAGACCGTGCTGGAGGACCACAACCGCCTGCACTACGAACCGGGTGAGCTGGAACGATTCGCGCACATCGAATCCGAGTGGCCCCTGTTCTTCACGTACCTGCTCATCGACGCCTCGCTGCGCGACGCCCCCGAGGAGGCCGCCGGCTGGCGCGACCGGCTGGATGCGCTCATGGTGGAGCGCAACGGCCAGCGCCTGTTGCCCGAACTCTACTGGGTGCCCGAAGACGCGGTGGCCGCCGAACGCACACAACCCCGCAGCCAGTCCCGGCAGCCCAACGACAACGTGCCCCTGGTGTGGGCCCAGAGCCTGTTCATCGTAGGGGCGTTGCTGCAGGAGGGTCACATCTCCGCCGCCGACCTGGATCCGATGGACCGCCGCAAGGCGGTGCAACGCCCGGAAACGGTGGTGCTGGTCTGCCCCCTCGCAGAAGATGCGCTGGTGCACGCACGGTTGTCGGCCCAGGGTGTGCCCTCCCAGGCCCTGGCCACCGTCCAGACGGTTCAGGTCCGCAGCACGGAAGACCTCAAGGGCCTGCTGGGCCAACTCGGCCGCTGGGACGCGCAAGGTCTGACGGGACGGCCCCATCAGTCCCTGGGCAGCCTGACCACCGGCCAACTCTTCACGCGCGGCGAGGACATCTCGCTGTGCCTGCCCGCCCAGGGCCCGCACCAAGGCTTCTACCTCGCGCTGGACAACCGCCTGGCCATCAAGAAAGTGGCCATCGAGATCGAACACCTGCGCCGCCACTGGCGACGCTCGGGCCAACCCCTGCTGCCGCTGCTCGTCACCCAGTCGATGCTGAACGCGCCCGGGGCCAACACCTACATGGCCTACCTCAAGTCCTTGAGCGAAGGCGGCGTGGCCCAGGTGCGCACCGGCGCGCTGGACCGCCTGATGCCACAGGCTGCGCAGCGACGCATCCTGGGCGCTCCGCCCTGGCCCCTGCACAGCGCCCCCAGCCATCCGAACGCGTGGGCCGACGCCACACTCAATTGGGAAGAGGCCGCCACCCGGTCCCTGACAGCAGAACGGCTGTCGGCCCTGTCCTCGGTGCACGACGACACCCAGCTGAAGCAACAGCTGGAGCGCAGCCGCAATCCCTACGAGCAGATCGAGCTGCTGATGGTGCTGTGGCGACGCTGCGGCCCCGAGGCCGTGGTCGCCCAAGGGCACAGCGTGCGGGTGCTGACCGAAGCCATCTACGCCCGGGCCTGCCGCCGCAGCCTCTGGGGCGTGATTCGGCGGGCCGCCGGCCTGCTGGACCTGCACGACACCGGGCTGGAAGAAGCCGTGGCCGAAATCGTGGTGCGTGGCAAACGGGTGGCCCTGGGCCGCTCCTACAGCGCCGGCTCGGTGGTATCGCACCCGCTGGAAAACCATGAACTGCAGGCCCGCCTGCATGCCCACGGCGGCGACGACCCCCGCACGCGCGTGCTGATCGAGGAAATCGTGGTGCTGCTTGGCCTGTTGAGCAAGGCCGATCCGGACCTCTTTGCCGGGGTCCTCACGCTGAGGCCCTGGCAATCCGTGCTGCTGTTGACCGCATGGCTCGCCCGCGAGCACGGCCTGAGCCAAGCCGAAGCCATGTCCCACCTGTTGGAGCTCAGTCCGCACGCCATCCTGGTGCGCCTGCGGGAGGTGTTCGCACGCCAAGCCGAAATGGCCGCCAACCTGGTCAGCCAGCAATCGCTGCACGCCGCAGGGGGCCAGCCGCTGCTGCTCGAAGGCCGTTTCGCGGCAGACACCGATCCGACCCTGCTTCCCGAACACGGCGGATGGCTGGGCTGGCGCGAAATGACCGGTGCCATCTCGCGCGTGCCCAAGGGCTTCCATCGGCGCACCTGGGCGTTGCTGGAACACTGCGCCGGCCTGGTCATCGGGGACCAGCTGAACATGAGCCACCGCATCGACAGCCGGCTGGCGCGCGCCGACACCACGGCCGGAGAGCGCAGCTTTGCGCTGCAGCTCGACGAACTGCTCAACCGCATCCAGGCCCCCGAGTACCGGCAGCTCAACATCGAAGCCTTGACCACCCTGTCGGAGGTGCTGCAGGCGCACCCCGGTCTCCGCTTCGACGAGCCCCTGGTGCTCGACGTGCTGATCGGGGTGGCGGTGCGCATTGGTTGGGAACAGGGCGGCGTCAACGGCACGTATTCGGAGCAGGTCCCGCTGGCGTGGAAAGCCCTGTACGAAAGCCCTCCGCACCGCGTGGCCAACCTGATCATCGAGGCGCTGCAGTTCCTGGCCAATGCCAATCGCAAGGCGGGTCCACCCGCTTCGGGCTGAACCTCGAGCGGCTGACCCTCACCGCCCGTGCGGAGCTCAGAACGCGTGCCGGACCCCCAGAGCCACCGCCGTCTGCGAACCGCCCAGGGCCGGTGAGCTGCCCGCAGCTCCGGCACTGACCGACAGCGCCAGCGACCCACCGTTGTCGATGTGCCCCAACATCGCGTAGACGGCGCTGCGCGAAGACAGCCGGTAGGTGCCGCGCGCCGCCCACAGCGTGGCCTGATCGACAGCACCGGCGTAACGCAGGCGGAAGCCCTGCACTTCCGTCACCCAGGATGTGCCCCACTCCTTGGCGACCCCGACGAAGTACAGATCGCTGCGCGGGACGGTGGCACTGCCATCGTTGTCGCGCCGCAATCCGCCCGCGGTCAGCTTCAGCGAGCGGTCGATGCGGACGTGGCCATTGAGCGTCACCCGCTTGTCCTGGCGGTCACTCGCCGTCAGGCCGCCAAAAGCCCCCCGGCCGCCGCTCAGCGCATCGATGGCCGCGGCCACGCCCCAGGTGGGGCGGCTGTACTTGACCATCGCCGACCACTCGCGGCAGGCCCGTGCATCACCCGCGACTTCGCCACCGCAATTCGTGCCTGCCGGGCTCGGCCCCGCATTGACACCATCGCGCCCGAGGCTGAACGTGCCGCCCACGGTCAGGTTCTGACCGCTCCAGCGATAACCGAGGGCGTTGTCGACCCGAGCATTGGGCAGGTAGCTGTCGAGCGAGCCGGAACCGTACAGGGCCGGCCCCATCACGTCGGCGTCCAGCAGGGCATGGAACAGTTGGGTGGACTGGCGCCCCAGCGTCAGCCAGCCCCAGCCGCCGCTGAGCTCGATCAGGGCCTGCCGGCCGAACATCCGGCCCCCCTGCGACAGGCCGCCGGCGTCGGGCTGCAACCCCTGCTCCAAGACGAACCCGAGCTGGACCCCGCCGCCCAGATCCTCACGGCCGCGCAGGCCCCACCGGGACGGCAGCGACCCCGTCATGGACGGCATTCGGGTGAGCCCGCTTCCGGCAGGGCCGACATGGGACACGTGTTCGATCGCCTGATCCATCAGTCCGTAGAGCACGACGGACTGGGCCTGCACCGGAAGCGCGGCCAGCCCGGCCCCGCACAGGCACAGCGCGGGGCCCACGACACGCAAGAAGGAGGGGTTCATGGGCCAGAATCTAGGCAAGCGCTCCGTGTCCGACGATCCGTAGGGATTTCGAAATCCATGGCCATTGACCCAGCGCAGAAGTCGGAAATGACACACAACCGACAAACGACACCCCCTGTGCGCCCGGTGGCGGGCTGGGGACGGTCGCCGCCCTAGAATTCGGCCGCCGGGCAGGTCGATGGCCTGCCCGGCTCGCAGTGCCCCGCCCCTCGCCCCATCCGCCTTCGCCGGCCCTCTCATGACCGCCTTCGTCTTTCACCAATCGGCCGGCCGCCGTTGGTCGACCCCGCTCACCGTGGGTGCGGCGCTCGTGCTGGCGACGTCCCCAGCCTGGGCAGGCAAGACCGTGCCCACCGATCCGGTGTTCACCCACACCACCGCGGCCGGCGACACGCTGATCGGCCTGGGCAAACGGTTTCTGGTCGATCCCAAGCGTTGGCCCGAGATCGCGCAGGCGAACCGGATCTCCAATGCGAACCGCATTCCCGCCGGCCAGCCCCTGTCCATTCCGCTGCGGCTGATGGCCACCCGGCCGGCACCGGGCCAGGTGTTGCTCGCCAGCGGCGAGGTGCACGGTGCGGACCGCCAGGCGGTGAAAGCCGGTCAGTCGCTGCCCCCCGGCGCCGAGCTGCACACCGGCGACGGTCAGGCCACGGTGCGTCTGGTGGACGGCACCGTGCTGCACCTGCGCGCCGGCAGTCACCTGGTGGTGGACACCGCCCACCGGGTGCCCCAAGCCGGCGCAGTGCAGTCGGGTGTGACGCTGCAGCGCGGCCAAGTGGACGTGCAGGCACAGAAAGCGCCGGCAGGCATGCCGGGCTTTCGTGTGGGCACACCGCAGGGGGTGCTGGGCGTGCGCGGCACCCAATTCCGGGTGCGCGCCGACGACCAGGACGCCACCACCCGCGGCGAAGTGCTCGAAGGCGCTGTGGCCGTCGATGGGCGGGGCGGCCCGTCCGGTCAGTCGGGGCGGACCGGTCAGCGGGTTCAGGCCGGTCAAGGGGTGGTGGTCGGCCGCAGCGGCCAGGTGACTCCCCCCGTGGCACTGCCCGCGGCACCCGACCTCTCCGGACTGCCGGCGCTGCAGGAACGCCCGCTGGTGCGGTTCTCCCTGTTGCCGCAGGCAGGCGCAAAGGCCTACCGCGCCCAGGTGGCCACCGAGAGCAGCTTCTCGACCCTGTTGGCCGACGTGCGCAGTGAGTCCCCCGAATTGCGCATCGCCGGATTGCCCGACGGCGACTACCTGCTGCGGGTGCAAGCCGAAGACGCCCAGGGGCTGCAGGGCCTGAACGCCGAACATCGGTTCCGGCTGAAGGCCCGGCCCGAGCCCCCGCTGCTCAGTGCCCCCCCACCGCGCACCGTCATCGCCGGCCAGCATGTGCAGTTGGCCTGGACCGCCAACCCCGAGGCCCGCAGCTACCGGCTGCAACTGGCCCACAGTGAAGACTTCACCCAACCGCTGCGCGACCTGCACGGCCACGAAGCGGTGACGCTGGACCTCGACGGCCTGCAGCCGGGCGTGTATTTCTGGCGCCTGGCCAGCGAGCGCAACGCATCGGACCGAGGTCCGTTCGGAGCGGTCCAACGCTTCGAAATGCGGGCCATTCCCAAACCGCCCGCACCGCCCCAGGTGCAGGATCGATGGGTCCGTTTGGCCTGGGAGGGTCTGCCCGGGCAGACCTTCGACGTGCAATTCGCCCGCGACCCGGCCTTCACCCAGGGGCTCTTGACGCAACGCGCCCGCTCGCCTGCGCTCGAGCTCGAGTTGCCGGACAGCGGCCGGTTCTTCGTGCGCATCCGGGCCCAGGACCCCGACGGATTCGTCGGGCCGTTCAGCCTGCCGCAGCAATTCCAGTTGCCCCACTGCCTGCGCGACAGCCAGCGCGTCTGCGTCCAGTCGGACGGCCGGTCTGTGCGGGTGGCCGACTGAGCCGCCGCCCAACCTCCAAACGGCCCTGCGTCCGATGAATCGCCTGCGCATGCGCTCCAAGGCGGCGCTGCTGCCACTGGCGCTGCTGGCCGCACTGCTGGCCCTCACCGGCTGGAGCTGGCCGGCCGACCGGGTGGTGTACGACCTGGCCCTGTCGCTGTGGCGCCGCCCACCACCACAGGACATCGTGATCGTCGCCATCGACGATGCCAGCGTGGCCGCCATCGGCCGCTGGCCCTGGCCACGAGCGGTGCACAGCACCCTGCTGGAACGCCTGGCCGAGGCCCGGCCACGGGCGATCGGCCTGGATCTGGTGCTCAGTGAACCCGATCGGGATCCGGCCCAGGATCTGCTGCTGGCCCGCATGCTGCGCCAAGGCGCACCCGTGGTGCTGCCGGTGACCTGGCAGGCCGGTGGCCCCGGGGCGCCGGTGCAGCCCCTGCTGCCCATCCCTGTGCTGGGCCAAGCCACCCGGCTGGGCGTGGCCGAGGCCACGGTGGATGCCGACGGCGTGCTGCGCCATGCCTTTCTGCGCACGGAACTGGGCAAACAGGTCTACCCACACATGGCGCTGGCCCTGCTCGAAGCCGGTGGAGAGACGGTTGCGGCCGGTCTGCCCGTGTCCCGGGCCACGGCGAACGACACCGCGGCCACGTCCACGACGGGCTGGATCCGCCAGGACCGATTCCCCATTCGCTATGCCGGCCCGCCCGGCCACATGCAACGGGTGTCCTACGTGGATGTGCTCAGGGGCGCCGTGCCGGTCGAGCGGTTGCGCGGCCGCATGGTGCTCGTGGGCATGACGGCGACCGGCCTGGGCGACACCCTGGCCACCCCCGTCAACCGCCAACAGCACGCGATGCCCGGCGTCGAGGTGCTGGCCAACACCTTGTACACCCTGCGCAGCGGCGACACCCTACGGGTCGTCGACGGCGGGCCCGGCGCACTGCTGGCGGCCGTTCTGACGCTGCTGCTGGTGTTCGGGTTCGACCGGCTGGGCAGCCGCTGGGCCTGGGTGGGGGCCCTGGCGGCCGTGCCGTTGGCGGCCGCCACCAGCCTGCTGGCTCTGGGGGCTGGGTTCTGGTGGAGTCCGGTCCCGTTCGCCGTGGCGGCGATGCTGGCCTACCCGTTCTGGAGCTGGCGTCAGCTCAAGCGGGTGGTGGACCGACTCGACGACGAGATCCGCTGGCTGGTGGTTGAAGAAGGCCCCCGCGCCCCCCACCCGGTGGCCGAGCGGCGGCGCTGGCTGGGCGATCCGATGGCCTCCCGGCTGGCCCGGCTGCACAGCGCCGCCGACACGGTGCTCAGCGCACGGCACTTCCTCGCCGAGGCCCTTGCCGGCATGCCCACCGCAATGGTGGTCACCGACGAACGCGGCCGGGTGCTGCTGGCCAACGCCCCTGCCGCCCAGCTGTTCGAGGTCTCCGATGCCGAGCACATGCAGGGCATGGACCTGCCGGGACTGCTGGTGGAGTTTCAGCCCGCCCGTCCGATCGACTGGGACGGCTTGTTCTCGCCCCCACGCACCGGCACGTCCATCCCCTCCACCCCGGAGACCCTGGCCATGGAGGCTCACCTGGAGCGGCTGGGCGACTACCTGCTCCACTTCGCATCGGTCGAATTGCTGGAGCGGCAGCGCTGGGTGGTGACCTTCACGGACATCTCCGCGATTCGGCTGGCGCAGCGTCAGCGGGAAGAAACGCTGGGCTTCGTCTCACACGACCTGCGCTCGCCGGTGCACGCCATCATGCTCGTGGCCGATCTTCACTTGCAGGGCAAGCTGGCCTGGACACCGTCAGAACTGCTGGCCGAGGTGCAACGCCAAGCCCACCGGGCCCTGCAGCTGGCCGACGAATTCGTGCGGGTGTCCCGAGCCGAAACAGGCCCGCTTCAACTGGTTCAGGTGACCCCGGCCGAGGTGCTGGCCGATGTGCTGGCAGACTGCCAGCCCCAGGCCTTGGACGCGGCCGTGCAACTGGCACTGGCCGTGGTGCCCGGTCTGCCGCCCTGGTGCCTGGACCGGGCGCTGGTGCGGCGGGCGCTGGGCAACCTGGCATTCAACGCGATCAGGCACAGCCCGCGGGGCGGCCGCGTCACACTGACCGCCCGTGTGAACGACGGCCTGTTGACCCTGGGCCTCACCGACGAAGGCCCGGGCCTGAGCCTCACGCAACACCACCAACTCGAACAAGACGCCCAAGGCCTGCCGGCAGGCGATGCACGAGGCGTGGGCCTGGGACTGCTGTTCGTGCAGCGCGTGGCGAGCCGGCACGGCGGCCGCTTGCTGGCTCGACCGGGCCCCGGCCAACGGGGCACAGTGTTCGAGCTGAGGCTGGCGAGGCTGGCCACCGACGCGGCCGGAGCCCCTCCGGTCGCACCACGGCCCCAGCAGTGAAGGCCCTCACTAAAATCGCCCGATGAATTTCGTCCACCTGCGCACCCACACCGAATACTCCGTCGTCGACGGCACCCTGCGGATCGACGATGCGGTGGGCGCAGCAGCCAAGGACGATCAAGTGGCCATGGCCATCACCGACCTGAACAACCTGTTCGGGGCGTTGAAGTTCTATGGTGCCGCACGCAAGAAGGGCGTCAAGCCGGTCCTCGGGGTCGACATCTGGCTCGAACCGGAAGGGCCCGCCACCGCGGGCGACGTGCGCCCGGCTTCTCGCCTGCTCCTGCTGGTGCAGAACAAGCAGGGCTATCTGAACCTCAGCGAGATCCTCTCACGCGCCTGGATCACCAACGTCCAGCAGCGCAACAACCAGGCCTGGATCAAGTGGGAATGGTTGCAGGAACTCGGCGGTGGACTGATCGCGCTGTCCGGCGGCCTGATGGGCTGCGTCGGACAGGCGCTGGCCAACGGCGACACGGCACGGGCGAAAGAGCTGGCCCTCAAGCTCTCCGGCCTGTTCCCGAACCGCTTCTACCTGGAGCTCCAGCGCGCCCAGTTGCCCGGCCTGGAAGCCAACGTCGTGGCCACCGTGCCGCTGGCCGCCGAGCTGGGCCTGCCCGTCGTGGCCACCCATCCGATCCAGTTCCTGGAGCCGGACGACTTCGACGCGCACGAGGCTCGCGTGTGTGTGGCCGAAGGCGAGACGCTGGGCAATCCCCGGCGCATCAAGCGCTTCAGCCGCGACCAGCACTTCAAGACCCAGGCTGAGATGTCCGCGCTCTTCGCCGACCTCCCGTCGGCACTGGCCAACTCAGTGGAAATCGCCAAGCGCTGCAACCTGACGCTGGTGCTGGGCAAGCCGCAGCTGCCCAACTTCCCCACGCCCACGCTGGAAGACGGCAGCTCCATGCCGATGGAGGACTACTTCCGCCAGCTCTCCTTCGCCGGACTGGAAGAGCGGCTGGAACTGCTGTTCCCCGACCCCGCCAAGCGCGACGCCGAACGCCCCCGCTACGTTGATCGGCTGGAGTTCGAGC
>JACCDS011905925.1_pt1 | contig 10535 bp, 10 predicted proteins | sample 7446441 | NCBI WGS metagenome assembly JACCDS01 (sample SAMN15323445, study PRJNA562643) | freshwater metagenome | isolation source: river surface water | place: USA:Blue River Watershed | collected 2017-08-17 | reverse complement strand
GCATGATGAACAGCGTCAGGAACAGCGCGAGGCCGGCCAGTACCTGGTTCGGCGGCGTCTGGCCGGTGCCGAGCGCCTGGCGCAGGATGGAGAACACGATGATGATGCGGGTAAACGCCGTCATCATCAGCAGCATCGACGGCAGCAGCGTCAGCACCGTCATCAGTGCCAGCAGCTGCAGCGTCAGGCTGTACGATTCAGCGCCGCCCTTGCCGGTGGCGACCGTGACTGCGGGCATGCCTTGCGCGAAGGCCACCGCGGGAATCAGTGCGGGCAGCGCCAGCAGCAGTGCGGGTAGGAGGCGGCGTAGCATGATCAGGCCTTGTCCTTGTTCTGTGCCGCCTTCAGCATTTCCGACAGGCGGCGGGCGAGCGGCGTCAGCGAGTTCGCGCCGTCATGGCCGTCGGCCTGCGGGGTCGACTCGGCAATCACTTCCTCCGCAGTCAGCGCGAAGGAGGCGAGATGATTGATCTGTTGCGGCGACACGCCGATCAGGATGTCCTGGTCCTTCACGCGCAGCAGCACCACTTTCTGGCGCGGCGCGACCGAGACCGCTTCGACGATCCTGATCTTGCGCTGCACGATGCCGAGCAGGTTACCGCTCTGCATGCGCTTGAGTACATACAGCACGCCTCCCAGCAGCGCGAGCACGATCCCGAAGTTCAGCGCGATGGTCAACCAGTTGGAGGAGGGCATGCCGTGTGTCCTTCGTGAGGTGAAATTACAGGTTCTTCATGCGGTCCGACGCCGGCACGACGCGCGTCAGGCGGATGCCGTAGCGGTCGTTGACCAGCACGATTTCGCCCTGCGCCACGACGGTGTCGTTGACCAGCAGGTCCAGCGGCTCGCCGGCGATGCGCTCGAGCTCGACGACCGAGCCTTGCGTCAGGCGCAGCAAATCGCGGATCTTCATTTTAGTGCGGCCGACTTCCACCTTGATGGCCACCGAGATATTCTGCAGCACCTCGGGGTTGATATGGTGGTTCGGCATCGCGCCGGCCTGCGGCTCGGCGACGGCGTTGTCCTTGTCCTGAATGGTCGTGTCATTCATGGTGCTTCCTCGCTCTTTAGAGTGTATCGGGGCTGGTCGCGCGCTCGATGCGCACGGCGACGTTCGGGCCGGACATGCCGACCTGGCATTCGAAAGCAGGCAGGCCGCCGATGATCATCGTGGCCAGTTCCGGCTTCTTGAAGAACAGCAGGTCGCCTTCTTTCAGGTTCTGCACGCGCTCGTAGTGGTCGATCACGGTGCCCAGCGAGACCTGGATCTCGAGCATCGAATCGCCGACTGCGGTGGTCAGATCATTGCGCCACTTCTGGTCGGATTCCTCGCTGCCGTCGGCCTGCACGCGGTTCCTGAGCAGGTCGCGCAGCGGCTTCAATGACGCGTAGGGGTAAACCAGGTCGACGAAACCCTTCACGCCGCCGGCGCTTTCGGTTTCGAAGCGCGACAGGATCACCAGATCATTTTCGTCGGCGATCTGTGCGAACTGCGGGTTGATCTCCGAGCCGACATGGTCGAAGTCGACCGACAGCAGCGGCGCCCACGCTTCCTTCAGCGAGCGGAAGAACACCTCGAGGATGATTTTCACGATGCGCGATTCGGTCGGCGTGAACATGCGCGTCGGCGGCAGCCAGTTGGCCGGCAGCGGCTCGCCTTCCTTGTCGGTGGCGCGGCGGCGCGGGCTGCCCGGCATGCCGGAGCCGGTGCCGCCAAAGAAATTGTCGAGCGCGGAAAACACCAGCGTCGGCTCGATCGTCACCAGCGAAAACCCGCGCAGCGGGTTGATGCGGATGGTATTGACGGCCAGCGGCGGACGCAGGTCCTTCAGATAGTCGCCGAAGCGGACGATCTGCGCGCGCGACGGATTGATGCGCGGACTGGTGCGCAGCACTTCCATCAGGCCCAGGCGGAACAGTCGCACGAAGCGCTCGTTGATCATCTCGATCGACGAGGTGTTCACGCCGAGCGTGCTGTCCTCGCTGGCCAGATCGTGCTTCTTGACCCGCGTGGTCAGGTTGAAGCCCGTGTCGACCGCGATGGAGCCGTCATCGACACCCTGTGCGAGCGCCGCGAGTTCCTCCGGAGACAGCAGGTTGGTCATATCCGCCATGACGTCAATCTTCCGTGTGAGTCGGTGCCGTTACTGGACGACGAATTCGCTGAACATCACTTCCTCGATGCCGCCAAAGCCTTCGTACTTTTCGAGCAGTGAGTTGATGACGATGCGAACTTCTTCGGCCAGCTGCTTGCGGAAGTCCGGATCCTTGATATCGGCCTCGGTCTTGGTGCGCATCACGTCCAGGATGCCGGCACGCAGGGCGAGCTCATGCGTCTTCACGTTCTTGATCACGCGGTCATCGTAGTGCGTCATGATGGTCAGCGTGACCTGCATCACCTTGCGCGAACCTGACAGGTTCGACAGCATCGGCTTTTCGAGCGAGTAGTAGTTGAACTTCCAGCGCGCGTTGTCGGCTTCCGGCGCAACCAGCTCCTTGCCCGGCGCTTCAGCGCCCGGCTTGCCGTGGGCGTCGGCCGGGGCGCCGTGCGCATCGGCCGCCTCACCGTGGCCGTCACCGCCGCCGTGGTCGCCTTCGAGCTTGTCGAGTTGTGCGTCGACCGCTTCCTTCGCCTGTTCCTTCTTCGAGAAGAAACCGGTGGCGAGCAGGGTGCCGCCAACCGACGCGCCGATAATGAGCAGCACGGCCACGACCATCAGGATGATCTTCAGGAGCGGACCCTTTTTCTTCGGTTCGCCTTCCGCTTGTCCTTCGATTGCTGCTGCAGCTTCTTCAGCCATCACGTCCTCCAACTATCAAGACTACTTGTTTGGTTCGGTCAAACCAGCACATCCAGCCCATCATTCGACGAATTCACGCTGCGTGCCGGAAGCAAGCCGGCCGCAGCCGGAACATCGTCGCCGGGGGGCTTCGCACCGGGGCTTGCAATCCCTGAGGATGGCTTGCCGGGTGTCGGATTTCCGCCACTTTGGCTTTCTTGCCTTACGTTAACATCAACTGAAGCAACCTCCATGCCAAGTTGTGCCATGACTTCTTTCAGCTTGGGCAGGCCGTTCACGATCAGGTCGCGGGTACCGGCTTCGCTGGCGTGAAAGCTGGCTTCCAGCTGCCCGCCGTTCATTTTCAATTCGATATCGATCTTGCCGAGATCGAGCGGGCGCAGTGCCATCTCGACCTTCCAGTCGCCTTTCGCGATCTGCGCCGCCAGTCTTTGCCCCAGCGCCTCGCCCAGCCGCTGCGACAGCTTGTCGTATTGTTCGGCCCGCTCGCCGATATCGCTGTGCTGCACGGTCGGGCTGCCGTTGGCCGACGCACCGTCGCCGGCAGGTCGTCCGTCCGGCTGGCGCTGCTGGACCAGCATCTGCAGTTCGCTGTCCGGCAGGCCGGTGTCGAGGGTCAGGGTTTCGAGCGCCTCGTCGGCCTGAGCGCCCGGCGATGCCGCGCTTGCCGACGCGAGCTGCGGCAATGTGTCGGCCAGGCGCTCGGCGCGCTGACTCCCCTGTTTCATCTGCAAGCGCCTGGCAAACTGGCTGGCCTCGGCCGCGCCCAGCATCAGGCTGGCGGCCAGCGATTGCTGCGCCGACTCCGGATGGGCAGCCTGTTCTGCCTCAGCCACCCGGGTCGTGTCGGCCTGCGGCAGCATCGCGCGCACGCCGTTAAGGCCGAACATCGTGGCCTGCAGGGCTGCGCCCGCGGGCTTCGCCGGTGTCGATGTTTCACCCAGTGTCCAGCTGATGCGCGCATCCGGACCGAGATCCAGCGTATTGGCCGGCTTGTTGCCGGCTGCCGGAATATCGGCCGTTGCAACCCCGGCTGACGTGGTTCCGGCGAGCAGCGTCGCAGTCTGCGCAGGCTCGCGGGCGGGAGGCGCCGGCGCCATGGCCAGATCCGGCCCGAGAGCCGGCGTGTCGGCCGGCTTGCTTGCGGCCGGCAGGGCATGGTCGACCGCCTTGCGTCCGAAGATCATTGCCAGCGCTTCGGCATCCAGGCCCTGCGAACGCGCGAAGGCCATCAGGCTTTCGTCAGTGGTGGCTGGCTCCGTGGTAGTGATGATGTGTACGGACGGCCCGAGCACTTCCGCGGCCAGCCCCTGCGGGGTCGGAGAGCTCTTGCCGTCGGCGGCTGCCGGGGCGGCAAGATCCTGCCCCGGGACGACGCCCATCAGCGCGCCGAAGAGCGCGCCGAACTCGCCGGACCGGGCGGCATCAGCGCCGTCCGGTATTCCGGAAGGTATTGATTTATCAGGCCTTTTTAGCGCATGCGTGGCCTGATTTGACGAGCTGAGTACCGAAGTCATCGGGTATCGCATCCTTGGTATTAACGAGGTTGCGCCAAGTAATGCAAGAACCGTGTCAGCCCGCAGAGGGTCAGTGCTGCGGACGAAAAAAATCCCGCCGTGTCGCCAGGGCGGGACGGGGCGAAGACGCCGGCGTCAGTTGAAGACGGCCTTGCGCTGCGCCGGCGGCACCAGCTGCGGCACCATGGCCCACGCGCCGCGGATCTCGCTGATCAGGTTGTGTATTTCGTCCAGCGCCTCGACATCGTTGTGCGCGTTCACATGGAACAGGCGGCGGGTGACGTAGCTGTACAGATCGTTCAGGTTGCGTGCGATGTCGCCGCCCTTGTCGAAATCCAGCGCGCCCTGCAGGCCGACTACGATGCGGCCGGCGCGTGCCAGTGCCTTCGATTTGTCGCTGATCACGCCGCGCTCGATATGGCCGCGGGCCGTCGACAGGCTTTCGATCAGGCCGTCAAACAGCATCTGGATCAGTTGCACGTTGTCGGCACCTGCCACACCGGTGGTTACTTTCACATCGCCGTAGCTGGCCAGTGCGCGTTGTCTCAGGTTCATGTTCTGTCGCTCCAGGTTAAATCATTGCGTCTGACCATGTATCGTCAGTTCAACGGGAAGCTTTAGAGCATGAATGCAGCGAGATTTTACGAATGAAAAGGCGGCAATTTCTTGCCGCCTTTTTGTTGCCGGTTTCGGCGCGATGCGCGGATCAGGCGGCTGGTCTGGGTTCCGGCGTTTCGGTGGCTGCTTCGGCCTGTGGCGGCAGCGGGTCCTGATCGGCAATGGCCACCGGTTCGGGCGTGGCAATCTCCGCAGTGATGATCTGCGGCGCATCCGGCGCCGGCAGTGCGGCGAAGTTCGCATCGCCTTGCGAAGTTTCGTCGTCCGCTGATTCGGCAGCGCTGGCATCCGGCATTTGCTCCGGTTCTTCCGGCTTCGGCCGGTCCAGGTGCGGCAGCAGTATCGCCGACAGCGGCGTCGGCGGCAGGCCGGCCGCTGCGAACAGCGCGTCGCCTATCGTGTCGATCTGCTGGCGTATCGTTTCCTGATCTGCTTCCGGCGTGCTGGCGATCGCAAAGCCGGCGCGATAAATGCCGGAGGCGAATTCGTGCGGTATCCATGATTCAATCGGGCCGCGCAGCGTCGGCACCATGCGTTCGCAGCGAATCGGCATCGCGAAACCTTCGCGCGCATCGAGCTTGCCTTCCTCGAACAGCAGCTCGACGTGCTTCTGCAGCACGATTTCATAGCGCGGTCGCATCGCGGCGATCTTTGCCGGGTCCCAGCCCGGCATCGGTACGCCGACCAGCGCGTCCCACAGATTCTTGCCCGACAGGCCGCCGAAGCTCGCTTTCGGGTCGATCTCGCCTTTCTTGATATTGGCGTGCCTGTGCAGCTCGTTCACGCGGTCGAGCAGGAAAAAGACTACGAGCAGCATCCCGACCAGTCCGGTAAATATCAGCAGCAGCAGGATGGTGTTCATTTGTGGCCCCATAGGCGTCTCTTCGGGTTCATCTTGTTATTCAGCGCATCGCCGGCTCGGCGTTCAGTTGCGCGCGCAGCTTCTTCACATTGGCCGACAGAATCTGCGACACGCGCGACTCCGACACGCCCAGTACTTCGCCGATCTCGCGCAGGTTCAGCTCGTCCACGTAGTACAGCGAGATCACCAGCTTGTCCCGCTCCGGCAGCGCGTCGATGGCGTCCGTCAGCGCTTCCATCATCTCGGCTTCTTCGACAATCGCTTCCGGCTGCCGGCTGGTCTGCTCCGGCAGGCTCATCACCTCGTCGGCGACGACTTCCATCGAATACGTCTCGAACTGGCGTGCCGCGCCGCGGTCCTTCTCGAAACTGTCGAGTTCCATGCCCATGAAATCGGCTAGTTCGGCCTGCGTCGGCGCGCGACCCAGTTCCGAGGCCAGCGCTTGATTCGCCGTGCTGTGCGATTTGTTGAACGCCACCGCCGAGCGAGGCAGGAAGGACAGCCGGCGCACCTCGTCAATCATCGCGCCGCGGATGCGGGTATGCGCGAAGCTTTCGAAGGCCACGCCCTTGGTCGGATTGAACGCGCGTGCGGCTTCGATCAGGCCGATCATGCCGACCTGCACCAGCTCGTCCACTTCCATGAACGGTGGAATCCTTGCCTTCAGGTGTACCGCGATGCGCTTGACCATGGCCATATGCTCCAGGATCAATGCTTCGCCGCCGCGGTCACCCGTCTGTTCGTAGAGTCGGATCGAGGGTGGCATGGTTTAGCCTCCGGCGGTCTGTTTCACCATCCGCTCCATGAAAAACTGCAGCCCGCCTGAGGCCTGGCCGATTTCAGGGAGATGGGTGATGGCGTCGGCCAGTCGCCTGAAGTCGCGCGCGCCGGCACTGCCGGGCGCGAACTCGAGGACGGACTGGTACTTCTTCAGGGCCGACAGCACCAGCTCGTCGGCTTCGATCGATGTCAGGTATTGCAGCGTCTTGCCGAGGAAGCGGTCGCAGACTTCGTTGACGCGGCGGTACAGCTGCGCGCCGGCGGCCTGGCTGTCGACCATGTTCGGTATCAGGTAGATCTCGTCGAGCTCGAGGTCGCGCGTCATCACCTTGATGATGCCGTACGCGTCCGCAATCGAAGAGGGCTCGTCTTTCACGACCACGAAGCGGCGCTGGCAGGCTTCCATGAAGGCCAGCACCGACGGCGCGATGCCGGCTGCGGTGTCGACGATCAGGTAGTCGATATCGTCTTCCAGCTCCGAGAAGGCTTGCACGATGCCGGCGGTGACCGGCGCCGACAGCGCGGCCATCTGATGCACGCCCGACGCGCCGGGCACCAGCTTGACGCCCTGGCGCGAGGTGACGATCACCTCTTTCAGCGATTTCTCGCCGGCGATCACGTGCGACAGGTTGTACTGGGTCTGGCAGCCGAGTGCGATTTGCGCGTTCGCCAGACCGAGGTCGGCATCCAGCAGCATCACCTGCTTGCCCATCATGGAGAGCGCGACCGCCAGATTGGACGACAAAGTCGTCTTGCCGGCGCCGCCCTTGCCGCTGGCTACGCCGATGACTTCGGTGCGGCGCTTGGCCGTCGGTTGCTTAGCTTGCATGTGCGCTCTTCTCGATGCGTGCGACCAGCGCCTGAGCGGCGGTCACGACGGATTGGTCAGCCAGTGGGTCCATCAATTCATCTGCCAGCTCGTCGGCAACCAGCGGCTCGTCCATCGCGAGGCCCCTGATCGCCAGCGTCACCAGCTCATTGGCGGTCAGCACCTGACAGCCGTCGGTGGCGGCAGGGGAGTGCGATGCGGCGGACAGAGCGACCGGCTTTTCGCACAGCACCTGTATCAGTGCCCAGGGCTGGGTCGCCTCGTCCATGCGCGTCGTCATCAGGCTATGCCACTGGAAGGGTGCATCGACCAGGAACCGGCGCACGGTGGTGCCCGACGCATCGGCCGGCAACACCAGGTGACAGGCGATCTCGGCCGAGCAGGACTTGATCTGTTCAACGCGGGAAAAGACTTCGACGCCCGGCGTGTCGATCAGCACCAGCTGGCGGCCGCCGAGCTCGCCGAGCAGCATCCTGAGCGTATCGGGATCATTGGCGCGCAGGCAATCGACGCCGGCTTGCGCGCACAGCATCTGGATCTGGCTCCAGGCACCGGCGCGCTGGTCGCAGTAGGAGATCACCGCCACCGTTTCCGCGCCCTTGCGTTCGGCGGCGGCGCGCGCCAGACGCGCGACCATCATGGTCTTGCCGCTGCCGGCGGGGCCGGTGATGGCGTGCATGCCACGCTGCGGCAGCTTGGCCCAGTGCTCGCCCATGCTATTGGTCAGGTGGCTGTGCAGTGCTTCCCGGGCCTGATGCAGATCGTCCATGCTGCTGACATGGTCAACCAGCAGCGTGCGCAGCGACACCGGAATGCTGGCTTCGGCCAGCGCCGCCACCAGCGGCCTGACGGCACGGCTGGCCGGCGCTTCCGTCTGCCAGGCGCCCACGCGTTGCGCGAGCTTGAATTCTTTCCTGATGGCGGCCAGTTCGTCGCGCACCAGATCGACGATCTCGCGGCCACGGATATAGTCGCGCTGATCGGCGGCGCGGCGGTCGTGCATGTCAATCACGTCGCCGGTCGCCGGCTTCTTATTCAGCATCGGTTCGTAGCTGACGTCATCCTCGTCTTCAGCGGCCAGTTCCTTCTGTTCGCGCAGGCTGGCCTTCATCGCCGCCTGGAACAGCTCGCCGCCGCCATTGCCCGCTGCTGCGCGCGGCGCGAGCCAGGGCTCGGGCTCACGGGCGGGCGCGACATCGACGGCGACGATCACCTCGACCTGGCCGTTGACCTTCGCGTTCGAGATGACCAGCACGTCGTCCCCGTACAGCTTGACGGCTTTCTCCGTCGCGCGGCGCAGGTCTTTGGCAAGGATGCGTTTGAGTTCCATGATTACTGTCCTGATCAGGATTTATTCTGTGCTTCGACCGTGAAGATCACCTTGACCGACTGGTCATCGGGAATCTCGGTATAAGAGAGCACCGTCATCTCGGGGATGCGGTGGCGGACCATCTTTGACAGCCACGGCCGGATCGACGGCGCCACCACCAGAACGGCCGGGTTGCCCTGGTCTTCGACGGTGGACGATGACTGGCGCAGGGCCGAGAACAGGCTCTCGGCCAGTCCCGGCTCGATCACCACGCTCTGGCCGGGCGCGCCGTTGGTCAATACGTTATGCAGCAATTGTTCGAGGTCGGGCGCGAGCGTCATCACCGGCAGGTTGTCCTGCGTGTCGAGCAGCTCCTGCACGATCATGCGGCCGAGCTTCGGGCGCACATGGCCGCACAGCTGTTCCGGGTCCTGCGTCTTCGCGGCCGCCTCGGACAGGGTCTCGATGATGGTGCGCATGTCGCGGATCGGGATACCTTCGGTCAGCAGGTGCTGCAGCGTGCGGGTGATCACGCCCAGCGCCATCTTGCCTGGCACCAAGTCTTCGACCAGCTTCGGCGATTTCTGCGCCAGCTTGTCCAGCAGTTGCTGGGTCTCGTCATGCGACAGCAGTTCGGAGGCGCTCTCGCGCAGCACCTTGTTCATGTGGGTCGCGATCGCGGTGGCCGGATCGACGACGGTATAGCCCAGCGTGCGCGCATAGTCGCGCTGCGACGGGTCGATCCATACCGCTTCGAGGCCGAATGCGGGTTCCTTGGTCGGCAGGCCTTCGAGCTGGCCATACACCTTGCCCGGGTTGATCGCGAGTTCGGAGCCGGCCTGGATTTCGCCCTTGCCGCGCACCACGCCATTCAACACGATGTGATAGACGTCCGGGTCGAGGTTGAGCGCGTCGCGGATGCGCACCGGCTGGATCAGGAAGCCCAGTTCCGCCGACAGCTTCTTGCGCACGCCCTTGACGCGCGGCATCAGCTGGCCGCCGGTCTCGGGGTTCACCAGCGGGATCAGGCCGTAGCCGATTTCGAGGCCGATCAGGTCGACCTGCTCGACATCGTCCCAGCCCAGTTCTTTCGGCTCTTCCGCTTTCTGTTCTGCGGCCTGCTGCTGGGTCTCGATGGCAGTCATCTCGTCCTTGCGCACCAGCAGGAAGCCGAGCGCGGCGGTGACCAGCGCAAGCAGCAGGAATACCAGATGCGGCATGCCCGGCACGATGCCAAGAATCATCAGGATGCCGGCGCTGATGAACAGGGCCGACGGATTCGCCAGTTGCGACACCGCCTGGTCGGTCATGGACTCGGAGGTCGTCACGCGCGTGACGATAATGGCGGTAGCCAGCGACAGGAACAGCGAAGGAATCTGTGCGACCAGGCCGTCGCCGATGGTCAGCAGCGTATACAGGCGGCCGGAGTCGCCGAAGCTTAGGCCGTGTTGCGCCACGCCGATCGAGAGTCCGCCGATGATGTTGATGACCAGAATAAGCAGGCCGGCCATCGCATCGCCGGACACGAATTTCGATGCACCGTCCATCGAGCCGAAGAAGTCGGCTTCCTGGCCGATCTCTTCGCGGCGCTTTTTCGCTTCTTCCTGGGTGATCGAGCCGGCGTTCAGGTCGGCGTCAATCGCCATCTGCTTGCCGGGCATCGCATCGAGGGTGAAACGGGCATTCACTTCAGAGACGCGACCGGCGCCCTTGGTGACCACGATGAAGTTAATAATCATCAGGATCACGAAAATAATGAAACCGACCAGATAATTACCGGCGATCACGAACTCGCCGAACGCCGCGATCACCGCGCCGG
>JACCDS011900548.1_pt1 | contig 10540 bp, 7 predicted proteins | sample 7446441 | NCBI WGS metagenome assembly JACCDS01 (sample SAMN15323445, study PRJNA562643) | freshwater metagenome | isolation source: river surface water | place: USA:Blue River Watershed | collected 2017-08-17 | reverse complement strand
GCAATGCTATCAAGCTCTGCTTGGCTAATGCCTTCGTTGCTTGCAATGCTTTTTACTAGCGGTGAGTAAAATCTATTCCCTGATGATTGAACGTTTGTTGCTGCAACTGCTGCAGGGCGTTCTTCTACTTCTTTAATTCCTGGTGCCGGACTACTAGGTACACTTGCTGTACTAGCTGCCGGAGTACTTACACTTGCCGATCCTGCCTCTGTTTCTATTATGGCAATTACTGCTCCCACTTTCACAACATCACCTTCATTAAATAAGGTCTTCACTAAGGTTCCTGAAACTGGTGAAGGAACTTCTGAATCAACTTTATCGGTTGCTATTTCTAATACCGATTCGTCGGTATCAATACTATCACCCGGATTTTTTACCCATTTAATAATTGTTGCTTCCGCAACGCTCTCCCCCATTTTTGGGAGTACTAATTCGTATTGAGCCATAATTTAAATTTATCTAAAACGCAAAAATAAGCTAATTTGTCAATTCCTCAATTTTATTCTTCCTTTATCATCTTAAACAACATGTAAAGTGCCTGAACTGCTGTGCGTTCAATATTTTGCAAACGTAAATTTCCAAATTGAAATTTCTTACTAAATACCTTGTTTTTATCGGCAACTGCAATCCAAACCGTTCCTACTGGTTTGTCTTCGGTGCCTCCACCAGGACCTGCAATTCCCGAACATGCTATCGAATAGGTGGTGTTAAATTCGTGAATAGCGCCAAGAGCCATTTCTTCAACTGTTTCCTTGCTTACCGCACCATAGGTATCTAACGTTTCCTGTTTAACACCTAAAATGCTTTTCTTTAAGTCGTATGAATACGAAACAGCTCCCCCTTCATAAGCTCTCGATGATCCAGCTATGCTCGTTAACAGATGACCTATATAGCCTCCTGTGCAACTCTCCGCAGTGGACAAGGTTGAATTATTTGCAATTAATAATTCTAATATGGCTTCTTCGAAACTGATATCTTTTTCGGCAACTACATGCTTATGTACTCGCTCTATAATTGCTCGTTTAATATTTTGCAATTCAGTTGTATCAAATTCACCTTTGTATTCGGCGCTTAATCTTAAACGTACTTGTCCTAATTTTGGTAAATAAGCTAACTTAATGTATGTAGGTAATGCATCTTCAATATCTTCTATTTCCTGTGCTAAAAAAGATTCTCCAATTCCAACAGTTAAAATATTTTCATGAATTAATGTATTACCCACAAAACGTTGTTTTAGCAATGGTAATACCGAATGTTCCATTATAGATTTCATCTCAAAGGGAACTCCTGGCATGGAGAAAAATAATTTTCCGTTTTTCTCAAACATCATCGCCGGTGCTGTACCCTGTGGATTCTGTATCACAGTACAATTATGAGGTACTTCTGCTTGTTTTCTGTTTACTTCTGTAACCTCTCTTTTAAAGCGAGCGAATATCGTTTTAACATTCTCTAAAGCTTCCTCATTTAATACCAAGGTCGAATTAAAATACTCTGCCAAGGTATGTTTGGTAATATCGTCTTTCGTAGGACCTAAACCACCAGTAATTAAAATAATGTCAGCCCTGTTTTCTGCCTCTTTTAAAGCATCTAAAATATGCTGTTTATGATCGGAAACCGAGCTAATTTGTTTCACTCTTATCCCTAACTCATTCAGTTGTTGCGCCATCCAAGCAGAATTGGTATCAACAATCTGACCTATGAGTATTTCATCGCCTATGGTAATTATTTCGGTTGTCATTTTTTAGTAATAAGTCTTTAGTAGCTAGTCGTTAGACAAAAAAGTAATTCGTAATTCGTAATTCGTAATTCGTAATTCGTAATTATTTTTTCCCAAACACTTTCTGCAATATCGCTGTAACACGTGCGGCTGGGTCTTGACGAATTTTAAGTTCTTCTTTTGCCACTAAAATAAACAAGCCATCAATTGCTTTTTGTGTTGTATAACCAGCTAAATCAGGATTCATTTTAGTTACCATTGGAACTTTATTGTACGTTGTAATTATCGTTTCCCAATATTTTGTCGCATTTACTTTGCTTAATGATTTTTCAATAACAGGTCTGAATTTTTTAATTAATTCTGCTTGTGTCGATGACTTCAAATAATTGGTTGCTGCATCGTTAGAACCATTTAAAATATTTAAACCATCGCGAATTGTCATGGCTTTAACAGCATTTATAAAAATAGGTGCTGCTTCTTTTGCCGCGTCTTCTGCTGCTCTGTTCACCGTTAATGTGAAATCGTTCACCAATTTTGTTTGACCTAAACTGATAAGCGTTTCTTGAATCTTTTTTGCTTCCGGAGGAAATGGAATAAATAAAGCAGGATTCTTATAATACGCATCAACCTTCGATGCTAATCCTGATGCATTTTTACTTCCAACATTTAATGCCTCCTTTAAACCAGCAATAATTTCTTCGTTGGTTAATTTTCCTGTACTCACACCTGTAGCACCTGTTAAAATTTCTGTCCCCGACTTACTGATTTTATCCATGTCGAGTTGCTTACACGATGTGCTTGCAAGCACTATGATTCCTAGTATTAATATTATTTTTTTCATATTTTAAAATATTACAAATTACGAATTACGCAATGCACTTGCTTATGAGCACACGAACACACGAGCACACGAACACACGAGCATACGAGCATACGATCTACTCTCTTTCATAAAACTCTCTACGTCTACTTAATTTTAAATCTTGTAAAATAGATGCACGTACTTTCAAATCTACACTGTAACGTTGGAATGTTCCAAAGGGTATCCAGTTAATGGCTAAATCCCAACAATGTAAATCTCTGTATATGTTTAATGATGTAGGAGTAATTTCTTTATTAGTAAAATCATAACCACTGGTAAATCCTATTTTCCATTTTTTAGTTATGCTGATGTCGCCATTGAAGTTAACCGATTGCTGTGTGGATGATGTTAAGAGCGGACGATTATACGATAAAATATAGCTGATGGCTACGTTCCAAGGAATACTCCAATCAACATAATATTGTGGTGCTCTGTTTATCATTTCAAACTCCGCGTAATCATATTTATTTTTCGGAACTTGTTTTTGGTCTTTACTTGCTTTGCTTTTAAATGCATCCGGATTTAAGCTCGTACCAATAGATAGATTGGCAGATATTAATCGAGCTAAACGCTTATTTTTTTTGTATTCAAACTCATTAACTGTAAATGTTCTTCCAAAAGTATCGGTTTTTAATGTGTACAAATCATACACAGCGCTCACATCAATATTAACTCTTTCGAACAAAACTGTACGAGCAACAAAAGATATGTCAGAGAACTTCAAAGAGTCGGCTGCTAGGTTATAATTACCCGTCATACGGAAACTATCAAATAGTCTAATTTTTCTAATCACAGAACCTGTGTCTGTTTCTTTTTTCACTTTCATCTCTAAGTTATTATCGATATTAAATGATAATAAACTCGATTTACCTCCACCTGGTGAACCAAACAATGCATTGTTATTTTCGAATATGGAATACAATGAAGTAGCACCCGTACTATCCGATTGTACTTGCTGATAATACCCAAATGAACTTTTAGAAAAATCTGGACGATAGCTATAACTCACCGAAGGTGTTAATACATGTCGAACTGCAACAATTCCCGCTTTATTCACAGGAAACATTCCATAAATTCTAGTGGTAAGACTTAATCCACCATTATATTCCATCGATCTGTTAAAGCCTTGGATTGTATCCGTTAATACTTGTGTCCCATCCCACGATTTACGAATAGAATTGAAATACCAACGTTCGTTATAATTTGCAAAAGGACTAAAGGTAAAATACTTGAATAAATTGAATGAAGTAGAAACTGGAATACGATGTATAACACCGTTTTTAAAATCTTTCAGAACTTCTCTTCTGAATAATAAAGAGTCGTAGGTATCTATTCTATTCAAAGCGTCGGCGGTATAACTTACCCCAATTTTGTGATACCATTTTTGCGCACCCACACTATTTTTAGATTCAAAAGGGAATATTCTCGACATGTTGAAACTCAAGCTCGGTAAACCCAACGAAACCGTACCATCGGTTAAGTTTTGAGCATGTGTCATGGAACCGTTTAATGAGAAGGGAGTCCCTTCCCAAGTTTTAGAAAAACTTACTGATGAGTTTAAGTTGTTCTGAGTAATACTTTGAATATTGGTAGTAATGTTGTTTCTATAATTATTACGAGTTGCAATATTTACTAAGGCGCTAAAACGTGTGCCTGGTCTGGCTTTTGGATCTTGGTTATGGTTCCAACGAATAGAGAAATCTTTGTTTCGTATGTATGATAATGTATTCGGTTCACCAAACCTTCTATCTGTAAAATTGGAAGCAAAACTACCGTTGTATTTGTATTTTACATTGTATCTAGAAAGGGCGCTAAATCCAAAACTACCTCTCGAATAAATATCGGCACGTAAGGATATATCAACAAAATCATTTATACCAATGTAATATCCTCCATTACGTAAAAAGAATCCTAACTCTCTATCCTCTCCTATTTCAGGCATTAATATACCCGATGAGCGACCACTTTTTCTTGGAAAGAATCCGAATGGAAGTGCTAATGGCAAGGGAACATCCTCCACCACTAAATAAGCGGGACCTGATACGGTTTTATCTTCAATATTTTTAGCTTTAGTTAAAGCAATATAGAAATGAGGTTCTGGCAAATTACATGTTGTAAACTTCCCATTTTTTATAAAAACTTCGTTGTACTCATTCTTTTTAACATCGTTCGCTAATAAATATCCTTGGCCTTCTTGAGTGGTAACTTCTTTTATTTTACCTTTTTTCGTTTCGAAGTTATACATCATCTCTTCGGAGTTATAAGTTTGACCAGCATCTACGAAAATTGGTTTGCCAACTACTTTACCTGTACTATCTTTCACTCCCTGTGCATAAACCGTTTTTTTCAATTGATCTATAACTACATAATCGGCCTTTAAACTAATGTCGCCATAATAAACCTCTGCTTTATTGTATAAATAAACTTTAGAACGGATGATATCGTAAACAATTGAATCCTTTGCCGTATATTTTATTGGTACGTCTATGGCTTGTTTTTTAGGATTTAAAGAAAGAGAATCGGTACTCGATTGGTTTTTAGACAATGAATCAATGCTTCCCTTCGTTAATGTGGTGTCTGTAGGAATAGTCGTTTTTGTTTGTGCTTGAACCGGTTGGAATGCAGCCAAAAACAAGATATTTACTAACAAAAGTGGAAATAGGCTTTTAAATGGTTTCAAAGTCGGCAACGAATACTATTTTTGCAAGCGAATTAACGAAAAATAAAGGAATTAATTACCGTGAAGTATATACTCTTATCCACAATTATCATATTTTCAGTCATAGAGAGTTCAATTTTGTATGCGAACCCTACAAATCTATACAAAATTAAAACAGTTGTTATCGACGCCGGACATGGTGGACACGATGCAGGTTGTTTAGGAGTACACTCTAAAGAAAAGGAAGTAACACTGGCTATTGCCTTAAAACTAGGCAAATATTTAGAAGACAATTACCCAAATATAAAGGTCGTTTATACCCGTAAAACAGATGAATTCATCGATTTAATTGAACGTGCAAACATTGCAAACAAAGCGAAAGCCGACTTATTCATTTCTCTACATTGTAATGCAAGTGCCAACAAATCGGCCTATGGTTCTGAGACCTATGCCATGGGATTACACGTTTCTGAAGCAAACCTAAATGTGGCTAAAAGAGAAAACTCGGTAATCTTACTCGAAGACAACTACGAGAAAAATTACGATGGTTTTGATCCAAAATCGACAGAGGCTTACATAATATTTTCGTTATATCAGAATGTGAATATCGATAAAAGCTTATTTTTAGCGTCGAAAGTTCAAGATCAGTTCACGAATAAATTAAAACGATACAACAGAGGCGTGAAACAAGCAGGATTCATCGTATTGTACAAAACAAACATGCCATCGGTATTAATTGAAAGTGGATTCTTGACAAATAAAGATGAAGAGGAATTTTTAAGTTCTGAAACTGGGCAAGATAACATCGCTAAATCCATTTATTTGGCGTTCAAGGCCTATAAAGAAGAGCTAGAGAAAGAAAAATAAGTATATTTGAGAAATTTTCTGCCGTGAAAATCAATAACGAAACAAAAGTTGGAATCATTACTGTTTTCTCAGTAACTATATTAATATTAGGGTACAATTACCTCAAAGGGAAAGATGTGTTTACCGACACCGTCGATATTTATGCCGAATACGAACAAATAAATGGCATTAAAGAATCGAACCCCGTTTTATACAATGGCTTTGCTGTGGGTAAAATCACAAAGTTAAAGTTAAGCGAACGAGGAACCATTATTGCTACCTTAACTCTTAAACCTAATCTACAGATTCCAGATAATACCATTGCTAAAATTGTAAGTCAGGATATCTTAGGCGCAAAAGCTGTTGTGCTTCAATTTGGCGATTCTAGAACATTTGTTGAAGAGGGTGATACCTTACGTACCGATTTAGAGATGAGTTTAGCAGAATCGGTAAATTCTGAGGTTTTGCCTGTGAAACAAAAAGCAGAGAAATTATTAGGAACCATGGACTCCATTTTGGTTTCCATTCAATACATCTTAAATCCAAATTTCCGTTCAAACATCGATCAAAGTTTTGCAAGTATAAAACGAAGTATCGAAACATTAGAAGTTACTGCTACAAGAGTCGATTCAATGGTTAAATACCAATCTGCACGATTCAAAGTAATCTCAAGTAATATTGAAAGCATCAGTACAAACCTTAAAAATAACAATCAAAAAATAACTGATATCTTAAGTAATGTTGAACAAATTAGCGATTCACTCACCCGAGTAAATTTTGTTCTTACCATTGATAGAGCAAATAAAGCTTTACAAGATATTGCCATCATCACAGAGAAAATTAACACCGGTCAAGGTACCTTGGGTATGTTAGTGAACGACGACAAGTTATATCATAACTTAAACCAATCGAGCCGCGATTTAGATAAACTTTTAGTAGATCTTCGCCTCAATCCAAAACGTTATGTAAACATTTCTGTATTCGGAGGAAGCAATAAAAAATACAAGGAACCGGATTCGTTGAAGATAAAGTAGTTAGTCTCTAGTAGTTAGTCGTTAGATAGCACATTTCATACTATGAATACGATTTAACAGACTCTAACGTCTAACGACTAGAGACTAGTTACTAGAGACTAGAGACTAACGACTAGATACTAAGTTTCGTTTCCATCAAATGCACAATAATACCATCTACTAGCCCAACTTTAGGTACGTGAATCGACTTCACTCCTGCCCATTTCATTACTGTTAGATATATTTCAGATGCTGGAATAATTACATCGGCACGATCTTGGTTTAGTTCTAAAATTTGTATACGCTCTTTGAGTGAATATGAATTCAGATAATTATAGAGTGATTTAATTTTGCTGTATGATAATGGTGTTTCATCTTTCTCACCTGATAAACGATGAAGTTTATTGATATTACCACCGGTACCAATACCAAACATGGGCTTTAAATTTTTCGTATTCTCTTTAATCCATTCGCGCATACGAACCCATTCCGTTTCAGTATCTTTATTATCTAGTATTCTGATGGTACCAATGTTAAACGATTGTGATGCGAGAACTTTATTTTTAGAAAATACTGAAATTTCTGTACTTCCACCTCCAACATCAATATATAAGTAATTTTTCTTGTGGTCGAGCGTATCTTCAATATGCGATGAGTAAATCATCTTCGCTTCTACGTTGCCCGTTATAATTTCTATTTTGATATTAGCTTCTTTCTTAATGCGCTCAATAACCTCTTTACCATTTTTAGCTTCACGCATAGCAGAGGTTGCGTAAGCCTTGTAATGACTCACTTTGAACACATCCATTAAGTTCCTAAAAGCTAACATCGACTGGCTTAATTCTTTTATTTTCTTTTCAGATAATTTCTGATTTAAAAAGGCATCATCACCCAAACGCAAGGGTATGCGTAAGAGTGTATCTTTTTTATAATAATATCCATCCTCCGCTTCAATGATGTTCGCAATTAATAATCGAACAGCGTTTGATCCAATATCTATAGCGGCAAATCTCATTTGTTAGTAGTTAGTCGTTAGTCGTTAGTCGTTAGTCGTTAATTCGCTAATTTGCTAGTTCGTTAATTCGCAAATTAGCTATTTCGCCAATAGGCTATACGTTTGGTATTGCGAACGTAGCGCTGGCTCATCGTTTAACTTATACATATTGTTATTCTCTTTATTAATAATTCTAGCTTTTGTATTGTCTTTTAGTTGTAGTTCTAATATCGACTTAATTTCCTTTTTAATTTTAGTATCTAAAATTGGAATAGCAACTTCAACCCTCATGTCTAAGTTACGTAACATTAAGTCTGCAGAAGAAATAAATATTTTTTCTTTTCCAGCATTGTGGAAACAATAAATACGCGCATGTTCTAAATATCGATCGATGATACTTATAACCTCAATGTTTTCGGAGAAATTCTTTTTACCTGGAACCAAACAGCAAATACCTCTTACTATAATTTGAATTTTCACGCCAGCACGTGATGCTGAGTATAATAATTCAATCAGTTTTTCATCGGCAAGACTATTTAATTTAAGTAGAATAGAAGCTTTTTTCCCTTTTTGTGCATTATGAATTTCTTTTTTAATGCACCTCTCTAATTGCTTTCTTAAATTAATTGGCGATACCCAGATGTGTTTATAATCTCCATCAATCGTTCCCCTTTCAAGGTGTTCAAAGAGTTTATTAAGTTCTGTAGTAATACGTTTATCAGCAGTAAATAACGACTCATCGGCATATACACGAGCTGTTTTTTCGTTAAAGTTTCCAGTACTGATGTTTGCGTAAAACGTTGTAGTTCCTTTTTCTTTTCTATTGATTAGGCAAATTTTAGAATGAATTTTCATGTTTGGCACACTGTGCAACACTTTCACCCCTTCGTCTAAAAATTTTTGTGTCCAATAAATATTATTCTCTTCATCAAATCTTGCTTTTAGTTCCAAAATCACGAGCACTTTTTTACCGTTTCTAGCGGCATTTATTAAAGCATTCGCAACCATCGACTCGCGTGCAATTCTATACAAAGTAATTTTGATACTTTCAACTTTTGGATCAATCGCTGCTTCCCTTAAAAATTGAATAGTATAATCGAATTTTTGATATGGAAAATGAACGATCTTATCCGATTGGGCTATAGCCGTAAAGATGCTGTTCGATTGATTAAAGGAAGGAATATCGAGGGCGCTGTTCTCCGAATAATTTAAATGACTTAATTTCAAACTAGGGAATGAAATAAAATCCTTGAAATTATGATACCTTCCACCTGGAATTAAATTATCTAAGGATAGGTTTTGTTTCTCTTTCAAAAATTTCAATACATCTCGAGGCATCGATTGATCGTACACAAAACGTATAGGTTTTCCTTTTTTACGTTGCTTTAAGCTTTTCGAAAAGGAATCAAGTAAATTCAGTTGTAAATCGTTTAAGTCGAAATCAATTTCAGCATCACGTGTAAGTTTTACAGTATATGCATCGTAAGTATCCATATTAAAAATATGGTAAACATCATTTAAACAATATCGAACCACATCATCGAGTAGAATGATGTATTTTAAATTATTTGTTTCCGGTAAAACTAAAAATCTAGAATGTATATCAGTTGGTAACTCGAGTAATGAAAGCTTGTATTTACTAGGTTCTTGAGCATTATAGAGTTTTACTACCAAGTATATCGAACGATCTTTCAAATATGGAAAAGGCTTATCCTTTTCAATCATTATTGGAACTAAATTTGGTAAAATTTTATCTCTAAAATACTTTTTCACAAACGTTCCTCTCGAAACATTTAATTGATTTTCGTTTATGATAAATACTTTTTCTTCTGCCAGTTCCTTTAATAAAACATCGTTGTAGAGCGATTCGAACTTATGTTGCTGCTTTAATACGATTTGTTTTATCTGCTTAAGTACTTTCTCAGGATTGTATTGTATTCGGTTTTTATCACGCTTATCAACAGAAAGCATACGAGTAACGGATGCTACACGTACTCTAAAGAACTCATCTAGGTTATTGGAAAAGATACCCATGAAACGTAAACGCTCAAAAAGAGGTACCGTTGGGTCATATGCCTCTTGTAAAACACGATCGTTGAAATGCAACCATGATATCTCGCGATTAAGAAATGGGGTTTTAATGTTGTTTTTAGGCATTATTTGGCAATGTACTAAAAACAAAAATAGCCTCGATTATCTAATCGAAGCTATTTTTAAAGTTACTAAAGTGTTAAATTTGTGTTAACACTCGAATATTTAACGATAAATTATTTCATATCGCCTGAAGCAGCTGGTTTAGCTGCTTTTTTAGGAGCTGCTTTTTTAGCTACTTTTTTTTTTGGAGCTGCTTTTTTAGCTGCTTTCTTTGGAGCTGCTTTTTTAGCTGCTTTTTTAGGAGCTGCTTTTTTAGCTGCTTTCTTAGGAGCTGCTTTTTTAGCTACTTTCTTAG
>JACCDS010303470.1_pt1 | contig 10541 bp, 8 predicted proteins | sample 7446441 | NCBI WGS metagenome assembly JACCDS01 (sample SAMN15323445, study PRJNA562643) | freshwater metagenome | isolation source: river surface water | place: USA:Blue River Watershed | collected 2017-08-17 | reverse complement strand
GCACGCGCAGGCTGTTCTTGGAGACACGCTGGTTGTCGCCCAGGCCCGTCGTGCCCTGGTCCCCGGTGCGGGTGGCGATCTGTGTGAGGCGATTTCCCATGCTGGCAACCTTGGAAGAAAATGGGGGCTGACCGCGCCGGCCGCTTGCCGGGCGCACAATCGCCCCATTATTCCCCACCCTGCACGGTGCAGGGTCGCCCGACCCGGAGAGAGCCCCATGAACGCGCCCACGTCTTCCACCCAGCTGCAGCCCGAGGCCCACCAGCGTCCCGTGCCCGCCGCGCTGACCGAGGCCCTGCAGGCCCGCTTTGGCGAACGTTGCTCCACCGCCCTGGCCGTGCGGGTCCAGCATGGCCGCGACGAATCGGCCTACACCACCGTGCCCCCGCCGGCTGCCGTGGTGTTTGCCGAGAGCACAGCCGAGGTGGCCGAGGCCGTGAAGCTGGCCAGCCAGCACGCCGTGCCCGTGATCCCCTACGGTGTGGGCTCCTCACTCGAAGGGCACCTGCTGGCCATCGAGGGCGGCATCAGCGTAGACGTGAGCCGCATGAACAAGGTGCTCTCGGTCAACGCCGAGGACCTGACGGTCACCGTGCAGCCCGGCGTGACACGCAAGCAGCTTAACGACGAGATTAAGAGCACCGGCCTCTTCTTCCCCATCGACCCGGGCGCCGACGCCAGTCTGGGCGGCATGTGCGCCACGCGCGCTTCCGGCACCAATGCCGTGCGTTACGGCACCATGCGCGAGAACGTACTGGCGCTGGAAGTGGTCACGGCCAGTGGCGAAGTGATCCGCACCGGCACCCGCGCCAAGAAGAGCAGTGCCGGCTACGACCTCACGCGCCTCTTCGTCGGCAGCGAGGGCACGCTGGGCGTGATGACCGAGATCACGCTCAGGCTCTATCCCCTGCCCGAGGCCATCTCGGCCGCCATCTGCTCCTTCCCCAGCATCGAGGCGGCGGTGCGCACCACCATCCAGATCATCCAGATGGGCATCCCGATCGCGCGTGTGGAGCTGATCGACGCCAACACCGTGCGCGCCGTCAACGCGCATTCCAAGCTCAGCCTGCGCGAGGAAGCCATGCTGCTCATGGAGTTCCACGGCTCGCCCGCCGGCGTGCAGGAGCAGGCCGAGGCTGTGCAGGAGATCGCGGCCGAGTTCGGCGGCCAGGCCTTCGAGTGGGCCAGCACGCCCGAGGAGCGCACGCGGCTGTGGAACGCGCGCCACATGGCCTACTTCGCGGGCCTGCAGTCGCGCCCGGGCTGCCGTGCCATCACCACCGACGCCTGCGTGCCCATCTCGCAACTCGCCGCGGCCGTGGTCGAGAGCGTGCAGGAAGTCGAGGCCAGCGGCATCCCCTATTTCATGGTCGGCCACGTGGGCGACGGCAACTTCCACATGGGCTACCTGATCGACCCCGACAGCGCCGATGAGCGCGCCTTGGCCGAGCAGCTCAACCATCAGCTCGTGCAGCGCGCGCTGCGCCTGGGCGGCACCTGTACAGGCGAGCACGGCGTGGGCCTGCACAAGATGGGTTTCCTGGTCGAGGAGGCCGGGACCGGCGCGGTGGACATGATGCGCACCATCAAGCGCGCTCTGGACCCGCAGAACATCATGAACCCGGGCAAGATCTTCGCGCTCTGATCCCCCGCCGGGGCCGGGCGCCCGCCTCCCGCGAGATTCCGTATCCACGCTCACGCCTGCACCCGGCAAACGTGGGCGGCTGCTTCAACACCGTGGGCCACAGCGCCGTTTTTTGGGTTACGCTGGCGGCCTCGACAACTCGCTGATCCATCAGCACGGCAGGCATGACCGCAAGACACTGCAAGCATGCTCCCCGTTCCGGGCCTTGTGTCCCGGGCACGACCGGCACCGGCTTGCGACGTGCATGCCAGGACGGGCAGGCGCCTCGCGTATGAACCCGGCTGCCAGCCCCTCCTCCCGCACGCCGGGCCTGTCCTCGCGCCGTGCCATCACGGTGGTGCTGGTCTACGCCTGTTTTGCAGCGCTGTGGATCCTGGTCTCGGACCACGCGGTGGACTGGCTGTTCAAGGAGCCGGAGCTCGTCCTGCTGGTCAGCACGCTCAAGGGCTGGGTCTTTGTGGCCGTGACCTCGGCCCTGCTTTTCCTCATGCTCAGGCCCACGGGCTCCGACCCCGCGCCGGCACGGGGAGAGGAGGAGCTGCGCCGCACCCCCGTCGCCATCTTCGCCTTGCTGGCGGCGGCCATCACCGCCCTGGTGGTGCTGGCCATCTGGAATGGCCTGCGCGAAGAAAAGAAACAGGCCTTTGGGCAGCTGCTGGCCATCTCGGAGTCCAAGTCGCGCGAGATCGAGACCTGGCAGAAGGAGCGGCTTAGCGACGCTTCCTGGGCCCACAAGTCACCTTACCTTCGCCAGCAGTGGCTGGCCTGGCGGGAGCACGGCGACCCGGCCTCGGGCCAGCGGCTGTTCCAGTTCCTGAACTCCTTTGTGTCCGACTCCGTCTTCCCACGCATGGAGATCATCGACGCGCAGGGCCACCGCTTCTTCGACAGCCAGGCCACCGGACCCGCCTCGCGACGCATCGAGGATGCGCCCTTCGCCGACCCGACCCTGCATCTGGAGATCCTGCGGGCCCTCACCCAGGGCGAGCCCCGTCGCGCCGGCCCCTGGCGCGACGCCCAGGGCCGCCTGCGCCTGGCCTTCGTGGGGCCCCTGGCCGGCGACAGCGCCCATCCGGCCGCACTGGTGCTGCACATCGATCCGCCGGACCACCTGCACGCGGCCCTGACCGACTGGCCCCTGCCGCAGAAAAGCGCCGAGACCTTGCTCTTCCGCCAGGACAACGACCAGGTGCTTTTCCTGAGCGACCTGCGCCACGTCCGCGAGGCGGCCCTGCGCATGACCCTGCCCATCGATGCGGAACAGGTGACCGCCCGCGCCCTGCGCGGGGAAGTGGCGCCTGGCACCCTGATCGAGGGCGTGGACTACCGGGGCGTCGCGGTCTACGGTGTTACGCAACGCATCGTCGGCACGGACTGGTGGCTGCTGGCCAAGCAGGATCGGGCAGAGCTGCTCGAACACGCCCTCGTCAACAGCGCCTGGGTGGTGCTGGCCGGCGCGCTGGCCCTGCTGACCCTTGGGGGCGCGCTCTACCTGTACAACGAACGCCAGCTGCGCCTGCGTTCACTGCGCGACCTGGAGGAGCTACGCCGGGTCGAGCGCCATCTCAGCGAAAGCGAGGCGCAGTACCGCCTGCTGGCCGAGAACAGCAGCGATGTGGTCTGGCTCTACGACATGGACGCGGACCGTTTTCTCTACGCTAGCCCCTCGGTGGAACGGGTCTTCGGCTACACCCCCCAGGAGGTGCAGGCGCTGAGTTTCACCGACATGCTGCCCGCCTCCGCGCACGCCGAGGGCATGGAACGCGTGCGCAAACGCCGTGAGGCCGTGGCCGGTGGCGACGAGAGCCAGCGCACGCTGACGCGCGAGAGCGTCAATCTGCACAAGGACGGCCACCCGGTGCCCGTCGAAGCCGTGAGCACCCTGCTGACCGACGAGGACAGCGGGCGCATCACCCGCATGCTGGGCGTCACGCGCGACATCAGCCAGCGCAAGAAAGTGCAGGCCGAGCTGATCCGCCTTTCGCAGGCCATCGAGCAGAGCCCCGCCAGCGTCATCATCACCGACCTGGACTCGCGCATCGAGTACGTCAATCACGCCTTCGAGCTCACCAGCGGCTACACCCGGGCCGAGGTGCTGGGACACAACCCCAAGATGCTGCAGTCGCGCCGCACGCCGCCCGAGGTCTACGCCTCGATGTGGTTCACGCTCAGCACCGGCCAGGCCTGGCACGGCGAGATGATCAACCGCGCCAAGAACGGGCGCGAGTACGTGCAGAGCATGAACATCGCCCCCGTACGCGACCCGCAGGGCCAGGTCACCCACTACCTGGCCGTGCAGCTGGACGTCACCGCGCAGAAGGACGCCGAGGACAAGGCGCACCAGCTCGCCTGGTTCAACCCGCTCACCGGACTGCCCAACCGGCACCGCCTGCTGGCCGACATCCGGGACGTGCTGCAGAGCCACGGCCGCACCGGACAGTACTGCGCCCTGCTGCTGCTCAACCTCGACCGCTTCCAGACCGTCAACGATGCGCTCGGTCATGCCGCCGGCGACCAGCTGCTCAAGCAGGTGGGTGAACGCCTGGGCGGCCTGCTGCATGGCGACGACCGCCTCGCCCACCTGAGCGCCGACGAGTTCGCCGTGCTGCTTCACACCGGCGCCAGCGACCGCGAGAGTGCCAGCGCCCAGGGCCTGCGCCTGGCCCAGGCCCTGCACGAGGCGCTGGACCCCTCCTTCCAGCTCGACCGCGGCGAGGCCTTCAACATCAGCGGCTGCATCGGCATCACCCTGCTGCCCCTGGGCGAGGACGACAACCCGGGTGAGGTACTGCGCCGCGCCGACACGGCCCTGCACCGCGCCAAGGACGGCGGCATGCGCCAGACGGCCTTCTTCGACGTCTCCATGGAACAGCTCATCAGCCGGCGTTTCATGATCGAGCGCGACCTGCGTCGCGGCCTGGCGGCAGACGAGCTGCGCCTGTACCTGCAACCCCAGGTGAACGCGCAGGGGCGTGTGGTCGGCGCCGAGGCCCTGGTGCGCTGGTTGCACCCCGAACATGGGCTCATGCCACCGGGTAGCTTCATCCCCATCGCCGAGGAAAGCGACCTCATCACCGAGGTGGGCCGCTGGGTGCTGCAGACCGTCTGTCGCCACCTGGGCGCCCTGCGCAGCAGCGGGCTGCGCCTGCCCATCGCCGTCAACATCAGCCCGCGCCAGTTCCACCAGCCGGGTTTCGTGCACGGGGTGCAGGACACCCTGCAGGCCCACGGCGCCGCCGCAGACGACCTGGTCATCGAGATCACAGAAAGCATCGTGATGGACCAGATGGAAACCGTGGTGCAGAAGATGTCGCACCTGACCAGCCTGGGCGTGAAGTTCTCGCTCGACGACTTCGGCACCGGCTACTCCTCGCTGGCCTACCTCAAGCGCCTGCCCATCCACGAGCTCAAGATCGACCGCAGCTTCGTGCAGGACGCGCCCAACGACCCGAGTGACGCCGCCCTGGTGGAAGCCATCCTCTCCGTGGCCCAGCACCTGCGGCTCAAGGTCGTGGCCGAAGGCGTGGAGACCAAGGAACAAGCCGACTTCCTCAATGCGCGCGGCCAGGTCATCCAGCAGGGTTACCTGCACGGCCGCCCGGCTCCCGCAGACGAGGTGCTGGCACGCTGGCGCCAGAGTCAGCAGAGCAACGGCTGAAGAAAATAGAAAAGGCGGGCCACAGCCCGCCTTTCTGACCTGCGAGCAGCGCTTACTGCGTCACGCGCACCCGCGTCTCTTCCTTCACCGTGTAACGCACTTCCACCCGGCGGTTCTTGGCGCGGCCATCGGCCGTGGCGTTGTCGGCCACCGGATCGGCGGCGCCCTTGCCCTCTGTGGTGATGCGGCTGGCCGCCACACCCTTGCCCACGAGATAGGCCTTCACCGCATCGGCACGCGCCTGGGACAGGCGAACGTTGGATTGCGCATTGCCCTGGCTGTCGGTGTAACCGGTGATGGTCAGGCCGGCCTCCGGGTACTGCTTGGCGGCATTGACCACTTCATCCAGCTTCGGGCCGGCGCCCGGCAGCAGGCGACTGGAGCCGGTGGCAAAGCTGGCACCTTCCAGGCGCACGGCCTTGTCGACGATTTGCGTGCGGAACACGGGAGCTGGGGCGGCCACAGGTGCCGGTGCCGGCGCCGGGGCCGGCGCCACCACGGGCGCAGGTGCGGGAGCCGCCGCGACGGGCGCGGGGGCCGGTGCCGGTGCGGGAGCAACTGCCTTGGCCGTCACGCCACCTTCGCACTCGGGGATGGCCAGCTCAGGCGTCCAGGAGCCGCTGCGCCAGCACAGGCCGAAGCCGCTGCGCACGACGATGCCATTGCTGTCGCCCCAGTAGCCGGGGTTGGCGCGCACGTTCTGTGCCTGCACGGCGCCGCTGGCCGCCAGCAGGGTGATGCCGGCTGCGATCAGGGTGATCTTGTTGCGTGTTTTCAAGAGGATTCCTTTCGATGGAGGCCGTCACAGACGGCAGCGTTTAGAGTTTAGTAAAGATTGCCGGCGCCGCCTTTGCTGCACGGCCGGATTCACGGACTTATTCCCAGATATTCTCAGAAAGGAGCATCGCTCAGGGTCCGTGCCTGCGCCGTCAGGCCCGGCGCGGCGACGGCATAGAGATGCGGCAGGAACCGGTCGTACCGTCACCCACGCAAAGACACGCCAGCCGATCGCCTTGCCAATCCGCGCGGTAGCCGCACAGCCACCACCGAGCCGGCTTCACGACGACGCTTGCGCCATCTCGGGTACCGGCTCCAGCAGATGCCCGGTCTTGACGAGGATGGTGCAGCCCTCGACGCTGTAGGGCCGGTGCGCGCTCAGGTGTGGGCTGCGCAGCCAGCTGCCCGCAGGATAGCGGCCGTGTTCGTCCTCGAACACGCCGTCGACGACGAAAATCTCTTCGCCGCCGTAGTGTCGGTGCGCATTGAACTGCGTGCCCGGCGCCCAGCGCACCAGCGCCGTGTGTGTGGTGCCAAACTCGTGCAGCGGCAGCACGGTGAGACCCGGGACCAGACCGGGGTACCAGGTGGCGCGCATCGTGTCCACCACCACGCGGGACTGGTCCTGCGGGTGCTGGTAACGCAGCTTGACGAAGAGCGTGCAGCCTGGGGCCGACGACGGCGCATGGGCCGAGCCCGGCGGGTTCTTCAGATAGGTGCCGGGGCCGTAGTCCCCGGTCTCGTCACTGAACACGCCGTCGAGCACGAGAATCTCCTCACCCAGCCCGTGCGTGTGACGGGGGAACTGGGAGCCCGGTGCATAGCGCACGATGGAAGTCGCACGCGCCACTTCTTCACCCTGGCGCTCGAGCAGCTTGCGCTGCACGCCCGTCGCCGGCGCATCGACCCAGGGCAGTTCGGCACTGTGCAGCACCACGCGCCGGGTGTAGTCTGTATTCAGTTGCATGGGGCTGAATGTTAGTGATCTCACGCGCGGCTGTCCGGTTGCATGCCCCATGCCTCTGTGCGCCGCCTCGGTTCTACCGCCCGTTCGCCGGCGGACGCCTGGGCCTCAGCGCAGCCGTGGCTCCAGACAGTTCCACATAGGCATGGGCCCATGGATGCGCCAGGAGCCGGCCGTGCCATCGCTGACGTAGAGATAGCCGATGCGCCGCTGCTGCTTCACATGCAGCTGATAGGCCAAGCCGTCACGCACGGCGGAGTTGGGCGGGAACTCGACGGCGTAGAGCGTGGCGCCGCCTTGCTGCATGACACCGGGTTTGAGCTCGGGCGCGGCCTGGCGCAGCTTGGCCATGCAGGGGTCGGTGAAGAAGCTCTGTTGTAGCAGTTCTTGCTCTTTTTCGATCTGCGGTGGGGTTGCTGGGGGTGGCGGACGCATGGGCGATCGACCCGCACATCCGCTGAGCAGCAACAGGAGAACCAGCGTCTGCCACTTCTTCATCGCTCACCTCCTAGGTTCTGTAGACCCACACCGGCTTGCTTTGCGCCCCTTCCAGTTTGGCCAAGGGCTCCAGTCCCACGGCCTCGAACTCCAGACTCACAAGATACGCCCCAGACCTGAGTTCCGCCCTCGCCTTCGCTATGGCCCGCGGCATGCTCTCGGGCCGCTGGAACAGATAGACCAGATCGTACGCCGACCAGTCGGCCTGCCAGATGTCACCGCGCTCCACCCGCGCCCATGGACAACGCCGCGCGCAGAGCCATGCCAGCGGCCGGCTCCATTCGAGGCCATGCAGTTCGGCCAGGGGGTAGGCCTGGCGCAGGGCCTCGAGGCCATGGCCCAGACCGCAACCGGCATCGAGTACCTGGGCACCGGGCTCCAGCGGCGCGACGCCCGGCAGCTCGTGCAGCGCTTCCGGCGGCGTGGGAAACAGGGGCGCATCGCGCCAGGCGTTGAGCGGGTAGATCAGCACGAGCAGGGCCAGGGGCAGCAGCCAGCCCCAGGCGGGCATGGACAGGCCGCCGGCGAGCAGCAGCGAGAGCGGGTAACCGAGGCCGATGAACAGACGGCGCCACCAGGTGGCACCGAGCAGACTCAGCAACACACCGAGCAGTGTGGACGCAGCCAGCGCGTCGGTCGTAGTGAGGCCCGCACGCAGCAGCAGCGATAGCACCAGCCAGCACAGACCCCAGCTCAGCAGGGCCGGCAGAGGCCAGGGCAGGCGCTGGAGGTAAGTCATGGCGCCCGGCTGTGGCTTCAGTTGCCGCCCGTGCGGCGCAGGCGATCGATCAGGCCGTTGAGTTCGTCGAGCGAGCCGAACTGGATGCTGAGCTCGCCCATCTCCTCGACCCGGCCGTGGCGCTTGACGCGCTTCTTCACACGCACTTCGACCTCCGCCGTGAGCAGGTCCGACAGCTCCTCTTCCACGCGCTTGAGGTCGCGCGACTTTTCCTTGCCAGGCTTCTGCGGCGCGAGGTTGAATTCGGCGCCAAGCTTCTTGACCAGGCTCTCGGCCTCGCGCACCGACATCTTCTTCGCGGTGATCTGGTTGGCCGCGGTGATCTGTGTGGCGCGGTCGAGTGCGAGCAGCGCACGGGCGTGGCCCATGTCGATATCGCCGGCCATGAGCATGCCTTGCACGGGCTCGGCCAGGTTCAGCAAGCGCAGCAGGTTGGAGGCGGCGCTGCGCGAGCGGCCCACGGCCTGCGCGGCCTGTTCGTGCGTGAGACCGAATTCGCGGATCAGGCGCTGCAGGCCCTGGGCCTCTTCGAGCGGGTTGAGGTCTTCGCGCTGGATGTTCTCGATCAGCGCCATGGCCGCGGCGGCCTCGTTGGGCACGTCGCGCACGAGCACGGGCACGCTGTCCAGGCCCGCGAGTCTGGCAGCGCGGAAACGGCGCTCACCGGCGATGATTTCGTGCTTGCCGGCGTTGGGCCCGTCACTGAGCTTGCGCACGAGGATAGGGCTCATGATGCCCTGGGCCTTGATGGACTCGGCGAGTTCGTAGAGCGCGCCCTCGTCCATGCGCGTACGCGGCTGGTACATGCCGGGCACGAGCTCGTCGAGCTTGAGGCTGCCCGTGGCCTGGCCTTCGCGCGCCTCGTTCAGCGCGGCCACTTCGGCGCGGGTGTCATCGACCTTGGGGCCCAGCAGGGCTTCGAGTCCGCGGCCGAGGCCCTTGGGTTTTTTGGTGACCATGGTTCTTACTTTCTCAATTCAGGGTTCGTTCACAGCGCCATGAGGCGCTGTAGCAGCGCATGGCCCGCCGGCCAGTCGCCCAGTTTCGATTCGGCGTTGAGGTGGCCGGCGTTGCCGGCGTCCACGAGTTCGGCGCCGCAGTCGGTCGCCAGCCCCGCGGCCATCTCGTAGCTGCAGCGCGGGTCGTTGCGGCTGGCGACAAGGATGCTCTTGAAGGGCAGACGCTGGCGTTCGATGGGCCACCAGCTCGGCAGGATAGAGCGCACCTCGTCACGCGCCACGTCACCGGGGGCGACCAGCAGCGCGCCCTTGACGCGGTGCGCGTTGCGCGTGTGCGCAGCCCAGGCCGCGACGAGGATCACACCCAGGCTGTGGGCCACGAGCACGGCGGGTTCGGTGCAGCCCAGCACAGCCTCTTCGAGCTGAATCTGCCAGTCGCCGCGCAGCGGGCGTTCCCAGTCGTGCTGCTGCACACGCAGGTAACCGTGCGCGGCCTCCCAGCGGCTCTGCCAGTGGTCGGCGCCGGAGTCATGCCAACCCGGAAGGATCAGGACATTGCTGGCTTGCATGCTATCTTTTTCGGAGCAGTGAGCCTGCTCACTTCATCTTCTGGATGCGTGCCACCATCTCTTCGGCAAAGGCGATGAAGGCCTGCGCACCCTTGGACGCGGGGTCGAAAACCACGCCGGGCAGGCCATAGCTCGGTGCTTCGGCGAGGCGCACATTACGCGGGATCACGGCGTCGAACACCTTGTCGCCGAAGTGGGCCTTGAGCTGGTCGCTCACCTGGGCCTGCAGCGTGACACGCGGGTCGAACATCACACGCAGCAGGCCGATGATTTCCAGATCGGGATTGAGGTTGGCGTGCACCTGCTTGATGGTGTTGACCAGATCGGTCAGGCCTTCGAGCGCAAAGTATTCACACTGCATGGGCACGATGACACCGTGCGCGCTGCACAGGCCGTTGAGCGTGAGCATGGACAGGCTGGGCGGGCAGTCGATGAGCACGAAGTCGTATTCGGCATCGACCTGGGCCAGCGCTTGCTTGAGGCGCTTCTCGCGCCGCTCCACATCCACGAGCTCCACCTCGGCGCCCGCAAGTTCACGGTTGGCGCCCAGGATGTCGTAGCTGCAGCCGCCCTCGATGAGCTTCTCGCTTTTCACACGGGCTTCGGCAATGGTGGCCGATTCGAGCAGCACGTCGTAGAGCGTGTACTGGAGCTGGCGCTTGTCCACGCCCGAACCCATGGTGGCATTGCCCTGGGGATCGAGGTCCACCATCAGCACCCGCTGCCCCACCT